>Ga0210400_10003333_pt1 | contig 14267 bp, 16 predicted proteins | sample IncBWH26MmetaG_FD_155456 | JGI IMG/M metagenome (GOLD analysis project Ga0210400, IMG submission 155456) | Forest soil microbial communities from Barre Woods Harvard Forest LTER site, Petersham, Massachusetts, United States - Inc-BW-H-26-M | ecosystem: Environmental > Terrestrial > Soil >...
CGCTGAAAGTGATCTCATCTACCGCACTGATGCTGCTGAAAATTGTCGCATTCATGGACGATCCGCAGCGGCGAGTCAAGGACCTGGATGACATACGGGGCCTGCTTCTGCAATATGAAGCCGACAGCGAGCGGATATTCTCAGCCGTAGTGATAGATGCGGCGCTCCAGGACTTTGGATTGGCTCCCGCCTTTCTGATGGGTCTCGACCTGCGTGCGCTTTGCGCGGACGACGAAGTACAGATTGTCCATACGTTTCTCGAAGCGATGAATGAAGCCAATCCAGCGTGGATGGCATTCGTCCGTGCCCGAGGCGTCGGGGACCATGTTGAGGAAGATGCTCGCGCCCAACTCGATACCTTCAGACGAGGTTTTGACCGCAACGCTTGAAGGGCAGCAGAACAATGCACTGTGGCCAAACTGGCAGGTAGTCGGGAATCGTTCGTAAGATCACCAACGCCGCAAACTAAGTGCCGTTCCCGATAAATGGTTGGGTTCTGATCCCAAAGGTCTCGACAAAAAACGAGGGACTAAACGAGGGACTACAGCGTGTTTCTTGCAGGAACTTACAGGTGCTTAGGTGTCATCCGTGCGCGTGTAAGTTTTTTTAAATCAGTTTCCCTTTGAACTCATAACCCAAAGGTCGGTGGTTTAAATCCACCCCCCGCAACGAACCTCAAGCTCTTAATTCCACTATATCTATTGACCATGCCTTACGGATTGTGCTCATATTGTGCTCAACAAATGACCAGCTAACCCGGTTAAGGAGCTGCCATGAGCACGCCCGTTATCAGTGTCTACGTTCGGCACAGCAAGGATTGCGCCTACCTTGGCGACGAAAACTGGAAGCGCTGTGGTTGCTGGAAGCATCTGCGTTGGCGACAAGGCGGGAGGCAATTCCGCAAGGCGACCAAGGCGAAGACTTGGGCGGGGGCGGAGCGCGCCAAAAGGGAGCTGGAACTGTCTTTCGAATCCGTGACCGGCAGCCAGCCCAAGGCCAACCAGGCGGTCACCATCCAGCAAGCGATCACCATGTTCCTGGCGAAGAAGTCAGGGAAAGCCAGCGCTACCCTCAGGAAGTATCACCAAACTTTGGACAGCTTCCAGCGGTTCTGCGATCACCTCGGCCGCTTTTTTATCGTTGACGTAACTGAGAGCGACATTCAACAGTTTGCTGATGCGAGGCCCAATGACGCCGATTTCACCCGGCGCAATCACCAAGAGCGACTCCGAGCTTTCTTTCGCTATTGCGTGGCCTCGAATGAGATCCGCCTTCCTTACAATCCGACGCATCAGCTAGAACATGTGGATGTGTCCGACCGCGAGCCCACGCCACCGTATAGTCCGAAGGAATACCAACATATCCTCGCGACCGTCCCAAGCTGTGGCCTCAGCGAAAAACAGCAGAAGCGGATCCGCGGGGTCATCATGGCTATGCGTCACGCCGGTCTGGCAATTCAAGACGCAGCCATTCTGGAGCGAGATCACATTCATAAGACACGGCTGAGCAACCGCAACTTGTATCGGATTATCTTGCGGCGCTCGAAAACAGGTACGCCGATCAACAACCCGATTCCCAAGGAAGTTGGTGATGAATTGTGCGCGATCCTCAACGGCAACTCCAGATACCTGTTCTGGACCGGCAATGGGCAACCGGCATCAACGGTGAAATACTGGCACAAGCTATTCAAGAAGCTCTTCGATGCCACGGGAATTGAGAACGCCATCCCTCATCGCTTCCGCGACACATTCGCCGTCGATCTGTTGGAGAAGGGCGTGCCGATCCGCGAAGTCTCGCGGGCGCTCGGCCACAAGTCCGTAACGATTACGGAGCGTCATTATGCCAAATGGACGCCGGATCAGCGGCAGAGGATGGATGATTACATCGTCGGGAGTTGGCAGAAACCGTCTGCAAAGTCTCGCAGCAAGTCAGCCAGTCAAAAAAAAGAAATCCATGGCCGCAGAATAGGAATAAAATAAGATTATGTCGAGGCGCACTCAGCGTCTTGCGTTGCGGGCCTTGCGCCCAAGAAATCTGCCCTAATCCTGATACGAAGCTGCAACGGGGCAAGCCAAATGGCAGCTTCGTAGTATGACGGACGGGGTGGTATTGCCCAGAGCGTGGGAGCGACCCAACCAAGGGCGCTGGGGATTAAGGCGTAGCCCACAGCTCACAAACCGTATGCCCTGGCAGTAGACGGCGAGAAATCGCCCAATACAAGGGACGGGACCACTTCAAATGGCCGCGTCTTCCTGAATACCTCATTCAGGGAGATGCCTGTGAAAAGGCCAGAGATTTCCGTCCAGCCAACTTCATTTCCATGTGAACCGGCCCAGTCGGTCGTTCCCACCTCTCGTAAACCTCCAACTCGTGAAGTCACGAAGCCGATTATCGAGCAATATTTTACGGTTGCCGAAGTCGCGCGAGACTTAAATCTCAGCCGCTACACCGTCACCCGCAGATTCGAAAACCTTCCTGGTGTATGGGACGCCGGGCAAGGAGAGCGTTGCCATCGGCGAAGATACCGCGAACTGCGCATCCCTAAAAGCGCCGTTATCAACTTCGTCAATTCACGTCGCGTCTCAAATAATCGGAGTCGGGGCTGAGAAATGATCCCGCCCGTCGATCCACTCACACAGGCCTGCGAGCCTACGCCCCCAGATCTCACTACACGAGCGGTGTTGCGCTACCTGGCCGCGATGCGCACACCGATTACGAGTGTGCACGGCCTCAAGGCACAGGTCGATGCGCTGAACGATCTGGTCGCCATCTGCTACAAGGCCTGTCAGAGTTACAAGCGAGCGGACGGAGGCCAAGGCCAACTTTACCTCTGGGACCCGTGGTCAGAATTAAGCGTGCAGTTCAACCGTAAACCGCAGATCGAAGATCATGATGTTGAGAATAATCGTAACGAAGATGTTGAGGACAACGAGGGTAATGATGTCGAGGACAACTATGAACGGGCCCCGGAAAGCCGGTCCGGGCGTGAGAATACGAAACATCACAGGCTGCGCGACTGGATAGAACTTTGGATCTTGCGCGAACTGGCCCGGTACCTCGACAAATCCGACCACGAAATCCAAGCCGAGGCCGCAGGCGACGCGATCCGATACCTGGCACGGCGCTGCGTCCTGGCTCTAGTCCAAGAGGTCACACGCAGTTATCCAGAGGATGACGTCTTTCCTCGCATCTGCGTCTCGCTCGACGAACCCACCATTGCGGCGGATGGAAATGCTTCCAGCCTGATCGACGCCGTTGTTGGGACGCCGCTGAACGACTCCCATGACCTGCTTCGGATTGTTGACCCATCATCCATCCACAATTGTCATCATGAATTTGACCGCTTGGGGATCACCGATGTGCTAACCGAAATTATTCGCGGCCTGAGGTTGGAGCGGGGCGACACAACGAGGAATGTCGCAGCCCTGTCGCGGGTCGGCAAGAAGCAGGCACGGAACCGCATCAAGCGCTGCTACAAGACCCTCAAAGTCAATCGCCGCAATCCTGCGGTCAGAGCGCTGCGCGATGCCCTACTTCGCGGACCCAACCATGCCCACTACGAATTAGCGGTCGAAGAATCGGAGGACACGAAATCTCGCCGCCGTTTACTCTCGGGAGTGGCCAGGGAACGGTGGGACGGAATATCAGAACGGGGAATCAAAGAACTGAAGGCGGAGGAGCGGAGACTGGAGCGGAATGAAATCGAAATTCGGTTGGAGGCCCGGCGTGACAGCACAGTCGATCTCAGGCCCGAGGACAATGAAACACACGAAGACGGGATCGAAGATAAGGAAGATCCCAGCCAAGAATAATTTCTCGGCGATTGCCGTTTTCAATTTTTTCTGGTGAATATAGAAAGTGAAGACACGAAAAAGAGTCGGCCCAAAATCGGCGCCAATCCCGACTCCTATCGTGGCTTCTCCATCTCGATCTTGGCTGCGTGTTCGCAAAGGATCCACGCTTAAACCGCGCAAGCGATTTCACGCAGCCGAGTCGGGAGTCGGTTGCAGGGCTGCTGGTCGTGAGGTTGAAGATCACGGGAGAAAAAAATGGAACCCAGAAGGTACGAAATCCCGAAAGCGAAATCTTACCCAAAGTGCGATGGCTGCGAGAACCGGGCCCAATCCGCTGATTGCCCATTTTGTTGCCGCTGCCAGCAGAAGCTACCGATGTTCGACGACTTGCTTCTGATAACAGCGACAAGCTAGATGGGGAACCGAAGACTTCGAAGTTGGAAAAAGGAGGAACTACGCGTTACCTGTTCAACCAACTGATCCATTAAGAATGAGGAGACCAATGGTTACATCGGTTACATCAAAATCGCACAACCAACCATCTACCCTTCAACCAAATAATCCCAAGTCAGGGAAAACTGACTCCATGATTAGCCAGGCCAGCAATCACGAATTGCTGCCAGTTCGACCGGTTATCCGTGATGACGGCACTATGGGCGTGCAGTACATGCCGGACGAAATGATGTGCCGCATACTCGGCATAAAAAAGTTGCCGGTCGGTTACGAGGTCGGATTCTTAGACGGTGACCCGTTCAACAATACACGGGCGAACCTCGTTCTACAGAGGATTGGCGAAGGCCGCAATGCTCGCCGTTCAACTCCGAACGAGGTAAACAGACTTAGCCAGACATTGGAGTGCTTCGAGGAAGACTTCCATCGATCTGGCCGCATAATCATGACGGAGAATGAAGGAGCTGAGTTGAAGCGGGTGTGCATAGAGATATGCGACCGCTACTATCCGCAACTGTATCCGGCTCAATGGATCAGGATACTCGGCGAATTCCTTTTTGCTACATACACACGAGGCAATGGTGCTCCCGTAGTCAACTGCCGGTCTGGACGACCGGGGTTATCCACACAAACGGCCTGAGGATTGGATTCGAATTATGGCCCGCGCGGTGCCTTCTTGGGCTGCGCGGGTTTAACCGTCGCGAACTGACTTTGTTTGGAGAGAAATAAAACATGGAAATCGAAGAACGGAATACCGGCAAGATTCGTCTGCCAAATGACTCAGCCGAACTCGATCGCTTTTTCAACGGAATTTTCGAGGAAAAATACGGCAGGTCGCTGGACGAAATGCTGGCCTTGGCTGAACTCGCAGAATGGTACGAGGCGAGACCGATTTCGCAGTTGACGATGGAAGAAAAGATGTACCTATTCGGGGGCCGCGCACGGATAACCTGCACCAAGTGTAACCGGAAATTCTTCGAGCCAATACTTCTGCCGTGGGTGAAACGGCCAGACGGCAAAGTCGTATTGTGTTTGCCAATAGACCTTCACGGATGCTCGAAATGCTCGCCAGCTAAACCGCAGCCGCAAGAAGGCGACACCTTTCACCCTGAAAGACGCAAGGCACGCGGGAAGTTCATAACTGTGGGCCGTGGCGATCGCGGCCACCGCGACAACCTGACGTTCGACGGAGACGCCATAAAAGTGGTCGGAGCCCGCGATCTGACCGACGAAAGTTTAACCAAGGACTCACTTAAGAGCTGGGCCTTCCGGCAACAGGTACAGCAGAACACGGAATCGCGGTTCAGGGAGTCGCTGCTGACGCCGGGCAATATCGAAGCCGCCCAGATAGCGTTACAGGGCCAAAGCATCCGCGAGATCGGGCGCCGCTACGACCTGACGTACCATACTGCCCGCTCCGGCTCCAACAGGCTGTTGGTCCGAGAGTCCGCGTCCGGTGGAGAAAATTCTGAGTTGAACCAAGGGGATGCACACGGGAATGACCGATGAGGCAGGGTCTGTATCTGGGAAGACCACCCGCGTCGATCGATCAAATCGGTGAACTATATTTCCTTTGTTATCAGTAACAACGACGGGGTGGGCAAAGCTTGGGGGGCGCTATCCACCCCTTATATAGAAGCACATCATGAAGCAAGCCGAGTTGGAGACAAGTGGCTGGGTCGATGGTCGAATCCAGTTCGTCCGCGAGCCTGGACTCGTCAAAGTCGTCTTGGTGAATTTCTTGCAACACGGGCCAGCGAGATCGCAGATTATCGGCGAGATGCGAGTTCGTCCGGAAAATGAACGGGAGTAAGCCATGCAAATCACTACAGAGTTAAAGCGAGTGCTGGAAGAGATCGAACCCAACTTCTTCGGTAGCGTCGAGATCGGTATTCAGAACGGCTATCCGGGCACCGCCAAAATAACCACCACCTACAAACTGACGACAAGTCGAGAAAATCGAGAGCATAATGGCGACCACCCACAATCCCGCTAATCCTGACCCTCAATTAGCCCCGCAACATACTGATCTTTCGAACGCACAGCGCTTCGTCGCCGATCACGGCGCTACGAGCCGGTATTGCACCGCCAAGGATAGGTGGTTGGTGTGGGATGGTACTCGTTGGCGCTGGGATGACACCGAAGCGGTTGTGGCATCAGCTCAACAAACCGTAGAAGGAATGCTGGCTGAGGCGATGGTGGTCCAGAATTACCAGCAGAGACTGTCCGATGGCAAGCACGCGATCTACTCGGGCCACCGCGCGCGGATTGACGCGATGCTGTATCTTGCGCGAACGTACCTGGCCGTGCGAGTTGAGGACCTGGATGCCGATCCACTGTTGTTCAACGTCGCAAATGGCACGCTGGACTTGCGAACCGGAGAACTGAAGCCACACGACCCAGCCCAGCTCATAACCAAGTTGTCGCCGATCGCGTATGACCCAAACACCGAGTGCCCAGTCTGGACGAAGTTTCTCGACGACATTACCGCTGGAGATCAGGACTTGATTGCGTATCTGCGGCGGGCCATCGGCTATTCGATGACCGGCAATACCTGCGAGCACGTATTCTTCATGCTGTACGGCAATGGCACTAACGGCAAGAGTACGTTTATCGAAGCCATCCGCAGCGTGTTCGGCGACTACTCTAGAGCCAGCGCATTTACGACCTTCATGCAGCAACAGTCACCGTCCGCTCCACGCAACGATCTGGCGGCGCTCGCTGGCGCAAGGTTTGTGACCGCGACCGAGAGCGATGACGGAAACATTCTGGCGGAGGCATTTCTGAAACAGGTCACTGGTGGAGATAAAGTCACGGCAAGATTTCTCCGCCAGGAACACTTCGAGTTCACGCCCAGTTTCAAGCTCTGGCTCTCAACGAATCATCGGCCAAACATCCGGGGCACCGACAACGGGATTTGGCGACGCATCAAGCTGATACCGTTCACAGTGCGGATCGCGGACGACAAGATCGATCGCGGCCTCCCGGAGAAACTGAAGGCCGAAGCGCCTGGAATACTGGCCTGGTCGGTCGTAGGCTTACGGGACTACCTCACACAGGGGCTCGCGGAGCCGGACTGCATTAAGAACGCTACCAACGATTATCGCGGGGACGAAGATCCGGTCGGCAAATTCCTGATGACACAGTGCACGATGCGGCCGTTAGCCAAGGTGCAGGCGCGTGTTCTGTTTACCGCTTTCACGAATTGGGCCACCAACAACAACGAACGCACGATGGATGAGAGACGATTCGCGAGATCGATGATGGAACGCGGACTGAAAAGCGTCAAAACGAAGACTGGGGCTTTCTGGCAGAACATCTGCCTTTCTGGTTCCCAGGATCAACTTCTACTACGTCCAGTTCTATGAGGTGACGGGTGGTGGATGGTGACGCTGTTCCAGCATAATCTTGTATATAGCTCTTTAAGGGGGGAATAGAGAAGTGGCATCATCATCCGTCACCCGTCACCCGTCAAAAACGGGAAGGGCTTGGGTTAAAACCTGCCGGGCTTACGCCCTCGTTCGCTACGCTCACGACTTTTCTTACCCCTCGGAACCGATGGACGCGCGTCGCTCTTGACGGCGACGCTTCCTGCCACTCCCCGAACACGAAGATTGTCATCCTCAAATCCCGTGTGTGCCTTCTTAGGCGATTTTAGCTATGTCGTCAGCGAGCATCTTTTCCGCGAGCTGACAAAGCCGGAGCTTCGGGTTCGCATCTTTTCAGCGAGCCCGAGGCGTAGGCTCCGGAGCATCGGGATTCGCGTCTTTTCAGCGAAGCCCGAGGCGGAGGCCCAATCCCTTGCCTATTGATTTGTGTCCATCACGCGCGATGCTTCGGTGAGGGCTGAGTGATACGCACGACATTCCCTGAAACAACCAACACTCATGGTAAGATTGCGCCGCTTTCGGGAGGAAGCGTTCATGCGCAAAGCGACATGTTGTCTGCTGGTAGTCCTGTTCGGGTCATGGTCGAGCAGTCTTGGGCAAAGCGCCCCGAAGTTTAGTACTCCAAGAATCGTGGCCACGTTTGAGCGCCTACGTCAGACTGGCGAAATTCCTTCAACCACCATCTACACGCCCAAGCATTGGGGCACGTTCCGCGTTTCGACAGTCATGGTGGGAATTGTAGGTAACGGCCAGCAGTACAGCTATTGGGACTCGGCGATTCAGTTTATAGATGGAGCGGGAAAAAATCCTCCGACCTACTACCCATTCGTGACTGAGTTGAACACAAATGCTCAGCAGACTACTTATGGGGAATATATCATTCGAGCAAACGCGGGAAAGCCTATAACATTTTCAGTTAAGTCGTTTGGAGTTACTGAAGGCTCGAAGTACAACGTCTGGGTTGTCGTGGAGCAGTTGATGTAATGCGTACGGCATCCCTGGTATCCGCGTGCGCCTTGTCCGGAAAGTGGTTAGAAGCCGCCAGCTATAGCTCTTCGACCACGATGTATATGTTGTAATTCGCGCCCTGGAAAGACCCTTCTGCGTCAACCGTGAACGTCAACGATGCTCCAGCCTTCATCGGACCTGGAATCGTCCCGGCAACGGCAATTCCTGTACTTTGCGTTGTCAAACAGGGCCCAGGTGTGGAGAAAACCCGGTCGGCACGACCAAACCTGTCCGCAAAACTAATGTAGCCGCAATAAGCGCCACCACCATTTCCGTTCCCCACTGTGGTTACCATAAACGTACTAACCCGGAACATCCCGCTATGCTTCGGCGTGTAGAGCTTGATTGGCCCAATGGCTCCACTTTGGTTGTAAAGATTGAACCGCTTAACCACGTGCGGAATACCATCCTTGGCCGAACCGCCAGCGCACATGGACAACGATAGGACGAACAGCAGAAGCAGCTTCCCGCGCATATGGTCAACCTCCAGCGGCGGGCATCTTATCACAGTTGCTCGAACGGCCAGCGTTTTCCTGCTTCGCTCACTGGACTGGCCCGCTCGATGGCGCTGAGCAAGCCCCCGCTGCTGATCTAGGCCAGAACTTCCCGTGACACGAAAGCGTTAGGCCGCTGGATGTGTCTTGAGGAAGTAGAGACTGTGGCGGGCGTCTTCGATTGCTTGCCGCTCGTCGTCGGCAATCGGACCCCGACCGTGCACTGCATCGTCTAGTCGATCAACGATTACCTTTTGTGCTGCTTCGATTTTCTGCAGCAAGAGTATTGGGTCCAGTTCAACTACAGCGTCGTTGTAAAGCGCTTGCCAGTCGCCATTTTTGTTCACTCGGGTCCTGATTTCGAGAGCGTGCCGCGTGGGAGTGGCGGTTTCTTGGAAGAAGTATAGCGCAAGCGGTTTAACACGCAAGTTAGAAATTCAGCCGCGCGACGTGCATGTATCCAGGGCGGTCGCGTCGCTAGGGAGGCCGCGACGCCACGTCGATCCTTCGCTGAACATCCACCCAAACACCTCCCCGTCGTTCCTGGAACCGTGTCACAGTGCCAAGAACAGTGATGGCTTTTCCATCGGAGCAATGCCGAATAATGATCGGCGCAGTGCTTGACTCCGTGGACTCAGAATCAACCCGGCACTCAACGTGGCAGTGGTCGCACTGAAAAAAATGCGTGCTAATTCATGCCGTTCAGTGTAGTCCGGTACGCGAATTCCGGTAGAATTTCCACGTGGCCGAAATTGCCCCGCCAAAGAGCGCACAGGAAGCAAAGTGGAAGCGATTCGAGAAGCTCGTTTACGAGATTCAAAAGAGCTTCGCTGGCACAACCGCGACTGTCACTCATAAAGACTATATCGTTGGTGTGGATTCACAAATCGAGCGCGAAATCGACATCAGCATCAAGCAGCAAGTAGCACAGTTCCCGATTCTCGTGGTCATTGACTGCAAGGACTATGCTGATCCGGTTGATGTGAAAAGCGTTGAGGAGTTCGCGGGTTTGGCCGACGATGTGAGAGCAAACAAGGGCGTGATGGTTTCGAGCAATGGTTTTACTCCAACAGCAATTCGCGTTGCCAAGAACAAGGACATAGACACACTGTGCTTGATTGACTCAAAGGGAGTTGACTGGAAAACTTTCATTGCTGTTCCGCTACTCATCGACGATACATCCATCGAGAAGTATTCTCTGAGTGTCTCTGGTGTCGGTCGAATGCTACTGCCGTACGCTCCTGAGGATTTGATCAAGATCCAAATGCAAGCCGACGATGGCACATCTCTTGGCACACCGTTGAAGATCATGCACCGGAAATGGAACAAGGAGCAAATACCTCACGAACCCGGCGTCTATAAAGTCGAATTGGGAACTCAGGTCAATGTCGAGTACAAAGGGGTGAAATCGAAAATGGATATTTGCGCACACGTAGTAGTGAAACGAACCTTCCATCTCGGGCCATTGCAGATCTACACTCAGGGCTTTCACGATGCTCAGAATGGTTCGCTAATCACGAAAGAACTCAGAACCGATTCGATTGACGCTGGCGCAATTGTGAGAGGCGAAGTTCCAGGCTGGAAGAAACTCGACGTTACGGATGGCTCGACTGTACACGCCATGATGCGATTGAGTGTCTCATCCGCCTATGGAGATGGTGACGATTTTGATGAAGAGACTACTGAACCCAGTACTGAACCCCACACGTAAACCGAGATTCGTGGACCCACCACATGATTTTGAACAGCCAACCAAGATGAGGCTCTGTATCATAGAATACGTGGTCAGTCGTTCATAAAAGTACACTCCACGAGCAACCCCAGGTAAGTACACAATGACCGAAACCGAACGACTGCTATGCCACGCCATCGACATCAACGGCCTGAACCCATGCGACCGAAAACGTATTGAGCAAATCGGATTCGACCGATGGCTGGATGAAGTTGCCGATGCGCCACCCACCTGCCAGAAGCATGCCGCAGAACCGACGAAGTCCAAGCGAAAGACACGGCGGAACTGCGTGCGATGTGGAACTTCATTCCTGGCCAAGCGCGCGGACGCCAAGTACTGCTCGGTCAAGTGCAGGATTCGGGCGTGTAGATATCCGAGTGAAACAGATAGTGTTTTGGAGACCTCTGGAACCCGCATGAACACTGGGGGAAACGAGGGTGGTTTTCAGGTAATTGCCGCGTAGGTAGTCTAGGCCCAGGCGCAGATAGAAGTTCGGCAGAAGGCCCTAAAACGCGATGAAACAGATAAGTAGACGTGACCCGCGTGTGCGCGACGGAACTAATGCGCGAACTCTACGGCCTGAATGTACCGAAGGGCTGGTTGCCGGTGATGTACGATCTTCGAGTCAAAAGGTAGGCCAGCCAGAACCGGGCCGCCGCTATGGAAGATGCGGAGGATAATGAGCCGTTCTACTAACGCGTCGTGCAGACGATCTCGCCAACAGAAAAAGGCCGAACTCATAAGCTGAGCCCGGCCTGAAAACGCGTCGCACCAATCCTACGGCGCTCCGCAGGAGGACAAGCAAGTGGACGCCGACCCCACTGCATAAAGGTCCGTGCCGCTGTTAGAGACGACGAATTTCTGAGTGGTGACGCTGCTGGCAGTCGATGACACCGTGCTGGCTCCATGCATGTTCGAAGGAAAGTTCACAGTGCAGGCAGCGAGTAGACCACTATTCTGAACGAAGATGAAGGTCAGCTCCATTCCAGGAAGTATGTTTGAAACGAGTGGAGTTACCGACCCACCTCCGCCGCTGGGACAAGAAACTTGCTGGACGTTCCCCGTAGTCAAATCCAGCGCGGGTGTGCTGCCTGATATTGTATTCAAGCCCAGCTGCATACCGCTGGGGAAGGTGGCGACATCATTGCCCGTGTCGATCAGCGTATTGATGTTCCCTATCGCCAAGTGAGCAATCGCGTGCTGCGCGAGACTGTTATACGTATAGGCCTTGACCTTGGGACTGCAGTTGATTAGAACATTGGTGACATGGTTCATGCCTGGCACAGCTCCCGTCTCAAGCAAGGTGATATTTGTCACCTTGTTTGTCCCGTTGTCGAGTAGGACAGCTGTGGGCGAGGTTATGCCACCGCATTCGGTAATACCGGAATTAGTAACAGGAGGCCCCGATTGCGCATTGATGATCGTTACGTTATTGACCGCTCCATCATGGCCCACCCTCAGGCCGACGGTCGTACCCTGCCCTACCAACACATCTTCAACACTGCCGTAATCCGAGGAATAGTCGAATGAGTCGTATGGGTTCACCCCGGATGTTCCGCTATTGGTGCAATGGTTGGCGTCGACGGTGACTCCTTTGATAAACTTCGGCCCGGGGTTACCCCCGCTATTTACCAAGATCGGGATGGTATTCCTACCATGTGCGCCGCCGCTGTTTGTCTGGCAGTAGCTTCGGAGCCCCGGAGCGCTCTCCTCGATGACCACATTGAGGTCCATGAAACTGCTGTTCTGGCACCCCTGGTCCCCACCGCATATTTCCAGGCCGGTCCCGCCGTCGCCCCAGCCGTGGAACTGGCAGTGCCAACAACCACTTCCCTCCTGTACATCATAAGCTCTCATCGCGATGCAGTCGTAGAGGCCGTTGCAATCGAAGGCTACATACTGCGTGAGGGCTCCAAACGCTATATCGTTAAGAACATTGCCGCCGTAGCGAACGCCGTTGCACTCGCCGCTTGAATAGTTAGAACCGCCCCCCCAACACCACATGACAGGATAGTTTGGCTGGTACCAATTCGACGGCACGGATAGGGCGCCTTTGGTGCATTGAGGAGGATCGTTGCTTGTGCCCGTGCAGGCTCGAATTACAGTGTTAACGTCCGCCGTCAAAGTTGGAACAGACTGGGTTGTGTTCTTGGGGTTCGTCCAGCCGACGCCCTCGACCTGGAACTTCGTCGGCTGTATCTGGGTCGCGGTGCCGCCGGTAAGGTAGAATATGGTGTTTCCAAGTAGCAACTTGCCGGTTGGCACTGCGGTTACACGGGGACCTCATCGACCATCGGGAACGGGGTAGTTGACGCTCGTGGATTTACCGGAAAGCAGACGTGCACGGTCAGCATGTTCCCGAGCAACGTTTAGATCCAAAATGCCGTGCTTGCGCTCGTCTGTGTGTGCAGGCGTCTGGGGCCCCGGGGTACTGGGTGGCATCTAGCACGAGGGGACTTGGTCCGTTCGGAGATACTGCGCACGCGCCGGAGGTGTTACTCCCGCACACAATCGGTTCTCCAAGCTGCTGCGCTTCGGTCGTGCTCAAGAGAACACAAACCGCAATCGCCACACACAGTCCAGTGATCGTTCTCCACGCACCACGCGCCCCTGCTATCCTTGTAATGGTCATTTTATCCTCCAGCATCGGAAATAGGGTCGCTCGGTCTAAGACCCAAAAGGGTCACCTAGTCGAAGCCCTGCCCAGACGCTACTGGCGGCCCCGGCCTGCGCAAAGTGCCTGTAATGGTTCCTTCTGTAGGGGTGTTACGCAGGCTACTGCGAGTTCATAAAAATGGCCACGTCGTCAACGTCGTAGTCCGGCACGGCCAGGTCGGGTGCCCTGCCCTTGCCGAAGTTACCCGCAACAATGCCGTGCGGACTGCCGTGGACGCGCCCAGCTTGAATTGGGTTCTGAAACGTCCCGTCGCCGTTGCCGTAGAGCAGCTCGACGCCGGTACCGGTCCCGCTCGAAACCGGCACCGCAATGTCCAGATTCCCGTCGAGGTTGAAGTCGGCTATCGCAACCCCAGTCTCGGGGGCACTGTTAAGCGGGTAAATCGTCGGCTTTCCGAATGTTCCGTCCCCGTTTCCAAGCAAAACGGCAAGATCTCCGGAGCCTACTACAACCAGGTCGAGTGCGCTGTCGTGATTCAGATCCGCGACGGCGACATACTCGGGCTCAATACGAATGTCGTAGGTTGCCGTGTGCTTGAATTTCCCGTGGCCATTGTTGCTAAGGATCGCAAGACCGTCGTAGGCCTCCGCAACAGCAAGGTCAGGGTAGCCATCGCCGTTGAAATCGCCCGCCGCGACGCCGTACGGATAGTTCGGAAGAATATAGGTTGCGGGCTTGCCAAACTTGCCGTCGCCCTTGCCAAAAAAAACCAGCACGCCGCCC
>Ga0210400_10003335_pt1 | contig 14263 bp, 23 predicted proteins | sample IncBWH26MmetaG_FD_155456 | JGI IMG/M metagenome (GOLD analysis project Ga0210400, IMG submission 155456) | Forest soil microbial communities from Barre Woods Harvard Forest LTER site, Petersham, Massachusetts, United States - Inc-BW-H-26-M | ecosystem: Environmental > Terrestrial > Soil >...
AGAGCCGTGCGGTTGCCGCGGTGAGCTGCGTGGCATGGCTGCTGATATTGATCGTGGCCAAGCTGCCGGCCGGCGCGTACTGGCTGTCCATCGCGTAGGGCGGGGACACACCATCCCAGAGCTTAAAACCGATCGTGGTATTGCTCGCACCGATCTCCACCAGCGCCGCGGCCTGCATCGTCCAGCCACCCGGCGCCAGATGCACCATCGGGCCGGGATAGTAGACGTTGGGGAAGGTGAGCGGGAGATCGGCACCCAGGTCGCCGTATTGGCTGGCGATCTCATCGGCCGCTTGCGGCAAGATCGATCCGGGTCCGGTTGCCGCACCGCCGGCACCGCATGCGGAACAGTCGTATACCGCTACCACACCGGGAAGCTGCAAACTCTCCAGCCCGCCCGCGCCAATGTTTCCGAGATACACGACGATCGCTGTGATCACGTCCGCGTGCACGTAGCTCACACTACCCACCGCCGTGATGATGCAGGGAAAGTTGGCGTCCGTGACCTGACCATCGGCGCTGATGCAACCGTAGATGGCGCAGGCGATCTTGCCGAAGAGGGATGGATCCCCCAAGGCATCCTGATAATGCGAGAGGTTCGGCCCGTTTATGGTGTTGTTCAGAGCATAGAGCGCCTTCAGCAACCCTGCCAGCGCCTGACCGATAGCGGGGATAATCGAGAGCAAGCCGGCGATAACGTTGACGATAGTCTGCCCCTGCTGTGTTTCCTGCACGATGCGGTTTATCACATCGTGGATCAGCGCCGTGGCGATGTAGCCGGCGATGTTGCACGCCTGCTGTGTGCCGCCTGGTCCCACGCCCGAGGGTGGTGCGTCGTTACAGGGCATGGCCGTGCCGATCGCGTCCAACAGGTCTTGCGCCTGCGCCAGCACCGCGGCCAGCGCCGTTGGATCCGTGGTGTCCCACGTGGATGGTTGCACCAGGCCGGAGAGCGCACCGAGGATTAAGGGCATCCACTGCGCGTTTATGCTCATGCACAGCAGAGGCGGATCGCACACGCCGGCAGTCGGGATCGGCACCTTCTGCGTGAACGCGGGGCGCTGGTACAGGAATAAGCCGTCGTCTTCGGGATTCCACACGGATCGCCTACTGGCCCGCGGGCGCGGTGTTGCCGAGGGCGATGTAGTCCAGCCAGAGGGCCGAGGCCGGGCCGGCCGCGGCGGCCCCCGCCTGCACCGCCAGCACCATCTTGGTCGGCGTGAGCGCCGATGCTACCGCGAATGCTTGATCGTAGGCCACGCCATCCACCGAGACGTAGCCGGCCAGGGTCCCCGCAATCAGCGACATCCACACGTACATCCAGGGCGTGCCCACGTAGCCCCAGTTGTTATCGATGTTGCTGGACGCGGGCGTCCCGCTCTCGACTTGCTGAATACCACCGTTGGGCGAGAGCAGCAGGCCGTCCAGATCGGTGACGTCCCCGGCCGCGGAAAAGCCCAGATATGTATAGAACTGATTCTGCCCGTTGAACGGCCGCACCCGCGCCACAAGATGGAACGGCGCGGCGCCGGTGAGGGCCGCGACCGCCTTGCGCACGGTCGTATCGAGTGGCCAGGTGAGCTTTGCATATCCCTCCGCGGCGGCGTAGCTGACCGCCAGCCCCGCGTCCAGCGTCCAGGCGACCGGCGTGGCCCCATCGCTCGCGTACCACGCTGAGGCGCTGTGCGGCGTCCAGGGGTCGGCCGGGCCGGCATGCAGAGGGCGCCAGGCGGCGAGATGCAGATCGTAGTACCAATATTGCCCGGTGCGCGTATCCTGGCGGATCGCCCACTGGCCCGCGGCGCCCAGTGACGGTGGATCGGCCGGCTGCGCGGCGCCGTAGGCGATATAGTCGGTGATCAGCTCGCCTTGCATCGGTCGCTCTCCCGCGCTAATTCAGGATGTAGCGCCCGCCCGGCGCATTGAGAATCCACGTGCCCGCGGCGTCGCCGTTGGCCAGCGGTGCCGGTGCAGGGCCGGCGCCTAGGAGGTAACACCCGTTTGGGCTGCTCTGAATCCACGACCATGCGCTATCGCCATTCCCTATCGGCAGCGCAGCGGCGGTATCGCACTGCGCCGCGTTGCCGATGTTGCTGATCAACTCCTGCACACGCGCTAGCGTGAGCGCGAGCAATGCGGGATCGTCCGTGTCCCACACGGACGGCTGCGCGAGCTGCTGCAACGCGCCGAGGATATAGGGCGTCCAGTGCCTATTCCACCATGCACCCACAAGCACAGGAGCACCCGGCTCAAACGGTGGCGGGATAGCCCGCTTCTTGTAGCTGGATCGCGGCATGGTGCTGGTGCCATGATCATTCGGATCCCACATGCCGATCTCCTAACCGCGGTGTCTACCGCTCGTAGCTGGCGGTGGCGAGCTGGCGGTTATATTCCCGAAAGCTGATCGAGCAATTCTTGAATGACGCCAACACCTGTCCCTGGTTGTTGGTGTACTCAAGAATGCTCGAACCTGTCAGCATTAAGCCGCTAAATACGGGTACCGGGTTGCCCGGAGTTAGGACGATCTTACCGGCGCTAATCACAGTCGGTTCGTTGGAGAGCGCGGGCACCGTTTCCGCCCACACGTGGCTTGTGCCGGTCGCTAAGAAATTGAGTAGCCCGGTCTGCTCGACCCGCGATCCCGCTTCCGCGCCGCCCTTGAGCCCCCCAGGTAGCGCCGGCACCGCGGTGATCGTACCCTCCACGATCTGACCATCCGTGCATGCGTCCAGATCGGTCAGCCAGCTCGTGAGGAAGGCCAGGACGCTCGTAAACGAAGATGAGGGGTCGATGAGCGCGTAGGCGTAGGAACGTGCCTCTATCGCTAGCTCATCGACGATTCTGGCCATGAGCCGCACGGGCAGCGTGAGCGCCATCAGGCACCCGCCAATGCGTGTTCCAGCGCGCGCTCATTGTGGCGCAGCGTGTCATTAGCAGGTTCCAGGAGCAATCCCTCGCGCGTCACGTCCAGCGCGTCCCGCAAGGCTCCCAGCCGCGCCAGCGCGGCGCTGTAGGTGAGCCGCCAGCCGCTATCGTAGGCCAACGCGCTGATCGGGAACGTCGTATTTTGCGGCTCCGGTAAGCCGCGTGCTATGTCCGTCCAGTGGATGACCCAGCGGAATCGACCCATGCCGAAATAGTCTGACGCCAGGCCGAAGTAGGCCTGCGGCCATTGCGGCGAGATCGCCAGCGCCGCCAGATCGGCTTGCTCGGCAGCCTGCCACTTGCCGCGCTGCCGGTGGCAGTGCGCAAGCAGCAGCTGCGCGTAATAGCGTTGGTCAACGGCCGGCGTGAGCGCCAGGTAGTGCTCACCGGCCAGATCCGCATCCTTGAGCGGTTCCGCGACGCGCAGATATTCCTCGAGCAGCGGTGTGGGGTCCGTGCCGCCGGCGACGATGGTATCGCGCGCCAGGTAGAACAAAGTATGTGGCTTGGGTGGATCTTCCTCTTCCAGCGCAAGCTCGAGGATACGCACGTTGCGCCGCGCTTTTTCGAGCGGATCGCCGCTGCCGTGGTGCAGGATTTCCACCGATTCATCGGGCACGTAGAGATGATCGCCAATCGGCACCAGCCCCTCGTGGCAGCGCCCTTCCCAGCGGTACCAGCCGCGCCGGGTGCAGCGCTCCCGCCAGGCGGATTGCAGCACCGTACCATCGTCGGATCGTGCCAGGATGTAGCGCCAGAGCAGGGCGCCCACGTTGGCGTCTACCGCTGCCAGTGACGGCTTGATTTCATCGGCGTAGAGCACTTCGTCGTCGGCGTCGAGCCAGATGATCCACTCGGTTGTGCACAGATCGTAGGCATATTGGCGCGCGGCCGCGAAATCGTCGCACCACTCGAAGTAGTCCAGATGTGCACCGCAGCGTGCTGCGATTTCCGGCGTGTTATCGACAGACCCGGTGTCCACCACGATGATCTGGTCGACATGCCCGGCAACGCTCTTCAGCGCCCGTTCCAGCGTCCGCTCTGCATCGCGCACGATCATAGCCACCGCGACCGTAGGACTCGCCGGCTGTGGGTCCACTGCTTGCCTTTCAGCCGGTAGCCGGCGGCCTGGCTACAAGCCGCCGGCGTCGGCACTGTGGGGGTTAAACTCAGGTTTCCAGGCTGGACCGATGCAACTGCTTCCGCTTCTTGTTGAAGCTGATAAAGGCATCTTTGAACGCCTGGATCTCCTGGCTGTGATCGTTGGCAAACGCAATGAGCGTCTGCACAGTGGTGAGCAGCAGCAGCAGGGTTGCGATCGCGCCGGTACCGAGCGTCAGCCGATCGCCGGTCAGCGTCGTAGAGGCGACGGACGGCAGATTGAGCGCCCAGGCCTTGGTGGTGCCGGTGGGCGTGAAATTGAGCTTGCCGACCTGCTCCACACGGCTGCCGGAGAGCGCCGTGAGCTTCAGCTCGGTCGGGATCGCAGGGATGATGCTGATCTTGTTGCGGATGATCACACCATCCACCACGTCATCGAGATCGACCAGGTACGTGGCCATGAAGGCCTGCAGCTGCGCGATCGTGTACGTGGGATCGATCATCGCGTAGGCGTCGGTGGAGGCCTCGATGCCCCACTCATCCGCCACCGTCGCGGACAGGACCGCCGGGACTGTGCGTGCCATTGGAACCTCCTGCGCCATCACTTGGATCGGCAGCCGATGATCCGAGCAAATGGCTACGCTCATGAGCGTACAATTTCCGGGGTAATTTGTAAAGTGGATGAATTAATTCACGCGATGAAATAATGGTATAGTCGAGGTCGGGGCGCATGCCATGTGCTTGTTGGCAGCCGGCAATGGCAGTGCGCCACCCAGAAAAAAGGGAGAAATGGAAACACAAGTAGCGGATTTTATCGCCCATTACATCGGCGTACCGAACGTCGGAGATACCGCGGGAAATAAGGGACAATGCGTCGGGCTGATCGAGATGTGGACAGATCAGCACAAGCTACCCCACATCTGGGGCAATGCTGTAGACCTGATGAGATACGCCGATCCGAAGGTGTATACGATCGTCGAGAATAGTCCCGATAACTTCCCGCCTATCGGCAGCATCGTATGCTGGGATGCGAGCTGGGGTGGTGGCGACGGACATACGGCCGTTGTGGTAGCCGCATCGGTCAACACGCTGATCGTGTTTGAGCAGAACAACCCAGAGAATGCGCCACCGCTACTGGGCGTGCACGGCTATGGCGGCGTGCAGAACTGGATCGTGCTGCCATGACCACGATCACCGCCGGTGACATTACCGCGCTTGTGGTGGCGCTGGGGACGCTGCTTACCGCGCTGGCGGCGCTGATCAAGGTGCTCCAGGTGCAGCGCGTGGCCGCGGATACCCACGCCACCGTGAAGAAAGTAGACGAGAACACCAACGGCGCCCTGGCCGACCTGAAAGCCAGCGTGGCGCGTCTGGAGGCCTCGCAGGCCACGCCGGCGGAGATAGCAGCGCGCTCGCCAACCGGACCAACGCTGAGTAGCACAACGCCCGGAGGGTAGTGAGCCCTCCGGGCGCTCCCGGTTTCGTGCCACCATCGTAACGTGCTACGCACAACCCCAACCCGCCGAAGCGGGCCGATGGGTTTCCGCCGGAACTTCAAAAAGGGGATCAAAGGGAAGTACGGTCAGCGTAGCCGGTAACTTCCCAGGAGGGCAAGGCAGTATTCCACGAAGGTCAGAGCCGGTCCATGGGCGAGAGCTTCTTGTACGCCTCGCGCGCCCGCTCATCGGCCGCGGCCGCGCCGTAGCGCGAGAGCATCTGCCGGCTCTTCCAGCCGGCCAGGCGCAGCAGGTCCGTTTCCTGGCCGCCGGCGGCGAGATAGGCATGGGCGAAGCCGTGGCGGAACTGGTGCGTGTGCACGTGCTGCAGGCCTGCCGCCTTGGCCCGCTCGCGCAGCATCTGGTAGATGCCGCTGGCGGTGAGCGGCGCCACGCGGCCCAGCCACAGCTCCGCGCGGTGCGCCAGCCGGTGGCCTGCCCGAATCCGCAGGTAGCGGTCGAGCAGCACGGCGGTGCGCTTGCCGTACGGGCATGAGCGCGGCCGGCTGCCCTTGCCTACCACGCGAGCGAGCTGCAGTGCCCGATCGAGATCGCCGAGGCGCATCCCCGCCAGCTCGCCGCGACGCATGCCCGTGTCCACCAGCAGCGCCAGGATCGCCGTATCCCGCCGATCCTCGAAGGTAGCGCCGGCGCACGCCGCGAACAGCGCGCGAATATCTCCCTCGGAGATGAGCGGCGTCGTCTGCTCGGGCACGTGCGGCGGCCGCATCTCGGCCATCGGCGAGGCGGCGATCACCTTCTCCGTGCCGGCCGCCCACTTGAAGAACTGCTGCAGCGACCGGTAACGATTGGCCGCGGTGCCCGGCGTGCGCGTGCGCAGCAGCTCGGCGATGTAGGCCTCCACGTGCGCCCGGCGCAGCTCCTGGATGCACCGCGGCTGGCCGGCGCGATGTAAGAAGCTGTCGAGCGAGTTCACCGCCAGCCGGTAGCTCTTGACGGTCTCGGGGCTCCGGCCGGCGGCCTGGAGCGTGAGCGCGAAGGCGGGGAATAGATCAAGCAGCGGGATGGGCAGGGCGCGGATCTTCGACGGCATGCGGCACCTCCGGGGCGTATTAGGACAGCATACAATACGCATCTCCCGGAGCGGCGTGCTAATAATGATAAGCGGCAGATGACGAATAATCATCTGCCGCTTCTCCTCAAGGTGAGGGCACTGGGACTCGAACCCAGGACACGCGGATTAAAAGCACGTCCCCCCGGAGCGGCGCGCTAACCATGCTAGCACACTGGGGGAGCGGCGTGCTAACAGGGCATAGTAAACAGCTCCACGCATCAGCGGTTGTGATCGCCGGCGGCCAGGGTCGCGACGCTCACCAGCACGAGCGCCAGCACGAGCAGCCAGCCGCCGATCGGCAGCGTCCAGACGAGCACCATCACCGTGAACAGGCAGACCACGTAGCAGCCGAGCATGCGCCTACTCCCCCAGACAGAGCCAGTGCCGCATTTGCATGCCGCACGACTCGCACAGCACGACCACCGCGGCCGGCCCACCAGTCCGCGCTATCGCGACGCCGTAGCCGATCCCCGCGTCCAGATACGCGCCGCAGTGCGCGCAGATGCGGTCCTCCTTGCCGGTCAGCAGCCGGAGCCGCCGCGCGATCGGGCCCTCGCCCGGCATCTCGCCCCATTGATGGGCCATCACACGTCCTCTCCATTCCGCCGATCTCGCTCCTCGCGCGCCCGGCAATGCTCCTCCAGCGCCCGCTCCCCGGCCTCGCCCGTGGCCTCCACCACGGCCCGAAGCGCGAGCGCCAGGCGCGTGATGCTGAACATCGGCAGCGGCCCGCGCAGCGGCCCGTTCACCAGCTCGTTGAATCGCCTATCGTCCATGATCACTCCTCCCCTTCTTCGTGCATCCCGTACAGATCCTCGAGCGCCCACGCGCCGTTGGACAGCAGCGCGGCGAGATGCTTACCGCGCCCGCCCGGCACCGAGCGCCGCACGCGGGCGGCTAGGGCGCGCAGCTCGCGCGCCCTAGACAGGGCCAGCCGCCGGGCACGCGCGGCGCGGATGGCGCGGGCCGCGTCGACCAGCCGGGCGCGCGGCATCACGCACCCCCCCGGCGGGCCAGCCGCCGCGAGCGTCGCGCCGCCCGATGCAGCTCGACATGGTGCGCCCCGCAGAGCACCATGATGTTGTGCTCGCCGTTGCCCACCTCCACGCCGTGCACGTGGTGCACCTGGCCGCCCTCGAGGCAGCCCGGCACGTCGCAGAGCATGCCGCCGTAGATGCGCCGGGCGTCGGCCCGGACGCGCGCCTTGGCGAGCGAGCACGGCCCGAGCACGATCTGCCGGCCGAATTTGGCTGTGTACGACGCCTGCAGCTTGGCGGCCAGCGTGGGGCCCCAGCCGAGCGCCAGGGCCACGCGGAAGCCGTTCCGGCCGATCGCGGCCATGTGTGCCTTGCCGTGCGCGAGGAGCGTTGCGCGGCCGCCCAGCGCGGCGATGCGTCGGCAGTGGGCCGTGCGATCGAAGCCGCTCATCGGATCCCCCAGGCCTGCGGCATCTCCCACAGATGGAAGCAGTGTTGGTGCACGTTGATGTAATCCCTTTCCCGCGGCAGCACGATCATGGCGTCGCGGTCTGCGCCGTAGAAGGCGTCCTTGACCAGGCGGATCTCCCGCCAGGACGGGTTACGGTCGCGGTAGCTGATCGAGCAATGCAGCAGATCGCCGAAGCGCACGGTTGCGTCGACGGTGGCCATCACCAGCATGCCGGTGCGCGCGACGTACACCGCCATCCCCGCGGATATGCTGCCCGAGCGCCGATACTCCTCCTGCATCATGGGCGTTGCAGCGTGGTCGAGAACCAGGATCAGCCCGTTGGCGAGCGTGACATCGCCCTCGGGCAGCGTGGCGCGCGGCGGGCGCGCCCCAGGAGGCGTCCAGAGATTGGACATCTGCGTACTCCCCACAACGAAATACCGGCCGCCGGGCAGCTCGCCGGCGGCCAGGGACGGAGCCGGCGCTACAGCCGATACCAGCGGGCCATGTGACTACGGCCGGCGCAGTGAAGGCAGCGCAGGAAGCCTTCGACCACCGGGTTGAGGTCGCACTGCAGGCACCACCGCTCGCGACGGATCTGGCCGCGCCGGCGGGCCGCCACGACGGCGACGGCGTGCTTGCACAGCCGGCCGCGGTAGCGCGAGTCGGGGCAGCAGCACAGCACATCCAGCGGCCGCGGGCCGGTCTCGGCGATCGTGTAGCCGCTGCACTCCCAGACGCCGGGATCGTCGGTGGGCTCTGCGTGCAGGCGCTCCGCCACGGCGCGCTGGAAGGCCGCGAAGAGGTCATCTTGTGGGGAGGGAATCGCCGGACATGCGGGAATCTTGGTACCTGCTGCCATAATCTAGTCTCCAATACGCTACCGAGATGCTGCAATCATCTCTAGTGGTTCAACTATAGCAAAGACACAACCACATCACAAGCACTATTGTCCATAACATATAGTGCATCGCGTATAATGACCGTGGTAGACTACGCGGAGAGGGGAGGCAGCAGGATGGAGATGGCAATGGGAGCGTTCACAGCCATGACCTACCTGCGTGTACGCGAGCTCGCGGAGCAAAGGGGCCTGAGTAAGACCGACCTTCACATGAAGACAGGCATCTCCTACAGCACGATACACGCGATCTGGAACAACCGGGTGGAGATGTACCAGCGCTCCACGCTCGATAAGCTGGCGATAGTGTTGGGCGTCAGGGTGGGCGATCTATTCGGCGGGGAGCCAGAATGGCCGCGCGGCAAAGGAACGGAAGCGAAATCGAAAGATAACGCTCTAGCTTCTTAGTGAATGTGTTCCAATTGCATGGATTGGAGTGATACACTCGTAAGATGGAAAAACCCCCGGACGCGGATTGCAGCCGCGTCCGAGGGTATCGGCTAGGCAGCAGGTACTAACTAGCCCGTCCTTGTGAGGGGACAGGACTAGTATAACAGAGCAAATGCACCAATAACATACATTTGGTGCTCTTGTGATCGGCCCCTGCTGCCGCTTGATTTGGGAGCGGCATATTGATTTGGGAGCGGCATATGTCAAAGGACATCCAGCGGCGCGCCAACGGCGAGGCCACAAGACGCCAGATTCTCGGTGCAATCGGCGAGCTCACGCGCAGCAATCGCAGGCCGCCAACCTATCGGGAGATCACCGACTGCCTTGGCATCACCATGGGCAGTCTCACCTACAATCTGCGCGAGCTGGAGCGCAGCGGCAAGGTGCGCCGGCACAAGGGCACGCGCGGCCTCGAGCTCCCCCAGGATGGTGCCAGATGAGCGTCTACGACACGATGACGCCGGCGCAGCGCAGCGCCAGGGCGCGGCTGGGCGCGCACACCCTCCATTCGCAGCGCGACGGCGGCGAGCTGACGGCGGCCGCCACCGCGGCCAGCATGGCCCGCTTCGAGCGCGAAGTGGATCCGAACAACGAGCTGGAGCCTGCGGAGCGCACCCGCAGGGCGGAACATGCGCGCAAGGCGTTCATGCTCCGCCTCTCGCTGGCCAGCGCCAGGGCCCGGCGCGAGCGTAAGGCATGCGCCCGGCCGGGCCCGGCGCCGCTCGCGTTCCCCGCGCCCATGGACTGGCACCAGGAGATCACCGGCGATGCGTTCGGCGAGACCAACGAGCCGACGCCGGGGCAGCTGCGCTATCTGCACTCGCTGGGCTACCGCGGCACGCCGCCGACCACCATGGCGCAGGCCGACTATCTCATCGACCGGCTCAATCGCGAGGGATTCGCCGTGCCGCTGCACGCCGTGGAGGATGAGCCATGAACGGCGCCCTCTACAATCCCCTCCTCGGCGAGCGCATCGCCGACGAGCTCGGCGGTTGGTACTCCAGCGACGGCCTCACGCTCTACCGGACGATCGAGACCCCCGGCGCAACGCTGGCAGCGCTGGTCGGCCCGCACGGCGAGCCGCTGTACGCCACGCCCAACGCGGCGCTGAGACCGCCAGCGCCGCCGGCGACGGAGCCGGCCGAGGTGGTCGAGCTGCGCGCCCGCCTCGCCGAGGCCGAATCTCAGCGCGACGGGCTGGCGCGCAAGCTTGAAGCGGCCGCGGCGCTGATCGATCGATTCCAGGTGGAGATGGAGCCGTGCCGGCGTGCGCTGGAACAGCTCTCCCGCAGCGACGCGGAGATCGCCGCAACGCAGGCCGTGCTCGTGCGCGCGGATCTGCCGCCGGCGTCGCGCGTGGCGATTGCCGTGGCCATCCACGCCACAGGTGCATATCGCGTGGCAGCCGCGTTCGGCGGCGACGAAGGTGCCGAAGCCGCCCCCAGCCGAATCGAAATCGCCAGCATCGCGGCCACCATCGGCGTGAGCGCTCGCACCATCGGATCCGCGCTCATCGCTGCGGATAACCTGGGGATACTTTCTCGCAAAGCGGAGACATGCCCGGAGTCGTTCGCCGATGGCTCGATGCAGTATAAAACGATTGTGCGGCTAGGACCACCGATCGCCGTCGCGGCGGCGCCGGCGGCCAGGCGGCCGCCAAGAGCGCGAGCTTCCAGCGCCTCTTCCGCCGGCGCGGCGAAGTCGCCGCCCGAATGCGCGGCGAAGTCGCCGCCCGAATGCGCGGCGTGCGACACGCCGATGGTGCCGGTCCAGTGGGCATGCCCGCGCTGCGATGCGCAGATTGACACGCCACCAGAGTCGGGTGTCGAAAAACAGCACACTATATATGCAATAGCTAACGGTGTCGAAAAACAGCATACGACGCTGGTGGGACCAGCCGCGGGTGCGAATGCCGGCGACGGCGACCGGGCCATGTTGCCGCCGGCGGATCCGTGCGGGAGCTGCGGCCGCCGTGCCTGGGTGCCTGCGCCCTACGACAGGTCCCGCTACATCTGCGCCCGGTGCGGGGTGGAGGCCTTCTGATGGCCGCGGGGCCGCATCCTGCGACCATGTACGCGAAAGCGCGCAGGGCGGTGCGCGAGGCCTACGCGCTTCTGGATACCACCTGCGAGGAGCTTTACTATTACATCCAGGAGCGTTCGCAGCCCTGGCAAGACTCGGACCGCGCCGCAGATCTCGAGGCGGACAGGGATGAATTGGACCTAGTGCTACAGCGGCTCGACAAGTTGTCGATCTGCCGGTTCAAGCCTCATCGGCGTAGGCAGCAGTAAGGAGCAGTCGTGATGAACGAAGATCGTGTCCAGCGTGGCATATGCCAGCTCTGCGGCAAGCCGGGCACGCTGCGCTTCCTCAATCGCCACCGCGGCGAGGGGCTGCGACCGCCGCGCTGGATCTGCGCCGAGTGCTGGATCGCGGACCGCATCACGCCGGCCGATCGCTACCGCCTTATGTGGGAGCGGACGCTCTAGCCGGCGGCCGCACGCAGATAGCGGTAGATCGTGGACTCTGCGAGCCGATAATGCCGCGCGAGCTCGCCGATGGAGGCGCCCTCTCCCCGGAGCCGCGCGAGCTCGCCGACGGCTGCCGGCTGCAGCGTCTTCTTGCGCCCGAATCGCACGCCGCGCGATTTTGCCCGCGCCATGCCATCGCGCTGACGTTCCGCTCGGATCTCCAGTTCGAACTCCGCGATCGCCGCCAGCACGTGGAACAGCAGGCGCCCGACCGAGGTGGAGGTATCGATCCGCTGGTCCACCACGTCCAGGTCGACGCGCTTGCGCTGCAGCTCCGCGGCCACCTGGCACAGATGCAGGGTGGAGCGCGCCAGCCTATCGAGGCGCGTCACCGCCAGCACGTCGCCCTCGCGCACATACTCCAGCGCCGCGGCGAGCTCGGGTCGCCGATCAACGATCCCGCTGCGCTTCTCGCGATACACCTTGTCGCAGCCGGCCAGCTTCTCCAGCTGCACGCCTAGATCCTGGCCGGTCGTGCTCACCCGCGCGTATCCAACGCGTGCCATGCTCCCCTCCCTGTCATAATGCCTACGCCTAGCGACAGCGCCATTCTGACAGAGATTCTGCGAGCCTGGAAGCACGATACGGTCGGAAGGTATACTTTGTGCGACAGGAGTGTTTGGGGCATGTTCACGATCGAAGGAGTGCTATGCGTACCCTCATCCGCGCCCTTACCGCCGTCGTATTCGCCGTCGCGTGCGGGACCCCAGCCGTAAGCCGTGCCGCCACATCGCCGCGGCAACTCAATCTGCGGCTCTCCGATTTGCCTCGTCCCGGCTTCACGCAGTTCAAAAACGATCTGCTCGGCCCGGACCGGCTGGCGGGGAACCGGGGCTACGTCCTGTTGAGCGACGAAGCGTTCTTGCGAAAAGCGCCGCGCATCGTCCAGCTGGTGACGAGCGCGATCGAGCTGTACGCCACACCCGCGTTTGCGCGGGCCGACTATCTGCACTTCGCGGCTGATCCCGCCAACGGGGGGCCCCCATTCGCCGTGATCCCCTTCCCGGCGGTTGGTGTGCAGCGCCAGGCCCAGCGCATGGCCGACAGCACCGGCGGCATGTGGTATCTCGTGCGCTACTGGCGCGGCCCCTATGCCGTCGCGATGAGCTTTGACGGCACACGCGGCACCGTTGCGCCGCAAGACCTGGTGCGACTGGCGCGGCTTGTCGATCGGCGCATCCAGGCCGCCGGCTAGCTAGCCGGGGTAGGGGGTGCTGAACACCCGCGGACCGATGTGCCAGTTGGCGTCGAGCCATTTCCACACGTGATCCGCCGGGTCCTGCCAGAAGCCCATGTAGGGCTCGCCCGGCTGGATGCTCGCGGGCGGCAGGCTGTTGCGGATGTACGCCACGCAGGGGCGGCCCACCGCGCTCGTGGTGATGTCGTTGTCCCACTCCGCCGCGGTTGGGTAATCTCGCAGGTTGACATCGCCGACGCGCTCATACACGGTGATATTCGGCGAGGTGTCCACATAGAGGGTGAGCGAGCAGAGCGGGTTGGCCCAATCCGGGCTGTTGTCGCACGTCTGGCCGGTGAATGGGCCGGCCGCGGGGTCGGTGGGATCGCCGGGCACGTTGTAGCCCCCCGCGTTCACGTGCGGGTCGCCGTGGAAGGCTGGGAGCATGCCGATCGCGCAGTTGACCGGGGTGCCATCCGGCGCGAGCAGCAGGAATCCCGTGGCGTTGGTGGGATTCATCGCGCTCGTGAAGCCCTTGCTTGCCAGCGCGCCATCGCCGCGGAAGTTGGCCACGCTGAGCACCTCGAGGCCGGTGATGGAGATCGTCGCGCCGTTGCTGAAGGGGTTGAGGTCGATGTTGTCGGCGTAGGCGACGCCGGCGTAGCCGTCGTCCGCGCAGGCCGTGCATTGGGTGCCGCGCTGGATGGTGATGGTGCTGAGGCCGGCGCCGAAGTCGTGATACGGGCGCGCCTGCACCTCGATCCGGCTGAGCAGGAAGCTGCCGGCCGGCGGCGTGGTCGGGGGTGCCGTGCCGCCTCCCACCGCCGTCGCCGTGGGATGGCCGGTCGCGTCGACCACCAGATCGAACCAGCCGGCAACGCCTCCGGGGATCGGCACCTGCGTATCGACGGTGTTGGTCCCGGTTGCGCCGATGTAGTGCGTGCCGTCGCCGGCGACGTGGATGCTGGTGAGCAGGCCGGTGTCGCTGAAATGGGCGGAGAGCGTGGGATAGGGGCGCCAGGCGGCCACGGCCGCGGCCTCCTCCGCATCCGCGATCAGATAGGTGGCGTCGGCGTATTGGCCCGTGTCCGGATCCGTCACCCGCGCATGGACCGTACAGCCGGCCGTGCCCGCGGCGATGTAGAGGCGTGCGGTGGCCGCGGTGAGCTGCGTGGCATGGCTG
>Ga0210400_10003336_pt1 | contig 14261 bp, 12 predicted proteins | sample IncBWH26MmetaG_FD_155456 | JGI IMG/M metagenome (GOLD analysis project Ga0210400, IMG submission 155456) | Forest soil microbial communities from Barre Woods Harvard Forest LTER site, Petersham, Massachusetts, United States - Inc-BW-H-26-M | ecosystem: Environmental > Terrestrial > Soil >...
AGGTGGCGTGACAAACACGGAATACGTGGCAGCGGGCAGATTTTCGACCAGCCGGAATTGGTACGCTTGCCCAGCGGCATAAGGGACGGTAGAAGGGACAAATGCGTTGCCGTTGCGGACTTGAATAACACCAGTGGGACTGAAATTGATCAGGCCGCTCAAGACGGCTTGACCGCTGGAAGCTGGAGCAAAGAAACCCAGCGTGGCGTCCATGGCAGCGGATGAAGGGGTTGCGGCAAAGGTCGCAGTGAAGCCATTGGCGGATGGAGTGGCCGGGAAGCTAACGCGCTGAGCGTTTGAACCCGCCAGTGCATTGATGCATCCCGCTGAAATCATTGTGTTCGTCGCAGGAACAATTGCGCCGGCGGTCGACGCGCCGCCAGTGACAGAGGCAGTGACGGAAATAGTCTGGGAAACGCTGTTTTTGGGGTCCGTTGCCGCGACGGTAATGGTGACATTGCCAGAGGGGGTGGAGCTGGTGGTCGAAACCGTCAAAACTGCAGAGCCGGAGCCGCCGGTGATAGTAGTGGTATCAAGACTGGCAATAACGTTTGAACTAGCGGACGAAGCACTGAGTGAGACGGTGCCAGTAAAACTGTTCATTGCAGTGACGCTGATGGTGTAGGTGCCAGAGGAGCCAGTTGCGATGACTTGAGTGGTGGGACTGGCGGACAAAGAAAACTCTGAGTTTCCGCCGCCGCTGCCAGTGGTTGAATTGACGGTTCGGCGCGGCGAAATCACACAGCCAGTATTCAGGACCAGTAAAATTGCCAGCAAAAACGCTAACGTACGCATCGGATATTCCTCTTTTCGACAGCCGGTATAAAACATAAAGGAGATAATCCAGTTGGATTGTCTTTGCAGGTGCAAGTGTTTACCCGTGATATCGTCAAAATTGGTAAAGAGGTCGACTATTTTGCAAGACTTAAGTTTAGGCGATTGTCTGCTTTCAAGGACAAATCGATGCTTTCACGCCATTTTCGGCCCAGAGCGCCGCGGAGAGTGACGCGATGTTTCCTCAACTCGCCAGATTTGAAGATGTTGCCATCTTGTTGCTGCGGCTGATAGTTGGAGCCATCTTCGCCACCAGCGGTTGGAGCCATTTGAAGGACCCGGAAGGGCGGAGCAAGAGCATTGGTACGAGCAAGGGCTTCACAATTTTTCTGGGCGCAGCAGAAGTTGCGGGCGCTCTAGGCGTAATGTTCGGCGTGCTGACGCAACTTGCCGCCACGGGATTGATCCTGCTGCTGCTGGGCGCAATCCAAAAGAAGATTTTTGTGTGGAAGACGGGCTTTTGGGGCAAGCACGGTACCGATGGCTGGCATTACGACCTCATGTTGCTCGTAATGAACCTGGTCGTAATGGTAACGAACGGCGGAAAATTCGTTTTGTGGATGTAGAGCGTCCGACGCGATGCGTTGACTCTCGAGGGCTAACGCTATTTGAGCTTTACCAGTCCGACGACGTCTCCGCCATTGGCATCCACGGCATGAACCCAGACATTGTTGAATCCGTCTTTCAATTCCGGGTACTGGGCAATCATGGCATTGGCCAGATTGCGGGCATCGGTCTGAGTCGCGTTGAAATCGGAAGTGCTGGGGACGGAATATCTCATTGAGAGATCAAAGTTTTTGTCATTGCGGAAGAACGTCATCTCGGTAATGTTGTAGGTTTTGCCGCCAGCTGTAAACGCCACCGGTTTGCCGCCGACAGGTATATCTTTTGGCTGGATACTGTTGGTCTCGTCGGAGATCTTGCTGAGCATCTTTGTGTTCATGTAGGTAGCCGGCTGCAGGAGATCGTAAGAGTTCAGATAATAAAACCAGGCGTTGTGGGCCTGGCCTTTGCTCTTGTAATCGCGCGCCTGCAACAGATACCACAAGCCGTCATGGCCGGCGGCGGACCCGGGACGAATCTGGTATCCGGCAATTTTCCAGCCGCCCGCATCCTGAAAGATGATGGAAAGAGCGTACGGGCCCTTGTTGCCGACGAAATCCTGGATGGTGATGGCATATTTGCCAACCGCTATTCCGGCAAGATCAAATTCCGCCGTATTAGGATTCATGCCGTTAGCGCCGAAGACGCCGCAGTAGAAAGTACCGTCAGGGCCGGGATTCGTTCCTGTATCAAGCAGGTAAAGGCTGCGGAGTTGCGGCTTGGCGCCGGGAAAGGCGTCCTTGTTATCGTTAACGGCACCGGCGATGCCGCCGAAATTCGATTGCAGTGAGGGAAGCGCGCTGGCCTGGAGGCCTTGTATGTTCCCGCTGGCCGTTTGGTCGAAAGCCTGTTGCGCGGCGGCCTCAATGGCCTTGCGTGCCGGCTCGGCGATTTCGTCCTTATTCTGGCAGGTTTGGGCCCATGCAGAAACGCAACCGGCCAAAAGCAGTGATGCTGCAAGAATCTTGAATGTAAGGTGCTTCATAAGAGTGCGCTACTCCGGTTTATTTTGAGATGCTTTGGACGGCCTTTCAGATGCATCAGGGCCTTGGTTCTGGCCCGTAACTTATAGGTAAATATATCCTTCACGAGGCAAAGCAGGGAAGTGAGCACACGGCTTTAAAAGTTCGGTGACGGCTCAAGAAAAAGACGTTGCGAGAGGAATTCCGGGCAAGTTTACTGGTGATCGAACGTTCTTCAGGTATAAGGAGTAAAATTCTAGGAACACCTGAATGGCAGCGAGGCGGGGTCCAAAACCAAATTATGGCGCGTTTTCTTTCAACAATATCTTGGACGCTTGTTCTTACGGGAGCACTGACCGTGCTTCAGGCACAAACGATGCGTCCGGCCATGCCGGGCCAGCGCCCGGCTCCGCCCGCCAATACTGCTCCCAGAATGCCACAGCCGCCGACGCCTGCAGCATTAAGCGCACCAACTCCGGCCGGAGCTACGAGTCAGCCAACCCAGCCCGGTGCTGTGGGCCAGCCAGCCCAGCCAGCTCCCACAGGGCCTCCGGTAGCTCCGGTGGTTACCTTTCGAGACGGATTGCTTACGGTCCAGGCGCTGAATTCAAACCTGAGCAGCGTAGTGACGGCCATCCGGAATAAGACCGGAATTGAGTTTGAAGGAGCGGAAAACGTTTCTGAACGGGTGGCGATTTCGATGGGCCCGGCGCCTGAAGGCGATGTTCTGGCTGCGATTTTTTCAGGCTCGAAATATGATTTTCTCGCCATCGGACGGCCAGACAGCCCCACCATTGTGCAGCGAGTCATCCTGACGGTGAAGAACATACCTGGAGCAGTTGAGAATGCCCAGGCGCAGCCCGCTGTAGCGAATAAGGGTGACGAAGAGGAAGTTCCCGACGAGCAGGTAAACAACAATGGCGGCGACCCTCAGGATACCCCGGTGCAGCCTGTGCCTGTACCTCAACAGCCTCCACAAGCCGAAACGCCACCGAACCAGCAGCCGAAGTCGCCAGAGCAATTGCTGCAGGAGTTGCAGCAAATGCGTCAGGATAAGGGTTCGCCTCAGGATCCAACCAACAATCCCAATCCAGCTCCAAGGAAAATGCCGCCGCAGAGTTTGTGAAGACTGCGAGCGAGCGGGTGGCTTGGTGTCGCAGGTTTAGAGGGGTTATTCAGGCAAGAAATAGAATGGACGGACCACCAGAGGCGGCAACGGGAATATACCGCCAGAGAGCTTAACTCCACGAACTAATGGCTGGACGCCGTAGTGGCGATGACTGAGGTTGCCGGGGCCTGACTTTCAGCTTGCCTATGGGCAAAAGCGTGCAGGATCGCGCTGATAACAGCGTAGCCGCAAGCAATACCAAAGACGAGTGAAAACAGAATGGTAAAGAGCACGGTCGAGGAAGCTAGGATGGGATTCATTGTCCAATCTCTTTGATGGTCCTTTTCTCGGGCCGGTTGGTTTCCCCAGCCAGGTGCATTGTCGGCAATATTGGTTCAAATGTCTGCATTACCGACGCTGCTGCACCCTCGATACGTCATCATGCCCTTTGGTCATTGATGTCCGCAAGTAACTGAAGTCACAAGGGTAAAACCCGAGTTTCTATCCCGACAGAAATGCCGGAATTGACCGTCCCGGCTGCCCGAAGCTAAGATACGGAGTAGAGCTGTGCGTATACCCTCCGGAACCCTCCTGTGAAGGTTCCCGCTGCTTATTGGGATTGTGCACAGGTTTTTCGAACCAGGGTAAGAAGGTCCATGGCTATCAGCAATATCACCGTGCGTGGCGCTCGCCAGCACAATTTGAAGAACATTTCGGTCGAAATCCCGCGCAATACCCTGACGGTAATCACGGGACTCAGCGGTTCGGGCAAGTCATCGCTCGCTTTCGATACTATTTATGCCGAAGGCCAGCGCCGCTATGTGGAAACGCTGTCCGCGTACGCACGCCAGTTTCTCGACCAGATGGAACGCCCCGACGTGGACTCCATTGACGGTCTAAGCCCGGCGATCTCCATTGAGCAGAAGACTACTTCTCGCAGCCCACGTTCGACAGTCGGAACAATCACTGAGATTTACGATTATTTGCGCCTGCTCTATGCCTCTGTCGGCGTGCCGCATTGCCCGCGATGCGACAAGCCCATCAGCCGCCAAACTTCTGACCAGATTGTGCAACGCGTGATGCAGCTCAAAGCTGAAGACCGCGTGATGATCATGGCGCCGCTGGTTCGCGGACGCAAAGGCGAGTTCAAGGAAGAATTGGCCAAGCTGGCCCAGCACGGTTTTGTGCGCGCGCGCATTGACGGCGAACTTCGACATCTGGACGAAGAGCTGGACGAAATCCAGCTGGATAAGCGAAAAAACCACACCATTGAAGTGGTGATTGACCGTCTGCTGGTCAAGCCCGGGATTGAGAAGCGGCTGGAGCAATCCGTCGCAACAGCCATGAAGCTGGGCAAGGGACTGGTGCAGGTGGCGGTGGTGAATGGGGAAGAGCATCTGTATTCGGCGAGGATGGCGTGCCCCGATTGCGGCATCAGCATTCCTTCGCTGGAGCCGCGCTCATTTTCCTTCAACAGCGTGTACGGCGCCTGCCCGGAATGTAATGGATTGGGCAGTAAGTATGATTTTGATCCGGCAAAGATCATTGTCGATTGGTCCAAGCCGCTGCTGGATGGCGCACTCGGTCCCGGCTCTGGCTCTTCTTATCTTCAGCGGATGGTCGATATCGTTGCCGCCGCCTACAAACTTGATCTCGCGACGCCATTTGAGAAATTTCCGGCGAAAATCCAGAACCTGCTGCTCTACGGTCCTGACGAAAAAGAAGCCCCGCGCCTGGGTTTTCGCGGCGTGCTCGGGTTCCTGAAGCAGAATCTGGAAGAATCAACTTCTGAGAGCTATCGCGAGTGGATGCTGAGCTACATGTCCGCAACAACCTGCCCGGTCTGTCGGGGCAAGCGTCTGCGCCCGGAGAGCATTGGCGTGAAGGTGAACGGGCTTTCCATCTCAGATTTCACCGCCCTGCCGGTTTCGCGCTCGGTAGATGTTGCCGCCAAGATCACGCTGACAGACCGTGAACGGTTGATTGCCGGGCGGGTGCTGCATGAGATCAGTGAGCGCCTCCAGTTCCTTCATGCTGTGGGACTGGGATACATATCGCTGGACCGCTCGGCGGCTACGCTGTCTGGTGGCGAAGGCCAGCGCATTCGCCTTGCGACACAAATCGGTTCCAAGCTGCGCGGAGTACTGTACGTTCTTGATGAGCCTTCCATCGGACTCCACCATCGCGACAACGACCGCCTTCTTCAGGCGCTGGAACACCTTCGCGATCTGGGGAACACCGTGCTGGTGGTTGAGCACGATGAAGAAACCATTCGTCGCGCCGATTATGTGATTGATCTTGGTCCCGGTGCGGGATTGCTGGGCGGAGGCGTGGTGGCCTACGGCACTCCGCGCCAGATTATGGACCAACCCGGATCCCTCACGGGCCAATACATCTCCGGGCAAAAAAATATTGCAGCTCGTTTTGAGCCGCGCGCCACCAATGGCAAAGCCGTTACGGTCCTGGGCGCGAAGGCCAACAATTTGCGCTCGGTTGACGTGACATTTCCGCTGGGGGTGATCACGGTCGTGACCGGCGTTTCGGGTTCGGGAAAGTCGACGCTGGTGAATGACATTCTTTATAAAGCGTTGGCCAAGGCGCTTTATCGATCACGGGAAGAACCCGGCGCGCACAAGGCAATCTCCGGCGCTGAGCATATTGATAAAGTCATCCGCATTGACCAATCGCCGATTGGCCGGACGCCTCGTTCCAATCCCGCGACTTATACCGGTGTGTTCACCCATATCCGTGATCTCTACGCCATGCTGCCGGAGTCACGCGAACGCGGATACAAGGCGGGACGCTTTTCGTTTAACGTCTCCGGCGGGCGTTGCGAACATTGCCAGGGCGAAGGCGAGCGCCGTATCGAGATGAATTTTATGCCGGACGTTTATGTCCTGTGCGAAGTATGCGGCGGCCATCGCTATAACCATGAAACGCTGGCGGTGAGATTCAAAGGGAAGTCCATCGCTGATCTTCTGGAGACATCCGTCGCGGACGCGCTACCGATCCTGGAAGACATTCCGCAGATCCGGCAAAAGCTGCAAACGCTGGACGATGTGGGCCTGGGCTATATCAAGCTGGGGCAATCGGCGGTAACGCTTTCCGGCGGCGAAGCCCAGCGAATGAAGCTGGCCAAAGAGCTTTCGAAGCGCCAGACCGGACGCACCCTCTACCTGCTGGACGAACCCACGACCGGCCTGCACTTTGAAGATGTGAGCAAACTACTGGAGGTCATTCACCGCCTTACCGATTTGGGAAATTCGGTGGTCATTATTGAGCATAATCTCGATGTCATTCGCAATGCGGATTGGATCGTAGATTTGGGGCCGGAAGGTGGCGAAGACGGCGGAAGGGTAGTGGCACAGGGAGCTCCAGATCAGGTTTCGAGAATTAAGAAATCCTATACAGGCCAGGCTTTGTCCGATTACATGAATAGGCCGCGCAAGTGATTGATTACAAAAGTTTTGTTTAATTGTGTTCCAGATTCGTAACAAACTGTAAAACTTAATTTCATGCTTCATTTTATAAAGTAGATTGCTTCCAACCTTCTCCTTATACCTGGGCACAATCGAGGGGTAGCGACTTTGGCTTTCTAACGCTTCAAACGCTACCCCTTTAGTCTTCTCTAAGAAAACTCTCGATGGTGTACATTGATTTTGAGAGCCCATTTCCTCAATCCTGTGCATTCTATCGATCCCATTTCGCAATCTGACCCGCTTGCTCCTATTGCAGTGTCGCCTTTGCCCGTTCCCGAACCGGCAAAAACCGAAATTGACCTCGTTGATGTGTTGCTTGTGGGCGTGGCAATCGTCATGTCATTTTTCATCCTGGGCAGCGTTGCTGCTGCAATCTTTATTTTTACGCATCGATCTCCCGGCTTGAACCCAAAGGTTCTGGAAGAAGCCCTTACCAGGAATGCTTTTTTTATCGTTCCCACGCAATTCGTAATTTATGTGACGATTATCGGGTTCATGGCGCTCCTGGTCCGGGTCCGCCACAGAACTTCGCTGGCTCAGGCTGTTCACTGGAACATGCCAGTGCGTGGTCAAACCCTGATTAAAACGCTGGCGGGCGGGACAGCGTTAGCTCTGGTTTCTGTTATCGGCGAGTTTGTCTTGCAACGCTGGATACCGGACTCGCTGCCCATCACCGAGTTTTTCAAGGACCGTCCATCAGCCTTGTTGCTGGGCGCATTCGGCATTCTGGTGGCGCCGCTGATGGAAGAACTGCTTTTCCGCGGCTTTCTTTATCCGGCGCTCGCCCGATGGACAGGCGCAGCTGCGTCACTGATTATCACCGCATCGGCGTTTACACTGTTGCACGGCGCGCAACTGGGCTATGCGTGGGCGCCGCTGCTGTTGATTTTTGTGGTTGGCGTTACGCTCACGGTGATTCGGATGCGGACCAACTCGGTGGCCGCCTGCGTCATCGTGCATATGACTTATAATTTTGTGTTGTTATTGCAAACTTATATTGTCACGCACGGGTTCCGTCAGATGCAGGGAACCTGAGCCGGAAATAAGTTAATCTTAAAAACCTATGTCTTCTGCGCGCGAACAACTTCTTGAGTTGCTGGCCACCAGGTCTTTGCGTCTCGGCGAATTCACGCTCTCTTCCGGCGTAAAGAGCGACTATTACATTGACTGCCGTACTACCACGCTTCACGCCCAGGGTGCTGAACTGACTGGGCGAGTTTTTCTTGAGCTTATTCAGCAGCAGCGCTGGCAACCGCAAGCCGTCGGTGGGCTGACCATGGGCGCTGATCCAATCGTTGTCGCCACGTCCGTTATCAGCGCGCAGGACGGCGCTCCGATTCACGGGTTTCTGGTGCGCAAAGCGGAAAAGGCCCACGGCATGGGCCGCCGTGTCGAAGGCTTTCAGGAAAAAGGAGCGCGGGTGGTGATTGTCGACGACGTCTGCACCACCGGCAGTTCCACGATCCAGGCCATTGAAGCCGCGCGCGAATTCGGCTTTAACATCGCAGGTGTGGCTTGCCTGGTGGAACGGTTGGAAGCCGGCGGGCGCCCTGCGGTGGAGAAGGCCGCGGCACCGGCGCTATTCATTTCCGTATTTACTTCCAACGATGTGAAGGCTGCGCACTTGAAGCTAGGATAATCGTGTGGCACAGCCGCCCTCGGCTGTGCTCGACTCTACTTTTCTACCGACTTCGTGGTTGGCACCGGCACCTGCTCAACGATAGTGATACCGAAGCCTTCCAGCGCCGCCACGCGCTTGGGATGATTGGTCAGCAGGCGTATGGAACGGATGTTCAAGCTGAAAAGGATTTGGGCGCCCACGCCGATCTCGCGTTGCGTCTTTCTTTGATGGGCGGGGGCCGACGCGCGCACTTCACGATGAAACGCCAGCCGTTTTCCTTCGTCCACGTTGAAGCCCTTGGAAGTCTGGTGCAGATAAATCAGGGCGCCTGTGCCTTCACGCGCAATCATTTCCAGCGAGTGATCAAGAACTTGCTGGCAATCGCAAAGAGAGCCGCCAAAGACATCGCCCGCCAGGCAATGCGCGTGCATGCGCACCAGCACCGGCTCGGTGGCGTGTTCCACGTCGCCTTTTACCAGGGCAACATGCGATTCGCCGTCAAGCTGGCTTTCAAACGCGATCATGCGGAATTCGCCATGGCGGGTGGGCAGCATGGCCTCGCCCACGCGGACCACGTGGCTCTCCGTCTCCATTCGATAGCGAATCAACTCCGCTACAGTCAGCATTTTCAGGTCATGGGTTTTGCAGAACTCGGTAAGGTCGGGTACACGGGCCATGGTTCCGTCTTCATTCATGATCTCGCAGATCACGCCTGCGGGAATCATCCCGGCCATCCGCGCCAGGTCGACCGAGGCTTCCGTCTGTCCGGCGCGAACCAGCACGCCACCTTTGCGCGCGCAAAGCGGGAACACATGCCCCGGACGCACCAGGTCAGCCGCCCGGCTTGCCGGATCAATCGCCACTTGAATAGTCCGCGCGCGATCATGGGCGGAGATGCCGGTGGTCACGCCCTCACGAGCCTCGACGCTTTCGTAAAACGCTGTTCCGTAAGGCGAGGTGTTTTCGCGCGTCATGGGACCGATCCGCAGGTAATCCAGCCGTTCCGGCGTCATGGCCAGGCAAATCAGGCCGCGTCCAAACTTTGCCATAAAGTTAATGGCTTCCGGCGTGATCTTTTCCGCGGCCATGGTGAGGTCACCCTCGTTTTCGCGGTCTTCGTCATCCACAACCACGATCATGCGGCCGGCTCGGATCTCTTCGATGGCCGTGGGGACGTCGGTAAATGCTGCTTCTGAACGCATCAGTTCCAACCAATCTGGTTCACTGGTAGATACTGAATTTTACACCCTTCAGCTCTGGTTCCGCCGCGCCACTGGGCTTACAATCTCCTTATGGCAAAGTCTTCGTCTGAACCCTTTGAAGTTGGCTGCCCCTGCTGTAATGCGGTGCTGAAAGTTGATCCGGATACCAAGGCAGTGATCTCGCACGTGGCAGCGGTCAAGCCCAAGATGTTCAATGATTTTGAGGCAGCCGCCAAAGCCATGCGGGAGCAGGAAGGCCGCAAGGAATCCATCTTCCGCCAGGCGGTGGACGCGCAGAAAAACAATGCCAGCCTGCTGGAGAAGAAGTTCCAGGAAGCAGTAAAGAAGGCAAAAGAAACGCCTGACGAGGGCCGCCCCCTTCGCGACTTTGATCTGGACTAGCTGACTGCTGTGCCCGCCAAACTCCTACTGCTCGGACATCGCGGCGCCCGGCTTTACGCACCGGAAAACACCCTCGCCGCCTTCGATCTCTCACTTAAACATGGCGTTGATGGCTTCGAGTTTGACGTCCGCTGTACCCGCAGCAAGCAATCCATCATTTGTCATGACAATCGATTCAACCGAATGGTGGTGCGCAAGAGCACCCTCGAGCAGATTCATGCAAAATGTTCACTGGACGGCAAGCCCCCTTGTCTGGAAGACGTTCTTGAGCTCTACTCGCGCCGGGCTTTCCTGAATATTGAAGTGAAAGTGCGGGGCATGGAGCAGGTGGTTGTTCAGGCCGTCAGGCGCTTTCCTCCGCAACGCGGCTACTTTATCTCATCATTTCTGCCCAGCGTTGTCCGCAAGCTGCATGATCTGGATAGCTCGCTGGTTCTGGGCGCGATCTCCAAATCTTATTGGCACCTGCGACGGTGGAAGGCGCTGCCTGTGAGTTATGTGGTGCCCCACTTCGGATTGCTTACCCCCAAACTGCTGGACGAGCTGCATGCTGCCGGCAAAACCGTAGTTACCTGGACCGTCAACGACACGCCCCGAATGCTGCGCGCCGCCGCCATGGGCGTGGACGGAATCATCTCCGACGACACGAAATTGCTCGTGGACACGCTGGGTTAGGGCGCGACTAAGAGGTACAAGGTTTCGATCCTCAGGATGTTCACCGTTACCCCAACCTAAAGCTTGTGGTAATAGTAATAGGCGGTCGTTCCGTCCACCTCTTTAACGACGAACCCTTTGTGATCGAGGACGCGCTTGAGTTTTAGATTGGGCTTTGCGCAATGCACCGCATGAACAACCCATTCGACGGCTATCAACGACTGTGATCGCGCAAACTTCTCTATCAGTAGCGTAAGGGCCGGAAGAACACCTTCACCTCCGCCTTCGATTTGAGCGAGCGTCACATGCAATCGATCACTGGATCGGCGAAACTTTCCCAAAATACGAGCCGTCCCGGCCGTGAAAACAATCGGCTCACCCGTAAGCACAAGCTGTTCGATCTGTTGAACAGGAAGCTTGAGAATTGCTTCGTCCGTGAGTCCTTCAAAAAGGATTTCGCGTGGCATGTTCGTATTGTAGCGTCGATCGTGCGGCGAGGCCGACTTGCGCGCCGAGCCGCCTGCTGCAAGGCAGAAGAGTCTGAAAATAAACCAGAATGCCTAAGCGGTTTGGAGCGAAGCGACACAAAAAAAAGCCTTCTACCGGGCCAGGCAGAAGGCCGAATCACCTCAATGGATACAACTAAGCAGCAGGCCTAAGAGCAGGCGCAGCTGCAGGCTCATCAACAAACTGTTCAGTCTCTGTGGACCCTTCCATCGCCGTGGTGGAGGAATGTCCACTGGCAATAGTCTGGGCCACTTCATCAAAATATCCGGTGCCGACAAACCGCTGGTGCCGGATTGCGGTATAACCTTTTTCCGCGCACCTGAACTCCTTTTCCTGAAGGCGCGAATACGCCGTCATGCCTTCGCGCGCGTACCCATGCGCGAGTTCAAACATGCTGTAATTCAGCGCGTGGAAGCCGGCCAGCGTGACGAACTGGAACTTGTATCCCATGGCGGCCAGCTCAGTCTGGAATTTTGCAATGCTGGCTTCGTCCAGCTTTTTCTTCCAGTGGAACGAAGGCGAGCAGTTGTACGCCAGCAGCTTGCCGGGGAACTTTTCATGGATGGCCTCAGCAAAACGCCGCGCCTCCTCGATGTTCGGCTCAGACGTCTCGCACCAGATCATGTCGGCATAAGGCGCATAGATCAGGCCGCGGGCAATGGCCGCGTCAATTCCACCTTTGAATCCGAGATAACCTTCAGGCGTGCGCTTGCCCGTGAGAAATTCCACGTCGCGAAGATCGCTGTCTGAGGTCAGCAGCTTGGCGCCATTGGCGTCCGTGCGGGCGATAAGGATTGTGGGCACGCCTTGAATGTCGGCCGCCAGCCGCGCTGCAACCAGCTTCTGAACGAACTCCTGAGCGGGAACCAGTACTTTGCCGCCCATGTGTCCGCATTTTTTTGCGGACGCGAGCTGATCTTCAAAATGGACTGCCGCCGCGCCTGCTTCGATCATTGATTTCATGAGTTCAAAAGCGTTCAGGCTGCCGCCAAAGCCGGCTTCAGCGTCGGCTACGATCGGCGCAAACCAGTACATGTCGTTCTTGCCCTCCGCGTGATGCATCTGGTCAGCGCGGAGAAAAGCGTTGTTGATTTCCTTCACCACGTTGGGAACGCTGTTGCAGGGATAAAGGCTCTGGTCGGGGTACATTTGTCCCGCGAGATTAGCGTCGCCGGCTACCTGCCATCCGCTCAGATAAATAGCTTTCAGTCCAGCCAGCACCTGCTGCACGGCCTGGTTGCCGGTCATCGCACCCAGCGCTTTTACCAAAGGCTCCGTGTGGAGCATGTCCCAGAGGCGTAGCGATCCCAGGCAGGCCAGCGTGTACTCAATCTGCACGGTTCCACGCAGCCGCACCACGTCTTTTGCCGAGTAAGGCCGCTCAATGCCGGTCCAACGGGGATCTTGTATCCATCTTTCCTGTAAGCGTTGTTCTGGAGTCTGTCTCACGATGAATCCTCCGTTAATCTGTGGCTAAGATTGCCGGGCAGAAAAGAAGATTTCTTTCCGTCCGCCCCCATTAGATGCGTGCGTAGTCAGGGTTGCAAACTAGCACGTCCGATTCGGACGAGTTGGACGGAAGTGCTATGATTTGAGCACTGTGGCCACAGCCCGGCTCAAAAACAAGACAAATTCTGGCGTGCCGCGCCAGCTTCTCCAGGACTTGAAATACAACCTGGTGATGCGCCACGTCTCGAGCGGGATCGGATTGCTCAATCAGCACGAGCACCTTTTCGCGTCCGTTAGCCCGGAGCAGCCGAATTCTGCCGCTTTTGTGGGCTGTCTGGCGCAGTGGGTCGATATTGGCTATGGCGAGCCCGACCTGATCGAGCAATTGCTGGCGCGCTTTCCCAAAGAAAAGCGGGGACGTCTCTCTGTAAATGACTATCTCCAACTCAGGATGGCGGAAGGGCTGCTCGCGCTTCTGCGGGATCATCCTGATGAAGCGCTGCGGCAGTTCGACTTGGTGCTATCCATGCAGGACGAGATAGAAGACAAAGAAGTGGTGGCCATCGCGCACTTCTGGAATGCCCGCTGCCACCGCAAGAAGGGCGAGTATGACGAGGCGCTGAAGCGCGCGGGCGTTGGACGCGAACTGGCGCAGGCGATGGGGTTTCCTAATATGGCTGCTGTCATGCGCGTCCTGGAAAGCTGGCTGCTCTTTCAGAAAGGGCAATATCGCGACGCGGCCCGCATTTTGGATCAGGCGGAAGCAGCGCTTCGCAATAGTGACGACCACATCACCCTGGGAAATATTTATTCCGCCCACGGCCGCATGGTGCGACGCCAGGGACACTATCAGGAAGCCCTGAAATTCTTTTCCCGCGCGATTGAACATTTCCAGAAAAGAAATCCGCACCACAGAAACCTGGCCCGAACTCTTACTAACATCGCCTATGTGCAGAGGCTGGTAGCGGTCCAGATGGGCAAGCAGATTGACGCGGAAAGAGAGCGCCGCCAGGGCGCCAAGACCGCTGCCGTTCGCGGCCAGAAGCAGACCCAGTTGCGGCAGCATGAGGAGCTTCGCAGCAGTGCCTTCGCCAACCTGGACCTGGCGGAAAAAATTTATCACCACCACAATCACCATCATGGAATCGGCAGCGTGCTGGAAAATCGCGGGCTCCTCTACCTTGATGTTGGTGATCTTGATAATGCCAGCGTCCAGGCGGCACAGGCCTTTGAACTGGGCAAGGAGGTGAATGATTCCATCCTGATGGCCCGGGCGCGGCTTCTGCAATGCGAAGTGGAAAATGGAAAACTGGAAGAAGAGATTGAAGGCAGCACGCACACCTGGGAACATGCGCAGGCCGCCCGTGACTATGCCCGCGAAGCGGTGGAATCGGCCAAGCACACGCAAAACCATCGCCTGCTGGCACGCGCTTATATCTG
>Ga0210400_10003337_pt1 | contig 14261 bp, 13 predicted proteins | sample IncBWH26MmetaG_FD_155456 | JGI IMG/M metagenome (GOLD analysis project Ga0210400, IMG submission 155456) | Forest soil microbial communities from Barre Woods Harvard Forest LTER site, Petersham, Massachusetts, United States - Inc-BW-H-26-M | ecosystem: Environmental > Terrestrial > Soil >...
GATTGGGTCGATTGTGCGGTCAGCGCTCGTTCGGCGTCTCTCGTGTTGCTCGTCGCGTTCCACGCCATCCCCACACCAACTAGGGAAAGTACTGCCAGCCCAACCACTGCCAAACCCATCCATCGCGGTGCACCGTCTGTCACCGGTTGAAGATTGTCGCGTTCCTCGGTCATCGTGGTCTCCTTTACTTTTGCCCTTGCAACACTGGAAGTGCACGCTGTGAACCAAAGTATGCCTTGGTGCAAAATCGGCGTAACCTCAAATGATTAAATGACTTATCATTTTCACTGGTCTAACAACGAACTGTCGTGAGGTCGCGTTTCCGTGTAAATTTTACCACATTTTGCAACTTGTAATCTGTTAGTTGATTGAATACAAAAGACTTGCACCGATAGCACACACCGTGTTGGAGACCTTGGCAACACGAAGTTTGGGCGGGTGAATTCGCTAGGATCCATCTAAGCGACGCGGGAGTGATGGGTGTCTTGAGATTCCACTTCGCGGTCGAAATACACTTCAAGGGTGAGAGCCGCCGCGTCAAAAACGGTGCGGCAATTAGGGCACTGCCCTAAATGGCGCTGAACCTCACTCCCAACTTGAGGCGCCAGACGCCCTTCAAGGTATTCGCAAATCAGCCTAATCGTGGCCTTGCATGTCATACTCATGACTGTACTCCAAGGAACTGGGCTTTTTCTTTACATGGCACAGAGCACGCAACCAGCCAAAACGCGGTGTTTGCCGGAGCATATCGATCTAGCTGATTCAAATGACCTTAGTACTGCTAGTTACGGTACCCTTTCTCTTTAAGTCACTTGTAGAAATGGGATTTTTTTCTCTCTGGAATGCATTCTTACCGTGTCAAATTGGGATGTTTCGTCAGCCTGAGCCGCAATGAACGGGCCCGAAGGTAATGGTCCGAAGTGGTTTACCGGCTGACGGTCATATTGCGAAGCACGGCGATCCGCTCAGAAAGCGGTGGGTGGGTGCTGAACATGCCGGAGAAGACCTGGCCTGCAGTCAGAGGTGCGACGATGAACAATGACGCCGTCGCAGGAGGGACGTCCATGGGGATTCGTTTGTTGTATGCGCCCAATTTTTCGAGGGCGCTGATCAGCCCGTACGGATGCCCGACCATGCGTGCGCCCGAGGCGTCCGCCGCGAACTCACGCTGGCGTGAAATCCCTAGCTGGATCAGCAGCGCAGCGATTGGTGCGACGATGAGCATAATAAGTGCTGCCAACCCTCCGCCACCGCGATTGTCCTCCCGGGAACCGCCGAAGCCGCCGAAGATCATGGCCCAGCGTCCCATGGAGGCAATCCATGTGATCGCGCCGGCGAGCGTGGCGGCAATCGAAGTGATCAAGATGTCGTAATTGCGAACGTGCGAAAGCTCGTGTGCGATGACGCCTTCGAGTTCCTCATCAGTCATTAATTCCATCAGGCCCGCTGTGACCGCAACCGACGCGTGGGACGGATTGCGTCCCGTAGCAAATGCATTCGGCGCCGGCTGAGGAATCACGTAGAGCTTAGGCATCGGCAGGCCGGCTTTGCCGCACAACCGCTCCATCACCTCATAAAGCCGCGGAAGCTGCTCGCGCGAAACCGGCTGGGCGCCGCTCGACATCAATGCGATTTTGTCGGAGAAAAAATAGGCGATGCCGTTCATCACCGCGGCCATAATGAGACCGAGCGTCATGCCTCGCTGCCCGGCAATGGCTTGCCCGCCCAGAACAAGTAACAGCGTCAGTGCTGTCAACAAAAATAAAGTCTTTATTGCTCTCATAAATTTATCTATGGTCCTCTCAAAACCAGTCTAGAAGCTTATACCGGATGCGTCAACTTGCGGACATGCAACTCGGACACCTTACTGAACTCACCGGCGACGGCTGGATTTTGTGGTAGACCCAGCCGTCCCGGCTGCCTCTGCCTGGACTTCGGGAGCAGGTGTCGCTTTTTCTTCCACCCGCTCGAATCGCATGGAGTCGGATTCCGGGTCAACGTCAACACGGATCAGATCGCCCGGCAAAACACTGCCGTCAAGAATGCGCATGGCGAGAGGATCCTGAACCAGTCGTTGCACGGTACGTCGCAGCGGCCTCGCGCCATAGGCCGGATCGTAGCCCTCGCGGACGATTCGCTCGCGCGCTGCGGGTGTCAGCTCGATGCGAACCTTGCGTTCGGCGAGCAGACGCATCACTTTTGCCAATTCCAGGTCCACGATCTTGTCGAGCTGGTCGCGTCCCAGCGGGTTGAACAACACAATTTCGTCGATTCTGTTGATGAACTCCGGCCGGAACGCTTGGCGCAGCGCTTCGAATGCTTCCTTGCGCGCGCGTTCCGGGTCGCGTCCCGCCAGCTCGAACAGTGCGGTCGAGCCGACGTTCGATGTCATGATGAGCACCGTATTACGAAAATCCACCGTGCGTCCCTTGCCGTCGGTCAAGCGGCCGTCTTCCAGAATCTGCAGTAGCACGTTGAACACGTCCGGATGCGCTTTTTCAATTTCATCAAAGAGGACAACCGAATAGGGATGGCGGCGCACCTGTTCGGTAAGCTGCCCGCCTTCTTCGTATCCCACATATCCCGGAGGCGCCCCGATCAAGCGCGAGACCGAGTGTTTTTCCATGTATTCAGACATGTCCAGCCGGACCATGGAGCGCTCGTCATCGAACAAAAACTCTGCTAGCGCGCGCGCCAGTTCCGTTTTCCCGACTCCGGTGGGGCCGAGAAATATGAACGACCCGATCGGCCGGTTTGGATCCGAGAGCCCCGCGCGATTGCGACGGATGGAGTTCGCCACGCGTTCGAGTGCCGCGTCTTGTCCAATCACCCGCTGGCGCAAACGCGCCTCCATGGTCACCAGTTTCTGCGCCTCGCCCTCGAGCAAGCGTCCCACTGGAATGCCTGTCCACTTGCTCACCAGCTTGGCGATATCCTCCTCGCCGACTTCTTCCTTAAGGATGCCGCCGTTTTTCTGCAGCTCTTCGAGGTTCTTCTGCGCCTCAGCGAGTTCCCGCTCGACCGTCCCGAGCTTTCCGTACCGGATTTCCGCGACACGCGCGAGATCACCCGAACGCTCCAGGCGCTGCTCCTCGGCCTTAAGTTGTTCGATTTGCTCCTTCAACTGGCGAATCTTGGCCACTGCATCCTTCTCAACCTGCCACTGTGCCTTGCGTGCGTTCGACTCCTCGCGGAGCGCAGCCAGCTCGACTTCGAGCTGCTTCAGACGCTCTTTTGAGTGCGCGTCGGATTCATGCAGCAACGCCTGCCGCTCGATTTCAAGATGCAGGATGCGTCGTTCAATTTCATCAATTTCGATTGGAAGCGAATCCATCTGCATGCGTAGGCTAGCGGCGGATTCGTCAATCAGATCGATGGCTTTATCAGGAAGGAACCGATCCGTGATGTAGCGGTGTGAGAGCGTAGCCGCGGCCAGGATGGCGGCGTCTTTGATGCGCACGCCGTGGTGCAACTCGTATCGTTCTTTCAAGCCGCGCAGAATTGCGACCGTGTCTTCCACGGAAGGCTCGGCAATCAAGACCGGCTGGAATCGCCGTTCGAGTGCGGGGTCTTTTTCAATGTATTTACGGTATTCGTTGAGGGTGGTGGCGCCGATCGCGCGCAACTCTCCGCGAGCCAGCGCCGGCTTCAGCATGTTCGACGCGTCCATCGATCCTTCGGCGGCGCCCGCGCCCACCAGCGTGTGCAACTCGTCGATGAACAAGATGATCTGCCCCTGTGACTCGGTGATTTCCTTGAGCACTGCTTTCAGGCGATCCTCGAATTCGCCGCGATACTTCGCTCCGGCCACCAGTGCGGCGAGATCGAGCGCTACGACACGTTTCGGGCGCAGCACTTCGGGCACATCGCCTGCGACGATTCGCTGCGCGAGGCCTTCCACGACGGCCGTCTTGCCAACGCCGGGCTCGCCGATCAGGACGGGATTATTTTTCGTGCGCCGCGCGAGAATTTGCATCACACGGCGGATTTCATCGTCCCGGCCGATCACGGGATCGAGTTTGCCGCGCCGGGCAAGCTCAATCAGGTCGCGGCCGTACTGTTCGAGGGCACGGAATGTCGCTTCGGGATTTTGCGAGGTCACGCGATGGCTGCCGCGCACGGAAGTGAGCGCCTGTAGAATCGCTTCGCGAGACGCGCCGTGCTTGGCCAGCAATTCGGCGGCTTGATCCTTGCGGATCGTGGCAATTGCAAGCAGGATGTGCTCGGCGGATACGTATTCGTCCTTGAACTGCTCGGCTTCGACGAACGCCCCTTCAAGAACTTTGTTGGATGCGGGGCTCAACTGCTGCTGCGCAACGCCGGTTACTTTTGGGAGACGCGCAAAAGCCGCCTCGATCTCGCCGACAAGGATTTCCGGACGTATGCCCAAACGCGATAGCAGCGGCGGGACAATCCCGTCCTGCTGCGCCACAAGTGCGGCCAGTAAATGAAGCGGCTCGACCTGCTGGTGGTCATGCTGGGCGGCGATTTCCTGCGCCGCTTGAACTGCTTCCTGCGCCTTCAGTGTGAGTTTGTCGAAGCGAATCATGTGCTCTCACCTTCCTTTTAACGCGGGCTCCAAGCAGAGTCCGCACGCGCTTAAAAAACATGGGGCCGGCGACCCACCGGCCCCACGATTTTTCGGCGGGCCCCAACAAGAGCCTGACTCTTCAGGCAGCCTCTAAGTGCACAGCCTATAGTTTACTTCCCCTCGCCGAGGAATTCACGCTGACCTTCACCTGGCGCGGCTTGGATTCCTCGCGCTTCGGCAGGTTAACGGTGAGGACACCGTTCTTGTATTCGGCGTAAATCCCCTCAGGCTTTATCGTGTTCGGCAACGAGAAGCTGCGACTGAACGTTCCGTAAGTGCGCTCGACGCGCAGATAATTATCTTCGGAAACGTTCTTCTCGAACTTGCGTTCCCCGCGGATGGTGAGCAGATTGTCTTCCACACGAATGTCGATGTCTTTTTCATCCACGCCGGGAAGATCCGCTTTCACGACCAACTCATTTGGTGTCTCATAGATGTCTACTGCCGGGGACCAAGTTGTGATGGCAGAGTCTTCGGGTTGGCCACGAAACAGGGTCTCATTAAAAAGGCGATTGACCTGGCCATGAAGCGTGGAAAGCCCGCGGAAAGGTTCATATCGAACAACTGTGTTCATGATTGGAGTTCTCCTTCTGTTAATTTTGTACTGACTGCAACGAGATCATATAATATGCGCATATCTCTGTCAAGTATTTTAATATCGAACCAATCCAACATTCGATATCCTGCATCAGGCTATATATAAAGGACTTAATTTCTATTGCAGGCTCGAAGTTGCACATTTTCCTAGACCTGGTCTATAGTCATTGCACTCAATTATGCGGCTGACAGATTTCAGATATGAGTTGCCCCTTGAAAGTATCGCGCAGCGTCCTCTTGACCAGCGTGACTCATCGCGCATGCTGATTTTAAACCGAGGGAAAAATGACTGGGAGGACTCCGCATTTCGGTGTCTGCCCGAGCGCCTTCGAGGCGACGAGCTCATTGTGGTTAATAATGCGCGCGTTATTCCGGCGCGCTTGCTGGGACGGCGCGCCGGTGTTCGCGCTGAAAAACCAGGGCGCAACCGCCGCGTGGTGCGCGAGTTCTTGTCGTCCGAAATCGAGGTTTTGTTGACACGCCAGGTGTCAGACGAAGAATGGGAAGCCTTGGTCAGGCCTGGGAAGAAAATGCAATTGGGCGAGCGCGTTCATTTCGGAGCAGGGGAACTTGTCGCCGAGGTTGTTGGCCGCGGCGAGTTCGGGTTGCGGCGGCTTCGGCTCACGTCTCAAGGCGATGTGCACGAAATGATCGAACGGCTCGGCCACGTTCCACTGCCTCCCTACATTACACGCAGTGATGAGCCAACAGATCGTGAGCGCTACCAGACAATCTTCGCCGAGCAGCCCGGAGCTGTCGCGGCGCCTACCGCGGGTTTGCATTTTTCCGCCACGATCCTTGATCAAATCAAGCAACGCAGTGTCGAGATCACTGCGATCACTCTCGATGTGGGTCTGGGCACTTTTCAGCCGATCCATGCAGACGAGATCGAAGCGCACAAAATGCACGCAGAACGGTATGAGATTTCGGAGCGGGCTGCGACGGCCATCCGTAACGCGCGACGTGATTGCCGGCCTATACTTGCCGTGGGCACAACGGTCGTGCGAGCCCTTGAAGATTCCGCCGCGAAAGCTGCCGCCAAGCGAGTCATGAGCTCCGGCGGCGAGCATCAGGATTTCCTCGTTGAAACGGGCGAGTCGGAGGCCGACATTTTTATCAAGCCAGGTCATTCTTTCCGCGTGGTTGATCAGTTGCTGACGAATTTTCATTTGCCCGAATCCACCCTGCTCGTGCTGGTCAGTGCGTTTGCGGGGCGCGAGCTCGTCCTGCGCTCGTACCGTCACGCGGTGGCGTCGGGTTACCGCTTTTTTAGCTACGGGGACTGCATGTGGATTCGCTAAATATCCGGGCCTCAGGTCGGCGCAGCCGGACGGATTTCGACTATACTTACTTGCGGTCTGCAACTGTGCCTCATTCATGCGATTTCTAGTGCTGAGCGATATTCACGCGAACGCCACGGCGCTCGAGACTTCTCTCGCGGCTGTCGAAGGTCGTTGGGAACGCATCCTATGCCTGGGGGATGTCGTCGATTACGGCCCCGATCCGAACGAAGTGACCGAGCAGATGAAGGCGCTCGATCCATTCATCATCCGAGGTAATCATGACAAGGTTGTTGCAGGGCTCGCGGCCCTGGATGATTTCAATCCTGTGGCGCAGATCGCCGCGCGCTGGACCCGCGATCAGCTCAAACCGGAAAACTCGGCTTATATTGCCCAACTGCCGCCAGGACCCGCACACACCGATGGTCTGACGATGGTTCATGGCTCGTACCATGACGAGGATGAATACGTCTTTGCACCTCTCCAGGCGATGGGCAGCTTGCTCGAATCGCCGAGCGCCGTGACTTTATTCGGACACACGCATTACCAGGGAGGATTTTCACACCTGGCCGGCCATATCGGGGTGATTCATCTGACCCCGGCGGCGGGGCCGAAGTTTGCCGCGCTGCGCCTCGAGTCCGGAACACGTTATCTGCTCAATCCCGGATCGATCGGCCAACCTCGGGATGGCGACCCACGGTCCGCGTTTGCCATCGCGGATCTAGATCATCAGGTGATTGAATTCTGGCGGGTGCCGTATGATATTTCGGCAGTGCAGCAGCGCATGCAGAGAGCCGGGCTTCCCGACCCGCTGATTGAGCGGCTCGCAGCAGGCCGTTAAAAGGAGCTGAGCCATAGCGACCCGCATACGTAAACCGGGAGGAAGTACCACTTGATCCCTTCATCAGAACGAAGCCGGCTCCCCGTAGCGTTCGGCGCCGGATTGGTCATCGTCGCGATTCTCGTGGGTGCTGCCGTACTATTCAGCCGTTACTCGACGCCTTCTGGACCTGAAGCTTTGAAGCCCCTGCCCATGGGTCCGTCCGAGCAAGCCTACGCTCAGCAAATTCACTTTCTCGAACCGAAGATGAGCCGCGCGGCGAATTTCTTGAACCAGGAAGTGACATTCGTGTTCGGAACGCTCCAGAATGGCGGTAACCGGCGCATTAAGCAAATTGAAATCACGCTCGAATTTCACGATCCGTTCAACCAGGTGGTCCTGCGTGATAAGCAACGTTTGTTCTCAAACTACGATGCGCCACTGGCCGCGGGGCAGCAGCGCGATTTTCAGGTTGGCTACGAGCATGTGGCTGCGCAATGGAACAACGTCTATCCTACGATCCGTGTTACCGGGCTCGATCTCGATTAGGGAGGCGGTTCCGGCCATGAATGAAACTCCCTGACCTAATTACCAGCCCGCAATCGTCTGTAGTCGAGTTATCGCGAAGATTGCGAAATTTGTATCAAAGAGAGCCAAAAAAAAGAGAAGCAGCTTTGGCTAAGCCGCCGCTGCTTCCCGGGGTGTGTCCTTGAAGTGGTTTTGCTAAGTTAGACGCCCGAAAGTCGAAAAGGTTGCATCTTTGAGGAATATTTTAGGGAAAACCGAGCTTTTTATTTCTTTAAACCAGGTGGCAGGTGACACTAATGATGTAAATCTCAGTAGAATAAATACTTGCGCCATTTTTCGTCCTTGTTGCCGATCAGGCGCATCAGCTGCCGGGAGGTATGCAGCGTGAACGGCCGAGGACGCCGCGCCAGCGCAATGCCGGCTTCTTCAGGGGTGCGATCACCTTTGCTGTTGTTGCACTGGTAGCAGCAGGCGACCAGATTCTCCCAAGATGACCGCCCGCCGCGGGATCTCGGCACCACGTGATCCAAAGTCAACTCCGCGGCCGGAAGCGTGCGACTGCAGAACTGGCAAGTGTTACGGTCGCGCAGCAGAATATTCTTCCGGGACAGTGCGCGTGTCTGCTGCGGGATATGGCGGTAAGCAAGCAGACGAATCACCGAGGGTACAGGAAGCGTCCGCGAAGCGGAGTGCACCTGAGTGTGATTGACTTCTTCGGCTTGCGCGACACCTTTGATCATAAGAACCATCGCACGGCGCACCGCAGTCACATTGATGGGTTCGAAAGTGGCATTCAGAACCAGGACCGGTTCCTGCATGATGGCTGGTTTTCGCGCAGAGGGGCGTACGGCGCCTGGCGGGCGCTTCTCACCCCGCGCTTCCGGCAGCGCTTTCGGCCGGGGGATACTGCCGCCGTGGCCAAATGAGTTCATTCTATTTAGTCCCGATACACCACAGTTGTGTCCGGCGCGCCTGAGAAAGGCAGCGCCCTCGCAACTGTGATGCCCGCCACCCGAACAGCGCCGGCCCCACGAAGGGCCCGTGAGCACGCGTCTAACGTCGCCCCAGTTGTAAATACATCATCTACCAGTAAAACACGCGGTTTGTCAACTTTAGCTGTCTCATGGATGGCATAAGCGCCACTACGTCTCCCAGCGCTCTCGGCGAGTAAGCCTGATTTTGTCCGGCCGGGGTCGTGTGCGAACCGGAAGATAGGAACGATAGGGAACACCAAGAAGCCGAGCTAGCGGGCGCGCGATCAATTCGGCTTGGTTGTAGCCGCGCTCGCGCAAGCGGCTTGCATGCAAAGGTACCGGTACCAGCGCGTCCGCTGCGAATGCTTCCGCGTTGTGCTGGGCTAAGCTCGCAAGCTGATTTGCAAACCGGCCGCCAAGAGGAGTGATCTGCCCATACTTCAACATCAGAATTGCGCGGGCCATGGAAGAGGAATATCCGCCGAAACTTCTTACGAAATCAAAGTCATACGCATCCAGGCGGCAGAGGTGGCATTGCGGCAGCGAGCCCCTTCGGTCACGGCGGTTGAGACCATCGGACGGCTGCAGCGCGCGCACTGGGGCTCGGGAAGTCTCCGCCTTAGCGACGCATGCTCGGCAGAACGGGATGCGATTACCCGTGTCGAGCCTCCTGGCACAAATCCGGCACGGCGCGGGAAACACCAGCGAGGCGAGCGCATCGCAGATTCCGCGAAACTGGGAGCGCACCGAAATGGAAATCCGGTCCACGACGCAGCAAGCAGTGAATAACTAGAATGGTTATCCGTGCCCTGCAACTTCCATGGCTTCGACATTTCCCAAAATGGGAATCCTTCTTCAAACTCTTGCTCTATCAGGGGCAGAGGCGTTCTAGCCGAAGCCAGGAGGCCTACCTGAAATCACGCCCCTTCGAGTCGGTGGGAACAAAAAAGTCTCTCTGATTGTTATGCTTTCGGCATACCTGTACCACGCCGCGCTCAGACCTCCCGGACTCGCAGGTTAATATGAATGATTGGTCGAACTATGATGCGTGTCTCCCGGCTCACACTGTCACTCATAGCTGCCTGGCTGGTTTTGCTGGCAGGGTATGCCACCCTGGGCGTTGCCATGCCCGCAGGGGCCAGTCGCACCGCGTCCGGAGACATCTTCCTATGCTTGCTGCCGCTGCTAGTTAACGGCGCCCTCTTGATGAATGCGGTCACGCCGACTTGGCGCAAGAATTCTTTCTGGATGCTGCTGGCCCTGGGCTGTTCGCTTTGGCTCGTTGGGCAATTTATCTGGACTTATACTGAGGTCTATCAGCATCGCCCTCTTCCTGAACCTTTCATCGGGGACATTGTTTTCTTTCTGCATACAGTCCCCATGATCGCTGCGCTCACGCTGCAGCCTCACAAAAACCACGACAACCGCAAGATGGTGTATGGCTATGTGGATTTCTCTCTCCTGTTATGCTGGTGGGTGTACCTGTATCTATTTGTCGTGATCCCCTGGCAGTACGTCGCAATCGATGACGCGCGATACAACCAAGCCTACAACGTTATCTGTACGTTTGAGAATCTTGTCTTCGTGGTTGGCGCCATGGTGCTGTCCGCAAGGGCAGCAGGCCGGTGGCGCCCCATCTATGCCCATCTGGCCGGGGCCGGCGCGATGTACTGGTTCGGCTCATTGTTGATCAATTTCTCGATCCACCGTCACACGTACTCGACCGGCAGTCTCTACGATCTGCCGATGATCGCGTCGCTGCTTTGGCTGGGAACGGCCGGGGTGATTGCCTACAGCGGCAGTGAAAAAGATGCCGGCAAGGCCAGGGAGACGGAGGAAAAGTCGTCCGGAAATGGCCCACGCAACGAAGTCCCCTGGGCGTCCCGCCTGGCGCGTGCCGCATTGTTTTCGCTGCCCCTCATTGGCATATGGTCCGTCAAAACTAGCCAGACGCCCATGGCTGTGCGCGAGTTTCGCATTCTTGTCACGCTTGCCGCCGTACTGCCATTGGGCTTCCTGATCTTCCTGCGTCACGAGCTCGTAGACGCGGAACGCCTCCGCTTGCTGCGAGTCTCGCAAGAATCCATCGACAACCTCAAGCGTCTTCAGATGCAGTTCGTGCAATCGGAAAAACTGGCATCGCTTGGGCAGCTCGCCGCCGGTGCCGCGCACGAGATCAACAATCCCCTCACGGCGATCCTGGGCTATTCCGAGCTGCTGATCGACGAGCCTTCCATCGGCGAGCGCCCGCGCAGCCTCGCGGAAAAAATTCGCGATCAGGCGCGCCGCACGAAAATGTTGGTGAGCAACCTGCTCAGCTTCGCGCGTCAAGTGCCCAGCGGGCAGCGTTCCCTTGTCGACGTGAATGCCGTCGTCACGAGTTCGGCCCAACTCCGGCGTCTCGATCTTCGCGGCAAAAACATTCGCATCGAATTGCAAACCGGGCCCGCCATTCCCGCGGTCCGCGGGGACGCGAATCAACTGCTGCAGGTTTTCTTCAACGTCATCAATAACGCAGTGGATGCAATGGAGGAGGTAGGCGGCGGCACGCTCACGGTGCGCACCTTGTGCGAAGGCGAGAAGATCGTCATCCAGTTCTCCGACACCGGTCCCGGGATCAGCGAGCCGCGCCTGGTCTTCGACCCCTTCTACACGACGAAGCCGGTTGGCAAGGGTACGGGGCTTGGATTAAGTATCTGCTATGGACTGATTCACGATCATGGCGGCCAAATCTCGTGTTACAACCGCCCCGAGGGCGGCGCGACGTTCCGCGTCGAATTACCCGCCGTCCGCGCGATGTTTCCTTCCCGCGTTGTCAGCCCGCCCGAACCCGATGCGCCGGCAAAACTCACCTGAGAATCGCATTTTCTCTGGCGCGCGCAATCGCCGCGCTTTCAGCTATAATTCCCGGCCATGCCGCGATCTTCTTCGCCCGCTGTGCAGAAGGCTCCGCAGCCGACCCCCGCGTTTCAGCCCCCGCGCTCCATCGTGATCGAAGGGCCGATTCGCGTCGGCAAATCCACGCTGGCGCGGGTCCTGGCCGACCGCCTGCATGCAAGGCGCGTCTTTGATCCGGAGGACAATCCGTTCCTCGTCGATTTCTACAAGGAAAAAGCTGGAGCCGCCTTCCGCACCCAGATGTATTTCCTGATCGAAAGGCGCCGCCGCCTCAGCGAGGTGCAGCAGAACGACTCTGCGCCGTTGGTCTCCGATTTCCTGTTCGAGAAGGACAAAATTTTCGCGTACATCAACCTGGACAACGAAGAGTTGAAGCTCTATGAACGTTACTATGAGATGTTCGCGGCCGGCCTCAAGGCGCCCGACCTGGTGATCTATCTACAAGCCACTCCCGAAGTGCTGCGCGAGCGTATCGCTAAGAAAAAATTGTCCGCCGAAAAACAGATCTCCCATGCCTACCTCGAAGAAGTCGTCCGTGCCTACGAACATTTTTTCTTCCGCTACTCCGCCTCGGACCTGCTGGTGATTAACACGTCGGAAATCGACTTCGTCGACCGCAACGCTGATCTGCAGCAGCTTCTCCGCCGCCTGCAGGAGCCGGTAAAGGGCACGCAGTATTTTCTGCCGTTGGGCGCGTCGGATTAATTACCTGCAGTTCAGTCGCCGGGCCAGAAAACACATCAGTCCTTCTGCTGCTAAACCAGCCGGTTAACCAATCGTTTGAGCAGGAAACTCAATTTCCGGTGAGGACCTCGACGAATCCCATGCGCGCCGAGAGATTTCCGCTCCACCAGACGCGGTTTGGATTATTTGGATCGACCTCAATCCTTCTTGGGTCAGACTCGGAATCTGGAAGCGGAAACTCCACCCACTCGCCCGTCTTTGGATTGAAGCGCCCGATTTTGTCCGCTTGTTGTTCACTGACCCAGACCAGGTTATTTTTTCGATCCACGCTCACGGAATAGGTGCCGGATGTTTCTGTAGGCGGAGCGAAAAACGTCATTTGCTTGGTTTCGTAATCGACCTTCATCAGAAGTCCCGCGTTCCAAAGCCCGACCCAGACGTCGCCTCGGGCGTCGTGACTCATCCGGCGCGGGTACGCAACGCCGTCGAAGGGAATCTTGAACTCCTCCACTTTGCCTGATACCGGGTCGACTCGCACCATGCGGTCGGCCAAATCCTCCGCCCACCACACGGACCCATCGCCGGCAACGGTGATACCGTAGGCGCCTGTCGGCTCCTGCGTGGCGAGGTAAGATGGCGGGTCAAAGAACTTGAATTCCTTCGTTGCCGTGTTAAGCATTCGCGCCTGGTTTCCACTCGTTTCCCAAATGGACCCGTTCGGGTGAACGAGCATCGAATTCCCACCGGCTGCACCATGACCACTCTTGGGCCAGTCGTAGGCCGTGAATTTCCCTGCGTTGATGTCGTAATTCAACCAACGGCCGTTGGGCCCGTCGGGAACCCACAACTCACCTTGGGTGTCGATCTGAAGGTTGCCCAACACCTGGGCGTCAGCGGGTGCGGGGCCAGCCGGAATCGAAACTTCTGTATATTCGAGCGTTTTGGGATCAAGGCGGCCCAGCTTGCCGATTCGCTGGCTTACCCAACCATTCCCGTGAGGATCCACGGCGACGTCATGCGGCTCCGCGCCGACATTGGTGTCGGAGATGTCATATTGGACGACCCGATAGTGCAGGGCCTTTCCTTCCAGCAGTGAACGAGGAAGTCGGCTGTTGAGGTCCTCGGGGCCCCTCGGTGGGAAGTTGGCGGAAAGATAGTCGATCGCGAGCTTTGCTTCGTCTTCGGTCAGATCCCGAAGTTTTGCAGTTCGCATATTGCCGCGCATCCGGCGGACGGTGAACTGCCAGCGATCGCGCGGCATGTGGAAGCCCGTGAACCGCTCCGTGTCATGGCAGGTCGTGCAGCGCGCCGCGACAAGTCTCTTGCCGTCTCCTTCCGGCAAATCTTTCGAGACCGTGACCATCAGCGCTTCGGGAGTCTTCATCGGCCACGCGCGCGGGAGCATGGGCCCTTGCTTGGCGGAAAGTGACAAATCAAGTTTCGCGGTCTTACCCTCTGCTACGTCAACCGGCGCGGAAACGTTGCTCTGATATCCGTTTCCAACGCCCTGGAGCACATATTTGCCGGCGGGCAGATTGCTCGCTGAATAGTGTCCTTGCGCCTGACTGATGACCATAAATTCGAGATGGCGTTCGTTATTTTTCAGTTTTACGAACGCGCCGGTCACTGGTTTCCCTGAAGCATCCTGTACGACGCCTTCGACGATGGAGCTATTTTCCGCCGCGCGGGCAAGTTGGCCGGAAAGCAATAGCAGTGCAGCTGCGAAAATGACCGTGAACTTCGACCGCGTTCCATTTGATGTCATTGCGAATCTCCTTTGTCGCTCTTTCATCGTGTGTGAGCAGAGAATTTGCAACCACTGCCGTTGTTGCCTGAATTTGCGAAAAGAGGCATTTAGAATGTCATTTTGCCAAACGCGATTTCGCTCA
>Ga0210400_10003338_pt1 | contig 14259 bp, 25 predicted proteins | sample IncBWH26MmetaG_FD_155456 | JGI IMG/M metagenome (GOLD analysis project Ga0210400, IMG submission 155456) | Forest soil microbial communities from Barre Woods Harvard Forest LTER site, Petersham, Massachusetts, United States - Inc-BW-H-26-M | ecosystem: Environmental > Terrestrial > Soil >...
GTTCTTCTCCTGGTTCTATGGAGCCCCTTCGATTGCGGTGAACAACTGGTTTTCTAACAACAACACGTTCATTTCCGACGCTGGGCCGGTTTGCACCAAGCACTAATTGTTCAAATCAAGGGAGCGCCGAGCTGTTGCCTGGTGCGGCCCCACGCAGCCCCGACAGTGCAAACGACACGGTTGGTCACACTAACCCGCTGATCAATGCCAAGGGTGCGTATTTCCTTAGGTCGCATCCTCCTCAAGCTTCCCATCAACAGGTCACTGGTTAGGCAGAAGCACGGGCCATCCCGTTAGTAATCCACATGCTTGATTAACGCGCTCACCGGACTAGTGGGTCCCGGTACCTCGCCCACCCGATCTCCGCATTATTTGCCGAAACCGAAGTAAACTGTTCTCCCCGTTCCTCTGCACACCAACCTACGAGACTCAAATGACCCAAGATCGGAAGCACGCCATTCTGTTCGCCGCAACCTTGCTCTGCGCCCGTAAACTGATCGAAACGATGGAGTCGGATAAGCCGAACTTCGCGAAGCAATATTGGGTGGATAAGGCGATTGATGAGGCGGAGTTTATTCTGGAGAGGATTGATAGGAAGTGGCCCCTTGGCGGGTTGAGCGCCACTTGCAGAGCACTGTACAGCCCTACTGCCGAGTAACGGGGCTAAGGGATATGAGTCGAGAGCCTGGGCGCGGTTCCACTACTGGACAAAATGGAACTTGGCCACAAACTAATTCCCACCATCATGCTGTTGGTTTCGCCATAAAGGTCGCAATCGTCTTCGAAGACCAGGCGGATGACACTAGAGCGGCAAACCTGATGAGTCCGATACGTATTCGTGGTAGGTCAGTTCGTGCCGTTGGTAGGTAGCCTTCGTCCCACAATAGGGACATACCAGTTCACTCCCGCCTTCCGGGAACTCCGTCTTTATCGGAAAGAGACCGTTCAACCCTGTTTCATCTACAGCGGAGTGATCGAGTTTCTTCTTGCAGCCAACGCACTCAAGTTGCCAAGTAGGCATCTCATGTCCCAATTACCCGGATTTATGAAAGGAACGGCTCAATGAGGGATTGAGCCGCCCTTAGAGAGATGCTTTTTCCGCCCTCGGTAACATCTCCCCACGATGATGGTCCCCATTGGTTTGAAAGAAGGCCATAAGGTCTTTGCTGTAGTGTTTGCTGTAGTCTATCGTGCTATAAATTTCTGATGAAGATTATCGAGCAGTGGCTCTTATTCAAATACGTCGAAGGTCAGTTCACGCCGCTGTCTAAGCCGTTCAAATCGAAAGATCAGGGGGAGCAGGCGCGTTTAAAACTCGCGGAGCGGGAACGGCGGGGAGTTGCGGTAGGTGTGATTCGAAGCGAGAAGTAATGGGTGAGGGGTGGGACGCCGTGAACGGAAGAGGTCCCTGGTCAAGTGTTTTTACGATGGGTTATAAACGGTTATCCGCCGCAGTTTTTCAAAGGTGACAGGAATCTCGGGATTTCGATTCCTATTATGTTGGGCACTGTTTTTCAAGCGTTGCTGGAATTGTAGTAGATTCACCGGGAGTGATCGTCAGCGTCCTCTCCCACGACTTGAAGCCAGGCTTCTCAAATTTAATTGCGTGGTCTCCGACAGAGAGATGTAAGATCGTCGGGGTATTCCCCACATATTTGCCATCAATACTGATCTCAGCTCCGTCTGGATTGGATTTTAATTCTATGGTTGAAATCGCAATCTCCGTAGATGCCGCCGCCGGAGTAGAAGCAGTCTCAGTTTTCGCCGCGTCCTGGGGTTGAAACTTCTTCGAATCAAGAGGAATGTCTCCATTTATATACGCGGTTATCTCGGTGCCCTTCGGGATGGTGATGTCTTTTCCCTTCATGAACAGGAATAGCGGGGCTGCGGGAAAGAAGACGATGGCAGTCGCGACGCTTGCACCTGTCATTGCTCCGGTGTGGCTACCACCCTTAACTTCTTTGCGTTGAGACGGGCGAAAATTGAACTTTGGGTTAGAGGCTTTAGTTCGTTAGCCCTGATTCTAATTGTTCAAACTTCGCAAACGCATCTGCGAATGTAATGTTTCGAGCGTTCACCTTGTCGAATGCGGCAGCTACGCGTGGAATTAGAGTTCTCAAGTCACTATCCTTCGGGATTGCGATCTCTAGCTGAATAAGTCGTTCGGCCAATGCAACGAAAAGTTTTCCTAACATTGACATGCACCATTGGTTGGAATTCGGGGTATCGTCACTCCCGAAACTCTTCGAAAATTGTTCCAGAAATTCCGTAACGCGTCTAAGTCTTTCCGTGAGAGTGGGAACATCCATTCCACCGATTTCTTTAATGACTTGTTCACTGCTTCGTTCGAAGTCTCTGATTGTCTCTTCCAAGCGGCCAAAGCTTTCCAATTCTCTGGGGTCGTTCATGTGGTTATCCTTTCGTCGGGTTGTATCAATTGGATTTCTCATTGCCAATCTATAAAAATTCTCCCTAGAACTTTGTTGCTAACGCTCGTAATCCAGCACTGCGCGGGTTACTTCGATCTTCAACAGTTACGTCCAGTTCTCCGTGCTCCAACTTGATTAGGGCTTCTCGTACTTGTTCGGCGTCGTCCGGGTGGAAGCTTGGCGGAACCGGAGACATCTGTACGAGTTGTTCTAGGAGTACGGCGACACCCAACAGACGCTCGCTGTGTCCAGTTCGGAACGGCTTTTTACCGGAGAAATGCGCAGCCATCGTGCTCCGATGGACGTGGCAGACATCTGCGAAGCAATTGATCGAACACCCCAGCGCAGCCAATTTTTCTGCCGTTCGGTTGGCCGTGTCTAACGTTGCGTATGTTTCGCTCATTTCTGTGCATCTTTACTAAGACAACATTTTAAGGGCGGTCCGTAGCAGGACTGCCCTAATAGATCGGTTATGTCGAAGGAAAGTATCCCTCTCCACTACTAAGACGCTCCGAACCTGGTATTTTGCTAACCCAATTTGGAATATTTCCTGATTCAGTAATCGTGTCTGTGTTAGCCAACTGCATATTCAACGGCTTAGGAGGAGCCTTGGGCACGGCCTTCGCTTCTCATAGTTCGGCTTTCTTGACCATTTGAAGCCCCGAATCCGTTCATTTGATACCCGCGTATGCACAGGTAGAACGCGAAGCGGTTGAGGCGCACTTAGTCCGCGAACAGTACTATCCAGTTTCTGGACTTCCGAAACGTTTGCAGCATTGCAGGCTCGAACACGCTGAGACTGCTAGGCGGATATATCAGGCAATGACGGAAGAATTGGACCGACAGATGAAGGGTACTATTCTGAACTATTTTGCGACCGAAGGCGGGGCCGTGTTGGAGTGGATTTGTCCCGACGACCAAGACGACGACATTGAAGATTGACACGGGAGAAAGCCTGCCAAGAATGGAAGTCAGGCGCGAACGGATGGAAGGAGGCCCATGAGCACGACAACGGCAATAAGAGCAGAACGACCGGAGGAACTAAGGATTTTTGTGGAGCGGTTCATGCGCTTTATGAACCTATGGACGATTTACAAGCACATCCTCACTGGTCACCACGTCCCTTACGTTGAGTGTCCTCGTTCGCACTGGCCGTATCGGCAGACAAATGACGAAGACGAGACTCACTCTTTACATTCGACCCACACACTGCATAGCGAAAATCGCGTCTCAATATATGTACTCGTTTTGAGGAGGACAATATGACCGTTTGCTGCATGAACCAGTGCGCCTAGCCAACTAACCAGGCACTTTGCAGACGTTCGCAGGAGATCATCGTAATTTCTGGTCAACGGGTGGATGCAGGCACGGGTGAATCGTTCCACATTTCTTGCTGAATACTCCATTGTCCGTTTCCCTCGCGATGCAACACGAGCGAAATCTTTCCATATCCGTCAATCGGAGGTTTCCCTTGCGGCTGCACGGTCTGATGCTCCTCCGCCCATTCTGATGCCCAGTCACCAGAAACGCGAACATCATGAAATTCCAGTTTTTCCTTCAAAACCCGAGAGCCAGTCCCCTGTTTTTCTACACCTTTGAGCCAGGTAGCAATTGCCGTTTTTCCTACCAGCGGCGGTTCCCCTGGCATTAGATCAACGCCGTCCTCGGCCCACAGCGCCAGCATCCCGGCATGATCCCTATTCAAAATACATTCCAGAAATCTCCTGTTGAAGCCGTCAATCATTGAGGTGTCGCTCGGGTTTTCGCGACCGCTTCCTTTCGCAGCCAAAATCACAAGCACACTCAGCAGTGCTGCCTTTGTGCGCATCGTTTAAACCACCTCCTGCCAAAACCATATTAGGCCAAAGGGCCTAGAACGAACATGTCCGGTTAGCCGACTTACCAGGGACTAGCTTGACTGCGAACCGAACCTGGCGATGAGAGGACTATTTTTACTTCAGTTTTTCGTTCCTGTAATATCGCACTCGTGAAGCCATTGGAGTTGCTCGGTCAAACAGTTTCTCCAGACGGTTCTGTCATGAAGCTGATTCGCCGCGGCGACGAGTACCTTATTCTTGTCAACGGCGCGATCCTTATGTCCAACCGCATGCACGGCTCAGAGGAAGCGTTGGCCACGTTCGCCTTCCAACGGATGCGGACGCTGGAGCGGCCTAGCGTTCTTATTGGCGGTCTCGGAATGGGTTTTACCCTACGCGCGACGCTCGATCTCCTTCCATCCGATGCAGCCGTTGTCGTCGCCGAGCTGGTGCCCGCAGTGGTGGAGTGGAATCGTGGGCCGCTTGGGCCACTGGCGAAACACCCTCTGAAGGATAAGCGCGTGCGGGTCGAGACTGGAGACGTCGCCGTCACACTCAGCTCACGCCTCGGCCAATTCGATGCCGTGCTGCTCGACGTGGACAATGGCCCGGCCGCATTGACCGACTCGAACAACGCCGGACTCTACGACAGCCGTGGAATATCCGCCGCCCATGCGAGTCTAAAGAAAACAGGAGTTCTGGCTATCTGGGCAGCTAAAGAGGATCGACAATTCAAGCAGCGATTGCGCGATGGCGGATTCGACGTGCAAGTGCAGCGCCCTCGTGGCCGCCTAATAAAAGGCGGTCCTCGCCACACTATCTTCCTGGCTCGAAAATCTTGAATTGAGGCTCGAAACCACTTCTCCGGTAAGCCGACTTACCCGGATTCAGCTCAAGACTCCCCATCAGAGAGCGTGCATCAAATCGCGGCGCAACCGTTCGACCCATGCGTCATTGCCGTGTTTCAGTTCTTGAAATGCGGGCCAGAAGCGAAAAATCGTTGCCCGACGAAAAGGGCGAAACAATACGACCATGGGATTGAACTCGCGCCTACGTCCAAAAGTGTAGAAGAAGCGAACGGCGAAAGACCACTTGGGCCAGTTGCTGCGGCTCGACCAATTCAGCACCACTGCTCGTTCCGCAACCAACGGAAAGATTTCACCCTCCATGTATTCCTTCCAGTTGGGACTGTCGGAAGAAACGTAGAGCACATCTTTCCCCCTAGGCAACCACCACATCCAGACGAGCCGGTATACAACAACTTTGTTGAGAAAGTGCAAAAGTAGGCCAATGATTGCAAGGGGAAGAATAATTGGCAGCAACAGAACAATCAGAGTGACTCTCAATACCCTCCGCGCAGGCGAATGTGGTTCACGACTCATCGTGGAAGAATCGTAGCAGAACCACCGCGAACTACGTGAGCATAGTCATGAAACGCGGTTAGGTCCTGATTAACGCCGTTACCGTCCATGTGGGTACCAGGACGGACTTTTCCGGTTGGCTAACCAATCAGGTAAATGGAGCCGGGTCACTACAGAGCAGTTTCCCCGGGGGCACCTGGCGAAAAAAATGAGAACTTGTCGATTTCGCTCTCCCCCCTTCGTTCTATATGTAGAGGTCGAGTGTGGAGACGAGAAAGGGAAATCATGAAATATCTGTGCGCTGTTTATCTTGAGCCGAACGCCTTGCAGGGCCTCTCAGCCAGCGAGCAGGCGAATCTGAACCGGGATTCGCTCCAATACGATGACGAACTGGCGAAGAAAGGGCACTACATCGCGGCGTCGGCCCTGCAGCCGCCGCGGACGGCGAAGACGGTCCGCCACCGAGGCGGGAAGCCCGTGGTGACAGACGGTCCGTTTGCCGAGACCAGGGAAGTACTGGGCGGATTCATCTTCATCGAGGCGCGGGACATGGAGGAGGCGGTTCGGATCGCGGAGAACATTCCCGTCGGGAAATTTGGAAGCATCGAGGTACGGCCAGAAATGAAGATTGGATAGCAAGTTCAAGAGTTAGATGCGAACCTGGGCAAGCAACTCCTGGTTAACGCGGTTACCGGAGAAGTGGCTACCAGTACCGCGATGAAATTGCTTTGTGATCCCGAAACTTGTCCAACTTGTCCATTTGAGAGCGGCCCGAAATCCCACAAGTGACGCCAGGACAGCGACTTAGGTGATGGGCTTTCCTGGTTCGGGACCAGGAGGTCGTCCCATCACAAAAACGGAAAGTCTCGCAAGCAGGTTCCCCCTGTGGCTGCTGGTCGAGAGCGCCTGCCTCGTGAGCAGCGGTTCTAGGCCCGCAATCGGATACAACGGTCTAGGGAACCGTTGTTCGGGTTCCACTTCGACGAATAGCCGACGATTCGGCAAAGTAAGCGTGCGCGTTTGCTTTGGGATTGCCGACCGCACGGAAGGTGGCTAGGTCCATACAAGCGCGTTTACCAGGACCTAATGGGAATTGAACCCGCTTTGCGCGAGTTTTGTCACCAGAAGGAGGACAGCATGCCAAACGAGGACCGCGACAACACGCCCTCGCGACGCTACTTGCGGCTTCTTTGCGACGCCATAGCTCTAAACGCAAAGACACCCACAGTACCGAGGAGGGCCAGGAGCATCTTGCTGTTTCTCATGTTGTTTTCTCCTGACGGGCAAGTGATTTCGCGATCATTCAAAATTAGTTAACTCACGAAGTCCACCATGCCATTCGCGAGGTTGTACATCGCACCGGTGGTCTGGATCGATCCTTTCTTCTCCAGGTCCGCCAATACTGAGCTTCGCCGCCGAATGTTTTCGATTGCTAATTTGACATTGGTTCGGGCCACGGCGTCGACGTAAGCAGGATTCTTGCTGGACTTCTCGCCGTCAAACTTGGTTTCCGGAATCGCCGGTTTGATCCTCGCCAACAATCCCGTCAAATTGCCCAACACCACGTCATCGATTGCACCCTTTATCGCGCCACAAGCCGTGTGTCCAAGGACTAAAACCAGCTTCGCTCCCGAAACAGCGCATGCAAACTCCATGCTCCCGAGCAGGTCATCGTTGACCACATTGCCAGCCACGCGCCCATTGAACGTGTCGCCGATCCCAGCGTCGAAAATGATTTCCGCAGGCACCCGCGAGTCAACGCATCCAAGGATTACAGCCGCGGGATACTGGCCGGCAGCACTTGCGCGTTTTTCAGCCAAATAATCCCGGGGTGCCATTTTCCCGGCTCTGAACCTCTCATTTCCTTTCTTCAACTCGTCAATCACCTGCGATGGAGTCATGCTGTCGCGTTGTTCTTTTGTTAGCGAGCCAGCTAGGCTAGTCGCGAGCTGCAAAGATAGCGGGGCCAGTGGAGTGATAGCACAGGTGCCAAGGGCCACGCTGAGAAAACTCCGTCGATCCACGGCCGCTTTTTCAACTGACTTGTCAGACCTTTCCTTCATGTTTTCCCCCGTTTGTTCCCCTCTAGGGCAAGTTATAGCGCAATTGGCTGAACACCATGTTAGCGTTGGCTGAGTGTGGACCATTGCCAGCCGTCCAAGGATAGACCCAAACATGCGCGTATTGCAGCCCCCACTGCACCGACCCTAGGTTTTCGTATTTCCAGAGCACTCGTGAGTACCCGCCCGTGGCCTCCTCGATCAATCGGTCGGCAGCGTTGCTGGCACCTGGAAAACCGAATCCCACACAGCAGGTGCCGTCGCTGTTTAAGGTAGCGTTCTTCTGCGCGTACAGGCCGCTGTAGTAGAAGTACAGTCCCGTAGCTTTATTCGGTGCAAGCTCGAAACCGCTGACCCACGAATACGAATGGATTGGCGAAATACTGCCATCGGCCCTGATGATTACGTCGGGAGCCAAGCCGCCGATATAGCGACCCGCACCGTCACTGGCAAAACCGTCCAACACCCAGCGCACGCCCTTCTTGACCTCAACGTTGAAGTTGGCACTGACGCCCCAACCAAAGGCATAACTTTTTCCCGAAGCGCTGGTCCCATCCCAACTGCGAAAAGTTCGCATCACTGTGCCGATATCGAAGTGAATTGCGCGACCGCCCATGACCTTGTTGTCGAACGAGCCCTTCAGGACGAAATCCGGAGTCACATTCGGGACATTCAGTCCACTGCTGCCGTTGTTGTATTGCGTCGTGAGCGTGCTACTCAGCGCGGTGGGGAATACCACACTATTTGACACCTGCTGCTCAGGGTTCTCGACCGAAAAACCCAACGCCATCTTCTCAGATGACCGATAAACGAGCCGGAATTGCGGATAGCGCCCAACCACAAACCCAGCGACAAAGTTGAGATCAATCACCTGGGGAGCGGCTATATCACCCGGCCACGGAAGAATATCTTCCTTATTCGGTGTCATCAGCGACCACAACTGCCCGCCGACCATCTCCCACTTTCCTTTGCGCCAGTCCAACCAAGCCTGACGAATCCGGAACGGATAACCGGATTGCGTCACAAGATTTCCGCCGATGGGCGCACCGACAAAATCCATTTCGAAATATCCAGCGATTTGGCTGGATTTCAGGTCAGCGTCCACGCGCAGCGCCAGCCGCGTGTTCTGCGGCGATAGACGGAATTCGCTGGTCGTGCCTGGAACCGTGTTGTCGTACAGGATGTTGTTGAAGTTGGTGGCCACGTTGCCGCCGTTGTTGTTCGATCTCCACACCGAAGTCAGTGCAGGGTAGCCGATTAGACGAATCTTCGCAGGGCCTAAGTGGAGGGCCGGTGTGGTGGGCGTCACGTCGGCAATTTCCGGACCACGCTGCAACTCTTCCTCGACTTGCGTCTGCTGCGGAGTAAGCGGCTGCTGTTCACTCGGAGCGGAGGATGGTTTATTTTGCGCTTGCAGGTGGTTGTCCGTCTTGGGATATACGGGCGGATTCGCCGTGTCACTGCTCGTCGCTCCTTGCACCAGGCTCACCAGCATCTTCTTTTGTTCCGTCAAGGCGGAGTGCAGCGCCTGAATTTGCGCTTGTTGTTGCTCCAGCGCTTTCTGTTGCTGATCGACAATTAACTTCAGGTTTTCAATTTCGGCACTGTTGCCCGAATTCTGAGCCATCGCCGATAGGCAAGCGACTGAAAAACTCCAAAAAACTGCGACAACAGGAACAATAAGCTTCATAAGAAGACGCATCTTCTGACTTTTCATTACTCCCCTCCATGCTCTTCCCCCGCGGGCCGTTGCGAGGAGCCCCGGGGGAAAGCATGGATTCTATACCTCTGCTCGCAGCGTCTAAACTTAGGAATTGAAAGATGCATCCAGCCTTATTCGCGGAATGCGCTCCCTCGTGGTCCGTTAGCTGATTTCTCGCGCCAATGTCCTGGTAAACACGGTGGTCTCAATTGGTCGACGCAACACCATCTGATGTGAGTCTGCTCTGAAAAGGTAGTGTTGCTATGAGATCAGGGAGGTTGGGACTTTCTGCGATCGATAAGCGTGAGATTTGGAGTCGATGGAAGGCCGGACAGACGCTGCATGAGATCGGGCGGGCCTACGGCAAGTGCCATAACACGATTTGCGCCGTGTTGCTGCCTCGTGGCGGCATCCCTCCTGTGGCTCGTCGCCGCTCGCGGTTAGCGCTCACCTTCGCTGAGCGAGAGGACATTTCGCGAGGGATGGCTTCCGGTTCATCGATTCGTGAGATCGCCAGTTGCCTCCATCGAGCTGCTTCCACGGTGAGTCGGGAAATAGCGCGCCATGGTGGCCGACCTACCTATCGCGCCTATGATGCGGACCAGCAAGCATGGAACGCAGCGTTGCGGCCAAAACGCTGTCTGCTTGCCGTGAACAGCGAGTTGCGTGACCTCGTTGCGAGTAAACTGATTCTGGATTGGTCACCCGAGCAGATCGCCGGGTGATTGAAGGCTCAGTATCCCCACAACGAGAGCATGCGCGTGTCCCACGAGACCATATACCGCAGCCTGTTCATTCAAGCACGGGGAGCGCTGAAAAAAGAGCTTACGGAACACCTGCGGTCGAAGCGACGCATGCGCCGCTCGCGTCTCCCTGACCTGGGATCGCGGGCTGGAGATGGCCAAGCACAAGGAGTTCACGGTCGCGACGGATGTGCAGGTTTACTTCTGTGATCCGCAAAGTCCCTGGCAGCGTGGAACAAACGAAAATACAAATCTGCTGCTGCAGCAATACTTTCCGCATGGTACCGATCTAGCCCCCATCACTCAAGCGCAGCTCGACCAGGTCTCGCTGCGCTTGAATCAACGACCAAGAAAAACTCTAGGATTCCAAACTCCAGCGAGTAAACTTCAAGCAAGTGTTGCATCGACCGCTGAACCGGCAGCGGTAATCGGCGATGTAGGTACTAGCCTAAGGCCCGGTGGTGTAATCGCTGGTGTGATGCCCGGCCCACTTTTGTGATTCGAGGTGTACTGAGGCTCAGAGATAAGAATGGGCGGCACTCCTCGCTTTCTCATAGTCCGTTTCCAATACGAAAACTTGCCAAGACATTTTCAACTTCCGTGCGAAGGGATTGAAACCGTAAGCCGTGTCAGGGTCGGCGGCAGACTTAGCTCGATTAGGAATGTTTGCATCGCGCAAGGCTGAAACAATCGATCTGAATTTGGACAGGCCTTGCCCTTCCCATAGAAGGACTGCTTTTACAGCCTCGGCCACTTCCAAACTGTCCACAAGGTCGGCAAGGCAATCCGAGCATTGTCTGAACTCTGCGCGATATTCGGCCTTGCAAATCGGGCAATACCGCATAGTTGCCTTCCGTCTCTTGACGGATTCTAGCACAGGCAAGCTAACGCTAATCCTCCGAAGGTGTCCCTGCTCGAAGACCACCTTCCGAACAGCTAAGAGGCCGGGAGATTCTCTAGATATTCAGCGAGGTCCGCTAGACCGGGACTTATGTGGATTGTACTGCCATGTCTTATCTCAAAGGTTTCGCCGCGATTACAAGTCTCAACGCTCAAACCTTCTTTTTCGAATCGAACGCATTTAACGGACGCTGCCACATGCTTAAGTCCGTATTCGGTCATCAATATTTCCATTTGATTGAACCACGCGACATGCATTGTCAATTCTCCGTGCGTCAGCCCCGGTGAATACGTGAAGCGTACTGCTCGACCCCCTCGCCCTGCAACCGGATGATCAACGCCCGCACCAGGTCCTGATTAACGCGGACCGGACAAGAGGGTCCCACTACCTCACCCACCCGATCACCACATTGTTTGCCGAGTACGAACTACGCTGTTCTCCCCGTTCCTCTGCACACCATTCAACGAGACCCAGATGACCGAAGAACGGAAGTACGCGATTCTGTTCGCTGCCACTTTGCTCTGTGCCCGGAAATTAATCGAAACGACGGCGTCGGATAGCCATGCCGGGGCTTTCTTTCTGAGTTTTTTGTTGCCCTTGACGTTGCTTGGTGCAGGCATGGCGCTCAACGGGAATGCGTCACCTCCCGAGTGATGCCGTCTCGCAACCCCTAATTAGCCCGGTGCAAAGCCGGGCTTTTTCTTTTGACCCGCCTAGTCTTTCTCTACGCACGAGTGCCAGGCTTCGTCCTCAGCGTGTGCATCGCAGAACCATCTCTTGCAGGCGGGGCAGTGCACTGTAGCGGGATAATTACATGGTTCATCGTTGGGTGACACGCCTTGGCACAAGCGCCCGAGGTCTGGGCCTTCCGATTCATCCAATTCTTCAAGCATCGGCACACCCTAAGGCACCATTATGCTATAAATCTCCGATGAAAATCATCGAACACTGGCTCTTATTCAAATACATCGAAGGTCAGTTCACACCGTTGTGGAAGCCGTTTAAATCGAAAGATCAAGCGGAGAAGGCGCGTTTGAAACTCCCGGAGCGGGAACGGCGAGGAGTTGCGGTCGGTGTGATTCGGGTTGGCTGGAGCGAAATTCGTAGCCGACCATCGAACTTGCATTTAGGAGCGGAACATCAGCTCGATTCGAGCGCCCATCTGGTCGTGGGTCAAGAATTCACCGCGATCGAGTTGGTCCAAACCTTTTTTGACTTGCTCCCTGAACCATACGTCATGGTCAACATAGTGTTCGACGAGCTGCTGGACGTATTCCTCAGGGCTGCGGTTGTTGGCTTTCGCTGCCCGGTCAACCCGCGCTTGTAGTTCCGGATTTAGGTGTGCTTCCATGTTGGAAGGTGCTTAAAAGAAAACTGCGGGAGAAACGTGAAAGCGTTGGCTAAGCTTTTCCATCTGTTGCAGGTTGAGTTGTCGTTTTTCTTTGAGGACCAGGGACACGATACTCTCGCTCCCCAAATCGTCCGCAAGGTCTTTTTGTCGAGCTCCATTGGCAGCCATCAATTCCTTTAGCACCTCGACGCCCGAGACCTTTTCGATGGTGAAATGCCTCGCTTCGTAGTCCGTGATCAGAACGATAAGCAGTTTGGCAGTTTCCGTTTCCTCTGGAGTTCGATGTGTTTTCCGTTGCAGTTCGAAAAGCCTCTGAATATATATTTCGTGCTGATGGGCCGAAGAAATGATCTTCTTTGGAGATAGCATCTACTGTCGTCCTCTCGGCTTCTTATCCAGCAATCTCGGCTATCGGCTTCGGATGAAAACGTCCGCCGGAAGTTTGAAGCGTGCGCTTAATTTCCGTACTTGCTCCAGCGTGAGTTTCCGTTGCTTTGCCAGGAACATGGAGACGGCGCTTTCTGATCCGAATTCGGGGACCAAGTCACGCTGCGTGAGGTCCTGTTTCTCGAGGAGGAGGCGTACAACGGAAACCGGGTCCGCGGCAGGAATCGGATAGTGCGTTTCTTCGTAGCGTTCGACCAACAAGGTCAGAAGTTCAATGGCCGCTACTTCAGAGCGAGACGGATTCTCTAGCGCCGTCAATTGGAAGAGGGCGTTGGTATAGGCTTCCAGCTCCTCGTCATTATGTATGACGTGGGGGGCACCCTTCGCGATCATTCTTGCCGGGTCTGCGAGGACTGTAGTCATTTTGTACCAAACCTCCTATCCCAATTGCCGGGATTGTCGTACTCCTTATGTGTCAAGAAAGACCGAATGTAAACATGCCCTTGGGTTCGCTTTTGATCCGTTGTTTTCGCATAGTGAATGACTGTGACGAGCCTGTAGCGGTTTCTGCGAAAGTCAAATATCACGTATCCCTTGACATTGTCTGCATTCTTGAAAGTGCTGCGAACCTCCGGAAAATTGTGCCATCGAACCTCTTTGACGATAGCCATCCATGCTTTGATCTCGTCCGCGGCATCCGGGTACTTCTCCATTGCCTCGCTCAGATGCTTGCGCGTCACGATGTGCACTAGCTGAGGATACTTCACAATATGTGAAGTTGTCAAGCACGACTAACCATTCCGAATAGCTCAACATCTGCGGTTGTGTTTACGATCAGAAGCTCGCCGAGCTTCAATCGCGCGTTCGGTCCCTGGCGGCCAAGTCTCCCTTAAGATGGAACGGCTAAGCAGGCGAGCACATTTGGGAGACGCGCATGCCTCGTGAGCAGGCGTTCTACGTCCGCTATTCGGCACAACGGTCTAGGGAACCGTCGCGCTCTCTTGCAACGGTTGTTTGAACCGTTGCATTGAAGACGGCACTTTCATACGTTCACCAAGATAGTGTCCGGTCACGATGGTATTGGAGCGGCGCGCGACGTCTACGAGAGGTCAGGCCAAGCACTGGCAGCCGCGAAGCCTAGATGCGCGCCCTCATCTGTGAAACAATGCGCTATCTCTCCACGGAGGCTCCTTGGTTCGAAATATTCTTGTTCTCGCCGCCATTTCGTTATCCGCTGCAGCAGCCTTTGGGCAAAGCCCTCCATCGCTCCCGACAACCTTCCGTGCTACGACGATTCAAAGCCCGGAGGGCGCGGAGATTTTCGTGCGTTCCGGAGGAAAGGGTCCTGTTGTTGTTCTGGTGCATGGATACGCGGAGAACAGTGATTCTTGGGGGCCGCTCGCTGCGGACCTGATGAAAGACCACACGGTGGTCGTTCCCGATCTCCGGGGGATTGGACGCTCTTCGAAGCCAGAAACCGGTTACGACAAAAAGACTCAAGCCAAGGA
>Ga0210400_10003339_pt1 | contig 14259 bp, 8 predicted proteins | sample IncBWH26MmetaG_FD_155456 | JGI IMG/M metagenome (GOLD analysis project Ga0210400, IMG submission 155456) | Forest soil microbial communities from Barre Woods Harvard Forest LTER site, Petersham, Massachusetts, United States - Inc-BW-H-26-M | ecosystem: Environmental > Terrestrial > Soil >...
ATCGTAAATTGAAGATTTCTGAGTGTTTTAACACCTTTGGGTTGTGGGCTTTAGTTGGCTGTCTGGCGTTGGTCGGCAGCAGCGTCCCAGCGCTGGCGCAGGATCAGTCTCCCGCGGCTCAGACCCCTTCCCAGTCAACGGATAATGGGAAGCCCAAACAAGATGCCCCTGCGGAAGCCGGTGGGCCAACCGACAACCTGGGGCCTTATGCGATCCCGAAGAAGAAGATCGAAGAGGCACCGCCCCCGCCTCCTCCGGTGACCCCGAAGAAGGTGGAAGACCTTCCGGACTACTCCCTCAAGGTGAATGTTCCGCTGGTGAATGTTGACGTATTGGTAACCACCAAGGACGGCGGGCAATTCATCCCCGGGCTGAGGAAAGAGAATTTCCGGGTCATGGAAGATGGGGTTCAGCAGCAGATCAAGAATTTCAACGTCTCGCAGGCGCCGATTACGGCGGTGCTACTGGTCGAATTCGCGTCAACGAACTACGTCTTTATGACGCAGGCGCTGCAGGCTTCTTATGCCTTTGCGAATACGCTGAAGAAGGATGATTGGGTGGCGGTAGCCTATTACGACATGCAGCCGCACATCCTGGTGGACTTCACACAAGACAAGAAGGCGGTCTACGGCGCGCTGAATCAATTACGTATTCCGGGATTTGCGGAGACCAACCTGTTCGATGCCCTCTACGACACGCTGGACCGGCTCGACCGCGTGGAAGGCAAGAAGTACGTCGTCCTGGTGACGACCGGGATCGACACCTTCAGCAAACTCACGCTCGACAAGATCATGAAGAAGATCAAGGACACCAAGGACGTGACGATCTTCCCCATCAGCGTGGGATTCATCGTGCGCGAGTATTGCGACACCCACCCAGGCTCTTGTCGTAACGCGCATGGCATGGGAATTCCCGTCGGCCACATGGATTACCTGCAAGGCGACAATGAAATGCGAACCTTCGCGGCGATGACCGGAGGGCGGGCCTACTTCCCGCGTTTTGAAGGCGAGTTGCCAGAATTATTCGGAGACATCTCGAACGACATCCGCAACCAGTACACGATTTCGTATTCGCCAACCAATACGAAGCTGGACGGAACCTACCGCAAGGTGAAGGTTGAAGTGATCGCGCCCGATGGCGGACAGTTGAAGGTCAAGGACCAGAAGGGCAAGGATCACAAGCTGGACGTGGTGGCGCGCGAAGGATATACGGCGAAGCACACGGTGGAATAAGTTCAGTGGCGCTGATCAGGAAGACTCGGTGCTACGGACGTAGCTCCACGCAATCCTGATCGTGCTTCAATGTACGTGGAACAAGCGGTCGAGCAGAAAAAACAGCGCGGCGCCGACGAAGACGAGCACAGCCATTTTCATAGCCGGTTCCTTGTTCACTTCCGGAACCAGATCCGAAGCGGCGACGTAGATTGTCACACCCGCTGCCAGCGGTAGTCCCGCGCCGACATGGTGGCGGAAGATCGCCATGGTCAAGACTCCCGCCAGAGTCGATCCTCCCAAGACGACGGACGCGCCCCAAGCCGTACCCCGGCTGCGGCCGCTGGCCAGCATGACGGAACTTACGGTAAATCCCTCGGGGATTTTGTGCAGAAAGATGGCGAGGAAAATCAGCCAGCCGAGCACGTTCGAAACCAGAAATCCGGACGCGATCGCGATGCCGTCGAAAAATGTATGAATGATAAGCCCCAGCAGGACCGAGTAGCTTTTGTGTGAGTGAACGAACTCGTCGTGATGTGTCTCTTCACCGAAGTGAAAGTGCGGTGTAACCGTATGCTCGAAGAAGTGAATGATCAGGTAGCCAAGCAGAACAAGTAAGGCAGCCCCTCTTCCGCGCAGCTCGAGACTCTCGGGAATCATCTCCACCAGCGCGGTGGCGAGCATGAACCCCGCACCCAAGGCGACGAAGTAGCGAAGATAACGCCGCTCCCAATGCCGCTGCACAATGATCGCTCCGCCGAAAACGTTGGCGGCGGCTGCAGTGAGACCTAGCAGGATGCTGGTGACGATGGGGTTCATTCGCGGGCAGCGCGATGATATCAGTTCTCAGTTCTCAGACGGGATGCCAGTTAGTGCTCTTGAAGTGCAGGTTTTTTGAAAGGTCCCCTGGCGAGTTTGTCGCTGCTTGCGTTGTTTGATGGGCGGTTTGCATTTACTGAGACCTGGTCTCATAAATCGGATCGCTGGACCTAACGCGCCTCCCTCAGGGGCTGAAGCCCGCGGCTTTTATGGACCGTTACGGCGCGGCTGAAAAGCCGCGCCCTTGCAAAACAATTTGTGAGAAACGTTCTGAGAACTGGCAACTGAGAACTGAGAACTTGATACTCATCCGGAATGGCGAATGTGCATCACATCGCCGTCCTGGACGATGTAGTCCTTGCCCTCCAGGCGCAACGTTCCTTTGGCCCGGGCATTCGCTTCTGAGCCGGCTTCCAGGAGTTGGTCCCAGCGGATCGTTTCTGCGCGAATGAAGTGTTTTTCCAAGTCAGAGTGGATGGCTCCAGCCGCTTCCTGTGCGCGCGTGCGGGCGGGAATCTGCCAGGCACGGCACTCGTCTTCGCCGGCGGTGAAGAAAGAGATCAGGCCTAGCAGTTGGTATGTGGTGCGGATCAGGCGAACGAGTCCGCTTTCTTTCAGTTCATAGCTCGAGAGAAATTCAGCAGCGTCGGCGTCGCTCATCTCCGAGAGTTCGGCCTCAACCTTGCCGCAGATCGCCGTCGCGCCCGCATTCGGGCGGGCTGCGATATCGGTCAGCTTGTACTTGCCGACCGCCTCTTCGAGTTGCTTTCCCAGTTCACTCGATTCGCCGATGTTGAGCACGTAGAGAATCGGCTTCTCACTCAGGAACATGAAGCCGCGGAGGCGTTTTTTATCCTCGGGCGTCATCTCCATTTCACGAAGAGGCTTCTCCGATCCGAGATGGGCGTTGGCGCGCTTCAGCAGTTCGAATTCCTTCTCCAGATCGGGAGTCTTCATCTTCTTCAGATCTTTTTCCAGCCGTTCGAGTCTCTTCTCGATCTGACCGAGATCGCTGACCATCAAGTCAAATTCAACGTTCTTGATGTCGCGCAAGGGATCAATTTCGCCCACGTGCGGAATCGCCGGATCCTCAAAGACCCGAACGACGTGGGCCAAAGCGTCGACCTGACGAAGGTGGCCGATGTAGGCGGTCTCCTTCAGCGCGTCCTGCCCGATTGCGCCCACGTCCACGTATTCGACCGAAGTGTGAGTCAGTTTCTTCGGGTTGTAGAGCGCGGCCAGGCGATCGAGGCGGTCGTCAGGAACCTTGGCGACGCCGATATGGGCCTCGCGAGGATTGGCCTGGGCGAAGAGATGGGCCTTGGTGAGAATTTGAAACAGAGACGTCTTGCCTACCTGAGGCAGTCCAATGATTCCAGTTTTCATAAAGGGTCTTGGCGATTCACTGTAGTTTGTTGCTTCGCCGAATGAGGACAGGGTGATCGCATGCTTCGGCGAGCATCAATCAACCTTTCAGATTAAATCATTCAGGCAGGTGGGGAAAGAACTGCTGTGCGGGTGCCTGCCGGCAAACAGAAAAAGCTTAGCGTGCGGCGGCCACCGCCGCGGCTGTGGGAGTAGCAATCTTCACGGAATCAGGCTGGGTCCATACTGCTTTTCCGGTTGTCAGATCTAACCGGTTCATGGTGACCGTCACCTGCTGACGATCCACCTGAACCAGCAGGTAGTGATAGTTCACTTCCTTGCTTTGAAAGGGATCGTCGGCAGCTCGCGCGATCGGGTAAGCGTGCGCTGCCCCGCCTCCGGAGACAAAGTACGTGACGCCGCCATGCTCGTGTCGCTCGTAATTGTGGACGTGCCCGCTGAACACCACCATGCGGAAATGTGCGTGAGGCTGCCGCTCCTCCAGTATTTTTGCTAATGCCTGTTCAGGGACGCGAGCCGAGTGTCCGCCACCGAATTTCTTGTCATCGGACGAACTGGTGTAGGGCGGATGGTGGAACATGAGAAACACGAAGTCCACGTCGGAAGGGACGTGATCCAGTTTGTCTGCCAGCCACTGGCCCTGCGGACCGCCGAGTTCGTCCTGGGAACTGTCCAGCACCAGGATGAGAGTATTTGCGGCGCGAACCGAATAGTAGCGGCTGTTCTTCAGCTCGGGGAAGCGCTGGAAGTAGTTGCCCAAGGCTACCTTCGGATCTCCATGTAAATCATGATTGCCCAGCGCAGGATAGACGTTGATCTTCTTCTCGCGTAAGACGCTGGTTTCACGGTCCCACACCTTCCAGTCATTTTCGTCGTAACCGTTGTAGACGATATCCCCGGTGAAGCAGAGAAATGCAGGATTCGCTTCGGCAATCGCATTCACGAGCGCCACCCGCACCGGGGGATTCGCAGCTTCGGTGTCTTTGGGATCGTGAAAACGGGTGTCACCGTAGGCAACAAAGCGGAAGGGCGTCTTTATATCCAGATGCAAATCAACAGGGGCAGAAGTCTGGACGGTCGAATTCTTCGTGCAGTTGGTGAGAAGCACCAGAGTCGCGGTCGCCGCAAGAGCGACCACGACGAATGACAGAGGCTTACGTCTGAAGTTCATAGGAAGGTTTTTCCAGAAGGAACCATTGTCCCACGACCAGTACCTCGAACCGGCCATTCTCTGCCATGGTGAGGGCGATTCAGAATTTAACGCGAACCATGAACTGAATTTGCCGCGGCAGACCTGTACCGGTATTCGGAGAGGCCGCGTTGTCATTATTGTTGTTGAAATTGTTGGTCGTGTTGATCACACCGAAATCAGCCTTAGGAGTCAAGTTTGCGGCGTTTGCGCCGGGCGTGTAGTCGAGCGTCAGATTATCTCCATTGGGATCTGCCAGCTGAACGTGATTGAAAATATTGAAGACCTGGACAGCAAATTCCAAACTTACGCGCTCGGTGAGCTTGGTGTCCTTGGTCAATGCGAAGTCGATCTGCCAGGAGTTCAAGGCGCGAATCATACCGTTGGTCTCGTTGCCGTAGCGGAGGAAGTTGCCGTTGGCATCGACCGGCGGGGCCTGGAAGGCGGCGATGTTGATCAACGGGGTGCCGGCAGAAGCCGCGGTGCCCGGGCGCGCGTTTGGCAGAGTCAGCGGAACTCCGGGGATCACGTCTGGGCGCACGCTGGTCTGATCGTTGCCATCGGGCAGGAGATAGGTGCTGGGAAGGCCCGCAGCGCCAAACGGATTGTTTGGATTCGCCACGGTTCCACTGAGGTCCATTTGCACCGTCAGCGGATGGCCAGTGTGCCAGAGGCCGATGCTGCTCAACTGCCAGCCTCCAAGAATCTTCCCTAATGCCCCGGAGCGATTCAGAAAAGTCTTTCCTGGACCGAAGGGGAGTTCGTAGACGGCGTTCATGACGAAATTGTGCCGAACATCGAAAACGCTGGGCCCCTTGTCGCAGGCGAGGCAGTTGACGTTTTGCGGGCCGTTCGATTCACCGCCTCCGACCGAGCCGTCATTGATGGAATGGGACCAGGTGTAGCGTGACTGGAATGACAGACCCTTGCTGAAACGGCGTTCCAGGGCCAGCCCCAGGGCGTTGTAGGTGCTGGAACCTATGTCACTCTTGTAGTCAACCGAGCCGAAGGGATTTCCACCAGGATAAAACTGGTCCAATGGCCGAACGCAATCGCTCCCCGCAGCGTTCAAGGTGACCGGCGCAGAGCAGAGGTCCACCGCGCCCCGGGAAAAGAGGCGCACCCCGCGGCTTCCAAGGTATTGTGCGGAGGCCAGGAAATTGGAGGGCAGTTCATGTTCCACGGTCAAGCCCCAGGTCTCCGCATAAAGATCCCGGCGAGCTTCTCGCTGCAAGGCGCGGGGATGGGAGGCTGCCTTCTGAACGCCAGAGAGTCCCGAAAGATCCGGAGCTAGTTGTTCATAGGTTGGGACCAGTGGACCGGGGTTGCCAACCGATACCCGAAACGTGTCGCTTTCAAGTCCGGCGTTCAAATCGTCGTTCTGTGCGGCACCATGGTAGATGCCGAAGCCCGAACGAAAGACGGTCTTTCCGTGCAAAGCACCGGGCGCCCAAGCCAGCGCCACTCTGGGATCAAAATTCCTGTAGTTGGGGTTGTACAGGGCTGGATTCGTAGGGCAAGGGGGCGTGTTAATCGGACCGGGGTTCGGCGCAACGTTGAATGAGCCCGATCCCAGACAGACGCCGTGAAACTGATTCACGTCGAAGACGGTGGTGCGATTGGTCGCCTCATGCGCTACTCCGTAATATTCCCAGCGCAGTCCGGCGGTCAAGGTGAGAGTGGGAGTAGCCTTCCATTCATCCTGGAAGTACGGCATGTAGAAGTTGCGACGCAGTCCGTGGCAGCACCATGGTGCGATGTAGCTCAGCCCGGTTAGCTGACCCTGGATGAACTGCTGGTCTGTCCCGGTGCTGTCGGAAAAGTCCAGATTGTTGCTCGCGGTCTGTCCCTGATTGAGCCGGACACGGCGATATTCGATTCCTGTCTTGAATGCGTGTCGACCATGGGTCCAGATTACGTTATCAACCACGCCAAACGTCGTGCCGACCTCGATGTCCGCGCTATCGTTGTTGAGGCCAACGAACGTATTGGTGGTTACGGCGAACGGGAGCGCGCTCGATTGTGGATTGTGGTACGGTGCCCGGTTCACATAAAACTTAGTTTCGTTAAACAGGTTCGTCGAGAATGTATGTTCCAGGGCGAGTAAATAGTTCGCAGGGTGATTGATGGTCTGAAGTGTATCCGCTGGGACGCTACTGCCGTTGGGCGCGGTTACAAGGCTTATGTCGCGTTGAGCCCGGCCATAAAGCAATGTTTTTTCATTCACTTTGTGGTCAATCCGAACCAGCCAGGTATCCTCGTGAACGGTCGTCGGAGCCGGAATTGTGAACTGGTCCGCGTTCGATGACAAAGGGACGAACGCGGCGTCCGGATACGCAAAGCGGGGGCTGCACCCGCCAATAGAACCGGTGGAATTCCGCCATGGGAACGCCTGAAGAATAGCGCACATCTGGGGAGAGTTCGTCAGCGTCATCTGTTGGATTGAGGGTGAAGGCACGGTAACCTGGTTCGTCGTTGACTGTAGCTGGCGGAGGCCCTCATAGCTGATGAAGAAGAACGTCTTGTCCTTCTTGATCGGTCCGCCGAACGTCAAGCCGTACTGTCCCATGCGGAACGGGGGGATAGCAGCTTTGCCGTTAATGTCGTAGTCATTGAAGTTCCGGGCATCAAAGAAAGAGTTTCTGAAATAGCCGAAAACCGTGCCGTGCCAGTCATTCGTGCCTGACTTCGTGACTACATCGATTTGGCCTCCGGCCTGGGTGCCGTATTCGGCGTCATACAAGGCGCTGTTGACGCGGTACTCTTCGATCGCATCCTGAGAGATTTGCAAACGGGTCTGGGATTTTTGCGCTTGCTCCTGAATACCGCCCGCATCCACGCCATCGAAGGAGAAGTTATTATCGTCGCGGGCACGGCCGGCGAAACGGATGGTACGCTGATCGCCGCCTCCGTCGTCCTGGGCGAAGGGAGCGAGCAAGGTGAAACTGGCCCAGTCACGGCCGTTGTTCGGAAGTTCGGAGATTTGAGTTGCGTCAATCACCGTCGCAGCTTCGGCCGATACCCGGTCTGCTGGTGCAATGGTGGCCTTGACTTCGATTTTCTCGTTAATGGCGCCGACTGCCAGCTGTACATCCAACGTGCGCGTCTGGCCCACGCGGACAACTACGTCCTCGACGACATTGGTCTTAAAGCCGTTGGCTGTAGTCGTCACGGTGTAGTTCCCGACTGCCAGCCCCGGAAAACGGTAATAACCCTTCGAGTTCGTGTGCTGATCTTCGCTGAGGCCGGTGTCGACCGCGAGCACTTTTACTGTAGCGGCGACGATGACGCTCCCGGACGCATCGCTGACCGTGCCTTCGAGAACCGCTCGGTCCACCTGCGCCGATGCTGTGGGCGCTCCAACGAATAAGAATGGAATGGCGGCCAGAAGTGCGAGTGAGAGTGAGAGTCGGACGGCAAGGGGGGAGTTTCCGAGCGATCGAGAGTGCATAGCTTGAGCTCCTTCAGGTTAATGGAGACGCCGAATCGAGAAGAGTTCTCGTAACGATGAGGCGGCGCCGTTCGAGATTTGCATCTCTGGGCACATTCAGCTGAGGTTTGCTATGAAGAAGGATCCTAGAGCCGCACTGTGACGCAGGTGTGAACGTCAAGTTAATATTTCTTCAGATTGAGAAGCTCTATTTTTGGTCCCGAACTACACCCCGAACTACACTAGGGGAAGAAAAATCTGACCGGTCTTCGGTCAGAGGTAAGTGAATGCGATGAAGCTGCTGATTGTGGAAGACGAAGTGAGAATGGCTGATCTTCTTCGGAAAGGATTGACCGAGGAGGGCCATACGGTGATGTGCGCCTCCGATGGGGCGGAAGGGCTTGCCTTGGGCAGGGACTACGAGTTCGACGTGATCATTTTGGATGTGATGATGCCGAAACTCAGCGGATATGATCTGGCCAAGCGCTTGCGGTCCCAGCGAGTCCAGACTCCGATCTTGATGTTGACCGCGAAGGATTCCGTGCCTGACATCATCCACGGCCTGGATCTGGGGGCCGATGACTATATGACGAAGCCGTTTTCCTTTGCCGAACTCGTGGCGCGGCTTCGCGCGGTAAAACGCCGGGCCGTGGCGGCGCACGATCCGCACTTGCGGGTATCTGACCTGGTCCTGAATCCTGCCAGCAGGGAAGTGTTTCGCGGGGAAGAACACGTCTCGTTAACGCGCACCGAATACAGTCTTCTGGAGCGGCTGATGTATCGTTCGGGAAAGGTCGTGTCGCGGCGTTCGCTCATTGAGGCTGTCTGGGGCTTCGAACGGGAAATTGAGGGGAACACGCTGGACGCATTCATGCATCTGCTGCGCAACAAGGTGGATCTGCCGGGCCGGCCTAAATTGATCCACACCGTGCGCGGCGTTGGTTACATGATTCGCTCGGATGAGAAGGCATGAGAAAACTTTCCATTGGAGTGCGGCTCACGCTTTGGTACGTAGCCATCTTCGCCGTGGGAGAGCTGCTCTTCGGCGCAAGCATGTTCCTCATCCTGCGTCACAATCTTTACGACCTGGTCGATGATGGCTTGGAGAGCCAAATCGAAGACTTACGAAACTTCCTCGGAGCACAGCAAAAAGATGCCAGCACCGCAAAGCTTCGGGACGAGATGGCTGCAATCTACGAACATGAACACGCCGGCGATTTTCTTGCAATCAGTGACCAGAACGGCGAGCCAATCTACCGTTCCAGATTCCTGCAAGCGCAGGAGTCGATGCCCTTGCAGCCCGATCAGGCGAGGCGCCCTCTAATCAGAACCCGGCGCATTCAGGGACAACACTTCCGGTTCGCCTTCGAGAGGCTCAATGTCGATGGACGCGTTTACAGCCTCGAAATGGGTGCTCCGGCCGAAGATGCCTTCGAGACTCTTCAGCTGTTTCGTTCGTACCTGCTGATCTTCGCTCCACTGTTGCTCCTGGTGTCCGCCGGGGTAGGTTATTGGATGAGCCGCAAAGCCCTGGCTCCCGTGGATGCGCTGGTGCGAACGGCGCGGGATATCAGCGGAACTAATCTCAATCGCCGGTTGCAAACTCTCAAGACCGGAGACGAATTGCAGCGGCTCACGGACACGTTGAACGAAATGCTCGATCGTATCGAATCGGCGTTTCAGAAAATTACCCAGTTCACCGCCGACGCCTCCCATGAGCTGCGCACGCCTGTGTCTCTTATTCGCACGGAAGCGGAACTGGCGCTGAGACGGTCGCGTACGGAAGCTGAGTATGAAGAATCGCTGCGCCAGATTCTGCACGAGGCCGAACGTACCACGCTGCTGATCGAGCAATTGCTGGAGTTGGCCCGCGCCGATTCCGGACGCGGATCCTTGATCATGCAGCCGGTGGATCTGCCGGCAGTGGTGCGCAGCGTTATCAACGGTTGGCAGCAGGTTGCCGCGGTGCGCAATCTCCAGTTTTCAACCGAAATTTGCAAACTGGATGCTTCCGTCATGGGTGACGCGACTCTTCTCCGCCGGCTGGCAGACATCCTTCTCGACAACGCCTTTAAGTACACACCCTCACCGGGTTCGGTGCGTCTTGCGCTCGAAGTGCGAGCAGAAACGGCTGTCATCACGGTGCAAGATTCCGGAGCGGGCATCGCCCAGGAGGATCAGGAGAAGATCTTCGAACGCTTCTACCGCGTCGACACCGCGCGCAGCCGGGCGCAAGGAGGAGTTGGACTTGGCCTGGCTATTGCGGAGTGGATCGTATTGCAACATCGGGGCGCAGTCTCCGTCGAAAGCCGGCCGGGCGAGGGCGCCACTTTTCGCGCAGAACTTCCGTTGATTGCCGTCGATGTGCCGAGTCCGTTGCTGATGAAGTAGGACTCCAAACGGAAATTCCTCGGCGCATCAGGCTTGGGCTCACCAGCCCAAGGACTTGGTGTAACAGCCAGTTCCGGTCCGGGCGACTCACGCAAAACGGGACATTGGTCGCGAAGCGATTTGGCCGATTTCAGGAGCGGACTTCAGCAATCAAGCAGAACGCGCGTTCTGCTGGTTTTTGACGCTTACGGCGAAACCGAAATGCTTGCCTTTCCATTGATTCCCGTTGCGTCAAAGATGGCTCCGGAGATTGTTTGATTACCCGGGGTTGACAACGTGAATCCGTTGGTCCAGGTGTGGGAACCGGCGTCAGCCGGGGTGAAATAGTAGTCGGGGGGAAGGACCGCAGCGGGATCGGAACTGGTGAAGTGGATGTGGCTGTTGATGACCGTGTCTGGTTTCCCCTCGTATAGTACGTTCACCGTCACGGTGAAGGGAATGCCCGCCGTGGTCGCCGACGGAGCTACGAAGTCCAGAGTCGCATGCGTATTGCCACAACCAGACGTAATTGTGGCAACGAGAGCAGCGGTAAAAGCGCAAATCCGCATGACACCGAGAACCTGAGGTGAACTGAGACCCGAACGTGTTAGACCGACGGTGGACATTCTCTTCCGCCCATCTCTCTATTTATCAATCTACAGCCGTTTGCTTCTGATCCCCGGCGTCACTCTGAGGCATGGCGAGCTTTGCCCAAACGAACGTCAATTCCGAACATCGGTCCGTAAACGTTGATGCCATAGTCCGAAAATGCCGGCTCCGACAAGTACAAATTCGAAATATGCATCCAATTCAATCCTGCGGAGACCGAATATCGTGGATTGAAGTTGTACCGTACACCGCTACCCAGGTTCACAGTGAATGTGAAGTTTTGACCTTGCGCGAATGAAACGCCGAGGGGTCCTTTAGCATCGATTTGCCCAAGTCCTAACCGTCCGTCGAAGTAAGGCGCGATCTTTCCGCGACGGGGAACAAAATTTCTGCGAATGCCCATATCGTAAGAGAAATAGCGGGTTTCTGGTCCCCTGGGAATTAAAGTAATCGAGCCGCTGACGGTCATATCCCAGTTGCCGCGGAAGATCCATCGGCCGCCTACGTCATTGATGTGCCAACGCAGCGAAGCGACTAGAGGCACCAGTGTATAGTCCAGCGGTGCCCTGTTGTAGGCATCTCCGAGGAAGACATCGAAGACAAAAGGAATGTTGATCGGAAGCCATCCACCATCGAAGGTGAACTCCAACCTGTTGCGATAGTAAACGCCATCGAGATTGGGCTGGTTTTGGGGGCGAACGACCGCAACTGAAGAAGATTTCGAGTCTCCCCTAACGTCGTTGTCGACGTCTACGATTCCGTACTGATCGCAAATGTAACCGGCGATTAGTTGAGAACCAGACCGTCTGCCACCGGAGCCTGGGAGCGGGCAAGACGCGGCACAATCGATTGTGTACCTTGGGCTGAGATTCTTGGCTAGTGCGCGTTGGGCACCGGGGGGTTCCACGGCACTCTCCGAATAGGCCTGAATTCGCGAAGGATCGACAGCAGTTTCTCTTAGACGAGGGCCCAGATCATCTTGCGTACTTTGTTTCAGTTCAGGTGTGGCAACCCAAGACGAGCATCCAGACCCAGACTGAGCGAGAGACGGCAGGCCCAGTAGCACCACGACAAGTAGGGATTTCCAGAACTGGACGGTGTCACGCGTAGACATTCGCATCCCAAAGAAGTTGAACTTTACATCAACGGCTGAGTGAAATGGAAGCGCGTCTTAGATCAGGAAAGCCCATTGGTGCGCCGAAATTCCGTTTTGACTCGCTGCGAATTAGTTTACTGTTTGTGAGGAGTGGGCCAGAAGCTGAATTGAAAGGAAATAGCGACATTGGACTGGGGGCTTGTGGCAAGCAGAGGGATCAGCCAGCGCTCGTATTGGACATTCCCCGTAAAACGAAAGCCCGGTCCGGCGAAGATGTCTGCATTGACCGCGACATCATTTTGGCTCCCGCCTTGAGGAACATAACCGGGATCGAGTATGCGGTGCCGAAGTTCTACGCCGATTTTTCTGCGTGGAGAGAGCCAATAATTCGCGCGGATTTGTTCCCCTTGTGCAGACCGTCCAATCCAGGTTCCGATCAGCCGTCCGTCATTGTTGTAGCCGCTGTTGTATTGACCGTTGTAGTAGATGCAAATCCCGCAGAACGCGATGGGGTTTGTATATCCTCCCTCCACCCGGAGATCCAGGTTCGAGATTCCAGGAACCTTGGCCAAGTAGAGCCCAGCCTGTGACGCATTTCTTCGCATGTACGGTAAGGGCGAGGGTTCGTCTTCACTGAGAGTCTCCCCGTAGAACGTGAGCCAGTCGCGGAATCCGGGGACGCGATACGAGAAATCGGCAGTGGTGCGGCCGTCTCCCAAGACATCCCCGTGATAATGCTTGCCAAAAGTGCTATCCAGGAAAGTCGTGATATTCAGAGGATTTCCGGGTCCACCGTAAACCGTGGTTTTCGACATACCGAACTCGAAGTTCGGCGTCAGCTTGAAACTGATCTTTCCGCCACTGAGGTACGGCTGCGGGTGCAGGTTCTTTCCATACTGTCCCAGGAAGGCGATAGAAGTTGTGCCCGTGTTAAAGGTTGTCTGAAACTCGAGTCCCGTCATGTGGCCGATAAATCCTTCGAATCGTATATCGCCGAGATACCGAAACACCCAGGGCAATCGGAAGGGGCTAACCCGGTCCACAGTGAATATGTTGTTCAGCGGGGCAGCGTTGTTTGTATAAATCATGGTGCCACCCTCACTCGGTCCCCACCACAAGCTGTTTCTCCCAAACGAGAACTGCCAGTTGCCAAGGTTGAGTCCGAGATAGGTGTCGAGTAGGCGAAATCGGCTGATGGATGCAACGGGAAGTGCAGGACCGGTGGGCCAGCCATCCGTTCGATTGAAAAAATCCAGCATCGGTTGCGTGGGGGCGGAAGCAGAAGGTGCGTACTGATATTCACCGCGAACATAAACCACAAGAGGTCCGGCGGTCGCATAGCCGGAGGCGCCGTCTACGGCATTGAAACCCTCCTGGTACGGGCGCCCGTAGTCATTCAGCAGAGTCTGTCCGAAATGGTAGTTATCGGTCAAAGGGGTGCCAGAGATTCCCAGGAAACGAGAGTACGCGGATTCGAATTGGACATTGAGGTTACGCTCACCATTCATCAAGTCGGATTCGTATCCGAATTCCTTCGAGAGCGAGTCGTAAAGCTGCTGGACTTGGGTGGGCGCCTCAGCGACGCGTTCGGAGGCTTCCTTCAACAGGCGAGTACATTCCAGGCGGGTCCAGGGGCGGATGCTCAGCGATTCGGACTGAATGTATCCGAGAGCAGCCAGCCGTTCCAGGGCTGGGTAGACCCAACTGTCTAGCGGAACGTAGCTGGAACCCATAAACCGGGTTCCACCGAGCGCATGGGCTTCGTCGGTTTCCTCGACTTTGTGGAACGTGCCGTATCGCGCCATGTCGGCGTCGCCGTAATGAGAATGTGCCCGGTATACCTGCCGCCCCATATACCAACCGAGGGCTGCCCCTATGACAACATCCGACGCGAAGTGTTTGTGACCTGCCCAACGAGCGGCACTCACTCCGCCGGCTGCACCGTACGCGAATAACTGGGTCAGAGGACCGGGATATTCGTGAGCGATTACGCTTGCGATCGCCCAACTCACCGAAGAATGTGCGGAAGGAAAGGAGTCTCCTCCGACGAAGAACCGACCAGTGCCACTACCGGTGAAGGGCCGTTCTCGCCCAGCTGCATATTTGAAAACCTCGGTATCGGCGAGAACGCCAATGGCCGCTTCCCCGG
>Ga0210400_10003340_pt1 | contig 14258 bp, 9 predicted proteins | sample IncBWH26MmetaG_FD_155456 | JGI IMG/M metagenome (GOLD analysis project Ga0210400, IMG submission 155456) | Forest soil microbial communities from Barre Woods Harvard Forest LTER site, Petersham, Massachusetts, United States - Inc-BW-H-26-M | ecosystem: Environmental > Terrestrial > Soil >...
GTAAGAGAACCGGTGTAACGGTAATAGCTGCTTTGGAAAATCTTGGGGGGCAGCAGGTCGGCAGCGTTGATTTCAACTCCTGCTTGGAGACCATCCGGAGGAGGAAAATGGTGAATCAGCTTGTTGACCAGTGCTTCGGTGTTTTTCTCCGGTTTGCCCTCCTCTACCATAACCGCAATGGCTACCGGATCGCCTGGCTCTACGCTGGTGTGCACCAGGTGGATGACCATGGCTGGCCGGTGTTTATGCCGGTGATTATCAATGGCCTCCTCACCCGGCCGATGAAAATGAAACTGGTCCAGCTTGTATTTCTTCTTGCCGATGCTCAAATAACTCTGCCCGTCCTTATAAGAGACTTTCAAGTTGTGCGGGTCTTTGCTTGTCACCAGGCTGGTAGATTTATATTCGGAAAAATCCAGCACCGGCAAAGAGCCATCCGGCCTGGCTTCGCTGGTGTTGATGGTGATCGGAGCTTGCCTCGTGGCGGCACTGCTGTTGCACGCCCCACACCAATGTTTCGGTCCGAGCGGACCATTGTCATAAGTAAAAGGCCTCTCCTTACAGTCGGCGTCTGCTGGTGCGGCCGCGGTGGTTGGGCTCGATTGGCAAGCAATAAGAGAAGGGAATGTGCTGGCAATGATTAGAAATAGCACTCCAGGGATTCGACGGCAGTTCATGTCTGCTCTCCTTAACCTGAAGAAAATGACGGAAACGGAGATTTCCCTTTCGAGCTATCGAATTTCTGTCTGTATCAGGACTTAAAGCCCAATGCACAGATACACAAAGTAAGTGACATTAGGCTGAAGGCCGAATTTATCTAGCTTACAGTGGGCCGCAAGGTTGGACGTTTACCGCTGATCACCGCTGATGAACACTGATCTGAAGTTGATCAGCGTTCTCAGCGTGAATCAGCGGCAAGATGCTTTTACCAATTTGGGATTGCGTGCTATCCGGCTTCGGCCAGGCCCATTTCGGTTGAGCTTTCGGCTTCCTGTCTGGCTGGGAGGGGCATGGCGCGCACAATCAGGACGATCAACCCTGCCACCAGTGCGAGTGCCGCGCTGCCGTAGAATACGGCGTTCCAATTCCCAAACTTGGTAAAGAAGAAACCTGCCACTCCTCCGGCCAGAATCGAAGCCACGCCTTTGGCGGTGTAGAGAAAACCGTAGTTGGAGGTAGCGTTGTCGGCGCCAAAGTAGTCGCCGATAATTGCTGGGAACAGCGAGAACATGCTTCCCCAGATAAAGTAGACCGCAAACAAGGTTATGGTGAACCAGGTCCCGGAGATCCGCCCCAGCGTGAGCACGGCGATCAGGCTGAAGGCCTGAAGAATATAGGGTATGAACATAGCCATCTCGCGGCCGATGCGGTCAGAGATCCAGCCCCAGAAGATGCGCCCTGCGCCATTGGCCAGGCGGCTGGTGGCCAGAGCTGCCGTCAGGGCGGTTGCACTGATCTTGAAGGTGTCCGCTACAGGACCGCTCTGGGCGGTGAGCATGAGTCCGCCTACGGAAATCAGCACAAAGGTGATGTACAGCAGATAAAACTGGGGCGCTTGCAGCATCTCAATGCTCGTGAATTGTTTGGTGGTGCGACGCAAGCGGGGCGAGGGCAATTTCTTTGCGACGCTCGAAACCTTAAAGTCCGGCCCCGGATTGTGCAAGACCTGGGCGGCCACAATAATCAGGATTCCCTGCACGACTCCGGTGTAGATGAAGGCGCTGCGATAGCTGGCGGTTGCAATCAGATGGGAAATGAACGGGATAAAGATGGCCGAGCCGGCCCCGAAACCGGCGGTGATCAACCCGGAAACCAGACCGCGCTTGTCCGGAAACCACTTGAGTGCCGTGGAGATTGATCCACTGTAGATGAAGGCCGCTCCTACGCCGGCCATGCCGTACAGGATGTAGAGCTGTTGCAGGGACGTGGCGAATCCCATTCCGGTCCAGCCTAGTCCCACAAGCAGGCCGCCTACCGTGAGGAAGATGCGCGGGCCAAGGCGATCGATGATCCACCCCTCCACGGGTGTGATCCAGGTTTCCAGGAAGATGAACAAAGTGAAGGCCCATTGAATGGCAGGGAGTTTCCAATCTTTGTGATCGGCCTGCATCGGTTTGACGAAGAGTGTCCACGCATATTGCAAATTGGCGATCATAATCATCGCCGTTACAGCGCTTGCAAACTGAATCCATCGGCTTTTCATGGTATTTCTCCGAATTTAGGATTTAAATCCACCAGCGCTAGAGCGCTTGTTTGTTTTTTTGCTGGGCTAGAGCGGGGCTAAATAGGCTGCTGAAAAAAGTCTTTTGCTACCCCAATTCTTACCCTCAGGGGCTGAAGCCCGGATATTTTTCATGACTTTACGACACGGCTGAAGCCGTGTCCTTTCAATCTCCACTTCCTTAAGTGAGTCCGTCTTCTACAGCAACTCTGAAACTGCTCTAAGCCCAGCGCTTTCCCCTTGAAATCTGCTCAACTTCTCGACTGCGCCAGGAGCTTGGTGCAGGCGTATACCGTGCGCGTGTGCGGCATGGCTACGCCCAGGCGCTCTCCTAGTTCGACGACTGCGCCCACAATGGCCTCTAATTCCAGGGGCCGCCCGGCCTCCAGGTCTTGCAGCATGGAGGTCTTGTGCTCTCCAACCTTTTCCGCGCCCGCAATTCTCTGCTCAATGGACACCGGCAACTCCACCCCCAGCTTGAAAGCCAGCGCTTCCGTTTCGCGCATGATGTTGCGCACCAGCTCAGAGACTTCGGGGTGGCGGACAATTTTCACCAACGTAGCGCCCGTCAGGGCGCTGATGGGATTGAAGGCAACGTTGCCCAGGATCTTGACCCAGATTTCATTCCGGAGGTGCGCCGTCACGGGAGCGCGCAGGCCGGAGGCAATTAAAGCCGCGGCAATCTGGCGGCAACGCTCAGAGCGCGAGCCATCAGGCTCGCCCAGACTCATGCGATTGCCCTCATTGTGCTTGATGATGCCGGGCTCCACGATCTCAGTGGAAAAATAAATGAGAGAGCCGACCACACGCCGGGGCTCAATGGCAGTGGAAACCACGCCGCCGGGATCAACGCGCTCCACGCGTATTCCGGAAAACTCGCTGCTTGCTCCCTGAAAGTACCACCACGGGATGCCGTTCTGGGTGCTGACCACAGTTGTTTCCGGTCCAAGCACCGGGGCCAACTGTGGGGCAAGCTGGGGGAGGCCATGCGCCTTGACGCATAGAAAAATTACATCCACCGGGCCCGCTTCTTCCAGGTTTCCAATGATTGTGGGACGAGCGATGAAATCGTCATCGGCGCTGACCACCCGCACTCCATTTTCCTGCATGGCGCGAAGATGCGGACCACGGGCGTGCAGTGTGACGTCATAACCGGCACGGGCCATCTTGGCGCCAATATAGGCCCCTACGGCTCCCGCGCCCACAATCAGGAATCTCATTGCTTGGCTTCCGAAAACGCAGCGGCCACGGCGCGGCGCTGGATTTTGCCGGTGGCGGTGCGGGGAATCGTATCAACAATGTGGACCTTCTTAGGACATTTGAAATCCGCCAGCCGCTCGCTGCAATATGCTAGAAGCACGGCCTCGGTCTGTGGTTCGCGCAATACCACCGCAACCTCTACTTCTTCTCCCCAGGTGGGATGGGGCCTGCCGAAAGCCACGGCCTCTGCTACGCACGGGTGCGCGAGCAACACCTCATCGATCTCACGAGGGGCAATCTTTTCTCCTGCGCGATTGATCAGCTCTTTGATCCGGCCGGTCAGAGTCAGGTAGCCGTTCTCATCAAGGATTCCCTGGTCGCCGGTGCGGAACCAGCCCTCCACAAACGACGTTGCGTTAGCTTCAGGATTGTTCTCGTAGCCGGTAATTACGTTCGGGCCCTGAATTACGACTTCGCCAACCTTGCCCTGTGTGAGATGGTGTCCGTGATCATCCATGATGCTGACGCGAACGCCGGTCCCCGGCCCGACTGATCCGGGACGCCGCGACTGCGGAGGCAAAGGATTGGAGCACATCTGGTGAGAAGCCTCAGTCATGCCATAAGCCTCAAGTACGGGAACTTCAAAGAGGCTCTCCATCTTCTCCATGACCTGGGGAGCAAGGGCTGCGCTGCAGGAGCGCACAAAGCGCAATTGTTCGGTTCCGGCAGGTTTTTTAGACTCGCCCATTCTGGCCAGTACGAGTTGGTGAATGGTAGGCACGGCTGAATACCAGGAGACCCGATGCTCGCGCACGATCCGCCAGAAAGCCAGCGGGTTGAATTTGGTTGGAACCACTACCGTTCCTCCCGAAAGGAAGGTCGAAAGCGTGGAGGCGACCAGGCCATGAACATGAAAGAGCGGCATCAGGCACAAGGAGACATCCTGCGGCGAGAGTGCATAGGTGCTCACGATGTTGGCGCAGGAGACTGCCAGATTCCCATGCTTTAACGGTACCCTCTTGGGACGGCCCGTGCTTCCGCTGGTGTGCAGCACCAGGGCGATATCGTCCGGGGAGGGGCTGGAAACTGAGACGCCTGTAGGAGCGTCTACGATGTGAACGGCTCCCTGGCTGTCTGCGGCCACGGAAAACACCGGGATGCCAAGCTGCTGGGCGGCACGACGGGCGTCCTCCGCGCCCTCCACGGGGCAAAGCAACAGACGGGCAGCAGTATCTTCTAAATAGAAACAGAACTCCTCATACCTGTAAGCAGGATTCAATGGGGCAGCAGTCCCGGCGATGGAGGCCGCCAGAAAACCGACAATCGTAGCCAGACTATTCGGCAAGACGCTGGCCACCCGGTCACCGCGGTGAATACCGGCCCCGGCGAGGCTCTCCGCCATGCTCATGACCTGCTGTCGCAGCGATTCGTAAGTAACAGATGTTTCCGTTTCTGGAACAACGACGGCTGTGGCATGGGCAGGCGCGGCCTGCAAAAGAGAGTGGAGGCTATCGTGAGAATCCATAAGCCAGAGAATAATACTCGAATAACGTTCTGAGAACCGACCCAAAATACAGGAACTTTGAGAATTGTCAAATCATAAGAATCGGGTGATCACTTCGGCGCACCTCAGTGCAGGCTCTGCGTCGGGTGATCGGAACCCCGTAGCCAACAGCTGCTATCTCTTATTACGGCTCTATTACGAACCCCTGAATCCTGGTCTTCTGACGAAGGTCTCTCGGTCTTCCTCATCCTTTCTTCCTTATAGTGTTTCCTTCGTGACCTCAGTGGTTGCTTCTGAAAGACGAGTTTTTGGGCAAAAGAGCTACAGTGTGTAAACTCAACGAACCAGCCGAGGAAGTTATTATGCGCTTCTTATTACGTCGTTCTCTGAAGAATTTTTTTGCATTCTGGTTAGTCCTGCTGTTTCTGACGTTAGCCGCCGGCGCCCAGACAGGGCCTCTGCTCTCGCCGGAGGACCGTGCTGCCATCGACAGGATTGCAAAAAGGATTTTGGCGAATAGCGGAGTACCCAGCGCTTCCATATCGGTGGTCAAAGATCGCAAGATCGCCTACCTTCAGGCTTATGGCAGCGCGCGTGTTGCGCCACCGGTGGCTGCTCGTCCGGAGATGCGATATGAGGTCGGCTCCATCAGCAAGCAGTTTACGGCTGCGGCCATGCTGATGCTGGCGGAGGAAGGCAAAGTGTCGCTGGAGGAACCGGTCTCGAAATTTGTTCCGGGGCTGACGCGAGGTGATGAAGTCACCATCCGCGAACTGCTCTCCCATACCTCCGGCTACCAGGACTATTACCCCCAGGATTACCTCCCCGTGTTCATGATGAAAGAGACCGGAACTCAGGGCATTTTGGACCGTTGGGCCCGCCGTCCCTTGGATTTTGATCCTGGAACCAAGTGGCAATACAGCAATACCAACTATGTAATTGCAGGCCTGGTCGTGGAAAAAGCCGGCGGCATGTCGCTCTTTCAGTTCCTGGGCAAGCGCGTGTTTGCTCCGCTGGGCATGAAGAGCGTGGCTGATATCGACCAGAACAAGCTGCCTTCCACCGACGCCAGCGGCTATTTTCGATACGCCCTTGGACCGCTGCGTCTGGCTACCAAAGAGGGTAATGGCTGGCTGGCGGCCGCCGGTGAACTGGCCATGACAGCCGAAGACCTGGCGAAATGGAACATATCCATGTTGCAGCAGTCGCTGATGCAACCGGCCTCATACCGGTCAATGGAAACCGAGGTGCTGCTGAAAGATGGTGGCAGGACGGGCTACGGCCTGGGCCTTAGCCTGAGAAATAACGACGGCCAAAGAACACTGGAGCACGGTGGTGAGGTGTCAGGTTTCACCTCTGAAAACATCGTACTCCCGGACGAAGGGATTGCCGTTACCGTCCTCACCAACCAGGACAATGCAAACGCGGCCGCGCAGATTGGGAAAGGCATCATTGCCGCGCTAATGGAACACGACGAGCCACCGGCAAGCGAAGAGGCTAAATTAGTACGAAAAGTACTGGAAGGCCTGAGCCACGGCCAGATTGATCGTTCTCTCTTTACCGATGATGGCAACGCTTATTTTTCCAGCGAGGCTCTCAAGGACTACGCCGCCACGCTATTGCCTCTGGGAGCGCTGGAGAGCGTTAAGGAAGTGTCGGCAGGAAGCCGCGGGGGAATGGCTTTCCGGCTTTTCACTGCGAGATTTTCAAAGAAGACGCTGGACATCTCAGTTTTTCAAACCGTCGACGGGAAATTTGAGCAGTATCTCATCAACGTGAGGGATTAGATGTTAAAAGGGCTCTTGGGAGAAGAATACGCTACCCTGTTGTTGCTTCAGAATGACGGCCGGAGGCTTCAGCCCGTTCCTCGATCCAGTATAGCCAAGGATGACTACATCTTTGTTGGCGTTGTTGGCCGCATGAATAACAAACTCTATTGGCTGTATCGTGCTGATGATTGGCGTCTTTGGCTTATGAGTGAGGAGATTGATCCGGTCGAAATTACCGATGATGTAAATGCCTCAAAACTAACATTCCAGTCCTAGTCCCTCTTCATCATTCGCAAATCTTTGTTCGACCATTACAATCTTTCTGACGACACCTCATACACATGGAAAAGATTGCTCTGCTGACGCTGGAGTTCGCCGCAGTGTTCATTGTGGTCCCGCTTCTTCTCTACTATCGCGTGATGCCCAATGCTCCAATTCCATTTCTTGTGTTGCTGGCCTTGATGGCATGGTCCGAGCACTGTTTGGCGACGGATGGACCATAATCGCCGCCAGCGCCCTGGCGTTTGGCTTTGTGCACATTGTCTTTGGGAACTCGATTTCCGTTGTTTCAGCACGATTGGAGGGCTGCTGTTCGCGCTGACCTATCAACAGTCAGGCTCTTTGCTCCTGGCATGCATTGAGCATGCCATCTTCGGCAACTTCATCTTTACCATCGGCCTGGGGCAGTTCTTCTATCACGGCGCAAGGCTGAAAACCGGGTAGACTCTTTTGGCGCTCTTCGTCTCGTTACTTCGCCTTATAACATGACAATCACGGCAAAACTGGCCCTGAGTGGTCAAAGGGCCGCTCGCCGAGCTGTTCGATGGCAAAGGGTAATAGAATATTGATTGTTTAAGGGTCAGGAAGGCGTGCTACAAGGTTCACTTGCGTAAACTATCCTTCATCACTTCAACCTTCGTCGTGATCACATGCGCGGCTCACATGGCCACGGCAGGCATCCCGCCGGCTGACCTCTGCTCCCTGCTGCCGGCAGCCGAAGTGAGCAAGATCCTAGGAAAAACCTACGATTCCCCACAGAAGAGCATTGCTCCCCCTTCTTTTCCACCCACTGCTGCAGGAACAGATTGCAAATATCAATCCAGAGACGGGAGCCAGCTCCGGTTCATAGCATATGCTGATCCCTCAAGCCGTGCTGCGGCGCTTCGCTTCGCCAAACTGACCGAATTTTTTCGCGGCCCAAGGCCGGTAAAGAAGGGCCTCATACCTGGCCTAAGAGAAGAGGCTTATTTTGACGAGTCCTCTGGGCTCCTCGTGCGTAAGGGGAGGGTTCGTTTCTATATCACTCTTAACTATTTTATTAATAACCAGTTCATAAATGGCAATTTCGGGAGCCAGCAGCAGTTAATAAATCTTGCCAACAGGGTGTCGGACAGCTTTGAAGGAAGTGACGTTATTTCTTGATGACGACGGGAAGTGTGTGTCGGTAACTGAATGAATCAAAAGCAAGTCTTCTGGCGGAGAGAGGGGGATTCGAACCCCCGATAGAGCTTTTGACCCTATAACGGTTTAGCAAACCGCCGCCTTCAGCCACTCGGCCATCTCTCCGCGGCTCACTTGCAGCACGTTTATTGTATCAGGTAAAAAGTTTTGTGGGATGCCCTACGAATCAACGCAAAGCCACCAGCGCTAAAGCGCCATTTACTTAACGATATCTTTCCCCGGTCGGGAAGGGCGGCAAATCTCGATTGAAAATGGTGTGTCCCGTAAGGGACGACATAAGATTTCTGGTCATGGGAAAGCTCCAATGAACGTCCGCTCTTGTGAGGCCGGTAAATAGTATTGAAGTAGTATTGGAGTAGAGAAAACACAGGGGGTATATCGGAATTCAATAGCCTGGAGTTGGAAAGTTCTCATCTGGCGCTTTGGAGATGGGGCGGCCGCATTCCGGCATCAAGACATTCGCTGAGGGGCTGATCTTTGATCCTTGATCCTGGATCATGCAAGTTGACCAGCCCCGTTGTCTTCAGGCAGCGGTGCTATTCCCGCAAATTATTCAGTTGTCAAAGAACCTTTTCCGCAGCCACTAGGGCAGCGGTGCAGCATTGCGAATTCGACGTATTATCCGTGCCAGCGTGACAACCCGCATAAACATTGGCGATTTGCGGCACGGATGAATTGACTCGGGCACCTGGATGCCGTGCCAGCAAGGTTTATATGCTGGCGGACGGTACTTCGCCCGGGCGCCTTTCATCGCGTCTTTTCCAGAGCAACCAGTCCAGAGCAACCAGTCCAGAGTAACCAGAGCTGATCTACCAGCGCAACATTAGGGGGTAAATTGTTTGGTTAGCGTAGGAACGAAGGCGGGGCGACACGAGCTTTTCCACTTGTCTCGCCTAAGTCGCCAGATCAATGTATTCACAAAATGTATAGAGACAGGCCATCGGTAAATGCAAGGCATGTAATCCCGAACGCTCCCTGACTTATGCCACTGAGCGATCATTCGCCGAACTGGCAGCCGTGCCCTTGCTCATAGCAAGAGTTGACTGGCTGGGCGGCTGCGTTGAATCGTCTTCCTGGTGTTCAAAGACGGCAAAGGGCAGAAAGATGGTAAAACAGGTCCCGTGATTTGCTCCCTGGGTGCTGCTGCGGACGCGCAGAGTGCCGCCGTGCTTTTGGATAATGCCCTGGGTTACCCACAGACCCAGCCCTGTGCCTTTGGAATCTTTGGTGGTAAAGAAGGGCTCAAAAATTCTGGGCAGGTTTTCCGGCGGGATTCCGGGGCCGTTGTCCCCTACCATGATCCGGATTCCGGGTTGCAGTTTAGAGGTGCGATCGTGGCGAACGCGGACTGAGACTTTTCCCGTTGATGAGATAGCTTCCAGTGCGTTCAGCACCAGGTTGGAAAACACCTGGCGCAGCTCTCCGGGGAAGGCCCGCAGCTCTTCTACGTTGCCATAGCGTCTCAGTATGGTGACACGTTTCTCATCGATCATGCGGCCGTATACGCTCAAGACCTCATCCAGGAGGCTGGGGACCGAGGTCAAAACCGGCGACGAAACTTCGCGATAGAAGGCGAGTGTCTGCTTGGTAATGTGAGCGACGCGCGCCAGTTCCTGTTCCGCCGTTCGGACGAAATCCAGCGCCGGTTTGGGCATGTCCGGCCTGGTCCGCAGGATGTAGAGCACATTGGTGACGGCTGCGAGCGGGTTGTTGATTTCGTGCGCAATGCTGGCCGCCAGGCGGCCTGTGGCTGCGAGTTTCTCGGAGCGCCGCAGGGCCTCTTCCGCCAGCTTGCCGGAGGTAATGTCCATGGCGACACCCAGCATGCGAAGCGGTGTGTTGCCAATCAATATCGTCTGCCCGCGCGCTTCGAGCCAGTGAATGTCTTTACCGGCAAAGAGGACGCGATATTGCACCTCGTAATCGGTATTCTTCGCCATCGCCTGGGTAATAGACCGATGCACTTGCTGGCGATCGTCCGGGTGAATGCTCTCCATCCAGCTCTCATACTTGCCATCGAAGCTTTCCGGCGCAATGCCGTGCAGCCGGCATATTTCGTGGGACCACATCAGCCCCCCGCCTTGAAGGTCCCATTCCCAGATTCCAATTCCCACGCAACGCTGGGCCAACTGCATGCTCTCTTTGCTGCGTTGCAGCGCCTCTTGCGCCCGTTTGGTCTCCGCGATTTGCTCCTGGGCTTCGCGGTAGAGGCGCACGTTGTCTATGGCCACAGAGGCCATATGGGTCAACTGCACGAGGATGGATTCGTCATCGTCAGAAAACTCGCCGCTGATTTTCCGGGAGAGTTGAATCAGTCCCAGATTCCTGCCGTCGCGGGTCAGCAGCGGGGCAACCAGGCCTCCACCCTTTGCCATGGAGCGCCACAGATGGTTGCCGCCGGGACTCTCAGCCATCCGCACCGGCTTGTTGAGACTGCAGGCCAGCATGAACATTTCGGAGACTTCAGGCAGATATGGAACGCCAGTTTGGCTGTCTGACAAAGAGGTGCAGGTGATGCTCTGGTTCCACTCTCCCTTGGGCAACAAGGTAGTGAATGCCTGATGGGCTCCAATGATGGTCCTTGCCTGGTCGGTGATCACCTGGAGCAGGGAATCGAGCGATAAGGCCGAGTTGATCTGCAGCGAGGCTTCTGCCAAAGAACGTAAGACAGCAGTACGCCGCTGTTCAACGGCCAGGGTTTCGAGCGAATCGCGATACAGCCGGGCATTGTCCAGGGCATTGGCCGCCTGCCGCACATAAAGCTCGACCAGCCGGGATTGACGATCAGAGGGCGAATACCGGCTTCTGAAAAAAGTTACTACAACTCCCAGCGGTTCCTGTTTGCTGTTTGTGATAGGCATGCTGAACATTGCGCAAAATCCAACCTGCCCGGCCGCGTCCACAAACGGGAAATAGGTCTCCGTCCGTTCGATGTCTTCAATTGCCATGCTGTGTGCAGTAGGGAAAAATGAAGAGGGAAACTCCCCAAAGAGCCTCACCTGCTCGGCGGAGAAGCCCGCATAGGTCTCCACGCGCAGGTTCTTGCTGGCCGCATGGGGAAGCAGTAACAGCATGGCCAGATCGGTCTTCAAGAGCGCGGCAATCGAGGTGAGCACATCACTCAGCAGGCGCTGCAACTCCAGGCTGCTGGAAAGGCGGACACTGACTTCGTGGAAACGTTTAAGATCGGTGCGCTGCGAGTCCAGTTCATCCCGCAGCCGGGCAAGGTCTGAACTCAGCCGGCCCGCTTGCATCTCCGCAATTGACCACTTCTCGCGTGCATATCCAACCACCAGCGTGACCGTAACCAGCAGGAGCGACCACAACGCGGCTGTCCAGCTAGGGACGGCTGGCCGATTCAGGAAGGCAAAATAGTTCAGGGCAGCGGTATTCAGCAAGGCCGCAAGTACCGCCGGCCCCATCCCGCCCACCGCGGCGGAGATGAAGGCCGCCGCCGTGAAAAAAACTCCCAGGCGCTGGTGAAAAATTGGCCACGTTGCGCCCGAGAGCTCCCAGGCTGCTACAGACAAAAGTACAGTGAGCGCCCATGAGGTAATTCTCAGGCGAGCTGACTGCGAGGATTGCATTTTTCGTCTCCTGCTCCTGAATTTCAGGACCACCAACGAGACGAGTGGCAGAATGAGAATAGCACGGTGAGAAAGGTTTCCAGATGTGACTTCCGTAGCAGGCACGTTTCGACAGAAGGTCCATGCAACCAAGAATCCTACGGCATGCATCTCAATCAACGTATACGTGTAGATATTGTGGTCGCCAACGGCATTAGAGCCTGCGATTTTCTGGAATAGGAGAACAATGGAATACAGGCCCGGTGACATTGTTCCCCGAAGCGGCGTTTATCTTGTAGATCATAGCCCTCATCGCCTGATGCACGAGGCCACGCTGATTGGGGAGAGCCGTTTCCCAAGATGCAAGAAATGCAAGGATAGCGTTCGATTTCGCCTTGTGCGAGCTGTTGAGGACATCAAGGTACTTCCCTTTCACTCCCATATAGTTTTGGAAGAGTATCCAGATCCGGAATCCGTGCCTACCACCAAGGCAGGGTGAACTACTCCAGTCCAGGTGGCACTTTCTGGGCACGGGCACCGCTCCCCCGGCAAAAATTACCCGTTCCTAAGTACTGAATGCAGATCTTAGTTCCGCTAAATGCTTAGTTCTATTAGGTATGGTTTGGCAAAGAACGTGCCTTTATCTATGGAGTTCCCTCGGAGGAGGCTGCAAATGAACCAAAGTGGAGTTCGCACATTTCATTATGCCCTCAGAATAGGGGGCTCTCAGGTTTCGTGCGACGATTACCCTGACATGCACAATTCTGGAGAGACCGCTCTCGTTTCGGGAATCTATGTGGCCGAGCATGCAGCGATCAACGGAAAGCATGCCGGCGAAGTAGTCATTATTAAAGGGGAACGGTTCCCATGCTGTTCCCGTTGCGGAAGGCCGCTGGAATTCTACCTGCTGCAAAGCGCTGCCCACATCAGCGAAGACGAAGACTTTCGGACCGAAGCTGATGGCCGCGCGGCCTAGCTACGAGAGGTGAAGACGAATGGTCGCGGCTATTTCCCAGCCGGGGCGAGAATATACGCCTCAGCTGGCTGGCCACGATCATCTCGCCACTCGTAATAGCAGTGGCGATATTCGCTCTTGGACCGCAATTGAAAATGCACAAAAGGAAAGAGCACCTGGCCGGCAAGATCGGGTCGATCTTCTGGCCATACGGGAATCCACGCGCCTGTATTCAGGTAGAGGACTTTTGGGCCCTTTGGGACGTGCAAATATTGCACGTCCTGGTCGTGGGTGTGACCCATGACCGCATAGATTTCTTTGTCTGGAGAAAAAGTGGCCTCTATCTTTTTATAGACGCCCTGAGCGAATTCATCTTCTCCAATTGCAGGCCGATGACGGTTCGCAAGCCAAAAGAAAAATTCCCGCAACGCTGCTGCGATATACGGAGCAAGTATTCCTACCACGCCGAACAAGAGAATCCATTTGTGACTTCCGCTAGCGAGCCATCCGCGGGTTCGATAGTAGATGAGAATGAAGGCGAAAAGAGCAAAGGTCACAAGTGGCAAGGCGACTGTGGCAAAGTAGATGGTAAACCAGAAGGAATCACGAATACGGGATACTTCTGCAGCCCGGCGAATGAAACGCAGAGAGCGGGACAATACGGTAATCCCGGCAATTGGATGCCGGCGCAAAATGATCCACAGGATTCGTTCCGTTGGGCGAATCGAGCCCAGAAAGGGCTCCAGCTTTTCCAGTGGATTCACCAGGTATCTCGCCACAAAGGTGGAAAGAGGCAGGTTCAATTCCGAGGGTCTATGGGGCAGGGTAGGCCCGTCTTTGATCCTCTGCTGGGAATCATACTGATGTCCGTGTTCAATATAGACATTGCCGATGCAAATCGAGGAATCGCAATAAAACACGCGCTGCGAAATCGCTTCCTTTGATGCGCCATGGTCTTCCAGAAACGCGCAAAGGGCCCTTCGCACCAGCGGCCAGTAAAGTTCCAGATCATGATTGCCCTTTACCATCAGGAGCGATCCGCCGTCCTTAACCCACTGCGCCAGGGCATGGAAGAACTCCTCATGACCCTCGGCGATCTGCAGCAGCTTCCAGACACACTTGTAGTCTTCAGTCTGCAGACCGAAGCGCTGCTCACTCTTCGAGATGGCCGCGCGCAACTGCTCAACGGACTTGTCCACACCCAACCGGGCCAGCAGAGACCTCCATTTGTCGAACTCCTCCGTCGACTCCTCCGTCGAGCCGGGATAGTCGCCGATGCGGATGAAATCGAAGGTATCGCCGTTCAGGATCAGGAGTTTGTTTTCTTCTGGGCGCATGGCGCGCAGCCAGCGCCCAAATGCTTGGTCGGAAATAAAATTCTCGGTGCGCACGAATCGGCGGGTGTCGGGTTGCCGTCCGCGGCCGAGATGGAAGTCGCTTGCTACCAGGATTTCAGAGGGAGGATGGACTTCGTTCAGAATCCGGTGAGCTTCATCCCCTCCGCGAATATCCGGTAGTGTATGTTGTTCAGCCATGGCAAAAACTGAAAACAACTGAAGACAGAAGACAAGCGCTTAATTTG
>Ga0210400_10003341_pt1 | contig 14257 bp, 4 predicted proteins | sample IncBWH26MmetaG_FD_155456 | JGI IMG/M metagenome (GOLD analysis project Ga0210400, IMG submission 155456) | Forest soil microbial communities from Barre Woods Harvard Forest LTER site, Petersham, Massachusetts, United States - Inc-BW-H-26-M | ecosystem: Environmental > Terrestrial > Soil >...
AGGTGTATCCGCCCTGCAACTGGTTGTTCGCGTTTGCTCCCACACTCAGGTTTTCTGCCGAGCATTTGGTTGGAGTCTTCTGCAGGTTGCCCCAGGCGTCGTAGCTGTAGCTGTTGCCCCAGTACTCGGTATGACCATCGGGAAGGGGCTTGGTGCAATCCGTCCCGGCGTTCTGCGCCGAAATCAGTCGGTTGAGCGGATCGTAGGTGAACGTCTGGTTGCGACTTGTATCGCGGTTGTTGACAATGCCCCAGACGTTTCCGTTGTTGCCAGTGCCCAAGTGGAAGTCGTAGTTGATGCTGAAGACCGTTTGACTAGGCGAACTGGCTGCCATGTTTACCGGCTGGAGCCGTTTGTTGTAGGTGAAGCTGCTGGCGATTCCGGTAAAGCTTGCGCTCTGGCCGTAGACAGAGCCCGTGAGTGCGTTATCCGTGCCGTAGGTTGCGCCGGTAACGTACTTGATGCTGTTACCGATATCGACTGCTGAGAGCATTCTGCCCGCCGAATCCGGAGTGTAAGTGATGGTCGCGTTGCTCGGGTAAGTGACCGTAGCGACCGACCCATCGAGATTATAGGTGTAACTCATGTTCTTGGTTACACCCGCAATGGTCCGGCTCTCGCTGGACATCCGGCCCAGAATGTCATAGGTGTAGCTGGCGGAGCCGGCCTGATCGGTCAGGCCGGTAAGGTGGCCGATACTGTTTGTGCCCTGATCGTACGACCAGATCACAGCCGGTGAGGAGAGCGGACACGGCTGCGCGCCGTAGGCCTTGGCCGTGATGCGATAGAGAGAATCGTAGCAGTAACTGATGGTCGTTGTCTGGGTTGAGCCGGCAGGCTGATTGGCAGCCGGACTGGTCTTGCTTAACAGGTTGCCGGCATTGTCGTACTGGTAGGCGAGCAGTCCCGATTCGGGGTTGCGTGCGGTCAGCAGGCGCGACAGCGAATCATAGGTAAACCTGCGCACCCGCCAGGGGCTGATGCTGTCAGAACTCGCAGGCGCGCTGCATCCGGTCCCGGTGACATTGCCGTGCTGCTCCACACACAGAAGATTGCCCAACGCGTCATAAAAGTACTGGGTCACATAGAAGGCATGATCCAGCGATGGCCCCTGGGGGTTGAATCCGCCAGTGAGCGTCGTCCCCGTGCTCGAAAACGATGGGCTGGAAAAATAACTCGACTGGCCGGTGCTGGAGTTGACTGTTACCGCCGCATTCCCCGAAGTCCCAATCGTCTTGTAGGTTATGGTGATATTCGTTCCCGAGACACTGGCCGTCACCGGCGAATTGGAGACACTCAGGGCGCTGGCCAGGGCCGAAGCTACCTGCCCTGCGGTGCTGTTACTGCTCTGTCCATAATTCACGCTGGCGGTGAACGAGCCAATAGTGGCTGTGACCGTGCCCGCATCATAGACCGTGACCCCAGCGTAAGAATCCGTACCGCCGCTCAGGTTGCCGCTGGCCGGACTCAAGGTGAACGATGGTCTGCCAAAATCCGCGCTATCGTAAGTCGAGCCGGTGGAGAATCCGAAGTTGCCAGCGGCGCCGGCATTGACCGCCGTCAGGGTAATGGTGGCGCCATTGCTGGGAACTGACGCATTGACCAGCCGTCCGGCATCGGCTTGTATGGCATTCACCAGACCGAGTGCCGCGCTGGAGGCCGAGTCCCCGCTATTCCCGCCCCCTCCATAGAAATAATCGTACTCATGGCCATTGACGATGATGTAAACCTTGCCCCAATCGAACAGCGGAGGATTGGGAGTTGTATCACAGATGGTCCCGGGATCACAGGGCGGAGGCGGCCCGCCGGGTATGAACTGATTGGTGCCATTGATGGTGACCGTGGCACTGCCCTTGGTTGCTCCGATCGCGCCCACGCCCGACTTGCTTTGCAGGCTGCCGTTGATGGCCAGCGACCCAGTGGACTGCGACCCCGGGAAGAAATCACCCGGCTCATCCACTTCAATCAATCTTCCCAGGGCATCGTTGATGGTGCGCCTCTGCCTGCCCGCCTGGTCGGTCACCGTGACGGTGTTGTCTGCGTATTGGGTGCAGGTGTTATTGGCCAGGCAGGTGCCGTCGGAAGCCGGGGTAGTCCCGTCCGGTGGGACCACCTGGATGACGCGGCCCAGTGCGTCATACTGATTCTGGGTGATGCCGTAGGTTCCGTCGCTGGTAGAAAAGTACGGATTGGTCACCGTGGTTGCACGGCCCAACGCATCGTAGGTTGTGTCCACCAGGGCGTTACCACCGGGCACCACATGCTTGGCTCGAATGCTGCGGCCCAGGCCATCCGTGTAAGAGAAGGCGTCGTCGGTCAGGCTGGCGGTGATCTTGTGCAGCCGCTCCACCGTAGTGGCATCCGGATAGCTGAACGTGGTCTGGGGATGATTGCCGGCGGGATCTGCCGGAAGGGTGGCCGAGGTCATGCGCGACATGAAGTCGTAAACATAGGTGGAGGTGTGGGCCGCGTCCCCCGGCGTATTGCCGCTGGCCCGCGTGGCGGCATTGGCATTGGTGAAGCTGGTCAGCACTCCGGTATTGAGATCATAGACGCCGCTCACGCAGTGGCTGAGCGCGTCGCAGGTCTGGGTTGAATAGGCCCCCGCGTAGGCTGGGTCGTAGCTATGGGTGGTGGTGTTTCCCAGCGGATCGATGGTTTGATAGGCCTCGCCCGTGTCATACCAGTTGGTATGGCTGCTGATGAAGCTGTTGCTGGTGTTCAGCCACTGCTTGACCGTGGTCAGGTTGCCGCGCACCGGGCCGGGCGTGGGTCCATGCTGCGTACTGATATTGGAGGCCGTCAGGTATTGCGTTTCATCGTAGACATAATCGGTCTGCGCCACGCGATTGCCGTTGCCGTCTTTGATCACCACCGAGGCCGGCAAGTCCAGCAGATGAGCGGTCAAATAGCTGCCGTTCGACTGCCATTGATACGTCGTATCGGTCTCCCGCAGCAGCGCCCCCGGCGCGCCCTGGCCCCAGTCATAGATCTTTTCCGAAACCACGTTGCCGAAGATCGGTGCATTGGCCCCCAGGCCGGTGTCATAACTCCTGGTAATCAGGCTGACCTTGCCGCTGGGATAGACCGTGGTCCTGATGCTGGTGGGTACCACGTTGCTCAACCCATTGGAGTCGCCAGTATCGCTGGGCAGCATGGCGCTGGCATACACCGTGTCCACCTGCTGCAGCAGCCTCCCCGTACTGCTGGAGCCCTGATAGTGCTGGGTCCGGGTCTCGTAGAAGCCGCAGCCATCGGTGCCATCCTGGGCCCGGAACACATGCACCGTGTCATTCCCCAGCGGGTCAGTCACCACGTTGGTCATGCTGCCGTCCGATAGGGCCGCTCCCCAGTTGTAGAGCCAGGTTGAGGAATTTCCCTGGTTGTCGTTCACCGTGCGCGACGCCACCGCCCGGCTCACCCCTGTTATGTCGTTGGCCGTGCAATTGCGCAAGCTCACCTCCGTCCAGGTGTAGCTGATCGAGCCGCCTGTGGGTAACCCTATGGACGTGGCATTGCCATAACTGTCATAGCTGAAGCTCCACTTGCTGCCATCGGCCAGCACCGCCGTAACCAACTGCTGCTGGGGCGGCGGAGTGCCGTTTACCGAGGCGGGGAATTGCACCACTCCGGTCTGGCTGAAGGCCGTCTGCAGCGGGATATTGGCATAGCACAGCTTGATGGCCTGGGTGCTGCCGTCCGGCGCGCTGTAATTCTTCAGGTAGGCAACCGCAATGGCCAGCGAGCTTACGCAGCCGCTGTAGTCCGTGGTCGCCGTCCCGCTATTGAGCGGCAAGCTCTTGCCCAGAGTGTCGATCACCGGGCCAGCGGTACCCCCGGCGCCGCTGAGGGCCCCCAGGGCCATCCAGTTGCCGTTGCGGTCGGTCACCCGCTGCGCATAAGCAAATTGCGAGCAGTATTGGTCGCCCAGAGGAGCATTGTCAATGACCGGCTGAATATTGCCGGGCGCCGGGATCTGATTGCTCGCTGGCCGCCCGCAAATCCCCTCGCTCCCGAAGACCCCAACATACTGGTCTCCCTGGCGGTCGGTGATGGTGACCGTATTGAGCACCCCGTTGCTGTCCGGATTGCTTAACTCCACATGGAAGCCCGACGTGTCCACGCTTTCAAACCTGGTAATGTCGCCATTCGCGTTCGCGCTCCCCGGAACGTCCCACAACTGGTGGGTGGCGCCATCGGGACTGGTGAGCGAATAGCCCAGGCCCTGGTAGGTCACAATCCCTGTCCCGCTTCCGAATTTGTCCAGGGTACGATGCATGGTCACGCCCACCGAGGTTTGCAACGTGATTCCCATCCCACCCGTAACCCACCCGCACACCTGGCCACTGGCGACGTTCGTATTGGGCACGCACCTGACCTGCCAGGTTTTGGAGGTCATGTACAAGTTGTAGTGAGGCGTGATCTGACCGCGCTGCGGGTAGTCCGGAAGCAACGGGGCATGCAGCATTAGATTGCCGTTCATGGTATTGACCGTGTCCAGACTGCCGCCGTCATGGGAGCCATACCGCTTGAAGCCGTTTTCCGTATTGGGTTGGGTCTGACCGAAAGCGGCTGTGGCAGCCGCCAAAAGGGTCACTAATAAAGACAGTAATTTATGAAAATTCATATCGCCTCCACAGATGCAGCTGACCGTTCGGGAATTCCCCGGTCCTCGAAGCGCGCGATGTCTAACCAACCAAAACGAGTGCATCGATCTCTTGCACAGTTCTGGCTGAAGCCATTCGCCAGGAATCGAGTAGAAAAATCAGAGCTGATGGAAGCACATTAGGGGATAAAGCGTTTTGGTGTCTATCAAGGAACCATCAAATTTTTGTCAAAATTATCAAATTTTATGAAAATGGCCAGGGAAGATCATGGCAAGAGATGGGTTCGTCTGAAACATTAAGTCGTTTGCAATCAAGCAGGAACTGCTGATTGGCTCAAGTATTGTCAGGAGTGACGCCAACCTGGCGTCAATTTAACCAAGTAACGGTACTGTAGCTAGCCCCGACCGGCGAGAAACAAATATCTAATGTTCTTTGTCCTTATAATGTCCTTACATCCCCTAGGTTCCAAATAAGCACGACGATGCATGAAAAAACGCTGATCTATAGCTTTGGCGAGTTCCGGGTCGATCTGGGGCAGCGACTTCTTCTCCGGAACGGGCAAGCGGTTGCGGTCACCCCCAAATGCTTCGACACCCTGGTTTTTCTGGTGGAGAACCACGGTCGCCTGCTCCAGAAAGAGGAGATGCTGACCGCCCTCTGGCCTGAGAGCCATGTGGAAGAGCGCAATCTGAACCAGCAGGTGTATGCTCTGCGAAGAATCCTTGGGGATGATCGGAACGGCAACAGCTTCATCCAAACGGTGCCGCGCCGGGGATACAAGTTTGTCGCGTCGGTGACCCGGATAGAGAATGGCGCTCCAGGAGGGGCGCAGTCCTCCCCGCAGGCGGATTACTGGAACCGGCACACCCCCTTTCGCAGCCTGCAGGCATTCGAGCCGGAGGACGGGTGGCTGTTCTTTGGTCGTGGGCCTGAGACGGATGAACTCGTGGAACGTCTGGGTAGGTGCCCCATCCTGGTGGTGGCGGGGAACTCGGGCTGTGGCAAGTCGTCGCTGCTTCGCGCAGGACTGGTCCCGGCGCTGTTGCAGGGGCGTTTTCGTCACGAAGGTTTGCCGGTGGAATCGTGGCGCATCGCGGTGTTTCGTCCCTCGGGAGCGCCCTTTGATTATCTGGCCGAAGTTCTTACCAGCCAATTGGCGCCGGAGCTGAGCTTAAAAGAGCAGGCAGAGTTCATCGCCGAGTGCCGCAGCAAGTTCCCATTCGAGAAGGAAGCATTGCGCAACGCCGTCGGCGCACTGGCCAATGTTACAGCGGAAGGGGCCAAAGCCGGACAGACTCACGTCCTGCTGGTGGCTGATCAGTTCGAGGAAATCTTTACCCTTACTGGCAAACGCGAGACGCGTGACCGGTACATCAATGCTCTTCTTGCCGCAGTCCAGCCGGGCGGCGCTGTTTCCGTACACCTGGTGCTGGCCTTGCGTGCGGACTTTTACGCGCAGTGTCTAGAACATATGGAGCTGAGCCGATGCCTGGGAACCAACCTCTACAACGTGCCCCGCATGGGTCGCGAGCAACTGCGGGAGAGCATAGAACGACGCTTGCAACTGGCTGCGGCCCAGGCTGAACCCGGACTAATCGACAGCTTATTGGAGGAGGTCGGCGCCGAGCCCGGCAACCTGGCCTTGCTGGAACACGCGCTGGGCCAGTTGTGGGACACATGCGGAGGTTTTGGCTGTACCTTGGCCAATCGCGCGTATGCCGAGATTGGGCGTTTGCGCGGGGCCTTGGGCCGGCATGCCGATGCGGTCTACACCAGCTTGGGCGACGACCGAGTGAAACGGCTGGCGCAAAAGATCTTCCTGGAACTGGTCCACCTTGGAGAAGACGACAATGCGGGTAATGTCACCGACACGCGTAGGCGCGCCGCTAAGATGGCTCTGATTTCTTTAGGTGGAGCGGAAGAGGTAGAGCAGTTGCTGGCCCGACTGGTCGCCAGCCGGCTTATCGCCACCGGTGGCTCCGAGCAGGAGACGTTTGTTGAGGTCTCGCACGAGGCGCTGATCCGCGAATGGCCGGCGCTGCGCGAGTGGATCGCAGTCCACCGTGACTCACTGCGCCTGGAGCGTCGGCTGCGGCAAGCGGCGGACGAATGGGAGATCGTGAAGCGCGATCCGGGCGCGCTGCTGCAAGGGGCGCGTCTGGCCCAGGGAGAGGAATGGCTGGCCCGGTCTCCGGAGGCTCCATCTCTTTTACAAGAATTCCTGCAAGCAGGCCTTGCGGCGCGCGATGAAGCCGCACGCAAAGCGCTGGCTGCACAGAAAAAGGCGGCGCTGCACTTGCGCTGGTTTTCCTGTGCCCTGGCTCTTCTGCTGCTGGCGGCGATGGGAACGGTTTGGTATACCTACCGGCTGCAGTTAATCGAGAAGTCGCGGGCCTTGGCGGCACAGGCGGAAGAGATGCGCGGCCGGGACCAGGGCCAGGCGCTGGGTCTGGCCATACGCGGCTGGCGCACCGCCAAGACGGACGAGGCTCGCCTCGCCGTTACCAAGGCATTTCCGCAACTAGTCGCTACCTTGAATCACGCTGCCGGCGTGGAGAGCGCCGTATTCTCGTCCGACGGTCAGCGAATACTTACTGCCAGCGACGATCACACGGCGCGGCTGTGGAGCAGCAAAGACGGACGACTCCTGGCCACCCTTGTGGGTCACACCGATAAAATTCTTTACGCCGAGTTCTCTCCTGACGGTCAACGTATCGTCACCGCCAGCTTCGACCACACGGCGCGGGTGTGGAGTGCTGCTGATGGACGACTGCTGGTTAGTCTGCAAGGGCATACCGATAAAGTCGAGGATGCACGCTTCTCTCCCGATGGCGGGCGTATCGTCACCGCCAGTTGGGACCACACCGCAAGGGTGTGGAGCAGCGCCGATGGCCGCCTGCTAGGCACTCTTCAAGGCCACACGGACTATCTCTATAGAGCGATCTTCTCGCCCGACGGCCAGCGCATCGTTACCGGCAGTCAGGACCATACGGCACGTGTATGGAGCGGATTAGACTACGCCTTGCTGGCTACACTCGCAGGTCACAGCGAAGCAGTTGTTGATGCAGGTTTTTCGCCTGACGGCCGGCGCATCGTGACCTGTGCTTGGGACCATACGGCGCGCGTGTGGAGCAGCGCCGATGGTCGCTTGCTGGCCGTCCTTCAGCATGACGGAGGAGTTCGGCGCGCTACTTTCTCTCCCGACAGTCGCCGCATCGCCACCGGCAGCGTTGATCATACGGCCCGAGTGTGGGACAGCGAGCATGGTAGGTTGCTTGTTACTCTCCAAGGACATACAAGCGCGGTTTGGCACATCACGTTTTCCCCTGATGGCCGTCTCATCCTCACGGACAGCGACGACTCTACCGCACGGGTTTGGAATAGCGTTAACGGCCGGCTGTTGGCTACTCTGCAAGTGCCTGCGGGAACTTCATTCGCGCCCGGCGACAGTAACGCCTTGCCTTGGTTCTCGGCGTTCTCTCCCGACGGACGCCTTGTTGTTGCCGCGCTCGGTGACCCTGCAGCCCGGATCTGGGACATTGGCGCTTCCGGGGACATGATGGCGCTACTTCGAGGCCATACTATAACTGTCATGGGGGCGATCTTCTCGCCTCACGGCGAGCGCATCATCACCAGGAGCGCAGATCATACTGCGCGGGTGTGGAATTCCGTGGACGGACGCTTGCTGGCGACGATCAAGCACACAGCACCAGTTCTTGCAGCTCAGTTTTCTCCAGATGGCCAGCGTGTCGTGACCGCGAGCGACAAAGATCGTGTCGCACGGGTATGGAATAGCGCCGACGGACGCCTGCTAGCCACCCTCGAAGGGAGCATGGATGTAGTGTGGCAGGCTCAGTTTTCTCCGGACGGCCAGCGCATCGTCACTAGTAGCAAAGATCATACTGCACGGGTGTGGAATTCCGCAGACGGACGCTTGCTGGCGACGATCAAGCACACAGCTCAAGTCTGGGCGGCACAATTTTCTCCAGATGGCCAGCGCATCGTAACCGCCTACAGTGATCGTACGGCGCGCGTATGGGATTCCACCGACGGCCACCTTCTTACCACCCTCGAAGGGCACGCTGATACAGTCTTGAGCGCGCAGTTTTCGCCCGACGGCCAGCGGATCGTTACGGCCAGCAAAGATCACACCGCACGGGTGTGGAGTAGCGCCGACGGCCACCTCGTGATCACGCTCGAGGGACACACGGATAGTATCTCGAGTGCGCAGTTTTCTCCGGATGGCCAGCGCATCGTAACCGCAAGCAAAAATACCGCTTGGGTATGGAGCAGCGCGGACGGTCGCTTACTGACCACCCTTGAAGGTCACAAGGATGTGATCTGGCGCACACAGTTTTCCCCCGACGGCCGGCGTATCGTTACCGCGTCCAGTGACCACACGGCGCGCCTATGGGATTCTTCCGCCGGTCGCCTCCTGGCTACGCTCCAGGGCCATACTCAACTGATTCAAGATGTAGCGTTTTCTCCCCATGGCCAACGCATCGTTACTGCCAGTGCTGATCAGACCGCGCGGGTGTGGCGCTTGCTCACACTGGGTGATATCGAACAAATACTTGCGAAATAAGAATGGCAGATGATTTACCGAACTGGGACAAACTATCCGACAGGGAGCAACCCTCACAACCACGATCAATGCACTCATCCGTAGCAGTTGGGCTGTTTTTGGCTTTGGCGATGTTGACGATGCGGCGCTGAAAGCGCCATACCATGAAACCATTCATCATTGTCGTGGGTTTTGTTGGCAATGTCTGAGATGGTTCCCGCCGGCCAGATGCTATGTCCTGATTCCACAAACTCTACAGGCCAGTTGGCCAATGTACGTGGAAATGGAAATTTCGGTTTCCAGAACATTAAGGAGGAGACTGGACCAAGTGACCGTAACAGGGAAACTACCCGTGAACGAACGCCGACAAAACCGAGGCACCAGGATGCTAGGTTGGCCTCCACTTAAAGTCCGGCAGAGATGCAAGCTTGTCACGATCTGTAAATAGCCGGAAGCGAGCCCAACAGCCCTCCCGCAAGAATTGCTGAGAATCCGTTGAGATTAGCTAATATTAAGCAACTTCTGATATCTGCCTTCAAACTTAATGATCCTGGGTCATGCAAAGCCATTGAAATTAAGAGCCTTAACCCCAGGTTCGGCCCAAGCATACTGGAGGGAGGCAGAGCTGTTATACGCCTCCAAGGCCCCAATGGGAGATGATTTCCACGCCTTGACAGACGGGTATATAAGGGTAACTTCCCAAACGGGGCAAACCTCAAAATTAAATTTTGTTAACTTTTAGGCTTGCACATGGCGAATATCGGTGTAATATCGCTGCGTCTCGGGGCCGATCAATGGCAAGGTTTGTTCCAGCTTTGGAAAATTAGAACAAAATTAAGAATGTGTTAGCTATTTCCGCGGCTTTGGCAAACTCTTGGTGCAGATCAGGGATAAGTGGAAAGAGCGAATTGAAGGAGGAGCATCACCATGCAAAGAGCTGGCGCCAAATTTATTTTTTTGCTTACGTTACTTTTGACTGCTAGCGTGGCCTGGATGCCTGCCAACGCTAGCGTCATCGGATTGAAATTACAACTGGGTACGCCATCGCAGCCAACACCAAGGCCGTCGACTCCTACCCCGTCGACGCCTGACGGTGGGGCTCCTCCGCCATGTGGATCTCTTAATTTGCCGTGTCCAACTTCGTTTACACCTAGGTAACATGGTACGCGTAAATGGCATTTAGAAAGTGCTTGTTGCTCGCGCCCAGTGGCGGTATCCTTCATAGCAGAGTCAGAGACTATGTCGCACAACGCGTTGATTTCGGCCTTCTGGATACTGTCGTTGGTATTGAACTGCGGTTTGGTTGCGGTGCTGATGGGGAAGGGATCGCTGCGAAAATTCCCGTTCTTCGGTACCTATGCCATCTTTACTCTCTTTGCCAGTGGATTGTTGTACCTTGTGCAAGGTTTTCGGGTTACCTACTTTTACACGTATTGGATTTGCGAGGGTGTGAGCGTGATTCTGGGGTTTGCGGTGGTGTACGAAGTATTCGGGAGGCTTTTGACTCCTTACCCGGCTTTGCGCCGTCTCGCGTTATCGATTTTTCAATGGTCAATCCTGGTGCTGGTTCTGATGGGATGCGTGGTGGTCTATGCACAATCGGGCGCTCAGCAAAACAAATTCGTGGCAGCAGTTATGGTGGTGGAAGAAGCTACCCGCATTATTGAAGTCGGCCTTTTGATGTTCTTGTTTTTATTTTCTACCGCATTTGGACTTCATTGGCGGCAGAGCGTATTTGGGATGGCGCTCGGTTTGGGGATATTTGCAACGGTCGAGTTGGTCGGCATAGCGATGCGAAACTACTGGGGAGCAGCGATCCATAGTTCCTTTGCGGTGGTGCGGGCTGTCGCCTTCAACATCAGCCTGATGGTGTGGGCGGGATACCTGCTGGCCCGGGAGAAAGAGACAAGCCCGGTTGAGGCCGCGCATCGCGGACAGCTTGAGCAGTGGAACCAGGTTCTTACGGAGTTTATCTACCAATGACACTAGCGATAGTTGTAGTTGCTTTCGTCCTCTGCGCAATAGCGATCTTTTTTGTCGCGGTACGCAGCCGCAAAAACCACGCCGCCCAGCGGTCGGTTGATATCAAGGCATTTCGCACGCTGATGGATAGGGATGATGAGAATTTCCTGCGGGTGAAGCTTTCGCGGTCCAACTTCGCGCAGATTAAGCGCCAGCGGATCCGGCTCACCTGGGCCTATGTGGCGCGGATGTCCGGCAACGCGGCTGTCGTCTTGCGTATTGGTGAAACGGCCCGTCTGAGCTCCGATCCCCGGGTGGCCCAGGAAGCGGCCCAGGCGATCGAGCTTGCTACCCAGATTCGTACCCAGTGCCTGGTGGCTTTTGCCAAGATGGGGGCGGAGTTTGCCTTTCCGTCGCTGCAACTCACCCCGGCCCTGCTCGTGCCTAAGTATGAGTCGTTGCGCGATACCGTGGCGCGGCTGGCTTCTCTGCAGTCCCAAAACGCAGCTCCCGTTACGATTTAGAGATTTGCCTGCTCTTGCTTGAAAGCCCTGCGTATCCGCGGGGCTTTTGATTTTTGAACGGACTGATTTCTCTGATGTTCCTGCGCGTCGTTTGTGGTTAGAATTGATCATGCTTTTACAGGGAATTTTTCCGGCGGTCACAACTCCGTTCTATGCGGATGGCGCGGTCTATTACAAGAAGATTGAGCACAACATTGACCGTTATTCCAGGACTCCGGTTGCCGGCATGGTGATTCTGGGTTCAACCGGGGAAGCGGTAATGCTCAGCGATGAAGAGCGCCGCGAAGTCTTGCGCGTTTCGGCGGAGGTGGCTGCGCCCGAAAAGGTGCTGATTGCCGGTACTGGTGCTGAATCCGTGATTGAGACTCTAAGGTTGACCGAACATGCGGCCAAGCTGAAGTATGACGTCGCTTTGGTCCGCACTCCCCATTTTTATCGGCCGCAGATGAAGCCGGAGGCGCTGCTGGCCTTCTACCGCACCGTGGCCGATCGTTCCCCGTTACCGGTGCTGCTCTATACCGTGCCGCCCTTCACGGCTTATGATCTGCCGCTGGAAGTGATTACCGAACTGGCTGGCCACCCCAATATCATTGGGATCAAAGAGTCGAGCGGCAATGTTGAAAAGGTTGCGGCCATGGTGAAAGCCACGAGCCACGTGCGGCGGACCGCCACCGCCACTGAGGTCTTCCAGGCGGTCACTGCGCGTATGCTTGATTCCTCAGTCAAGCGCGACCATGAAGGCCAGTTTGTGAGCGCGGAGACGCTGGCAGGCAGCGGGAACATCTCCGTAGCTGCGCCTCCGCGGATCAAGACGCGCAGCAAAGAAGTAGGATTTCAGGTGCTTGTGGGCGCGGCCCATACGCTACTGGATTCATTGAAGGCCGGGGCCAGCGGATCGGTTCTGGCTTTCGCCTCTCCCGCCCCAACCATCTGTTTTGAGATTTATGCAGCCTGGCGGGACAATGATTTGTCTCTGGCCCAGACCAAGCAGGATGGCTTGGCTGCGGCGACCCGGCGGGTTGTATCGGAGATGGGAATCCCGGCGGTGAAATACGCAATGGACCTGAACGGGTATTATGGCGGCCTCCCCCGGCTGCCGCTGTTACCGCTTACAGCACTACAAAAATCGGATGTAGAAGCCCACATGAAGCCGTTCCCAAATTAGAATTACCGGGGCGTTTACGGGGCTGCGATTTCCTGTGCTCTCGCGTGAGTGGCATGTTCTTCTGCCTTGATTTTCGAAAGCCATCAGGCCGTGTGGGAGGCCCTTACTAAAGTGTTTTTGGGTAGGGGTACGCGGTTGCCACGGCTGTTACTATGGATGAAGCTAGATCACAGTCAGTTTGAACTCGTAGTTGCCGATATGGACCCGGGAGGCTCCAATGGGCTGGAATTGGCTCGTTTGCTGAAAAATTCGCGGCAAATGGGAAAAATTCGTTGTGCTATCGGACCAGCATTGGCACAAAGGAAATTCTGGTGAGCGATCGCTCCCCCGAAATCCTACTCGAGCGGGATGCCGGCTTCGATCATGGCTTTGGAGATAACAGCCGGATGTTTGTGCAGAGCCTCTTCGCGGAGATTCGACCTTCCATGAGACTGGCCCGCAACAACGTAGCGTTGGCACATTGCGTCAGCTGTTTGAATAACAGGTGATCCGTAAGTTTTACCTGGCGGCATGGTTGTGACTGGCGTTCGGAAATACCCATAGCATTCGATTTTGTTCCGAAAAACAGAACATCGTTCCAAAAACAAGGGCCGGGATATCAGGTGGATACAGTAATATCAGCCGGTAAAAAGTTACGCGAAGTCCGAGAACAGATTGGGCTGACTCTGCGAGATGTGGAGATCGCGAGCACTGCTCTGTCGGAGGCGCGAGGCATTGAGGAATTTGTCATCAATCCCAGCCGCCTCTCTGATATCGAAACCAAAGGCGTGGTGCCCAGCATCTACCGGATATATGTGCTCTCGGTGATCTATCGGACCGATTTTACCGACCTGCTGAAGCTTTATGGCGTCGATCTGGGCGCTACCGCCGCTGACTTTGAGATATGCCGGCCCGGCAAGACCCATCGCCTGGAGATTGTGACGGACCGCGGTTCCGTGCTGGTTCCGGTCAAGATGGATCCTGGGTTCGATCTGCGGTCCACCACCAATCTGGGGAGAATGATCGAGAATTGGGGCTCCGTACCTCTGCAGTACCTGCAGGAACTCTCCAAGCGCAAATATACCTATGCTTACATCGGTATGGATGACCTGACCATGTATCCGCTGGTCCTGCCCGGATCATTCGTGCAGGTTGATGAAGACTTGTCCCGTGTGCAAGAGGGTAGATGGCGGTCGGAATTCGAGCGGCCCATCTATTTTGTTGAAACCAGAGAGGGATATATCTGTTCTTGGTGTTCGCTGCGTAAGGGAGAGATCGTGCTTCAGTCTCATCCGCTGTCACCGGTGCCGCCACGAATCCTGAAGCACCCGCAAGAGGCAGAGGTGATAGGACAAGTCGTAGGCCTGGCTATGCGACTCGCCGAGTGGCTTCCTCCTGCAGAGCCAGCGAAGCAACCGAGTTCTGAATTAGCCGCAGGTGAGCCTAAAGAAGTTCG
>Ga0210400_10003343_pt1 | contig 14251 bp, 6 predicted proteins | sample IncBWH26MmetaG_FD_155456 | JGI IMG/M metagenome (GOLD analysis project Ga0210400, IMG submission 155456) | Forest soil microbial communities from Barre Woods Harvard Forest LTER site, Petersham, Massachusetts, United States - Inc-BW-H-26-M | ecosystem: Environmental > Terrestrial > Soil >...
ACATCGGCCCGAAGGTGACCTCGGCGCCCACCGGCGCCGATGGCAGGCAGGTGGCGAGCCTCGTCTCGAACACCGGCCTGATCGACGCGCCGGGCGGCACCGTGCTCTTAACCGCCGACGCGGTGTCCGGCATCCTCGAAAACGTCATCGATTCGTCGGGGCGGATCAACGCCCGCACCGCCGCTGCCGGACCCGGCAAGGTTACGATCGACGCCGGCGACGGCAACCAGGCCCGCCTAGACGGCACGATCGACGTGTCGTCGAGCCGGGCCGGCCGGCAGGGCGGCACCGCCATCGTCACCGGCGGTGCGGTCAAGCTGACCGGCAATGCGCGGATCGATGCCAAGGGCCCGGCGGGCGGCGGCAAGATCAGGATCGGCGGTGGCCCGCACGGCACCGACACGACGGTGCGCAACGCCCAGAAGACGGTGATCGACCCGGGCGCGGTGATCGACGCCAGCGCCACCGACAACGGCAATGGCGGCAACGTCGCGGTATGGTCGGACGGCGCGACCACCTTCAACGGCACGATCTACGCCAAGGGGGGGCCGAACGGCGGCGATGGCGGCTGGGTCGAGACCTCCGGCAAATCGAATCTGTATGTCGGCCCGACCGGGACCGTCAGTACTCTCGCCCCCGCCGGGAACACCGGGACCTGGCTGCTCGACCCGGCCGACATCACAATTTCGACGGCCGCGACGGCCAACGGCGGCTTCGATGGCGGAAGCCCAACCAACACCTTCACCGCCACTAGCGGTCAGGGTAGCGCGACTCTGCAAGACACCACTTTGAACAGCGCACTCGCCTCCAACAATGTGGTCATCACCACCGGCAATTGCGGCTCTTGCGATGGCGCTGCGTTCGGAACGATCACAGTCGCAACGGGTGCGTCGATCAGCTGGTCGAGCGGAAAGTCGCTGACGCTGAACGCCGATAACAACATCGTCGTCCAGACCGGGGCTACGATCAGCGGCAACGGCGCACTGGCGTTAAATGCCGGGCTGACGACAACGACCGGTTCGATCACTCTCAATAGCCCGATCAGCGTCAACCAGCTCACCGCCACGGCTGGCAGCACGGGCGCAATCAATCTCAATTTCGCAGGAACCGTCGTAACCACAGGCGGCGGCGACCAGATCTACAACAGTGCGGTAACGCTGGGCGCGAATACGACGCTGACTTCGACAGGTAGCGGCAATATCACCCTGGCGAGTACGGTCAACGGAGCCTTTGGTCTGACGGCGAACACCGCCGGGACCACCACCTTCGGCGGCGCGGTCGGCGGCACGACGGCGTTGAGCAGCGTCTCCGCGACCGGCGGCACGATCAACCTGAACGGCGGTTCCCTGAAAACGAGCGGAGACCAAATCTACACCGGACCGGTTTCGCTCGGGACAGACACCGTACTGACCAGCAACGCGGACGGAGCGAACGGCGCGATCACTCTGGCCGGACAGGTCACCGGCGGCGCCAATTCGCTGACGCTGACATCGGGGTCAGGGCCGCAAAGCCTGAACGGCGTCACGACGACGGGCAATCTCGCCCTGAACACGACCGGGACGCTCGGCATCTCCGACGGGACGTACACGATTACTGGCGGTGGCGATCCCTACGTCTTCGGCCCGGCCACGATGGCCGGCACGCTCACGTTTGGCATGAACACCAATTTCGGGGCCGCAACGCTCAACGGGAATGCCATCTTTCAGGCGGGATCGAACACGCTCAACTTCACCAGCACGGTCGACGGCAGCAACGGCTTCCTGATTACCGCGGGCAACACGATTTTCGGCGGAGCGGTCGGCCCCAACCTCTCGGGGTTGCGGGTCAACAGCCCGCTGACGATCAACGGCGGATCGATCACAACGACGGGCTCCGGCTTAAACGTATTCAACGGCCCGATAACCCTCGGTGCGGATACGACGCTGACCAATACGGGCGCGTTCAACATGGCACTAAACGCGCCAATCGACGGCGCGTTCAAATTGACGATCAACAACCCGGGAGGGACCTCGATTGCAACCGTGGGCGGGACGACGCCTGTGACCGGCCTGACCGTGACCGGAGGGACGATCGATGTCGGTGCGGTCACATCCACCGGTGCGATCAGTCTGACAACGACTTCGGGCGGCTTGACGCTCTCAGGCAATCTGACGGCGAGCGGTCAGACGATCACCCTCGATTCCGCGGGTGCCGTGATGCAGACGGGCGGCATCATCACCGCCGACTCGCTTGCGATAATCTCGGTGGGTTCGGTCGATCTGCCCGATGCGAACGCGGTCGGAACCCTGGCCGCCTCGGTGACAGGGGCCGGCAACAGTTTCGCGTTCCGCAACGATTCGATGACGCTGACGATCGATAACGCTGGTGGCGTCTTCGGGATCACCACCAACAACGGCAATATCGTCCTGCAGACGACGACGAGCGGCGATATCGTCATCAACGACATCGTCAACGCGAATAACGGGGCGTTCGAACTTGGCGCCGCGCCGGGCCAGATCGGCCTGTCCTCGGCCGGCAAGATCACCGAGACCTGCTGCGGCGGAATGATCGGCGCCGCGGTCGAGGCCATCGCGGCCGATACGATCGACCTCGGTGCACCCTTCGTCTTCAATAATCATATCGGCGCCAATGATGTTGGCGGCCTGCCGACGATCGCCGGAACGATCGCGATGCGGGTCACCGGCGCCGCTAAGGATCTGGCCTTCGTCAATAGCGACGCGAGCCTGATTGTGGGTACTCTCGCGGTCTCGGCCGGGTCGCTGACGCTGCCGAGCCTGTCGGGTGTGACGACCAATGGCGGCGAGCTGGATCTCGCCGTCGTCCAGTTCACCCCACCGCCTGTCGGCGATCCGTTCCAGACGCTGACCCTGCAGCAGCCGGTCAATGCGAATAACGGCTCGACGGCCCTGGGCGCATCGCCCGGTCTGGTTCAGCTGATTTCGATCGCAGGCGATGTGACGCAAACCGGTGCGGGGATCATTGTCGCCGGATCGCTTTACGCGGAATCCGATGCGGGCGTTGTCAATCTGCCCCTGGCCAACCGGATCGGTTCCAACGATGTCGGTGGCATCGCCCAGATCGCCGGCAAAGTCTCCGGATTTTCCGACGGGGACTTCACCTTGCGCAATGACAGCGCCGGCCTGACCGTTGACACGGTAGGCTGCGGCTGCGGCGGCATTGAAACAAACGCCGGCAATGTCACGCTGCAGACGACGATAGCCGGCAACATTACATTAAACGAGCAGATCAATGCGCCGGGCAGCATCGTGACGCTGAACTCGGTCGGCACGGTCACGCAGCTGAATGGCATCGTTACGGCTGACATACTGACCGGTAACTCGGTCGGCGGCGCGACGCTGAATGATGCCAATCTGGTGACCACCTTTGGGCCGTGGAGCAACACCTCGAGCGGCGATCTGAGCTTTACGAATGCGCAGTTGCTGACGACTGCCGGCACGATCAGCAACACGGTCGGCAACGTCAATCTGACGACGACCTCGGGCGATTTGGTTCTGGCACAGAACGTGACCGGCACCGGCGGTTTCCTCGGCGGAGTCACATTGAACTCGGCCGGCACGATCAATCAGACCGGCGGGGTCATTACCGCCGATACGTTGAGCGCTACCTCGGCTGGGGGCGCAACCCTCGATCAGGCGAACCTGCTCAACGCCGCCTTCGCCACCAATACCGGCAGCGGGAACATCAGCCTGACCAACGCGAAGATCTTGAACGTTGGCACGATGACCAACAATGTCGGCAACATCGCGCTGACCGTGAACGGCGGGGCGCTGATACAATTCGGCGCCGTCACAGCCGCGATCGGTACCGTTTCGCTGACGACAACGGGCGGGGGTAGCGGGATCACCCAGACCTGTTTTTTGGGCCTCTGCGGCACCATCACGGCAAACGCCCTGACCGTGACGTCGGACGGCACTGTCTCGCTGCTCCAAGCCAACCAAGTCGCGGCAGCTGGGGGTATCACTGGCACGGTGACGGGTTCGGGCGACTTCCTGTTCCGCAACGATAATACCGACATCAGCGTCAGCAGCGTAACGACGCAAGGCGGCCGGGTCTCGCTGTCGACGACGGGCTCCGGCGGCATTTCAACAAACAGCCAGGGTATCACCTCCAATGGCGGCGAGATCGATATCGCCGTCTCGGCCGGCAACACCTTCACCAATGGAGCCACGATCGACAGCGGCGGCGGTAATGTCGTGCTCCTCGGCGATGCGATGGCTCTGTCACAAGGTACGATCAGCGCCGGGACCGTGGTGCTCGGCCCGCGCACGATTTCCAACAACATCGCGCTCGGAGCCGGCGGCTACCTGACGCAGCTCGACCTCAACTCGATCGTCTCCGCCGGGATGGTGCAGATCGGCTACCGCAATACCGACGCGACGGCCTCATTCACCGGCAACATCGACATCGCCAGCGCAATCACCACCGCAACGACCGGGTTCGCCTCGCTGGATCTGGTCACCGGAGGATCCGGCATCGTCACTCAGTCCGGCGGCTCGATTACCGCGACCACTCTCGGGGTTATCGCCGGCGGGGCGGTGACGCTGAACAACGTCGGCAATTCCATCGGCATCCTCGCCGGCTTCACCGACGGCACCCCCGCCGGGTTCAGCTTCACGAACGCCGCCGCGCTGACTGTCGGGTCGATGCCGGCGTTGCAGTACGGCCTAACCATCGACAGCACAACCGGCCAGGTCGCCTCGGCGGCGATGGCGACCGGCGTAGGCAAGCCGACCAACTCGCTCTCCGGGCTGACGATGGCCGGCGACATCACGCTGACGACGACCGGCGCCGGGAACGGCATTACGATATCGACCCCGATCAACGCGGCGGGTCACAATGTGACCCTGATCTCCGCCGGCGGGGTTACCGAGACGCCGCCGGTCATCTCCAGCACGCTGAACGTGACCGCGGTCGGGCCGGTGTCAATGTTGGACGACAATCAGGTCGGCACGCTCGCCGCTCTTGTCACCGGCGCTGGTAACAGCTTCCAGTTCAAAAACGTCATCGATCTGACGATCGGCACGGTCGGTGGCCTGTCGGGCGTCACGACCAATGGCGGCGCGATCACGCTGCAGACAACGACCTCCGGCAATCTGATCCTGAGCCAGCCCGTCAGCACCGGCAGCTCGTCGGTCTCGACGGTGACCCTGAATTCGGCCGGCACGATCACGGGCAGCGGCAGCGGCACGATCACTGCCGGGACCTTGACTGGCACCTCAGGCGGCGACACCAGCCTGGTCAGACCCAACGCGATCGGCACACTCGGCGCATTCACCTCGGGCGGCAAGTTCGACTTCAAAACCACAACGGCGCTCGCGGAGACCGGGCCGGTCAGCGCGTCCGGCGACCTGACGTTGGAAGCCTCTGGGGCGTTGACGCTTAGCGGCAGCCTGACGGCGAGCGGCCAGGTCGGTATCGTCTCGGATACTTCGACGATCACCCAGACCGGCGGCATCATTACCGCGACGACATTGTTCGGCGGCTCAAATGGCGGCACGAGCCTGTCCGAGGCCAATTTAGTGACCAATCTGGGCACCTTCACCAACGTCGGGGCCGGCGGCTTTGCCTTGATCAATGCGCAGGGGCTGACTGTGACCGGCGCGGTCAATTCCGGGACAGGGGTGCTAGCCCTGACGTTATCCGGCAATCTGGCGCTGACGGCGGGCCTGACGACGGGGACAACGGCAACCCTGATCTCGACCGGAACGATCAGCCAGACCGGCGGCATCATCACAGCTTCGACCTTGACCGGCAGCTCGGTCGGCGGGGCGACCATGACGGACGCCAACCTGGTCGGCACTTTCGGACCGTTCAGCAACACCGGCAGCGGCTTGCTGAGCTTCACCGACGCGCAGGCGCTGGCGACGACAGGGACGGTCAGTTCGGCCGGCAATCTGACGCTGACGACGACCTCTGGCGGTCTGACGCTCGGCGGCAATGTGACGGCGAGCGGCAACACCGTGACCTTGACCTCGGCCGGGGCGATCACCCAGTCGAGCGGCATCATCACCGCCGGGACGTTGACCGGCGGCTCGGTCGGCGGTGCGACCCTCAATGACGGGAACCTGGTCAGCACCTTGGGACCGTTCAGCAACACCGGCAGCGGCTTGCTGAGCTTCACCGACGCGCAGGCGCTGGCGACGACAGGGACGTTGAGTTCGGCGGGCAATCTGACGCTGACCACGACATCGGGCGACCTCACCCTCGGCGGCGATGTGACGGCGAGCGGCAACACCGTGACCTTGACCTCGGCCAGTGCGATCACCCAATCCAGCGGCATCATCATCGCCGACACCCTGACCGGCGCCTCGGCCGGCGGGACCAGCCTGACGGGTGCCAATGCGATTGCGACCCTCGGCAATTTCATCTCCGGTGGCGGCTTCGCGAGCGGCAACGGCAATCTGACGCTGAACGACAGCATCGGGCTGAACATCGACGGCCTGCTCGCTGTCGGCAGCGGGAATATGAGCCTGAACGTCGCCGGATCGATTACCGAGGGGACAAATGGCAGGATCAGCGCATCGACGTTGACGGTGCAATCCTCCGGCGGCGCGTCGCTCCTCGCGCCCGGGTTCATCGGGAACCGGATCGACACGCTCGGTGCGTCGACGAACACCGGCTCGGGCGGGTTCGCGCTCAACGATAATCGTGACCTGACGGTCAGCGGCGCGATCAATGCCGGGACGGGCGATCTGTCGCTGCGTTTAGGGTCCCCCAATATCATATTTCTCGCGCCGCCCGGTAAGCTGACGGTCAATGCGGCATTGCAGGCCGGTCGGGACATCAGCCTGGGGGGCGGCGAGTTGTTGTTGGCCGCGACGGCAACCGCCGAACGCGATCTGAGCCTCACCACTTCACTCGCCAGCGGACAGGGCAATGTGACCATCAGCGCGAACCAAAGCGCCGGGGGCAATCTGCTCGGGACGGCCGATGGCGCGATGAACCTGATCGGCTCGTTCAAGCTCAGCGCCGGCAAGAACCTGGTGCTGGTGTCGAACGGCGCCTTCACGCAACGCGGCACGCTGACCGTCGTCGCGCCCGATGTGGTGGTCGACACGACCGGCCGCAGCGGTGGCGCCTCGCAATTGTTGAGCGATCTGCTGGCCGCGCAGGGGGGTGGCACCTCGATCACCAACGCCAGCGTCATCAAAGCGGCCCAGTTCACGCCCGGCAACACGCACAATGCGATCAGTTTCGACACTGGGACGGTCAACGCGACCGGTTCGGTGATGCTGCTGTTCGGCGGCGCCGGGACGATGACTGGCACGGTCAACGTAGCCGGGCTCGGGGTCTCCGGTAGTGGCGGCAGCGCCGACCTGCACGGCTCAATCGCCGGCAACACGACGCAGACCGCGGCGCAGCAGGGCTTCATCAACCCGCTGACGCAGGACAATTACCAGTTCAATGGCTGCGCCATCGGCGCGGCGACCTGCGGCGCGCTGCCGACGGTGCTGCCGTCGGCGTTCAGCCAGGTCGACATCCTGGGCGCGCGCCCATCGCAGGAAAACATCAACGCGACGCTGATCAACATCTTCGATGACGACCCGCTGTGCGATCTCTTGCGCCAGGTCGATCCGGAAGCAGCGCGGGAGGTCTGCCGATTGCCCGGTTCCGGCGGTTCTGGAGTGGTCGTCGTATTGGACGCGACTGCCGGCCGAGGGACGCCAACTGAGCGTTGACCGTCAAGGGCCCATTTGCGGCGTGTGTCTCAGCTTCTTTGCAACAGTCGAACCTAGCGCCGGAACCAATCATCAAGGCTCCCAGCCGAGCATCAACATAGCAGGTCGATCACTGTGGCATTTTTTCAGCCGATCGGGTCTGGCGGCGCAGGACACTCACCGTGCAGCTAACGCGATCGGAGCGTCCATGAAGCGGTTTGCCCTTATCGTTGCCGCAATGGCCTGTAGCTCTTCGGCCTTTGCCGTTGGCATTGATTCCCACGCCTACAGTTGTGCTGAGCTCGACGGTCTGATCGCCGCAAACCGATACCTTTACATCAACAACCCGTCGTTCAGAGACTTCGTCGTGGCCAATGCCTCCTATTGTTCAGGCGGAGAAATTAACCAGCTGCGCAGCGTACCGACGCGCGACAACCCCGAGTGCCTCGTCAACTACTGCAGGTCTCGCGGTGGCGGTGGCGGCAACTGATCCGCGACGCGACTGCGTCGTCCGATCGCGTGGGCCATGGACCTCACTTGGCGGCTGCGGCCCGGGCGGGAGCCGGCCGCATGGGCCGGCCGAGGTTCGGCAATAATGCCGTCAGCAGTCCGATCAACGGCAGGAAGGCGCAGACCCGGTACACCGTGTCGATGCTGGTCATGTCGGCGAGCACGCCGAGCACCGCGGCGCCTACCCCGCCGAGTCCGAAGGACAGGCCGAAAAACATTCCCGACACCATGCCGACCCGCCCAGGCACGAGATCGAGGGCATAGACGATGATCGCCGACGAGGCGGAGGCGAGGGTCAGCCCGATCACGACGCTGAGAATGCCGGTCCAGAACAGGTCGACGTAGGGCAGGGCGAGCGTGAATGGGATCACCCCGACGATCGAGCCCCAGATCACCGCCTTGCGGCCGATCCGGTCGCCGATCGGCCCGCCGATCAGGGTGCCGACTGCGACGGCGGCCAGGAAAGCGAACAGATAGATCTGCGCGGCCTCGATCGAGACGTGGAATTTGCTGATCAGGTAGAAGGTGTAATAGCTGCCGAGGCTCGCGGTGTAGAAGGATTTCGAGAACACCAGCGCCATCAGGATCACCACCGACCACCCGACGGTGCGGCGCGGCAATCCGGCATGCACGGCAGGAGAATGGCCGCGCCCCCGCGCCGGCGGATGCTCCCGGCGGTACCAGTTGCCGACCGTCACCAGCACGATCATCGCCAGCAGCGCCGCCGAGGAGAACCAGGCGATGCTCGACTGGCCCTTCGGGATCACGATCAGCGCGGCGAGGATCGGGCCGATCGCCGAACCGATATTGCCGCCGACTTGGAACAGCGACTGCGCGAGGCCGTGCCGGCCGCCCGAGGCCATCCGTGCGACGCGCGAAGCTTCCGGGTGAAACACGGCCGAGCCGGTGCCGACCAAGGCCGCAGCCGGCAGCAGCACAAGGAAACTGTCGGCGCTCGCGAGCAGCAGCAGGCCGATGAAGGTGACGCCCATGCCGACCGCCAGCGAATAGGGCTGTGGGCGATGGTCGGCGAACAACCCGACCATCGGCTGCAGGAATGACGAGGTCACCTGCATCGTCAGCGTGATCAGGCCGATCTGCGCGAAGCTGAGGCCATAGGAATCCTTCAGCATCGGGTACAGCGCCGGCACCAGCGACTGCATCGTGTCGTTGAGAAAATGCGAAAAGCTCAGCGCCAGGATGATCGAGAAGGTGGCGCCTTCCGCGATGCGGCGGCTGTCGCTGTGCTGGGCCGGCAGGCTGGTGGTCACAAATTCCGCCTCGATGTCCGAAATGGACCCCGGGGAAGATAACCCGCAACCTTACCAATTGCGCGGCGATCGGGTGCGCTCCTGGGCATGGCAGCCATTCGGCGGCGCGTCCGGGTCAGCCGAGCGCCTGAGTGAACCCGTGGATTATCTCGACGATCGGGCGGCGCAGGATCGTCTCGTTGGTATGAAGGGCGAACTCCGCACCCTCGGGTAGGATCCGCCGCGCCGGACGGATGGCGATGCCGTGAGCCAGCAATTGTTGGGGCAGCGCTTTTGCGGTGTCGCCGCTGACCTGCAGTAGGGTGACGTTGGTGGCGGTAGGCGGGCGGATCACGGTAATGCGCGGCTGGTCGCGCAGGGAATCGAGCAGCGTGTCAAAAGCTGCCGCCGCTGCGGCGAAGCGCTCCGCAAAGCCGCCGAGGTAATGCAGCGCGACGGCGGCATAGGGCCAGACATGCGGCAGGCCGCCGCCGAACATGCGACGCTGGTGAAACAGGCCGTCGAGCAGGGCGCGCGGCCCGGCCAGCACGGCGCCGGCGGCGGCGTTCAGATATTTGTAGAGCGACACATAGACCGTATCGAACAGCCCGGCATACTCGGCCGGCGCGACGCCGGTATAGACCGACTCGATCAAGAGCCGGGCGCCGTCGAGATGCAGCCCGACGCCGTGCTCGCGGGCGAAACCGGCGATCCGCCGCATCTCGGCGAAATCAAAGGCCTCGCCGGCCATGCGGCGGACCGGGGTCTCGATCGAGATCGCGCCGACCGGTATGGCGACGCGGGCCTCGGGCGGGCCGGCGATCGCGGCCGCCGCTTCGTCGAGCGTGAAGCTGACGCGGCCGGGAGCCAGCGGCACCAGGGTCAGCCCGCTCAACTGCTGAGCGCAATCGCCCTCATCGTTGTAGAGGTGGCTCTCCTGCTGCACCAGCACGCGGCGGCCGTTGCGCGCCAGCAGCCGCAAGGCCAAGTGGTTGGCCAAGGTGCCGCTCGGCATGAAGACCGCCGCCTCCTTGCCGAGCAATGCCGCGATGCGCGTCTCCAACTCGGCGACGACGCCCTCGCGCGAGTATTCGTCCTCGGCGATGCCGCGGGTCTCCGCGATCTCGACAAGGAGGCGCGCATAGGTGGCGGGTGACAGGCCAAGCCCATCCGAGCGGAACTGCACGAGCCGCTGATCGGCGGTATCGGTCGGCATCACAACCCCCGCATGATTGCCAGGGCCAGTTGCCTGGTCCCGGGGCTCTTCCTATCATTGCCGCTGCCCAAAACCCAACCCGGATGGCCGTCATGGACAAGAGGCGCAGTATCGAGGTCAGCGGCGTCAAGCACGTCAACCCGATCCCGAGCGCCAGCCGGCGCGGCCCCTTTGTCGTCTCAGGGGCAATCTCGGGCGCCGATCCGGAAACCGGCAAGGTGCCGGCCGAGCTCGACGCGCAATGCCGCCAGATGTTCGACAATGTGCGCCGCATCATGGTGGCGGCGGGCGGCGACCCGGAGGACATCATCAAGATGAATGTGTGGATCGCCGACCGGAAGCTGCGCGACACGATGAATCGTCACTGGGTCGCGATGTTCCCCGACCCGCATTCGCGGCCGGCCCGTCACACGATCGCGCATGCCGATTTCACCGCACCGATGCAGATCCAATGCGATCTGCTCGCGGTGATCGGTGAAGGCTGAGGAGACATCCCATGAAAATCAGCGATATCCGCACGATCGCGCTGTCCTGCCGCTGCGACCCGCCCTATGCCAGCGCCGCCGGCGTGCAGTCGCAGCGCGCCGCGCTGCTGGTCGAGATCGAAACCGATGACGGCATCGTCGGCATCGGCGAGGCCGGGATCGGCGGCGGGGTCACCGCTGATGTCATCGGGAAGGTGCTGGCGCCGCTGTTGCGCGGCGAGGACCCGCTATTGATCGAGCATCTCTGGCAGAAGATGTTCGCGCGCACCCGGCAATACGGCCGGCGCGGGCTCGTCATGCAGGCGATCAGCGGCATCGATATCGCGCTGTGGGATATCGCCGGCAAAGTCGCCAAACTGCCCGTGTACCGACTGCTCGGCGCCAGCCGCGACCGGGTCGAGGCTTACGCCAGCGGCGGCTTTTATCAGGAGGGCAAATCGGCCGCCGATCTTGCCGGCGAGGCCGAAGGCTATCGCGCCCGCGGCTTCAAGGGCATGAAGATGAAAATCGGCCGCAACCCATCGACCCAGACTCATCTGCGCCAGCTGCTCGGCCAGGCCGAGTTCTGCGAGGTCGACCCCAGCGAGGATCTGGCGCGGGTCGCCGCGGTGCGCCAGGCGCTCGGCCCGCAAGGCAAGCTGATGGTCGACGTCAATTGCGCCTGGAGCCCCGATTTCGCGATCGAGATGGGCCGCGCGATGGAGGCCCAGAAGCTCTACTGGATCGAGGAGCCCGTCGCGACCGACGACATTGACGGCAGCGCGCGGGTCGCCGATGCGCTCGCGACGCCGATCGCCGGCTACGAGACCGAGATGGGGCTGTACGGTTTTCGCGAGCTGATCGACCGCGGCGCGGTCGATATCGTGCAGGCCGATATCGCCTGGTCGGGCGGGTTCTCGGAAGGCCGTCGCATCGCCGCCTATGCCCAGGCGCATCACCGCATGGTGGCGCCACACGCCTTCGCCGGCGCGGTGCTGCTGGTGGCCTCGCTGCATTTTGCCGCGGCGATCCCGAACGGATTGCTGCTCGAATGGGACCAGAACCCGAATGCACTGCGCGACGAATTGCTGAAACAGCCGCTTCAGCTGGAGAGCGACGGCACAGTCAGGCCGCCGGAACGGCCGGGGCTCGGCATCGAGCTCGACCGCGCCACGGTCGAGCGCTACCGGATCGGCTGATCGCCGGGCTGGCAATCAGGCCGCTTCGTTCAGCAGGTTGACGATCGACAGCGGTTTCAGGTAGCTGCGTTCGAAGTCAACAAGCGCCGAGAGCGCCTCGACGTCATTAATGACGATGACCTTGTCCTTGACCCGGACGAGATCGTCATCGCGCAGGCTGCGCAGGACTTGGTTGACGTAGGGGATGCTGAGGCCGAGCGCGTCGGCGATCAGCTCCTGGGTCAGCGGCAGGCAGAAAGACCGCTCATCGGCAAGCCTTACCGCCTGCAGCCGGGCGAGAAGCTCCAGCAGGAAATGAGCGACCCTTTCGCGGGCATTGCGCCTGCCGATCGCGATCAGGTGCTCGGCGTATATCGCGGCCTCGCAAGAGAACGACCAGAAGATCTTCGCCGCCAATTGCGGATGGGTGTGGAACAGGTTCATGACCCGCGTGAGCGGGACCGGCGATACCCAAGTATCGGTGATCGTTCTGACCGAGTACAGAGAGCTCTCGAAGAAACAGGCAGTGATTCCCGCAACATCGCCGGGCAGCACGACATTCAGAACGTGGCGCCGCCCATCCCGCAGGATGCGGTAGCGAATGGCGACTCCCTCCATGACAATGAATAGTGTCCGGTAGGTTCTTCCTTCGACGATGATTTCCTGACCGCGCCGGAACAGCCGGCTGCTGGATTGCAGGTCCCGCAACAGCAGGATCTCGCTCGCAGCAAGCGGGACGCATTGGGACAGCTTTTGAGTCAACGGCGCCGCCGCGCCCGACCTGCGGGGCGGTGCTACGGATGCCATTTCGTCGCCTTCCTGTTCATCGCCTTGTTGGCAACCGCCGAACCGACGCGATCAAGCGGCTTTCGGCTGTCATGTCGGGTCAACGATCACCGCCGAATATAACCAGTTTCGTACAATCTTGGTCTGAGAGCAAGCCTTGGTCTGAGAGCAAGCCAACCAAAGGGGCAGTGACGAGTATCTTCAGATATCAGAATCGACCGCCGCAACCTTCAGATATCTGAATCACCTGTCGCAACGACAGGCTCGCGCAGCAAGTGGAGCATTCCCCCGGCGGACCAACCAGTAGGTTCGCGTGCCCCGCGGCGGGCGCGCGCAAGGACTATCAGGGGGAAGCGATGATGAGGACGGGGCGGAGCGTGGGCATTGCGTCGTTTGCGTGGGCGATGCCGGTCTTCCTGGTGTGCGGTTCGGGTTTGGCGCGCGCCGACGAGCTCGCGGATCTGCGCGCCAATCAGGAACTGCTGCAGCGTCGCGTCGACCAGCTGGCGCAAGTGCCGCCGCCGCCACCTCCGGGGGCTGGCCCAGGCGGGCCGGTGATGGCCGGCAGCTTCCCGCGCTCCTTTGTGATCCCCGGCACCGAGGTGTCGCTGCGCGTCGGCGGTCAGGGCGTCGGGTCGATGATCTGGTACATGAAGGGCCAGGCCGTCGGCGGCGGGCTCGGTGGCCAGGGCGGCTTCAACGAAACCTATGTCGACGGTCAGGGCGGCACCGGCAATTTGACCGCGATCCCGCTCAACACCCACACCTTCTCGAACACGGCGGCGCCGGTCGGCTTCGCCCATTCGCGCAGTTCGGAATGGGATTTCTCCGGCAAGCAGACCCGCTTCTACTTCGATGCCCGCACGCCGAGCCCCTATGGCGAGGTCAAGGCATATATCGAGATGGATTTTGGGGCGTCGAACACCAACGTGATCCTCAACAACAATGCCGGTGTCACGAACGGCTACATCGCACGCTTCCGCCAGGGCTACGCCGCAATGGGTGGGCTGCTGATGGGGCAGACCAACGGTACCTTCGTCGACAACGACGCCGACCCCGAACTGCTCGATTTCGGCGGCACCACCGGGTCGACCGGGCGTTCGCGCCTGCCGCAGATCCGCTACACCTATCCGCTGCCCTACGGCATGTCGATCGCGGTCGCGGCCGA
>Ga0210400_10003344_pt1 | contig 14251 bp, 15 predicted proteins | sample IncBWH26MmetaG_FD_155456 | JGI IMG/M metagenome (GOLD analysis project Ga0210400, IMG submission 155456) | Forest soil microbial communities from Barre Woods Harvard Forest LTER site, Petersham, Massachusetts, United States - Inc-BW-H-26-M | ecosystem: Environmental > Terrestrial > Soil >...
GGCGGTGGGGGCGGGGTGAACTTCGACGCCTCGACCACTGCTGCCGCCAGGCCGATGGTGTCCGGCAGTTTCAGAGCGGCCAGATGATCGCAGTCCGCGGCGGTCTGGGACCAGGCCCCGTGAGCTGCGGCACAGGACAGCAAGGCCGTGACAATGACTACCGATTTGCGTGCTCTCACGATTCCCCCTCGAGGCGCCCCACGGATGATTTCCGGACCGGAATCTTACGCGCCCGCAGGACCTTGCACCGGAGTAACTGACTGTTGGCATACTATGGCGAAAGCGCCGGCAATGCTGATGGAGACAGCCCTGAACAAGTTCCTGCTTCTGGTCGCCGCGGTGTCGGTGGCGACGCTCGCGAATGCCGCGCCCTGGCCCTACGACGAGCGGGCGGACGCCGCAGGTGATATCCAGCATGCGCTGGCCGCCGCGCAGACCGACCATAGGCAGGTGCTGCTGGTCTTCGGTGCCAACTGGTGCGTGGACTGCCGCGCCTTCGACCAGGCCATGCACGGCAGCAGCCAGCACCTCATCGACAGCCAGTTCGAGGTCGTGAAGATCGACGTCGGTAATTTCGACAAGAACCTGTACCTCGCGAAGCGCTATGGCAACCCCATCGCCAGAGGCATTCCGGCCATCGTGGTGCTGGGAGCCGACAATCGCGTGCGCTACGCCACCACCGAGGGTGAGCTGGCCAATGCCGGACAGATGACCGAGCGCGGCATTTACGATTTCCTGAAACGCAACCTCGCCAATCGGAGCTGAAGGCATGGACCATCCGAATCCGACCCGCGTAACCGCCGATGACCGCGGTGACATCATCGAGCTGTATGCACGCTATGCCTGGGGCCTGGATCTGGCGGATGCCGACATGCTGCTGTCCGCCTTCGCCGAGGATGCCGAATTCGACCATCTGTGGCAGGGCAAGGTCAAAGGCCATGCGGCGATTCTGGAGAACATGCGCTCGCTGTGGAACGACCGCCAGTACTGGTGGTTTGGCCGCCAGCACCTGTTCAATCACTACATCATGGAGCGCCAGCCGGATGCGGCCGTGAAGGTGCGTTGTTTCTTCCAGATCATGCAGTTCAATACCGACTACGGCACCAACTTCGTGTTTGGCATCGGGACGCGCGAGGACCTGTGCGTGCAGCGCGGCGGCCGCTGGGTATTCAAATCGCTGTTCATCAATGCCTGGCGTTCGCAGGCGGATGTCCCGTGGAAGGGCGAGATGAAACTGGTGGGTCGGCCGAGTGGACCTGCGGCCGTGGCGCCATCATTGCCACCCGGTTTCAAGTCGGCTCGATGAGGATTTCGCGGGGAACTTATGCCAGACACTGAAGTTCGGGCAATCCCGGTGCGCAATCCACGCACCGGCAGCACCGAGTTCTCCTTTCCGGCAGCGGATGCCGCGGAAATTGCGCACAAAGCCGCGCGACTGCGACGCAACCAGCAGGTATGGGCCGCGCGGCCCATTGCCGAACGCATCGCCATCATGCGCCGCTGGGTCGGGGAGCTGCTCGCCCATGCCAAGGTGATCGGCGCGGCCGATGGCGCCGACACGGGCGGTTGCCATACCTCGCAGTTCACCGCCTTCATCGCCGTGGCCAATATCAACGGCTGGTGCGAGGATGCCGAGGGCGTGCTGACCCGTGCGCATGTCAGCGGCCAGTCCGTCACCATGCCCACGGTCAGCATCCGCTCGCAGCTGGTGCCGTATGCGCTGGTCGGGGTCATCAGCCCGTGGAATGCACCGATGATGCTGTCGTTGCTCGATGCCGTACCGGCGCTGTTCGCAGGCTCCGCGGTACTGCTCAAACCCAGTGAAGTGACGCCGCGCTTCGTCGAACCGCTCATGCATACCGTGCGCCGCGTGCCCGAGCTCGCGGAAGTCTTCGATGTCGTGCTGGGGGATGCCCGTACCGGCCAGGACGTGGTGGCGAATGTGGATCTGGTGTGTTTTACCGGCAGCGTGCCGAATGGCCGCAAGGTGGCGCTGGCCTGCGCAGAGCGCCTGATTCCCTGCTTCCTGGAACTCGGCGGCAAGGATCCGGCCATTGTCACCGCCGGCGCCGATATCGACCGCGCCACCACGGCGGTGCTGCGGGGCGGCGTGTATGCCACCGGACAGGTGTGCTATTCGGTGGAGCGGGTCTATGTGCACCACTCGATCCATGATCGCTTTGTCGACGAGCTGGTCGCCAAGGCCCGGCAGGTCACGCTGAATGACCAGAATCCCCTCGACGGGCACATCGGTCCGTTCATCTTCGTGCGCCAGCCCCAGATCGTCGAAGCCCATCTGGCGGATGCCGTCGCCAAGGGGGCGAAGATCCTGACCGGTGGTGTCACCGAAGCACTGGGCGGCGGCCTGTACATGCGTCCCACCGTCGTGACCGACGTGGACCACACCATGCGCCTCATGCGCGAGGAGACCTTCGGGCCCACCCTGCCGGTGATGCGCTTCGAGACGACCGATGAGGCGATCGCCCTCGCGAACGACACCGAGTTCGGTCTCACGGCATCCGTCATCGCCGGCAGCGAGGAGGAAGGTCTGCAGATCGCCGAACAGGTGAACGCCGGCAGCGTGTTCGTGCAGGACACCTTCCTGACCTTCGCCAAACTGCGCAAGATCGGCACCCATAGCTTCGGGGTCTCGGGACTGGGGGGCTCGCGAACCGGCCCGGATTCCATCATGCGGTTCCTGCGGCGCAAGGCCATCCTGAGCAACCACGGCGCTCCGGCCAGCATTTTCGACGACAAGCCGGGGGATGTGGCGGGTCCCCGGCGCTGAGGCCGGCGCCACGGGGCGGGCATCAGACCAGCTTGAGATCCAGCGGACGCGCGCCGGGAAAGATCACCTCAAGCTGCTGGGGGCCCAGACCCCACATGGTGCCAAAGAGGCCGGCCAGCACGCTGCGGTAGTTGTTGAGCACCGGGTAGTCACGGTCCTGAAACAGCGTCTCGTGCGCCACGCGCACCTGTTCTCCGGCAATGCGGCCGCCGTTGACGCGCCCGCCCAGTACCCAGTACACGCTGCCATGACCATGGTCGGTGCCGCCATTGCCGTTTTCACGGAAGGTCCGGCCGAATTCGGACAGCACGAACACGACGGTGTTGTTCCACTCCTCGCCCAATGATTCAGCATAGGTGACCAGACCCTTTCCCAGGCTGTTCAGGTTGGTCGCCAGCGCGCCGCCGGCGGCGCCCTCATTGACATGTGTATCCCAGCCGCCCACGTCCACGAATCCCAGGCGGTACTGCGTGCGCATGAAACGCGCCATGCGCTCAGCGGTCAGCTCGAATCCCTTGGTGCTGATGGCACCGCGGTTGGCGGCCTGCATTTCCTCCTGCATCGCCTGCGCCACTTCCTGTTGCAGTTCCAGACCCTCGGTGACCGCCGATTCCAGATGGCCGCCGGCATACATGCCGCGCAGGGCGGCAGTCTGTGTGGCGTCAAACGGCGACTTGCCCGCCCGCTGCAGGGAAATGCTCGCAATACCCGCATCGCCCTTGAACGCCAGCGGCAAGGTATCCGTGAACGCAATCGGCGCTGCGCCGCTGAGCGTGCCGGCGAGACGCGCCAGAAAACCGGAGCTGAAATCCCGCGTGGTCTGCAGCGGCTGGCCGAGCTCGATGCTGTCCTGGGTCTCGAAGTGACTGCGTGACAGGTCTTCGGTACCGGCAAACGGGATGAACAAGGCCTGACGCTGCTGATAAAGCGGACCCAGGGAATCGCGCACCGCAGGGGCCAGCGCCCAATCCGCATCGAGCGCCAGCGCGCCATCCATGATCGCCGGATCCGGCTTGGGGATGGCAATCCGCGGTCGCTTCTCGTAATAGAAACTGCTGGACCAGGGCACCAGGAAGTTGGCGCAGTCATAGCCGCCGCGCAGGAACACGCACAGGAAACGCGGGGATCCGGGGGGCGCCGCGAACAGTCTTCCGGCCAGCGTCAGGGCCGGCGCGACGGCCAGTCCGGTGCGCATGAAATGTCGGCGATTCATGAGTACGCTCCAGCCTATCAGCGAAAGTTGAAATCGGGCGAGGCCAGCAGGTACAGGTTCCACTCCTGCTGGGACCGGGCCCGCTGCAGGGCGTTGCGCGTCGGCGCCGACAACGAGGGCTCCAGCACCCCGTAGTACACGGGGGTCGTGAGCAGCGGAAATCCCACGACGGTGGCAGGACCGCCGTTCTCCGGATCAAACAACCCGGCGCTGCCCGAGCCGATGGTGCGCGCGATCTCGAAGCGGCGGCTCATCTGCCCGGAGCTCGACCAGGCCGCATCCTGCAATGAATAGCCGTCCGGGGTCTGATGTCCGAACTCCGGTTCTCCCAGCGCCACGAGCCACCCGGTCACCGGATGCATGTTCTCGATCAGACGGGTGTCATAGGCCAGGCGCACGGCCGACAACACGTACTGCATGGGATCCTTGAACTTGCGTCCCGCCTGCGCGGCCAGTTCCCGGGACGTAAACAGCGTGCGCAGCACCGCGGCAATATCTCCGTCGGAATCCTGGAAGGTCTGCGCCATGCGCGCCACCAGCGCCCCCGGCGGATCATCGCCCACGAAGTATTCGGCAAGCTGGCGCGAGAGGAAGCGCGCGCAGGCCTTCTGGTGCACCAGCAGGTCGACGGCCTCGGCGACTTCCGCAAAACCATGGTGGGTCAACGGCTGGCCCAGCAGGGTCTTGGCTCCGAAGTCGTGGCGCGCGGGATTGAACTCGAAGGCGCCATCCCGCAGGTAGTAGCCGCGCAATTCGGGCCGCAGCCGCGGCGGCTCGGCGCCCGCGATGCCGACGCCGGTGAGCACGCGCGCCAGTTCCTGCACATCATGCTGCGTGTAGCCGGCATCAACGCCCAGCGTATGCAGCTCCATGAGCTCGCGGGCGTAGTTTTCATTGATGTGCCCGGCGGCGTTCTGCGCATTGTCCAGATACTGCAGCATGGCCGGATGTTCGAGGGTCGCCATGACCAGGTCCCGGAAGCGCCCCAGGGCATGCGGGCGGATGGCCCGCTCGCTGTAGTCCCCCATCAGCCATCGGACATTGCCCTTCTGCTCGAAAATGCTGAAATGGTTGAGCCAGAACCAGACCATCTGCTCTTTGAGCTGCGCCGGTGAATACAGGGCGCGCAGCAGCTCGCGGCGCCGTGCCTCGTAGGCGGCCTGATTGCCCTGGTCGTTGAACTTCTGCCGTGCCGCCTGTTTCTCCGTTCCGTCCGGCAGGGCGTTGATGCGCTTCTGCTCGGCGGCCAGCCCCAGGACCAGCCGCGCCGCATCGACCTGGCCGATGGCGAGCTGTGTGATGTCCTGGCTCACGGCCTCCGGAAGGCGCTCGTCCGTCGCGTGCAGCTGCGCCTCCAGGAAGCCGTCCCGGCCCAGCTTCCGATACTGCGCCAGCACGGCGGAGTTGACCCCGAAGGTGAGCCGTTCCAGCCACGGCATATCCGGGGAAGCGGCTGCAGTGGGGGCGCCTGGGGGCGTTGAAGCACAGCCGACCAGCGCCAGCGCGGCCAGCGCCGCCACGGATAGTCCTTTACATGCGTGGATTTGCATCAAGCGGCCTGGCGGTCTCCTCGTCGTTAAAGAACGTTCCAGACGCCAAACGGGATGACAGACCCGCCAGGGGACCCGCCTCAGGTTCCGCTGCGCGCCTTGACGCGCCGACTCGCCGCGACCCTCCGGCGCTTCGGAGTTTTGCCGATACGCGGATCGCGCGCCAGAATGAGCCGACACGATCGAAGCGCCGCCTGCTCGAAATCGGGCGCGTCGGCGGGCAGCAGCTGCCAGTGGGTGACCGGCTGGCCGAACAATCGAATCGATCGCATCCTCGGAAATTCCCGCTGCAGGCTTGCGTGGTGTTCGGCCGTGGTCGCAAGCCACACGCCATTGTCATCCTGCGCGTCGCGCCGATCGCGAAGAATGAGGACGATCTGCTCCTCGACATAGACCGCAAGGCAACCGAACATCGGTCGTGTCGTGGGTGCCATTGGGGCCAGCGCCTCGAGCACGAACTCGTGGGGCACGAGCTTGCGGCGCCGGACGGCGAACAAGGCTTCGTCAAGGGGGTCACGACCGGGACTGCGAGGGGCTCGCGGCATGGAATATCCGTCAACCCACGTTCTTCAGCGCTTCCCGGCAACTCAAGGCACTGAGGCGGGTGCGATTGAGCCGGACGTACTTCCTGATCTCCTGAGGGTCCGTCCAGGCATACTGGCGCAGTGCCCAGCCGATCGCCTTGCGCAGGAAGAACTCCCGCGAATGCAGCGACGGTGCGATGCAGGCATACAGCAGTTCAAGGTCGGTCTCTTCCTTGAATCCGAGCTGGCAGATGATTGCCGAACGGCGCTTCCACATATCGGCGGATTTGCTCCACGACAGCATCCTGCGTCGCATCGGCGCCGGATAGTCGCGCAGGATGGTTCCGACCCGGTGCGCGGCGATGTCATCCACGTAGTCCCACCAGGCGCCGCTGACAATCAGCTCCTCGTACAGCTTCATGGCGGACGGCGTCTGAAACGAGCGTGCACGCGGGTCTCCCGCCAGATGCATGGCGGCATAACGCTCCTCGCGAAACTTCGCGTTACGCCACAATTCCAGCACCTGTGACTGCCACTGCGCCGCTGTCGCAAATTGCAGGTCCGCAAAACTTGTCTTCAATATCCGCCGCAGCTGGGGCGTCGGCACGCCGTGGTAGGGCATTGCCGACTTCATGTACGCCTGCATCGCGGTCGCCTTCAGCGGATCACCCGCCTGGCGCAGGGCTTTTCGCAACTTCGCCAACATCGCCGACGTGCCTACCTTGGGTACTCCTCGAACCCATCCTTGACGGCCTGCGCACTGCTCATGTGAAAGCCGGTGTCGAAGTACGGCCGCGTGCCGTAGGTGACATTGGTAAACACGGCCTCCACCTGACTGATCCCCTCCTTGTCGATCGAAAAGGTCTCATGGGCCTGCAGCGTGGAGGGCGCCGTGTCGGTCACGGTCACTGTCTTGCCGTTCTTCAGCACGTAGCTGCGGATCGAGGCGTCATTCTCGTGATCGAAATACACGCTGGTCATCACGACCTGATGTTCCAGATCGACCGCCATGACGCGGCGGCTCCTGATGCGGTTGTCGTTTCGGTGATACCCCATGGCAAGGTCGGCGGCACAACTCATGTTGATGCCACCCGGGTCCCGTCCCGGCGTGACCGGAACATTCGAGGTGGGACGGCCGTCCTCCAGGCGCTGGCAGTGCGATGAGAATATCGGCGGCTTGTCGCCGCTGTTGTTTTCGATACCCGAGAAATACGTATTGACGATCTTCATCAGCTCCTCGCGGGTCCGCCGCTGCGCCACGGGCACGAGCTGGGTGAATTCCGGGCGCGCTCGGTCGCCCAGGTAGTCCGGCGGCGCGGCGGCAGCGCCGCTCGGATCCGGCCGCCCTCGCTCCGAGGTCACGATCGTTTCAATTTCGGTGAGCTTGCGGTCGTAGACCCGCAGCCTGGTGCTGACGATCACCGGCGATCCGTTCTCGAGCATGCGGGCGTAGAAGCCTATCGTCCCCCAGTCCGGGTCGGCTATGTACAACCGGTAGGGCCGCACCTGGGTGGCGTTCTTCCAGAAGCCGTCCGGTATCGGCAGTGGCACGCTGTTCTCGGAATAGCGCACCCCCTTGGCGAGCGGGACCATTGCCGGATCATGCGCAACCAGCGCGGCGATGAACTTTTCGGCGAGGTCCTGCAGACAGGCGCGATCGCAGTCGCCGCTGCCGACATTGGGCGGCAATGCGGCGCCGGATTGCGCCGCTGCGAGCGTCGTGACCCACACCATCGCCCCGGTGATCAACACCGCGGCGGCCAGGCGCAACCCGCGCTGCAGATTCGCAGTCATTCAAATCCCCCCACTTGCGTGCTGATTGGACCAATACTGGTCCTTCCGTCAGCAGATTGACATCACTTCTGCCAGGGCAGGGGCGGGTAGATATGGACCTCGGTGTGCAGCCCCAGCTCCTGGATCCGCTTGTGCCACGCCGCCTCGTCCAGGTTGGCATCGAGTTTGCCGCTGCTGGTATCGAGAATGAAGTACCGGGTTTCCGGTGCGCCCGTGAATTCCAGATCGTTCGTGAACTCGTGGGCCGCCGGGGGTACCTCGCCGATGGCGCCGATCACGATCTGGCCCGTCACCAGGTAGGCGGCAACGTGACCCGGCAGCAGGCGGCTGCCATCATGCTTCACAAGCTTGGTTTGGCCGTCCTTGTCGGGCTGCAGGTAGTAGCTGTTCGGCAGCACCACGACCGGACCGCTCACGGTCGCCGCGGCGGCGCTCAGGGTGACGAGGATCAGGGATGTGAGCAGCAAGGATCGGACCCGGCGGACAAATCGTACATGCATATCGGCAACTCTCCTCAACCAGTCGGCGCAGGAATAGTGCCAAATTCGCACGCTGTCGTTCAAGAATCGGCGCCCGCTGAATGCCGGCGGTACGTGATGCGCGAAATGTCGAAATCCGGCGCGCCGGATCGTCGTGCTGTTGGCAGACCGAGTCGCATCGATTACCGGTTGCGAGGCTCGCCTGCACTTGCGTAACTAACTGTTTTAAAAGGACATCGACATGAAGGTCATGGTCATGGTCAAAGCGACCCCCTCGAGTGAGGCCGGAATTATGCCCAGCCAGGCGCTGCTCGCCGCCATGGGCCGGTTCAACGAGGACCTGGTGAAGGCGGGGGTGATGTTGGCGGGAGAAGGACTGCGCGCCAGCAGTCAGGGCAAGCGCGTCCGGTTCGCCGGGGCATCGCGCACGATCACCGATGGACCTTTCACCGAAACCAAGGAGCTGGTGGCCGGATTTTGGCTGTGGCAGGTGAAATCGCTCGAAGAGGCGGTGGAATGGGTGAAGCGCTGCCCGAACCCGATGCCTGAAGAATCGGAGATTGAGATCCGTCCGCTGTTCGAGGCCGCGGATTTTGCCGCGGAGGCCAATCCCAGCTGAAGGCGTCACAGGACTGTTGCCCGGTTTCCTTGTTAAGGTCCGCACCGTGAATCCGATGTTGAGGTGGTTATGGCGTATGCACTGCTGATTCTCGAACCGCCGGGGCACCGCCAGGCACACACCGAGGCGCAGAGCCGGGAGCTGTACGAGCGCATGATGCGGTTCAGCGAGGAATTGCGCGAGCGCGGCGTGCTGACATTGGCGCAATCCCTCGCCTCCGACCGCGGCGGCGCCCGGGTCCGGGTGCAAGGCAACCAGGCCGCGGTGGTCGATGGCCCGTTCGCCGAAGCACGGGAATTGGTCGGGGGAATCCTGCTGCTCACCTGCCCCACGCGTGCGGAGGCCATCGCGATTGCCCGCCAATGTCCCGCGGCCCATTGGGCCACGGTCGAGGTGCGGGAGCTCGGACCGTGCTTCACCTGACCCCGGCACTGCCACCGTGTCTGAAGCATCTGTCCAACGCACCATCGAAGCGGTCTGGCGCATGGAATCCGCCAGGATCATCGCCAGGCTGACCCGCATGTTGCGTCAGGTCGGACTCGCCGAGGAATTCGCGCAGGATGCGCTGGTGAGCGCGCTGGAACAATGGCCCCGTTCCGGAATTCCCGACAAGCCCGGCGCCTGGCTGATGACGGCGGCGAAGAATCGGGCCCTGGATGAGCTGCGGCGCCGCAAGCTGCTTGAGCGCACCAGCGACGCCATTGCGCATGAGAGCCCGCTCGGCATGACGCCCACGCAGGAACCGGATAAGGCCGCGGATGATGACATCGGCGATGACCTGCTGCGGCTGATGTTCATCGCCTGCCACCCGGTGCTGTCCACGGAAGCTCGCACGGCGCTGACGTTGCGGATGCTGGCGGGCCTGAGCACCGCCGAGATCGCCCGCGCCTTCCTGGTCCCCGAGGCCACCATTGGCCAAAGGATCGTGCGCGCCAAGCGCACGCTGGCGGAGGCGCACGTCCCCTTCGAAGTGCCGCGCACCGATGAGCTCTCGGCCAGACTCGCCTCGGTGCTCGAGGTGATCTACCTGGTCTTCAATGAGGGCTATGCCGCCACCAGCGGCGATGACTGGATGCGGCCCGCCCTGTGTGATGAGGCGCTGCGGCTGGGTCGAATCCTCGCTGAGCTGCTGCCGCATGAAGCCGAGGTGCATGGTCTGGTGGCAATGATGGAAATCCACAGTTCGCGCACCGGCGCGCGCACCAACGCGCTGGGCGAGCCGATTCTGCTACTGGACCAGAACCGCGCGCTCTGGAATCAGCTGTTGATTCAGCGCGGACTTGCCGCACTTCTGCGGGCCCAGGCACTGGGCGGGCCCTCCGGTCCCTATACGCTGCAGGCGGGCATCGCAGCCTGCCACGCCCGCGCCGTCGCGGCGGCGGACACCGACTGGGCGCAGATCGTCGCACTCTACGATGCGCTGACCCAGCTCCTGCCGTCGCCGGTCGTGGAACTGAACCGTGCCGTCGCGGTGTCCATGGCCTATGGGCCCGCCGTCGCGCTGGAGTTGGTGGATTCAATTGCCGCTGAGCCGCGGCTTGCCGGCTACCACCTGCTGCCCAGCGTGCGCGGGGACCTGCTGGAGAAACTCGGGCGATTTGCCGAGGCCCAGCGGGAGTTCTCACGCGCGGCAGGACTGACCCGCAACGCCCGCGAACGCACGCTGCTGCTGGGCCGGGCGGCCGGCTGTGGGACCGTAGCCCAGTAAGCTCCCGAACCTGATCCACCGCGGCGCGCGAATCGCGCGCCGCGGGGATCCCGGCAGGGCCGGCTAGGTCCGATAGGAGTCGCGCTTCTGCATGCGATGCACCACTTCCCGCGGATAGATTCCGGTGTGCCGCGTGCGAATCTCGCTTGGCAGGCGCCCTGCCGGGAACGCTTCGTCCGGGCATGACAGCAGGATGGAGTTGAAGCGCTCGGCCATGCCGGCCCTGAATTCCGGGTGCGAGAGGATGAACAGATCGTTGTTGCGCATCCCGTTCAACACTCGCTCGCCGGCCTCGAGCGGATCCATGGTCGAGCCGGGTGGGAAGGCGAAGGCCGGACGCGGCCGTCCATCCGGGCCCGGCGGCGGCGGCGGCCGCGAGCCCGGTGGCAGGTTGTCGGTACTGACTCCGCCCGGACAGAATGCGGAAGTGCCGATGTTCGTGCCTTCGAGCTCGATGCGCAGCGCTTCCATGATCGCGACCGCGGCGAACTTGGTCGAGGTGTAGATGCCGGCGGTCACGGCCGGCAGCAGTCCGCTCATCGACGCGGTGGTGATGAACTGGCCGCCCTCGTTGTGTTCCTTCATATGCGGCAGGATCACATTGACGCTGTGGTAGATCGCACCGAAGTTGACATCAATGGATTGCTGCCACACCTCCGCGCTTGACTCGCTCGCCTTTGCGAAGGTCTTGATACCGGCGTTGTTCACGACCACATGCAGTTTGCCGTACTTGGCTTTTACCGCAGCGAGCAGCTGCACCCAGCCGTCATGCCCAACCACGTCGTGCATGACCGGGAAGACGGACGCGTCCTTCGCGAACAGCGGCAGTGCCAGGGCCAGGCGCTTCTCGTTGCGGTAACCGATCACCACATTCATGCCGGCATTCGAGAAGGCGCGGGCGATGCCCAACCCGATGCCATCCGATGAGGCCGTGATGTAAGCGGTCTTGCCTTTTACGTCCCGCATGGGTGGCAGCTGTGACATCGCCGGCTCCGGCGGCGGTGGCGGCCGGGGCCCGCCGGGTGGTGGCGCCTGACCACCCGCCTGCTGCGCGATGGCGGTCGAACTGGCACTGAGTGCCGCGAGCAGACCCGCGCCAGCGGCCAGTGATCCTAGGAATTTGCGCCGATCACTCACGGTCGGATCGCTTTCGGTGGATTTCATGGACGGTTCCTTTGTTGACATGTGGGTTCCTAAGCTGTGCTGATGGGGGCGCGCGCCTTACCTGCCAAACGCTTCACCGCCCGCCCGCGGACTCGGTGGCGGCATCGGTTTCCCGGTCACCGGATTCAGATAGTGGAATGGCTCGACATAGTAGTTCGGAAAAGTCAGATACATGACGGTAGGCGGCAGATCCGGCCACGGCGGCCACTTCTCGGGATAGGTATTGAGAATCGTATTGTCCAGCCAGCCGACCTTGTACCCCGAATACATATTGAACGGCCCGTGCAGCTTCTGGAACTGCCAGACTCCGTTTACCTTGACGAACTTGTTCTCATAGTAATTGTGTCCCCAGCCGCCGGAACTCATCACGAATGCAATGCACCTTATCTGCGCGGTCACGCCATCCGCATTGATCGTCGGCAGGCACTGGAACTGCTGGTGATCGATCAGCGAACCGTCGTGGGGGCCTAGTTTGCCGAGGCCGACATGCATGTACTCGAACACGCGCGCGCGTCCGAGGAATACGCCCTTGCCGCCGATTTCCAGGGTCGCATCTTCCGCAAACAGCTCCGACAGATTGCGCCACTGCGCCTTGTCAACGTAGTACCCATAGGCATCCTGCACGATCTCGACGTCGGTCAGATCCTGAAGGCGTTGGATGCGATCGCCGAGGCCGTTCAGCTGCTTCTCGATGTCCTGCAAGTCCGTGCCACCCTGTGCGCGAGCGGCTGACATGCCCATCGCGGCCAGCACGATGGCCAGGGCAATGCCGCGCAGGGGTCCCAAGTTCCGGGTTGCTGGTCGCTGCACGGCCTACTCCTGCTCGCCCGGATCGGGCTTGCCGCTGACCGGATTGTTGTAGTGAAACGGCACGATCTGCAGCTTCGGGAACGACTGGTAGACCACCGTCGGCGGCCGGTCCGGGGCAATGGCAGTACTGGGAGGATCCATCGGATAGGGCTTGGCGGCCCATCCCTGGTCGTAGTCGCCCCAGAAAGTGACGTAGTAATGCAGCTTGCTGAATTTCCATGTGCCCTTGTCGTTCACGTATTCGTTCTCGTATACCCCGCCGCCCCAGCGCCCCTTGCCGCCGCGGGCGAGCTGCACATCACTGCGCCAGCGCGCCTTCGCGGTCCGGTTGTCGTCCGCTATATTGATGATCGGCTGCACCATGACGTAATTATTGAGCTGACCGGCTTCGAGTCCTTCCGGGCCCATCAGGGACAGGGCGCGCTCGACATGGGCGCTGCCGATGTAGACACCGCTCTGGCCGAACTCGTAGCTGGCGTCGTGGCTGAACAGTGCCGCGGCCTTCTTCCACTGTCCTTTGTCGATGTAGTAGCCGTACATGGCCTGCAGGTTCTCGATGGCGCGCACGGAATGCGCGCGGGCCAGCTGCAGCTCCTTGGCATCGGCCAGTTTCTCGAGCCGACCCAGCTCATCATCGGGGCGCCTGGGCGGATCGAAGGGCGCCCGGCTCTGAATGGCCCGCAGCGTGCCATCGGCATAGTCATACGGCGGCACGAACACCGCCGGGAAAGGCGGGTATTGCGCGGCGGCCGGTGCATCGGCCGGGAAATCCCGGGCGATAGCCGACTGCCAGTTGCCGGACACGGGCTTCAAGGCAGCCCAGCCGCCCTGGTATGGCGCCTCGAAGTTCAGGAAGTACCGACGGGCTTTGATCTTCCAGACCTCATGGTCCTTCACATAGTCATCTTCGATGATGGCATCACCCCAGGTCGCCGACTTCTTGTACTCACCCAGCAGTCCCCATTCGCGCCAGCGGGCATGGGCGGTGGTGCCATCGGCGGCCACGGTCACCAGCGGCTGCAGCTGCATGCGCAGGTTGAGGCGCCCGAACGGCAGTCCCGGACCATCCTGCAGGCTGCCGCCGCCGTGGCGCGTCAGCAGTTCGCGGATGTGGGCCTTGCCCTGGTACAGACCATCGACGCCCCATTGAAACGTGCCATCGTCAGTGAACAGGTCGGCCGCTTCGCCGAAGTAACCCTTATCGGTGTAGTAGCCGAAGGAGCGGCCCAGGCGCTGGATCCGGGTGATGGCCTCGACGTACGTGGTCTCTTCGGCAATTGCCTTGAGGCGGGATTTCAGCGCCGCGAGCCGCGCCGCGTCGTCTTTGGCAAACGCGCCGCTGCCCAGTGACAGGCCCAGGAGCAGGCACAGTGCCAGCGGCACCGCTTTCGAAGAGCAAACCATAGACAACCCTGTTGATCTTGTCGGTCGTTGCGGAATCTACACCTGCAGGCCGGCCGGTCAACGACGGCCTGTGTAGAGTCGAGGACTGGCGCGGACAAGTCCTTGATAGACTTACGTTTCCAGTCCCCGCTCATCGAACCGGACATGCGGATTGCCCGCATCCGGCTCTCGGACAAGACCTCATGCGTTCGCCCACGG
>Ga0210400_10003345_pt1 | contig 14249 bp, 8 predicted proteins | sample IncBWH26MmetaG_FD_155456 | JGI IMG/M metagenome (GOLD analysis project Ga0210400, IMG submission 155456) | Forest soil microbial communities from Barre Woods Harvard Forest LTER site, Petersham, Massachusetts, United States - Inc-BW-H-26-M | ecosystem: Environmental > Terrestrial > Soil >...
CATCGGCGACCTTGCCGTGAATCTCGCCGAGCGGGTGGTCTCCCTCCGCGAAATGCAAGGCGCGCAGGTTCCCGAAGAACTGGCTCCGATGGCCTCCGCCGTGCGCGCCATGGTCACCAAAAGTCTCGGGGCGCTCATTTTCCGCAACGTCGAGATGGCTACACTGGTTCTTGAAAGTGACGATGTCGTTGATCGATACCGCGATCGCATTTTCGAGCAGCTCCTCCAGCACATGACTCAGGAGCCCACGCTGGTGAGCCCGGGCCTTCAATTCATTCTTGCCACGCGTCACCTCGAACGCATCGCGGACCACGCCACCAACATTGCCGAGGACATCATCTTTTGGGTCCGTGGTCTCGACGTCCGCCACGGCCGTGGTCTCGCGGTCCGCCCCGACCAGGCCGGCCAGACCGATCCGGTTTCTGCCGGGGATTCCGCGATCACGGAAAATTCACATGTCCTTGATTCGGGCGTGACCCCAGACTGCCAGACTGAACGAGCTTGATCTTCACCTAAAGTCCTACCTCGGGGACCGGTGCACCCCTGGCTCCGGTCCCCATCTCCCCCCTCTTGGAATTCTGCAACTCGCTCCAGGCATCCCCTTGACCCAGCCGGGCAGTCCTACTATCGTCGTAAGAGAGTCGAGATGGATCCGTCCACACATTCTTGCGCGCGCTCTGCGGTGCCGCGATGGCACGTAGGGGTTAGTTTCTTCCTCGCCCTTTTCCTGCTTTACAACCCGTACATGGCTGCGCCAAGTTGCGCGGGTGGTTTGCATGTCCGCCATCCGGCAAGTAACCGTGCCACGGTAGGTGCTTCAGAGCTACAGCACTTCTCTCCTGCAGACGGGCGAGACCAGCTTTCAGCACGTGCGACTGCCGCTATTGAACCACTCGTTTTGCTTCCGGCAGTCTCCTCTCAACCCTTTGAACTCGTTTCGCAAGTAGTCTCCCCCCCACAGCAGTTTTTCGGCTCGAGCCTGTGGTTCCGGCCGCCGCCTGCTCTCTAGCTGGTTTTCGCCTCCGCTGAACTGAAGAGCTTTCGCCACCGGTTGAAACGGCGGCGAGTCACCATTGGTCAGGCCCTTTTAAAAATTCTGCAGGTGTCTGGAAACCGCCAAGGCAGGTCCTGCCGGGTCACGCAGCCTGCCAGGGATACCGTTCATGAAGAAAAAAAAGCTGTGGATTATTGTTGCCGTGCTCTTGGTGATCGTCCTATTGGCCTGGCGGTGGATTGCGCGCGGGCCGACCGAAGCTGATGATCAGAATCATCCAGTGGCCACCTCGGCGGAAACCGTCGCTGCAGTCGCGCACGCCGAGCGCCGCAGCGTGGGAACCACGCTGACCATCGCTGGGGAGTTCAAGCCGTTTCAGGATGTCGATGTTCATGCCAAGGTGGCCGGCTATATCAAGGTGATTTACGTCGATGTCGGCGACCACGTGCAGGCAGGCCAGACGATCGCGGTCCTGGAAATCCCCGAGCTGGCCGCGCAACTCGCGGGCGCGGATGCTGGCGTGCGGCGCTCCAAAGAGGAAATTCGGCGCGCGGAAGGAGACCTGGTTCGCGCACAATCGGCCCATGCCGCCGCCCACTCGGCTTATGCGCGATTGAAACAAGCGGCGGAGTCTCGCGCCGGTTTAGTGGCACAGCAAGAAATCGATGATTCGCAAGCGAAGGATCTGGAATTCGAGGCCCAGGTTTCCAGTTCGAGTGCGGCGCTCTCGTCGGCACAACAGCAGCTTCAAGTAGCCGAGGCCAACCAAAGGCAGTACAGCGCTTTGTCTGACTATTCTCGTATCATGGCGCCCTTCTCCGGCGTGGTTACCGCGCGTTATGCCGATACCGGCGCCCTTATTGCCGCGGGCACTTCCAGCAGCGCGCAGTCCATACCGGTCGTTCGGCTGGCACAAATTTCAAAACTGCGCCTGGTTCTCCCGATCCCCGAATCGGTTGCCGCGCAAATTCATCTTGGCGACCCGGTGAAAGCGCGCGTGCAGGCGCTGAATCAGGATATCGTCGGCAAGGTTTCACGCTTCGCGGATTCTCTCGACCGGCAGACTCGAACCATGGAGACGGAAATCGATTTTGACAACCGCGGCGGACACCTGATTCCCGGCATGTACGCGGAAACACAGCTTTCTCTTCGTGAGAAGAAAGATGCTCTCACCGTTCCCCTCGAGTCCGTCACACGCAACGGAGACGATGCGACGGTGCTCGCCGTCAACCCGGAGAACATCATCGAAGAACGCCACGTAAAGCTGGGACTGGAAGACAGCGTCCGCGTGGAAGTGCTCTCCGGCCTAACGGACAAGGATCGGGTGGTTATCGGCAATCGCAGCCAGTTCCGCAATGGACAGAAGATTCAACCCAAGGACGTCGGCACAGGCGCCTCAAAAGTCGGGGGACAGACCTGATGTCCGGCTTCTCGATTAAGTATCCCTTTTTGATTATCGTCGCCTGCCTCGTGGTAGCCATCGTTGGCAGCGTGACCCTCGTGCGTATGCCGGTTGACCTTTTTCCTCCCATCAACATCCCTGTCGTTGTTGTGGCTACCTTTTATTCCGGCATGCCGCCGCAGCAGATCGAAACGAACATCACCAATCCTTTCGAACGGTTCTTCACGCTGGCCAGCGGGGTGGATCACATCGAATCACGCTCGCTGCCAGGCGTGAGCCTCATCAAAATCTACTTTCAACCGGGCACGAACGCGGATGCCGACCTCAGCACGGTTTCCAACCTCGCCATGGCGGACCTCCGCCGCCTTCCCCCCGGCACGTTGCCGCCAGTGGTGCTGAAGTTCGACGCTTCCAGTTTGCCGGTGTGCTTGATCACCCTCAAAGGCCAGGGATTAAACGAAACGGATCTCCAGGACCTGGGCCGCTACACCGTGCGGAATCAGATCGCCAACGTTCCAGGTGCTTCGGTACCGCAGCCCTTCGGCGGGAAGTATCGTCAGATCATGGTGTATGTCGATCCGCTAAAGCTCGAAGCAAACCAGTTGAGCCCCATGGACGTGGTGCGTACGGTCAACGAGAGCAACCTCATTCTCCCCGCAGGCGACGTCAAGATCGGGCCAATCGATTACAACCTGTACTCCAACAGCCAGGCTCCCACCGCCAAATTCATCAACGGCATGCCGCTAAAAACCGTGGGTCAATCCTCTGTGCTCGTCGGCGATGTCGGCAAAGCCGTGGATGCCAACGCCATTCAGACCAACATCGTGCGCGTGGACGGTCAGGCATCGGTTTACCTGCCGATCCTGAAGCAGGGCGGGGACACCAATACCATCGCGGTGGTGGACGGCATCAAGGAAGCCTTGCAGCATCTCGTTGATATTCCGAAACAGCTCGTCACGCGCGTCGTCTTTGACCAGTCTCTCTTTGTCAAAACGGCCATCGCCAACCTGCTCCGCGAGGGCTCCATCGGGCTGGTCCTGACCGGCGTGATGATTCTCCTGTTCCTCGGCAGCATGCGCGCTACCCTCGCGGTTTTCCTGTCCATCCCGCTCTCCGCGCTTGCCGCATTTCTGGCCATCAGCGCCGGTGGTGGCACCGTGAACACCATGGTGCTGGGCGGACTCGCACTGGCGTTCTCGCGCTTGATCGACAATTCCGTCATCGTGCTCGAAAACATCTTCCGCCATCTCGAGATGGGAGAGGCTCCGGAAGTCGCCGCAGAGAAAGGCGGGCAGGAAGTCGCCCTGGCCGTGCTTGCCGCCACCATCACCACCGCCATCGTTTTCTTTCCGGTGGTGTTTCTCTACGGTGTCAGCCGTTTCCTTTTCATGGCTCTTGCCACGGCGGTGATCCTTTCTCTGTTCGCTTCCTACCTCGTTGCCATGACAGTCGTCCCGCTGTATTGCGCCAAGCTCCTCAAGAAACATGAGGCCGATGAGGAAGTGGGGGAGCTTTCCACTTCGCCGCACCTCTGGATCGTCAGGAAGTTCAATCTCTACTTTGAGCGAATGCTCGGAAAGTACGACCGTACGCTAGCGGCCTCGCTGCTGAAACCGGCCGGCGCGGTCGTCGGCCTCGTCGGCGTCTCGCTGCTTTCTTTTTCTCTCTATCCGTTTCTCGGGGTCTCCTTCTTTCCGAGAACCGATCCCGGTCAGTTCGTAATCAACCTGAAGGCGCCCTCCGGAACCCGGGTCGAGCTCACCGAAAATTATGTGAAACAGGTGGAGCAGATCATCCACCAGGTGGTCCCTGCCAACGAGCTCCAAATCATCGTTTCGAACATCGGCATCACCACGGATTTTTCGGCGATTTACACGCCCAATTCGGCGTCGCACACCGCGTTCGTGCAAGTAAGTCTTAAGGAGGGCCACACGGTCGGCAGCTACGAGTACATGCGGCGCGTGCGCCGGGAGCTCGGCCAGCAGCTCCCTCAGCTCAGCACCTACTTTCAGTCGGGCGGGCTCGTCGACGCGGTCATCAATCTCGGCTTGCCCGCGCCTATCGACATCCAAGTTAGCGGCAACAATCTCAGCAGCGTTTACGCCACAGCGGCAAAAATCGCTGCGCCCGTTCGCGGACTCGGGAGTGTCAGCGACGTTCTGATTCCCCAGGATATCGATTACCCTGCCTTGCAACTCGACGTTGACCGCGGGAAGGCCAGTCTCCTCGGTCTCTCGCAGAAAGAAATCGTCGACAACGTCATCACCGCCCTCACTTCGAACGGCATGATCGCGCCGAATTACTGGATCGATCCAACGAGCGGCAACCCCTACCTGCTGGCCGTCCAGTATCCCGAGGACCAAGTCAAGACGATGGCCGATCTGAAGCAGATTCCCCTGCGCGGCGGGAAAAGCACGGAACCGACCCCCCTCGATAGCGTGGTAAAAGTCAGCACTATTCCTTCCCCTACGGAAGTAGACCACTATCAATTGTTTCGTGTGATCGATGTATACGTGTCGCCGAAGAGCGAAGATCTCGGCCGGCTGGCCAGCCAGGTGGAAAAAATTATCAAGGACACCCAGCTGCCGGAAGGAGTTCGTGTAAACCTGCGGGGCTCGGTGCAGGGCATGCGCGCTTCCTTCAAGAGCTTCGGAATCGGCCTGCTCCTCTCCGTCGTCTTGGTGTATCTGATTCTGGTTGCGCAGTTCGCGTCATGGAAGGATCCCTTCATCATCCTTCTGGCGATACCGCCCGGACTTGCCGGCGTGCTCTTGTTCCTGCTCGCGACGGGCACGACGTTGAACGTGATGTCCCTGATGGGACTGGTGATGATGGTTGGCATCGTGGTTTCGAACAGCATCTTGATCGTCGAGTTTGCCCGTCATCTTCATCATCAAGGCAAGCCGCTGCAGGAAGCCGTCTCGACCGCCGCTCGCTTGCGTCTTCGTCCCATCTTGATGACCTCCCTGGCAACCCTTCTGGGCCTGATCCCCATGGCTCTCGGCACCGAGCCAGGCAGCGAACAATACGCCCCGCTGGCCCGGGCAATCATTGGTGGCTTGCTTGTTTCTGTCGTCGTGACGGTCTTTCTCGTGCCTGCGGCTTACCAGATCGTGCACCGCAAGAAAGAGACGAGTTCTGGAGGAGGCGCAAGCGTGATGCGCTATACATTTGCTTCTTGCATTCTCTCCCTTCTGATCTGTGCGCCGCTTCTGGCGCAGATGCCGGCAAGCCCGCCGGCCTCTTCGGCCCCAGCTCTGCCCTCCCCGGTTGGCAAGGAACTGACGTTGGCCCAAGCCGAAGCTCTCGCTCTAAGAAACAATCCGCAAATTGCCATTGGGAAGCTGCGCGCGCTGGTCGCGCGCCAGTATGTCCGGGAGGCTCGCTCCGCGCTTCTACCCAACGCCTATCTCAGCGTCACTGCGGTAGACTCGAATCCGGGCAGCCGCCTCGCCGCCGGTAGCCTTAACAATCCGATTCTTTTCCCACGCGCCGCCGCCGGCGCGACCGTCGGCCAGTTGATCACCGATTTCGGCCGCTCCACGAACCTGCTCTCCAGCTCCGAATACCAGGCCAAGGCCGAAGATCAAAATGCCGCAGCCACCTCGGCCCAAATCACGCTGGCGGTGGACCAGGCTTTTTACAATGTGTTGGAAACCAAGGCGCTGGTGGCCGTGGCGCAGCAAACGGTCGACTCCCGCCAACTCCTGGTGGACAAGATCAAGGCGCTCACCGACGCCAAGCTGAAGTCCGAACTCGATCTGAGTTTCACCCGCGTTGACCTGGCACGCGGAAAGCTCTTGCTGCTGGAAGCTCATAACAATTACCAAACTTCGCTCGCGGCCCTTTCCGCGATCCTCGGCTACCCGGATGAACAGGATTTTCAACTCGTTGAGGAGCCTGCCGCGATTGCTCCCCCTGTTCTGGACGCCCTCCCGCTCATTCAGCAAGCCCTGCAGCAGCGTCCGGAAGTCGCGGCGCTCCAGAACGAAGTGGAAGCCGCGCAAAAATTCAGCAGGGCCGAACATGACCTTTGGCGTCCCACCGTCAGCGCTCTCGGCGTCGTCGGGGAGGCTCCCGTTCGCGACAACCATATCCCCAACTGGTATGGCGCCGTCGGATTGAATGTAAACATCCCTATCTTTAACGGTTTTCTCTTCAACGCGCGCGCCAAAGCCGCCGATCTTCAGACCGAAGTAAATCGCCAAAAACTCGCCGATCTTAGAAACAGCATTGCCCGCGACGTGCGCACTTCCTGGCAAGACACCACGCGCGCCTACGAGCGCCTCTCGGTCACCCAGCAACTACGCGAACAAGCCAGTCTAGCCTTCGACCTCGCGCAATCCCGCTACAATCTCGGTCTCGGCTCTATCGTCGAATTTAGCCAGGCCGAACTCGGAAAAACCGAGGCCGATATCGCCGACACCGATGCCAAATACCAATATCGCTTGACCCAAATCGTCCTTGCTTATAGCATCTCGTCACCGAAGTAGGTCCCTCCTCGCGGTGCCGAGGGGAAGCCGCCTTTTGGAGATTGCGGATGGCTCGGTTTTTCCTGCAGCCAGGCAGCGGACGAGATGCGGCCCATAAATTGTTTTCTTCGGCTCGCCTCGGCCCCTGTCTGTTGCCGTTAACAAACCGGAAAATCCGCAACCTCTGATACGTCAATGGTTTCCCGTGGATTCCCAAGTACTGTTACAGGATATTCACATTCGATTGACGTAGTTGTAAGACGGGGCCTTTACCTTCTGCCGCGGGGGTGGTACGCATTTTTTTCGGTACCAGGTCGAATTTTGCTCCAAAGAGAGAGGAAATGAAAAAACTAGCAGCACTTGCAGTATCGCTATTGCTTGTTACCGGAACTGCTTTTGCCGATACGCCGAAGAACGCCGATCCGCAACCTGCCAAGGCGGCTCAACCGGCTAAGCCCAAAGCGGCCAAGAAGGCTGAGAAGTCCGACGCAGCCATTGCGGCCCAGCTCGAGGAGCTCCGGCAGGCTCTCCAGTCGCAGCAGGAGCAACTTCAGATGCTCAAGGAAGAGCTTGCCAAGCGCGACCGCCAGATCGATGAAGCGCGCGAAGCAGCGGCGGCGGCCAGCGCTCGCGCAGCCGAAGCCAGCACCAAAGCCACCGAGGCTGTGAACACCAACGCCGAAGTGAAGTCCACAGCGGTTGCCCTCAACTCCACCGTCAGCGCCTTGAAAGCCAGCAATGAAATCCTCAAGACCACCGTGGCCAAGGAACAAGCCGACGCCCAAAAAGCATCTGAAGACGGCCCGTCCGCCATCAAGTACAAGGGCGTCAGCCTCACACCTGGCGGCTTCATCGCGGCGGAAACGGTTTATCGCCAGCGCGCGGAGAGTGCCGACATCAACACCCAACTCAATGGAATTCCCTTCCCGGGCAACGCCCTCAGCAAGGTTTCCGAAAATGTTTTCTCCGCTCGCCAGACACGCGCCACCTTGTTGGCCGAGTCCAAGGTTGGCCCCGCCAAGCTCACCGGCTATTTCGAAATGGACTTCCTTGGCGCCGGCGCTACCTCCAACAATCGTCAGAGCAACAGCTATGTTTTCCGGCAGCGCCAATTGTGGGCGCAAGCCGCCTTCGACAGCGGTTTTTCCATCACCGGCGGCCAAATGTGGAGTCTTGCCACGGAAAACAGGAAGAGCATTCAAAACCGTCAGGAAGCCTTGCCAATGATGATCGATCCGCAGTACGTCGTTGGCTTCACCTGGCAGCGTGCCTATTCTCTCCGACTGACACAGAGCCTTCTTGACAGCAAACTGACTCTCGGTGTTTCGATCGAAGGTCCGCAAACAACGCTCGGCGGTCGCGGCTTCTCTACTTTCACCAGCGCTGCTAACGCCACCTCGCAGAATTTTTGGTACGCAGCTCCAGGAAACGGCGGCGGTCTCAACAATTTCACCGACGCCACCGGCTACACACCGAACAGGGCTCCGGACATCGTCGTCAAGGCCGTCTTGGACCCTGGCTGGGGGCACTATGAAGTATTCGGCATCGTCAGCCAGTTGCGTGCCCGCATTTATCCCTGCGCTGTGGTTAGCGATGTCGCACCAGGCACCGTTATTGGCCCGCTTACCTATAACGGCCCACAAATCGGTTGCACGGCTGCCCCGGGGGCTATAGCTCCTACTTCGGCTGGAGCCTTCAATGATTCACGCACTGGCGGGGGAGGCGGGGCCAGCTTGCGCGTTCCGCTCTTCGCGAAGAAGCTGGACTTTGGCGTCAAGGGCGTCTACGGCGACGGTATCGGTCGTTTCGGTTCATCGCAGTTGGCCGATGCCACCGCCCGTCCCGACGGCACGCTCGCTCCGATTCGCACCGGTCATGGCCTCGGCATCCTCGAGTTCCACCCAACGCCCAAGCTGGACATCTATGCGTATGGCGGAGCCGAATACGCCGCCCGCGCTGCTTACAATAATTACGAGACCGTGGCGGTGACCGCAACGACCGTGACGCGCTCCAACACCAAAATTGGCGGTTATGGCAACCGTGCCGCCAACAACACCGGTTGCAGCACGGAGAATCCTCCTGCGACCCAACTCCTACCCAACGCTGGGGGAACCTGCGCTGGCGACGCGCGCATCGTCATCGAAGGCACCCTCGGCTTCTGGCACAAGCTCTACCAGGGTCCCAAGGGTGGCTTCCGCTGGGGCATGACCTATTCTTACTTGACCAGGACCGGCTGGTCCGGAAGTGGTGGTCTAGCGGCAGGGAGTGCGGGTCTTTCACCCAAGGCCGTCGACAACATGGTGTGGACCTCTTTCCGCTATTACTTGCCGTAGTTCGGGTCAGGCAATATGTCGGCCCGTCCTTACCCTGGGACGGAAAAAGGGCAGCTCCTCACCGAGCTGCCCTTTTTATTTGTTCCGCACGTTGTACCGCCCTAACCCTCTCATCCGAAGAGCCTTAGGTCCTGGTGTTGACCCGATGCGGCCGCCGATTCAAGCAACAATGAACCTCTTGTAACAATGCCGTAACAATGGGGGCACATACTTGCCGTTCCCGGGAAAAGACAAATATTTCAGACGGAGATGAAGCATGAAGCGAATCACAGGATTGTTCTTGGTAGTTCTCGCCTTCGCTGGTGTTCTATGGGCCGATAGCGCACTCTCCATCACCGGCGCGGGCGCGACGTTTCCCTACCCCATGTATTCCAAGTGGTTTGACGAATACCACAAGAAAAACGCCAATCTTGAAATCAACTATCAATCCATCGGCTCCGGCGGCGGCATCAGACAGGTCACCGAAGGAACCGTGGACTTCGGCGCCACCGATGGCCCCATGAACGACGAGCAGATCAAGGCCTACCAGGACAAGCACGGCTTTGCCATCCTGCATTTCCCAACCGTTCTCGGCGCTGATGTGCCGACCTACAATATTCCCGGCGTCGACGTAGAGTTGAGTTTCACTCAGGAGGCCATTGCGGGAATCTTTCTTGGAACAATCACGAAATGGAATGACCCGGCAATCACCGGTTCGAACAAGGGTGTGAGTCTCCCCGCAAACGACATCGTCGTGGTGCATCGGTCGGAAGGTAGTGGCACGACCTACATCTGGACAGACTATCTTTCAAAAATCAGCGACGAATGGAAAACCAAGGTCGGTAAAGGTGCGTCGGTGAACTGGCCCGTGGGCCTCGGCGGCAAGGGCAATGAGGGCGTCACCGGCACGGTCAAGAATACTCCCAACTCCATCGGTTATGTCGAATTGATCTACGCGATCCAGAACAAAATGCCTTATGGCCGGGTGAAAAATTCCTCTGGCGCTTTCGTAAAGGCAGATCTTGCAAGTGTCACTGCCGCCGCGGCGGCCGCCGTAAAAAGTATGCCGGACGATTTCCGCGTTTCGATTACGGACGCCCCCGGCAAGACAGCCTACCCCATCTCCAGCTTTACCTGGCTGCTTGTTCCCGCTAAGTTTTCCGATGCCAACAAGCGCGATGCCATCAAGGGTTTCGTGAAATGGATGTTGGCGGACGGTCAGAACTATACCGAGGCATTGTCCTACGCTAAGCTGCCCAAGGAAGTCGTGGCCAAGGAATTGAAGGCCATCGACAAGATTCAGTAACACTGGCTGCGAACGTGGGAACGACCACCACCACCGTGCCGAGCGCGGGCCCCCTTGCGGGCTCGCGCTCGTTTCTTTCCCGCCTCCGCCAGGGCGATGAAATCGCGCGAATGATTACCTTTCTGTTCGCCGCTTCCGTCGTTCTTGTCACCGTGCTGCTCGTTTTCGAATTGTGGCAAGGTTCCGATCTCTCCCGCCACAAGTTCGGTTTCAATTTTTTCCGCACCTCCGTTTGGGACCCCATCTTCGGTCAATTCGGCGCTCTGCCCTTCATTTACGGGACGCTCATCACCGCGGCAGTTTCTCTGCTCATCGCCGTTCCCCTCGGCATCGGCGCCGCGATTTTTCTTGCCGAACTCGCCCCAGCGAGAGTTTCCGATACGCTGGAATTCTTCATCGATCTTCTCGCCGCCGTCCCCAGCGTCATCTACGGCGTCCTCGGCATCTTCATCGTCGTTCCCATGATGCGCCAATACATTCAGCCGGCGCTCAAACATTCCCTCGGCTTCCTTCCGCTCTTTCAAGGCCCTGCCTATGGTGTCGGTTTTCTGACGGCAGGCGTGGTCCTCGCCATCATGGTGATCCCCTATATCATTTCCGTTTCACGTGAAGTCCTGCTTTCCGTCCCCCGCGACCAGCGCGAAGCCGCCCTCTCTCTCGGGGCCACGCGCTGGGAATCCACCTGGAAAGTGGTTGTTCCTTTTGCCCGCGCCGGCATTTTTGGTTCAATTTTCCTAGCCCTCGCCCGCGCCCTCGGGGAAACCATGGCCGTTACCATGGTCATCGGTAACACCCCCACCATCAGTGCGTCTCTCTTTTCTCCCGGCTATTCCATCGCTGCCGTCATTGCCAATGAGTTCACCGAAGCCGTCGGCGATCTCCATACGCAGTCTCTGATCGAGCTTGCCCTGGTGCTCTTCATCCTTACTTTCATCCTCAACGGTGTGGCGCGCTTGCTGATCGTCGCCACTTCCCAGCGCGGCAGCGGAATGGGCAACGTATGAGCCCTCGCCTCCGCTGGCGCAAATTTGTGAGCGGCTTCATGCTCGCGATGACGGGCGTGTGCGCCTTCGTCGCCGTTTCCGTCCTTTTCCTCATTCTTGGCTATCTCGTCTATCACGGCGGTACTTCCATCAACTGGAACTTCTTTACGAAATTGCCTACTCCCGTTGGCGAGACCGGTGGCGGTATGGCCAACGCCATCGTCGGCAGCGGGAAGCTGCTTCTGCTCGCTACGCTCATCGGCGTTCCCATCGGATTCTTTGGCGCCATTTATCTTGCGGAATTCAGCGGTGCCACCACCGCTTTTGTCGTCCGTTATGCTGCAGACTTGCTCAACGGCGTTCCCTCCATCGTCATCGGCATTTTTGCTTTCATCCTTGTCGTTCATCCTTTCAAGCATTTCTCAACGCTCGCCGGCGGATTCGCCCTCGGCCTGATGATGATTCCCATTACTCTGCGCAGCACGGAAGAGTTTTTGCGCGGTGTGCCCAACGCTTTGCGCGAAGCTGCCATGGCCCTTGGCGCCAGCAAGTGGAAAACCATCGCCTCGGTTATCGTCCCCGCCGCGTATCGCGGCATCCTCACTGCCATTCTGCTGGCCTTTGCTCGCGTCGCCGGTGAAACCGCCCCGCTCCTTTTCACCGCCCTCGGCAATCGCTTTTGGAGCCCTGGCTGGAACCAGCCCACCGCTGCTCTCCCGGAAATGATTTACAGATATGCCATCTCTCCGTATGATGATTGGAATCGTCAGGCTTGGGCTGCGGGGCTCGTCTTGCTAGTTTTAATTCTTGTTATTAACATCGTTGCCCGGGCGATTCTTTCCCGGGGCATTGCGGTTCCGAGGTCTTAACCTATGCACGCTTCTGTGAGGCCAGCTTTGACCGTGAAAATACCTCCCATCGCGACCAGTCCGGCGGCGCGAGAGACGTCGGCGGCCCTCTCCATGCGCATGACCATTTCCAGGGTCAATTTCTTTTACGGCAGCAAGCAGACTCTCTTCGACATCAGCATGGGCATCGCCACCAACAAGGTCACCTCTCTGATTGGTCCCTCCGGCTGTGGCAAGTCCACCCTGCTTCGCACCCTGAATCGCATGTACGAGATCGTGCGCGGCGCCCGCCTGGAAGGCGAAATTCTTCTCGATGGCCAGAACATCCTAACGCAAGACGTTACTTCGTATCGCCGCCGCGTCGGCATGGTTTTTCAGCGCCCCAATCCTTTCCCCAAGTCCATTTTCGACAACGTTGCCTATGGTCTGCGGATTAACGGCTCGAAAGCTCCTATCTCGGAAGCGGTCGAAAAAAGTCTGCGTCACGCCGCCCTCTGGGACGAAGTGAAAGACCACCTGCACAAGTCCGCCTACGAACTTTCCGGCGGCCAGCAGCAACGCCTGTGCATCGCCCGCGCCCTTGCCGTCGAGCCCGAAGTGCTTCTTCTCGACGAGCCCTGTTCCGCGCTCGACCCCATCAGCACCGCCAAAATCGAAGAGCTGCTCGTCCAATTGAAGGATCTTTGCACCATCGTCACCGTGACCCACAACATGCAGCAGGCCGCGCGCATCAGCGATTTCACCGCCTTCCTGCTCACCGGTCAGCTCATCGAGTTCAGTCCCACGCCGCAGCTCTTCACCACGCCGGGTGACCCCCGCACGGAGGCTTACATCACCGGCCGCTTCGGCTGACACCTTTATCGCTCCGTCGTTTCGAGCGAAGCGAGAAAGCTCTTGTCGTTTTGCTGTAAGTTAGTCGTGATGGAAAGGGGTTCATGGAACGCCATTTCGAAAAAGACCTGAACGAGATGAAAGAGCGCCTGCTCTGGATGGGCAGCCTCGCGGAGCGTGCCGTCCACCAGTCCGTTCACGCCGTTCTGGAATCCGACGAACAGCTCGCCAAGCGCGTCCTCGATGAAGAAGACGCCATCAACGAGCTCCAGATGGAAATTGACGATCGCGTCGTTCAGCTTCTCGCTCTGCACCAGCTCATGGCCATCGATCTCCGCTTCGTGCTGGCGGTCTCGCGCATCAATAACGATCTCGAGCGCATCGGCGATCAGGCCGTCAACATCGCTCAGGGCGCCCTGCGCATCCTTCGCCACCCGCGCGTGAAGCCCTACGTCGATCTGCCGCGCATGAGCGACCTCGCCGAGGAGATGGTGCGCAATGCTCTCAACGCCGTTGTCCGCCGCGACGTCGAGCTGGCCCAGAGCGTCCTTGCCACCGACGATAAGGTGGACAGCTTCCGCGATCAGATTTTCCGTGAATTGCTCACCTACATGATGGGCGATTCCAGCGTCGTCTTTCCCGCGTTCGAATTGATCCTCGTCGCCAAGAATCTCGAGCGCATCGGCGACCACGCCACCAACATCGCCGAAGACGTCATCTACCTCGTCCAGGGCCAGGACATCCGCCACCCCACCGTCGACCGTCGCTGACTTTGTTCCACTATCAGGAGCTCATCTCCTCGCGCGAGGCGCCGGGCAGTTCCGCTGTTAGCGCAAAGCATGCCTCTGGCTGGCAAGGTGCCTGCCGGTAACTCACAATCATCCCAATTTTATTGGAAATCCAAATCCCTTGGCAGAGCATCAAAGCGCTTGCTGGTGATTATTTATGCCTAGACATACGTCCCGGGTATTGTGGTTAAGCTTAAGTCTCCTGCTGCGCAGCCTTTCATCGGCGGCTCAGTCCACGCAGCCGCCCATCGCCCCGGGAGCGGAAAGCGGCCGGCCCGACGTACAGGCCAAAGGAGCCCCGCCTGTCGAGCAG
>Ga0210400_10003347_pt1 | contig 14242 bp, 11 predicted proteins | sample IncBWH26MmetaG_FD_155456 | JGI IMG/M metagenome (GOLD analysis project Ga0210400, IMG submission 155456) | Forest soil microbial communities from Barre Woods Harvard Forest LTER site, Petersham, Massachusetts, United States - Inc-BW-H-26-M | ecosystem: Environmental > Terrestrial > Soil >...
GCGTGGTGACGATCCGGTCCGGGATTGATGCGACCGGCGTGCTGGTGACGGTCGAGGATGAGGGCATCGGATTCGACCCGCAGGAGATCGATCGCATTTTCGACAGTTTTTATACGACGAAGCCGGCGGGGATCGGGGTCGGACTGTCGATCAGCCGGTCGATCATCGAGGCCCATGGCGGGCAATTGTCCGCCTTCCCCGCTGTGCCCCAAGGCGCGCGCTTGTGCTTTGCGCTGCCGGTCGCGATTGCGTCCGAAAAGCATCCGGCAACGGCAACGGCGATACTCGACCATCCCCGGCAACTGGCCGGTTTGGCCAAGCGCTAAACCAAAGTCGCCGCGGCGCTGATCCTTGTTGCTATCCCGCTGTCCCCCTGTTCCGTCGAAGGATTCCGCTGAGCCGTATAGTCTCCGGAGCCGAAGCCGCATTGTTTGACCATTTGATGGAACCGCTGATCTCGATCGTGGACGACGACGAGCCTGTGCGCGAGGCGCTGCGGCGCGTTCTGGCGGCGCATGGTCTGGAAACCGCGGTTTTTGCCTCAGGTAAGCAGCTCCTCGCTTCCGACCAGCTGCCGCGGATGTCTTGTCTGATCGTTGATGTTAAAATGCCAGGGATGGGCGGGCTCGCACTTCACCATCGGCTGGTGGCAGAGGGTCATCATATCCCGACCATCCTGATCACCGGCGGCGCCACGGCAAGCGGCCGCAAGCGCGCTCTCGCGGAGGGCATTTTATCGTATGTACCGAAGCCCCTCAGCGAGGAAACCCTGCTCGACAATGTTCGTCTCGCGCTGGCGCGCAGCACCGCCGGCAATGGCGGCAGGATGGTTGGGGCGCAGTCCGTCGCGCCGCGCAATGGCAGCCGAGCGGATGCGGGTGAACTGATGGCGCATCGTCCGCAACTGTCGCTGCATCTGCGACGGCTGCAGGCGGAGTCGATCGCGATCCTGCGCGAGGTCGCAGCCGAGTTTCGCAACCCGGTGCTGATGTACTCGATCGGCAAGGATTCGAGCGTTCTGTTGCATCTGGCGCTGAAGGCCTTCTATCCGGCGAAACCGCCCTTTCCGCTGTTGCACGTCGACACGACCTGGAAATTCCGCGAGATGATCGCGTTCCGCGACGCGACCGCGCAGCGGCTCGGGCTCGACCTTATCGTGCATATCAACCAGGAGGGGCTCGACCGCGGCGTCGACCCGATTGCCTCGGGATCGGCACTGCACACGCAGGTGATGAAGACCGAGGCGCTGAAGCAGGTGCTCGACCAGCACGGGTTCGACGCAGCGATCGGCGGAGCGCGGCGCGACGAGGAGAAAAGCCGGGCGAAGGAGCGGATCTTCTCGTTCCGCAATCCCGGGCATGTGTGGGACCCCCGGCAGCAGCGGCCCGAGCTGTGGCGGCTCTACAACACGCGGCTGCGCCCGGGTGAATCGATGCGGGTGTTCCCGCTGTCCAACTGGACCGAGCTCGACGTATGGCAGTACATCGAAGCCGAAGGCATCGAGGTGGTGCCGCTCTATTTCGCCAAGCCGCGGCCGGTCGTGCAGCGCGGCGGGGTGTGGATCATGGTCGATGACGACCGCCTGCCGCTGGAGCCGGGCGAGACGCCCGAATTGCGCCGGGTGCGGTTTCGGACACTCGGCTGCTACCCGCTGAGCGGGGCGATCGAGTCGGAGGCCGCGACCGTCGGCGAGATCGTCGCCGAATTGCGCCAGGCGAGCCGCTCCGAGCGACAGGGGCGGCTGATCGACAATGACTCCGAGGCGTCGATGGAGCGCAAGAAGCGCGAGGGCTATTTCTGATGCCCGACGACGCCATTGTGCGGCCGGTCGCGGCCGAGCGCGGCCTGCTGCGCTTTCTGACCTGTGGCTCGGTCGATGACGGCAAATCGACGTTGATCGGCCGGCTGTTGTTTAACGCCGAGCTGGTGCTGGCCGATCAGATGGAAGCCCTGGAGCGGGAATCGCGGCGCTTTGGCACGACCGGCGGCGACATTGATTTCTCGCTGCTGCTTGATGGGTTGGAAGACGAGCGCCAGCAGCGCATCACGATCGATGTCGCATACCGCTTCTTCGCGACGCCGCGGCGTTCGTTCATCGTCGCCGACACGCCGGGGCACGAGCAGTACACCCGCAACATGGTGACGGGCGCCTCCACCGCGGATCTGGCGGTGCTGCTAGTCGATGCCCGCAAAGGCGTCCTGACGCAGACCCGGCGGCATTCGCTGGTGTGTTCGCTGCTCGGCATTCGGCATGTCGTGCTGGCAATCAACAAGCTCGACCTCGTCGGCTACGACCGCGCGGTGTTCGAGCGCATTGCCGAGGAATACCGCCGGATCGCGGCCGAGCTTGGTTTTGCCTCGCTCGCGGTGCTCCCGATCTCGGCGCGCGAGGGCGACAATGTCACCGGACGTTCGCCGAACATGCCGTGGTACGCGGGCCCGAGCCTCCTCGAATATCTCGAAACGGTGGAAGTCGAGGATGGCACGGGCGGCCGGCCGTTCCGCTTTCCGGTGCAGTGGATCAACCGCCCGGATCTGGATTTCCGCGGTTTCGCCGGGACCGTCGTGGCGGGCTCGGTCGCGCCGGGCGACCCGGTCGTGGTGATGGGCTCAGGCCGCCAGTCGCGGATCAAGGAGATTGTGACCTTCGACGGCCGGCTGAAGCGGGCCGCGACCGGCGACGCGGTGACATTGACCCTGGAAGACGAGATCGACATCTCGCGCGGCGACCTGCTGGTGGCGCCACAGGCGCGCGCCGAGTTCGCCGACCAGTTCGCCGCCACCCTGGTGTGGATGAAGGAGGAGAGCCTGATACCGGGCCGCTCCTATTGGCTGAAGCTCGGAACCCGCACCGTGGCGGCGACGGTGACGGCCCTCAAATACCGCATCGATGTCGATAGCGGCGCCCATCTCGCGGCGCGCTCCCTGGGCAGCAACGAGATCGGCTTCTGCAACATCTCGACGGCGACGCCAGTGGCGTTCGACGCATACGCCGCCAACCGCGATACCGGCGGGTTCATCCTGATCGACCGGTTCACACAGGAGACCGCGGCGGCCGGGATGATCGCGTTCGCGCTGCGGCGCGCCAGCAACATCCACTGGCAAGATTCGACTGTCACTCCCGGCCAGCGCGCCGAACTGAAAGGGCAGCAGACCGCGGTTTTGTGGTTCACCGGCCTGTCGGGCGCCGGCAAATCGACGATCGCCAACCGGATCGAGCAGAAACTGCTGGCGCGCGGCTGCCACACGATGCTGCTCGATGGCGACAATGTCCGGCATGGGCTGAACCGGGATCTCGGCTTCACCGACACCGACCGTGTCGAGAACATCCGGCGCGTCGCCGAGGCGGCCCGACTGATGTGCGAGGCTGGGCTCGTTGCGATATGCGCCTTCATCTCGCCGTTCCGCGCCGACCGCCAGATGGCGCGTGACATCACGGCGCCGCACCCGTTCATCGAGGTGTTCGTCGATACGCCGATCGAAGAATGCATCCGGCGCGACCCCAAAGGGCTCTACGCCAAGGCCCAGTCCGGCGCGATCCCGAACTTCACCGGCATCGACTCGCCCTACGAGCCGCCCGAGGCGCCGGAAATTCGCCTGGCGACGATCGGCGCCGACGCGGACGCCCTGTCCGACCAGCTGATCGAGGAATTGCGCCGGCGCGATATGCTCGGTTAGGTGCCGTAATCTCACAAGACCTCCCCTTGACCGGGCTTGTCCCGGTCATCCACGTCTTAACGCGCTCCAATCGTGGCAAGGAAGACGTGGATGACCAGGACAAGGCCGGGCGCGGGGTTATCTGCGGTTGTGACAGAGCGGCCGCCGGTCAGTATTCCGAGGGTAAGCGGCCTTCGGCATAGCCGTTGCTGAGAAAATGCTCGGTCGCACTGATGATCTGGCCCTTCTCGATCCCGTCGGCGACATCCGGATAGGTCGTCAGGTACCACTCCTCGTCGACGTCGAATAGCGCCGGCCGGCGGCCCTCGAAATAGCCGTTTTCGACGAAGTGATGCTTGGCCGATTTGAACATCCCGGCCTGGATGGCTTCCGACACATCCGGATACTGCGCCAAGTACCACGGCTCGTCGACCGTGATGCCGCGCAACAGCAGCTTCACGATGTCCAGCAAATCCCGATACATCAAGGTGGCGCGATCGCGGTCGGCGTTTGCCGTAATCTTGTACTTCTGTTTGACAAAAGCAAAGGGAGGCAAATAACTCACCGGCGACCCCCGCGACTAAAAAATGCTTTGGATATGGCGAGGAACTCTAGTTCGGGCGTCCCGAATTCGTCAATGCGCGCTGGCGACGGCGCCTAGGCAAACATGCCTCTCGGACCTATTGCCGCATCGATCGATCGACGACCCGCAGCTGGAGGCCTTCAAGCGGGTCATCAGCTGCCGTCGACAGGCAGGGCGCTCCGTTGCGCGCCGGCCCCGAGATAATGCCGGATTGAAAGTACCCGGAATATTCGCAATCGAACCGGGCGCCCAGGGCTCCGGCTTTCTGCCGTACCGCGAAGCCGACGAGCGGGGTGCTCTTGCCGATGGTGCCGCAACGCGAGCCGCTAGGGAGCCACGCGGTTTCGACGCCGCTGGCGGACAGGCCCTTGTATTCGATCGCCGACGCGGCCAACGCATCGCGCGGCAGGATCGCGAAGGCTTCGACCCATGATCCGGCACCGACCCGGCCGGCCCAGCCCGGTTCGAAGAAATACACATCGCCACGCCCGCGAATGTGCAGGAGGATTTCGAGACCCACCTCCTCCTGCGAGCGCATGGGGATCGCCGGAGCCGTCAGAACCACGGTCGTGATCGGAAACTCCGTCGGCGCATCGAGACGCCGGATCGCCAGCGCGAGCGGTGGGCCCGAGGGATCGCGCCCGAGATAGGCGGTGACCAGGGCGGCTCCGCCGCCGGCCGGCGAGCGCACGAACAAGGTGTCGGCCGGCGCTCCAAGCCATGCGCCCCGCTTGCCCGACGCGGTGGTAATCTCGACCGCGCTATCGTGGCCTGAGTGAAATGGGCAGACATGAACCGCCGGCAACGCGAGGCCAGCCGCGACGCCGTGCGAAGAGGCGCCACCGGTGATGGTGAACGCGAAAATGCCAGGATCGAGATTGACGAGCCGGGCGACCGCGCTCGGCGCCGCGGGTTGCGCAATCCCGGCCCCCGGATTGGCCACGAATGGACCTTCGGCCACTTGGTCCGACATTGTCACACGCTGACGGCGTGACGCGTCGCGGCCGCGCGCCGTTGGCGCCGGCGCGGCGCCCGGGGTTCGCCGGTCAGCTGACGGATCAACGCGAGATGGGCGGGCAGACACACGGTCTTCAGATCGTAGTGGGCGAGGACATGCTCCCGCGCCTTCGTCCGAACCGCCGCAGTAGCCGCGGGCTTGCGCAGCACCGAGCAGATCCGGTCGGCCAGCCCATCGACATCGAAGAAGTCCACGAGATAACCGTTGTTGACGCCGTCGATGGCTTCTTCGACCGGCGGGGTGCGCGAGCCGATCACCAGGCAACCCGCCGCCATGGCTTCGAGCAGCGACCACGACAGAACGAACGGGTAGGTCAGATACACATGCGCCAGGGAGAGCTGCAGCACCGCCAAATATTGCTGATAGGTGAGCCAGCCGACGAAATGAACGCGCCCCAAATCGAGCCGGCCTTCGAGTTCGTTTAGCATGTACTCGCGCCAGTTCGTCGCCTGATCCGGCAGCCTGCCGTAACTGACGCCGTCACTGCCGACGATGATGGCACGCGCATTCGGCCGCCGCTCCAGAACCTTGGCCAAGGCCCGCATGAAGATGTGAAACCCGCGATACGGTTCGAGATTGCGCGCGCTGTAGGTGACGACCTCGTCGCCGGCTGCGAAGGACGTGCCGCCGCGTAGCCATAGCCGGGCGGTCGGTTCGGGATGCACCAGATCGGTGTCGATCCCCTCATGGATCACGCTGATGCGGTTGCGATGGATCTCGGGGTACTGGGAGCGCTGCCATTCCGTCGGGGTTTGCCCCCAATCCGCCGCATCGAGGCTCATCAGATTGATCGTGTTGCGCACCCGGATGCGTGTCGGGTCGTCGGAGGCCGGCGGGAATTCGGGATCGAAATCCATGTCGGAGCCGGCCACCCGATAGAAAAACTCGAAATAGCCGAGGAGCGGCACCGACGGCCAGACATCCTTGACGAACAGGACCTCGCCCCAGCCGCAGTGACCGATCATCATATCGGGGGTGAAGCCCTCCCGCTTCAGCCCCTCGCACAGCCGGGCCACCGCCAGTCCGTTCATCACCCCTATTTCCACCTCCTGCAGGTGGGGCGGGATGGCGCCCGAAGGCGGCAATGGCAGGTATTCGAGGGTGCGTACGCCCGGGATCTCGCGGCCGCGCCGCTGCGTGACAAAGACCACATTGTGCCCGGATTCCTGGAGATGCTGCACCAGGTGGACGTATTGACCCGGAAAATACTGGTGGACGAACAGGAGATTCATCGGTCTCGGAATGACGGAAATTGATGCGGTCGCGGTGAACTCGGCTCGATGATGGCCGGTCAATCCGCCGCTGGCGTCCTCTGAGGTTCGGCCGACCGTTCTAGGATGCGGACATTGATCGCTTCCAACGGATCGTCCGGGGCGGCAGCGCGGCAGGGCTGGCCATTGCGGTGCGGGCTGGAGATCCCTTCAATGAAGAACGAGCCCTGGTAAATCACATCGAACCGGCCGGATAAATGCGAGGCAAGCCGCACCGCGAAGCCGATCAACGGCAGGCGCCGGCCGCGGGTGCCGCACAACACCCCGCCCTGTACCCACTGGGTTTCGCCACCTCTCGGCAAGAAGCCCTTGAATTCGAGATCAGAGGGCGCGATCGCCTCGAGCGGGCGGATGCTGAAGGCCTCGATCCGCAGTTTGCGGCCCAAGGCCCCAACCCAGCCGCGGCCCGGGAACAGCCGATCGCCGGCGCGCTCGATATGCAGCAGGATCTCGGTCGGGACCTCGCGGGTCTGGCTTTCCGCCGAGCCATTCCCGCCCCCGGTCAGGGGGGAAGCCGCGGCATCCTGGTCCTCTACCCCGGCTGTTGGACCGTCGAGGCGGCGCAGGTCGAGCGCGAGTGTGACCGCCGACTGCTCGGCAGGACCGTAAGCGGTGACAATGACATGACCGCCACCCGCCGGAGACCGGATGATCACGGTTCCTCCCTCGCGGCCGAGCCATGGCCCGCGCCGCGGGAACGAGGCGACGATCTGGGGGCCGTTGCCGTCCTCGGCAAATGGCGCCGAGACTTGCGCCACTGGAAATTCGATGCCGGATACCGCCCCAGACGCCTCGCCGATCTGGCCGATCCGCAATGCGTACAGCCCCTCCTCGACAGCGACCATCCGGACCGCCGTGACCGCGACCGGCTGCACCTCGCCACCCAGCTCCGGCGCCGCAACAGCCCTGGGCTTGGCGCGGGCTCGGCCCCGCGCCTCTTTGGCCGGCGCGGGGTCAGCTCGCCGCGATGCAGCGGGCTTTCCTGCCTCGGCTGGTGTCCTCATCTTTGAAAATTCCCGCTTCCGTGACCCACAGGGAAAGAGAGCGCCCAATCCGGGCCAGGCAATCCCGCTTTCGCTCGTTATAGAGACGGCGCCGGAATTCGCGCCAACTGCCGAAACCACCCGGGTCAGCCTGCCGTCGAATGCCGAACGCGGAGCGAGTTGTTGCAGGATGTCGACGGCAGTGTCAACGCCATCGGCACAGATCTTCAGGACTACTATGGTAAATCGTTCCGGTAGTCGTGCCTCCCTTGGCACGATTTTTGTTAGTCATTACCCAGGTCCGGGCGTCCAAATCATTGGGCGCCGATCCGGGCCGGGATTGCCGGATCGCCTCCGGACCTCGCTCCCGGACCAGCCGCCCCGTGTCGGAAGCGCGTCAGAACGTACCGCCGCTGCAGAATTTCCAGCTGCCGCCGGTGGCGGCGTAGAGCAGCGCGTAGCGCTTGTCGTCGGCATGCGACACGACCAGCGTAAACCGGTCGCCGGTGCAGGAATCCGCGGCTGCCTGTGGCGTCGGCATTTTCTTCAGGGTTGCACAATTTCCGACCCCCGCGGGCAGGCTCTGGGCTGCCGCAACGCGCACGCCGCCGGCGGTGATGTAGTAATTCGCCGGCGCCCCGTTCTGCACGTTGGCGCGCAGCTCGAGCCGAGCGAAGCGCGACCGGTACATGCCGGCGCTCTGCTCGCCATCCGAGACGCCGGCCGGCACCGACCGGAATGCGAGGGCGGCACAGGACGGCGCCGCTTTCCCGGTAGCGGCATGCGCATGAGCGGGTCTGGCGGCGGCCCAGCCGGGCGACATGGCGAGACCGAAAACGACGGCGAAAGCAGTACCGGCAGCGAGCACGATTTTCATGGTTCCCCCCTTTCAAAGCGCCTTGACGCGCGAGCCTCTTATAGCTCCCGGGGTCTGCCGCCGCTAAGCTGAACGGAGTGCCGCGGCGCTGTTGCCGCCTAGGTCAGGATTTGCGCCATTGTGACCGATGCCACTGACCCGCGGTGTTGGGCTTCATGCCGCAAGCCTCGGTGGTTGCGGCGCAGGCGTTTCGCGGCGGTGGCAATCGCGTTTGCAGCAGTGATCCTCACCACCCCGGCGCGCGCGGCAGCGGTGGCGCTGGTCCTGGCAATCGACGTTTCCGAAAGCGTCTCGTCCGAGCGTTACCTGCTGCAGCACGAGGGCATCGCCCGCGCCTTCGAGGCGCCGCTCCTGGTCGAGGCGATCGGAGCCGCGCCAGGCGGTATCGAAGCGCTCGTCCTCGAATGGTCGGACCCGGACAAGATCGCGATCACCGTCGGCTGGACCCGCATCAACAACCGCGCCGGCGCCGCCGCCTTCGCCGCGTCGGTGCGGGCGACGCAGCGAACCTCCAACGGGCTCACCGCGATCGGCTCGGCACTGCTCGCTGCCGCCGCGGCGTTCGAGCACCTGCCGGAACCCGCCGGCCACCGGGTGATCGATATCTCCGGCGATGGCATGGCGAATTTCGGGGTACCGCCGGCCACCGCCCGCGATGCGCTCGTCAGCCAGGGCATCACGATCAACGGCTTGGCGATCCTCAGTGAGGAGCCGTGGCTCGACGAGTACTACCGCAGCAACGTCGTCGGCGGTCCTGCCGCTTTCGTGCTGGTCGCCAAGGGCTTCGACAGCTTTGCCGATGCGATGCTGCGCAAGCTGGTGCAGGAGGTGGCGAGCACGCCGCCCCCCACCGACGCCGAGATGCGTTAGATCAGATGCAATAGGTGCGCAGCGGCGGAAATCCGTTGAACCCGACCGACGCGTAGCTCGCGGTGTAGGCGCCGGCCGAGAGGATCTCGACCTTGTCGCCGACTTCGAGGCCGAGCGGCAGCCGGTACTCGGTGTCCTCGTAAAGGATATCGGCGCTGTCGCAGGTCGGCCCGGCCAGGATCACCGGCCCCGACTGCCCGGTGCGCCCGGGCGCCTCAACGCGGTATTTGATGCTTTCCCCGATCGTCTCGGCGAGCCCGTTGAACTTGCCGACATCGAGATAGACCCAGCGCTTGCCGCCATCGCCCTTGTCGGCGATCAGCACCACCTCGCTCTGGATCAGCCCGGCATCGCCGACCAAAGAGCGGCCGGGCTCAATGATGATCTCGGGCAGATCGTTACCGAAATGCCGGGTCAGCGCTGCGGTCACCGCCTGGGCGTACTGCTCGACAGTCGAGACCGGGCCGCGGTAGCGCGCTGGAAAACCGCCACCGATATTGACCATGCGCAGGTTGATGTCGGCCTCGGCGAGCAGCGTGAACATGCGAGCGGCGGCGCCGATCGCGCCATCCCATTGGCCGAGGTCGGTCTGCTGCGAGCCGACATGGAACGAGACGCCATAGGGGTCGAGACCGAGCTCGCGGGCTTGGCGCAGCAGCGTCACCGCCATCTCCGGTGTGCAGCCGAATTTGCGCGACAAGGGCCAATCGGCGCCCTCGCAGGACACCAGGATGCGGCAGAAGACGCGCGCGCCCGGCGCCTGGCGCGCCAGCTTTCCGAGCTCGGCCTCGCTGTCGAAGGCAAACAGGCGGATGCCCGCTTGATAAGCGAAGGCGATATCCCGCTCCTTCTTGATCGTGTTGCCGAAGGAGAGCCGCTCGGGCGTCGCGCCGTTGCCGAGGCAGAGCGCGATCTCGGCGGGGCTCGCGACATCGAAGCTGGAGCCCTTCCGCGCCAGCATCGCGACGATCTCGGCCGCCGGGTTCGCCTTGACCGCGTAGTAGACGCCGGCGATCGACAGATAGCGGCACAACAAATCATAAGCCTCGGCGATCTTGTCGAGATCGACGACAAGGCACGGGGTTTCGGGCGACGTTTCGGACAGGAAACGCGCGATCTTGGGGTTGATGCCCTTGTAATTCATGCCCTTGTTCATGGCGGGGCGACCTTCCGAAAAGCAGCTGAGCACAGGCGGCTCTCAAAGCGACATCGGCAATGCCGATAGAGGACAGCCCTCGGCGATCGATCGAGGACGGACCCGAACGCCGATCGACCCGGCCGAAAGGCCGCGTCGCGACGTCGTCTCAGCTTAAACTGCTTGGATCGGTGACCCGGCCGCCCCGCCCGCGCAGGCGGGTGCCGCGCAGAACGGCATCAGGGCAGGGCGCTACGGCCCTCATCGGGACTGCAACCATATCGACCTCCCTCTCGGGACCCGGCGGACAGCCGGACTGCCAAAAAGGACGCGTTACGTCGTTGCATAACCACCATGGGCCATAGGCACGTGCGAGTGCGTCAACGGGCGCATAGATACGCGACGAACGCGTGATTGCAAGTGGGAAATGCAGGGCGTCGACGGGACGAGGCGACAAGCCGCAATCAGAGATCGAAGCACGCCGCGCGATCTACCGATTCAGCCCCGGTTTTGCTAGTGATTTGCCAGGTTTCCGGGATTGCCATCGCCCCACTCGGCCGATAATTCAACGGCGCCCCAATGGACCTGAAATTGATGCTGAGTTAGAGCTGCAACAGCCCGTGTTGTCGCGCACAAATCACCAAGCCGAGCCAGCGACATTTTTGCAACGTGTAAGGGGTAATCGAGAAGTCGATTTAATTTTCAAAGGCGATTTACACTGTGTTAACCCAAAGTGGCGAGGGTCGGCCCACCTTCAACTAAGGTGGGGTAGGTTGTTATGTTGAGCAAGTCGAGCACGTCGCGGGCGCGAACCGCGAAGAAAACCCCTTCCCGGACGCGACGAGCCGTCAATGGGAAGACGACGGTCAGGAAGACGGTCCGCCGCGCGAAGCCGGCCCGGAAAACCGCCGCCGTGAAGCGCACCACGACCGCGAAGCGCAGCATGGCTGCGAAGCGGACTACGGCCGCGAAGCGCACCGCTACCGCGAAGCGCAGCATGGCCGCGAAGCGCACTGCTACTGCCAAGCGCAGCATGGCCGCGAAGCGCACCGCAACCGCGAAGCGCAGCATGGCCGCGAAGCGCACCGCAACCGCGAAGCGCAGCATGGCTGCAAAGCGCACTGCTACTGCGAAGCGCAGCATCGCCGCAAAGCGCAGGATGGTCGCGAAGCGCAGCGTCGCCGCGAAGCGTACCGCGCTGAACGGCAAGCGGCCGGTGCGGAAGATGGTTCGGCGCGCAAAGCCCGCCCGGACGACCGCTCTGGCGAGGGCCGCGAAGAGCGGCATTGCCCGCGTGCGGCGCGCCGTCAAGGCCAAGAAGGTGATCCGCGCCCGCAAGCCGGTGCGCGTGACTGCCATCGCCAAGCCGAGCGCCGTGATGGGCTCACACTTCATGAGCCGCTCGTTCTCGTTCTAATCGAACGATCTACATCTCGGTACACTGACGACCCCGGCCCCGCAATGCGGGGCCGGGGCGTTTTGGGGCACTGAATCGGCCCGCGCCTTTCGGAAATCCGTCTTTCAGATCGAAGATCAATCGCCGACGGCCCGCGCCGCGCGGGTCTCGGCGATCGGGATGACCAGCCCCGGGCGCTGCGCCGCCACCCGCTCCTGCGCCGCCTCAAGGATCAGCCGCAGCAGGTCTGCATAGCGCAGCCCGGCCATCTCGGCCATCAGGTTGAGCTTGCCATCCCAGCACCAGCCCGGGTTGGGATTTACCTCCAGCAATTTGACCTCACCGGCTGTATCGGCACGGAAATCGAAGCGGGCGTAATCGCGGCAGCCGAGCCGCTCGAACAGGATATTGGCGTAATCAGTCATCTTGCGCCGTGTGTCCTCGTCAAGGCGCGCCTCGCGATAGGTAATCTGTGACCAATAGGGCGAGTCGGGGATCCATTTCGACTCGTAAGTCAGAAGCCGCGGCAGCTCCGGGTCGAGACGCGAGTAATCGACTTCGAGCACCGGCAGCACGCGGCAGTTGGCGCCGGGATTGCCGATGATGCCGATACTGTATTCGGGCCCGGTCAGGAATTCCTGGATCAGGATCGCGCTGGCCGGTAGTTGCTGGCGCAGATTGTTCAGATAGGCGATCGCCTCTTCCCAGGTGTGAACCACCGCATGCTGGGTGATGCCGATCGAGGAGTCGCCGAAATTGGGCTTGATCAGCGCCGGGAACACGCCCGACGGAATGGTCGCCGCGAGATCGTCGGAATTGAAGTAGGTCTCCGCCGGCACCGGCACATCGATCGCCTCGGCGATGCCGCGCACCAGCGCCTTATTGTAGCACAGCCCGAGGCAGGCCGGCCCTGCCCCGCTATAGGGGATGTCGAACATCTCGAGGAGCGCTGGGACATGCATTTCGAGGAAGGCGTCGTTGTTGAAGCCTTCGTCGCACAAATTCAGCACGAAATGCGGCCGGCGCGACGCCAGATCAGCCATTAGCGTCGCGTGATTGTCGAGATAGCGGAAGCGGTACTCCGGTATCCCGGCGAGCGCCGTCTGGAGCCGCGCCACGGTCTCGGCGTCCTCTTCGTTGAAGCGGCCGTCGCGCTTGACCGGATCGGGCAGCTGCGGGTCGCCGAGGATTACGGCGACCTCGGGGAATGGCACGGCGCGACGAGCCGAGCCGTGGATTCGGCGCGGCGCCTCGGCGGTCAGGAACAGCCGGTGCTCGACCATCCCGAGATCCTGGTTGCGCGGCGAATCCGGCGCAGCGACCGAATGGAAGCGGAGATTGCCGAACCCGGCGCGCTGCATCAGCGCTTCCATCCGCTCCTTCGAATAGAGCCGCTCGGCATAGAACTGATCGGCGATGACGCCGCGCTCGGCATGCACCACCACCTCGCGGCTGATCAGCCGGTCGCCGTCCTCGGCGAGACCGCGCTCGCGGCACACGAAATGGTTCTGATCGACCCACTCCCAGGAGCGGGCCTCGAAATGCGACCGCATCCATTCGCCGTCCATCAAATCCATAACCAGGACGCCGCCAGAGGCGAGGGCGCGCTTGACCGCTTCGAGCACCGCCAGATCGTCCTCCGGCCGGTCGAAATAGCCGAACGAATTGCCGAGGATGCAGACGCAGTGAAACTCGCCGTCGCCGAGTCGGAAGCGGCGCGCGTCGCCTTCATGAAAGGAGACCGGCAGATTGCCCTGCCGGGCGCGCTTGCGCGCGAGGCGGATCAGATAGCGCGAGCGGTCGAGCCCGGTGACGTACTGAAAGCCGCGGCGCGCCAATTCGAGGGAATGCCGGCCCTGACCGCAGCACAGATCGAGCAAGCGATCGTTGCGCTGAAGCCCGGCGCTGCGGACCAGGAGATCGACTTCCTGCTCGGTGTTGCGGTCGTTCTCGACAATATCGCCGTCGGTTTCGAGATAGAGCGAGTTGAACAGCGTACGCCACCATTCGGAAGGCAGGTGGCGTTCAAGATCGGATACCGGCCCCAAGGTACGCAGGCGGGACCGTTCCTCGCGCCGCGCCGCCGGCGGCGCATCGCTCGGCGCCCCCGCGTCGCGCACCAGGGCGAGCCGAGCGGCGACGCCGTCCCCGTTGGTCTTTTTCCCCATCTCCGGTTACCCCCGCAGATATAAAAAAGGGCGGCACCAGACAGGCCGCCGACAGAGTGAGCTTCGGGCAGCGCAAGGTAGGCGCGATCGCAGCCGTCCGGCCGCCGGCGCGGGCGGTTCGGAAAGACTGATAGGTAGGGAGACGACGGCGACCATCGATACTGCGCGGAGCTGTGCGATCCTGATCGTCTATAAGTGCGTGCCGAAAGCGCCAACGGCCCAAACCGGCGAAAAGTTCGGGGCAATGTCGGCCGCTTTCAAGATGCGCGGCCCCAGCCCCGCCC
>Ga0210400_10003348_pt1 | contig 14242 bp, 9 predicted proteins | sample IncBWH26MmetaG_FD_155456 | JGI IMG/M metagenome (GOLD analysis project Ga0210400, IMG submission 155456) | Forest soil microbial communities from Barre Woods Harvard Forest LTER site, Petersham, Massachusetts, United States - Inc-BW-H-26-M | ecosystem: Environmental > Terrestrial > Soil >...
CGGCCCCGTTGGCGGAGTCGCTGATGGTGTCGTCACCGGCGTTGCCTTCCACCGAGTTCACCTGCGTGGCGGAGCCGCCGCTGATGTCGATGGAGTCATTGCCCGTGCCGCCGATCAGGATATTGGAGCCGGCGCCGCCTTCGATCGTGTCGTTGCCGGTGCCGCCGTCGATGGTGTCGTTGCCGGCGCCGCCAACCAGGCTGTCGTTGCCGCTCACGCCAGCGATGCTGTCGTTGCCCCAGTTGCCAGCAGCGTTGGCGCCCGTGGTGTCCGAACCGCCGACGACGGTGTCGTTGCCGGAGTCGCCGCTCAGGACGTCGTTGCCGTTGGCGCCGATGATGCTGTCGTTGCCTTGGCCGCCCAGCATGGTGTTGGCCGCCGTCGAGGTCGTCAGCGCGGTGATGGTGTCATCGCCGAGGTTGCCTTGGGCGAAGTTCGAGCCGCCGCCGACAAAGATCGAGTCGTTGCCTTGACCGCCGAAGATCGTGTCGTTGCCGTCGGTGGTGGTCCCGAGCGGAGCGCCCGCGGTGTCAAGACCGCTGCCGACCAGCGTATCGTCGCCCGCGTTGCCCTGCAGCAGGTCGCCGCCGTTGCCGCCGACCAGGGAGTCGTTCCCGCCGCCGCCGAAGAAGCCGTCGGCCGCCGAAGTTCCGTTCACGGTGTCCTGGTTGACGTTGTCGCCCACCACGAGGTTCGAGCCGTCCGGGAACAGGGCGGCGTGCGTTTCGCCGATCCCGTAGGCGCCGACGCCGAACACCGCCGACTTGCCGTCCGCGTTGTCGAGGATCGTCACGGTCGCGCCCTGAGTCGCCGTCGCCGCGTTGTAGAGGACCGTCATCAGGTGCCCCGACGAGGTCGGGTTCGTGAACACCAGCGTGTCGGCCGCAGAGTTGAACGCGAGCGCTTGCGCCGCGGTGATCGTCTCAAAGAAATAAGTCGCCATAGATCTCTCCAGTCTGTGTCACACGGACCCCCGGCACGCCTGACCCCCATCCCCGATGGAGCAGTCCCGACGGTCCATTTATCCCAAGCGCCATAGCATGGCTGCGGCGAAGGTTAAACGAGCCCGAGGGAAGACGTATCGGAAGCCCGCCATTTACGCAACAGCAAAAAGGCCGTGGAATCCTTCCACTTACCGCCTGTCACCGAGACGCATCTATTGGTCTGAGAGCGCCCCGTGGAGGGTGTCGGTGATGGGTGAGATGAGCGATTCCATGACCGTTTTATTGCCGCTCACAAGCATCGCCTGAGCCGGCATCCCGGGCGTGATCTGGGTGTCCTTCTTGAGCTTGGTGAGCTCCTTCGGGTCGATCCGCAGGTCGGCGCGGTAATAGGACGTGTTCGCCTTCTCATTGATGATCTTGTCGGGCGAAACCATGATCACCTTGGCCGCCATAGGCCCGTGCCAGCGCGCGTTGAGCCCGGTCAGCCGGACCTTGGCGTCCATGCCCACATGCACCTTGTTGATGTCCTGCGGCAGGATCTGCGCGGAGACGATGATCGGCGCGTCGGCCGGCACCACGTCCATCAGCGTCTCGCTGGGGCTGGTGACCCCGCCGGCCGTGAACTGGGTGAGGTTGAAGACGTAGCCGTCCACCGGCGCCCGCACCACGGTCTGGTCTAGGGCCTCCTTGGCGGAGGTGAGTCGCGGCGTCAGGTCGGCGAGGTGCGCCTGGGCGTCGCGCAGCCCCTCGGCGGCCTGGCTCGAGCGGGTGTCGCGGTTGGTCGCCACCTGCATGCGCGTCTCGCCCATCTGCTGGTGCATCCGCGCGATGTCGGACATCAGCGAGCCCTTGCGGCCCTGCAGGTCGGCGATCGAGCGCTGGTAGCGCAGGATCAGCGGCTTGGGCGCGAAACCCTTGTCGTAGAGCGTCTGGTAGCCGCCCATCTCGTCCTCGGTCAGCTTGATCTGCTCGTCGACGGAGGCGACCTGGGTCTGCTGGCCCTCGACCTGGCTCTGCAGTTGGTCGATGCGCTGGGAGAGCACCGAATTCTGGCTCTGGAACAACTGCATGCGGGTCGCGAACAGCACCTCCTGGTCGCGCAGCATCCCGGCGACCCGGGGATCGGACGTGCGGGCGGTCAGGTCGGCGGGATAGGTCACCGTCGGGCGGCCGAGGGCCTCGGCGGTGAACCGCGCCGCCTGGGCCTCGTAGGTGTCGTACTGGTTCTGCAGCACGTCGTAGGCCGCGCGGGCCTCGATGTCGTTGTAGAGAATCAGCGGCTGGCCGGCGCGCACGTGCTGGCCTTCCTGCACCAGCACCTGGCGGATGGTCCCGCTGTCGCGGTGGCGCAGGGTCTTCTTGTTCATCTCGACGCGCACTTCGCCCGAGGCGGTGACGCCGGTGCTCAGGGAACTGAGCGACGCCCAGAGCCCCAGGCCAAGCACCAGGACGCCGATGATCAGGCCACCGACGATCATCGGGTGGCGCATGCGCCGCTCGAGCGCCGGGTCGATCGGCAGCCGGTCGTCGCCGAAGGTCGGCGCGACGTAGGACGAATTCAGGGGCGTAAGATCGAGCTTCATCGGCCGGCCTCGACAGCGCGCACTTCAGTCGGTTTGGTCAGACGGCTCATCACCTGGTCGCGCGGGCCGAACAGCTCGACGCGGCCCTCGCGCAGGACGAGCATCTTGTCCGCGGCGCGGAAAATGCTGGGTTTATGCGAAATGATCACCACGGTCGCCCCGTTGCTCTTCAGGGCGTCGATGGCGCGCAACAGCGCGTCCTCGCCCTCGGCGTCGAGGCTGGCGTTGGGCTCGTCGAGCACGACGAAGGCCGGGCCGCCGAGCATGGCGCGGGCCAGGCCCACGCGCTGGCGCTGACCCGCCGACAGGGTGTGGCCGCCCTCGCCGACATCGGTCTCATAGCCTTTGGGCAACCGCAGGACGAGTTCGTGGACGCCCGCCATCTGGGCCGCGGCGACCACTTCCTCGTCGCTGACGTCGGTGCGGAAACGGGCGATGTTGTCGCGGATGGTGCCCGCGAACAGCTCGGTGTCCTGCGGCAGGTAGCCCACGTGGCGGCCGAAATCCGCCCGGTCCCAGGCGAACACGTCCGCGCCGTCGAGGCGCACGACGCCGTTGTTCGGACGCCAGATGCCGACCAGCAGGCGCGCCAGGGTCGACTTGCCCGCGCCGGAGGGGCCGATCACGCCCAGCGTCTCGCCCGACTCCACGGTCAGGTTGATGTTCATCAGCAACAGCTTGGTGGCGCCCGGCGGTGCGAAATTGATGCCTTCGGCGGTCAGCCGGCCGTTGGGCCTGGGCAAGGCGGTCGCGGCCGCCTGCGGCTCGGCCTTGGCGAGGACCTGCATCAGCCGGGCGTGGGCGCGGACCATGTTGTTGAGCGGGTCCCAGGAGGCCACGATCTTCTCGATCGGCGACAGCGCGCGGCTGGCCAGGATCATGTTGGCGAACAGCATGCCCTGGTGGATCTTGCCCTTCAGGATCAGGTAGGCGCCGATCGCGATGATCAGCACCTGGATCGCCATCCGGACCGCCTTGATGATGTCGGTATAGCTGTTGGAGATCTCCGACGCCTTCGCGCCGCGCTCGATCGCCACCGCGCGGTGCGCGGACCAGGCTCCGCCCAGCGTCGGCAGCATGCCCATGGCGCGCACCACCTCGCCGTTGCGCAGGGCCGCGTCGGTGAAGGCGTAGCTGCGAAGCTGGCCGTCGCTGGCGTCCCGCATCACCGGGCGGATCGTGCGCTCCTGCAGGAGCGCCAGGCCCAGCAGCACCAGAGCGCCCACGGTCGCCAGGACGCCCACCGCCGGGTCGATGATGTAGAGCACGATCACGAAGACCGGGATCCAGGGCACATCGAAGAAGGCCGCGGCCGCGACCCCGGTCAGGGTCTGGCGGAACTGGTCAAGGTCGCGCAGCGCCTGCGCCCTGGCCGACGGGTCTCCGCGCACCGACGCGTCGAACAGGGCTGAGAACACCTTCCCGGAGACCCGCTGATCGAGCATCACCCCGTAGTTGATCAGGATGCGCGCCCGATAGTCGTCGATCGCGCTGGATACGGCGAAGACGAAGAGGGTGATCGCGCTCAGCACCACCAGGGTGGGGATCGACTGGCTGACCAGCACCCGCCCGTAGACCTGGTAGGTATAGAGCGGCAACGCCAGGTACAGCACGTTCGAGAAAAAGCTGAACGACGCCGCCACCGCGAATGGGTGTTTCCCCGCGGACAGGGCCCTGGTGAGGGCGTTGTCGGGCTGATTCGAAAGGAAGGTGAAGAATTTCATGCGCGCCGAGCCGTGCCGTCCATCTGTGCCGTCAATGTACTAGAGGGTGGCCTAAAAGAGTGAACGCGGATCGAAATATGTCGATCGGCGCTCGCCCAGCCCGGAACGCCCGGAGCGGGCCGAGAGATGCTTAGAGGCGCTCTCTGTGTCAATGCGGCGCCCCCCAAGGCGTGCGCGACCCTTGCTAGAACCCTGGCCGCCGCGCAGGAATGCGGCGCCGTGGCCGGGAGTGGATATGTCGAGGGTCGCCATCGTGGGGAGCTGCATAAGCCGCGATCTGTGGCGGTTCCGTGGCGAGTCTGACACACATGCGGCGACCGAACTGCTCTACGTATCGCGCACCAGTCTCCCTAGCCTTTTTGCCACACCTCCGACCGGCTTCCGCCCTGCCGCCAAGCCGCCGGGCGGGCTCAAGGCGCAGCCGCACCGGGCCCTGGTCGCCGACCTGTCGAAGACCGCGCTCGCCACCCTTGTGGCCTTTCGCCCCACCCATCTGATCTTCGACTTCATCGACGAGCGATTCGATCTGCTGTCGGCGGGCCCCGCCCTGGTCACCGACAGCTGGGAGCTGGAGGCCAGCGGCTACCGCCGTCAGCCCGCCTTGCGCGGCGCCCGCACCATCCCGCGCCTCTCGGCGGCCTGCGAGCGCCTCTGGCTGGACGCCGCCGCGGAGATGGCCGCGCTGGTGCGCGCCACCCCGCTCGCCGAGGCGAAGCTGATCCTGCACTCGGCGCGCTGGGCCGAGCGGCGACGTACGGCGGCCGGCCGGACGGCGGCCATGGGCCATGTCGAGATCCTGCCCGGGCGGCCGGGCGATATCGCGGCTCATAACGCCCTGCTGGCCCGCTACGAGAAGGCCTTCGTCGAGCTGATGCCGCCCCTGGCCCGCGTCGAGGCGCCCGATCTTCGCGTGTCGGACGACGGACACCTGTGGGGGCCCAGCCCCTTCCACTACGTCCCGGCCTACTACGCGGCGATCTGGGACCAGCTCGCGCCGCTCGGCGTGCGCCCGAGCCTCGCGGCAGCCTAGGTCTTGGCCGCTTTCCGCGCCCAGTGCTCCAGGGGCGTCAGGCCCTGGGCCACCAGTTCCGGGCTCTGCGCCAGGTAGGCGGCGGTCGGAAAGCCCGGGCGCGATTCGGCCACATCCCAGGCCCCGCCCTGCAGATAGTCGACCAGCGGATTGACGCCCTCCCCCAGGCTCGCGCCGCGCGCGGCGACATAGTGGGCCGTATCGAACCAGGGGCTGGGGTTGCGCCCCTCCGCGGCCCCGCCGCTCAGATAGTGGCTCAGCGGCTCGAGCGCGGCGGCGGCGATGTCCTCGTACTGTTTGCGGTACCACTTCGAATCGAACAGCGGATGCGGCGAAAGCCCCTGCCACCAGCCTTCGGTCAGATAGTGGACCAGGGGCGCGGCCTCTGCGGCCTTGTTCGGCATCTGGCGGCGATACCAGGCCGGGTCGAACAGCGGGTGCGGCGACAGGCCGTCGCGCCAGCCCTTGCGGACATAGTGCGAGACCGGGTCCTCGTCCGCCGCCACGTCGGGCCGCTGGGCCGCGTAGTGCGCCAGGTCGAACAGCGGATGCGGATCGCGGCCCTGCCAGGCGCCGGCGTGGACGAAGTGCGAGAGCGGCGAGGCCTCGCCGAGCTCGGCGGCGTTACGGCGGCGGTAGAAGGCCGGATCGAACAGCGGGTGCGGCGCGGCGTCCGCGGCCATGCCCCGCGTCAGATAGTGGACGAACGGCGAATGGCCGAAGGTCCTCGCTTCGGGTCGGGTCGAAAGATACCAGGCCTGGTCGAACAGCGCCCTCGGGGCGGCGGCCGGGTCGATGCGGCGGCGCACGTAGGCGCTGACGTCGGCGAGATCGCCGCCGCGCCAGAGCCCGCTGTCGACGATCAGGCGGACCTCGCCCGAGACGCCCAGGCGGAGCAGCAGGCGCTGGGCCGACCGGCCCGGCGGCCGGGGCGGGCGAACGGCGCGGGCCGCCCAGCCGGCGAGCGCGGCGCGGCGCGCGCCTGCGACCGCCTCGGCGCGGGCCTTCAGCGCCTCGCCGAGCGCCAGCGTCAGCTCCGAGCGGGTCAGGGCCTCGCGGACCTGGGCCTGGTGGACGAGGTCGTGGGCGAGCGCTAGGTCGGCGCGCAGGCCGGCCACCCTCTTGGCTACGGCGGCGGCCTTCTGGGCCACATCGGCCCCCTTCGTACCGGAGGCGTGCGCCTCGGCGGGATTCGGAGCGGGCGCGGCGGACTTGGCCATGGCGGTTGTCTCGGGTGCGGCCCTCGCTCTGTCAACAGGGAGCCTGCCGAGCGCCTACAGCCCTTCGCGCTCCAACCACCGGGCGTAACCGCCCTCGCCGGCGGCGAACGGATCGGGGAAGGCCGCCTGGAGGTCGGCGCGCTGGCGATAGAGCACGCGATGGGCCTTCTCGATCGGCGTCCCGTCGGAATAGGCGCCGTAGGCCCACCACCGCTCGGGGATCGCCTTGTCGGTGGCCGCGGTCACCTGGCGCTTGTACCAGCTCCAGACCTCGTAGACCGGGAAGTTGGTCCCGCCGTACTTCTTGGTCATGGCGTCGCCCATCGGGCCCAGCTTCGTGAAGTGCCAGAAGCGCAAGGGGACGCCGTTGACCGTGACCTGCCCGTCCTTCTGCACCGAGACCGTCCGCGTGCTGAGGTTCCAGCTGGCGACGTTGTAGCCGGGGTCGCGGACCACCTTGACCTTGTCGAACAGCGCCGGGACGTGGTCGCACCACCGCTGGTCGACGAAGAGGCCCAGGGGCATGTCGTCGTAGCACCAGTCCAGCAGCCGGTCGTTCCACCACTTGGCGAAGCGAGCGCCCTCGCCCGTCGTCCGGATCGCCACGAAGCCGAGGTTGAAAATCCCCGTGCGCGACGCCGACAGGTCGTTGTCCGCAATGGATTCCGCCGTCACGTTGGGATCGATCAGGTGCGGGGTGAGCAGGATGTCGTGCTCTTCGAGCAGCGCCTCGAGCGGCTCGAGACTGCCGAACAGGGCGGTGTCCGGGTCGAGGTAGACGACCGCATCGGCGCCCCCGGCGCAGGCCTGGTGGATGAAGGGGCCCTTCACCGCCGTGCAGACCTCGACCACGTCGTGCTTGAAGAGCCAGCCCTGGAAGTCAGGGATGCCCAGGTCCTGCGCCCACACCACCCGATCGAAGGGCTCTTTGGCCGGATCGAAGTGGAAGCCGGCCGGCGGCTTATCGGTGACGAGCGCGACCAGCTCCCAGTCCGGATGGAAACGGCGCAGAGTCTGGAACAGCACCCGGGCGCGGTTCAGGTAGGAGAAGGTGAAGCTGGAATAGCAGAGGACCTTCACCCGCCGCCCTCCAGCAGGTCGACGGTGAGCGCGCTGAACGCCAGGTCATAGAGCTGGGGCCGGCGGCGCGCCCGGGCGAGCTCCGCCACCTCGCCGCGCTCGAAGGCGGCGGCGAGCGCCTCCTCGCCGGGCAGCACCAGGCCGTGGCGGCCCTCTTCCACGAAGGCCGCGACATTGCCGCTGTCCGGGCCGGTGATCACCGCCGCGCCGGCCGCCGCCGCCTCGTAGGCCGTGAAGGAGAATGTCTCGCGGCAGAGCGGCCAGATCACCACGGCGTCGGCCTCGCTGCGCTCGATCGCCTCCTGCATGGCCCGTGGCCGGGCGTCGGTCACGGTGACCTTGTGGAACTCGATCCCCAGGCCCGGCGGCGTGCGGCCGCCCAGGTGCAGGAAGTGGTAGCGCGGGTCGTCCGCGTGCCGGGCGGCGAGGTCGCGGAAGACCTCCCAGCCCTTGTGGGCCGCGGGCATGCCGGCGAAGGCGACGCGCAGCGGCCGGTCGGCCGGCGGGACGGGAGCCGGGCCGCGCTCCATCAGGCGGGCGTGGGGCAGGACCACCTCGCCGGCGGTCGGATAGGCCGAGCGCGCCTTCCAGAGGTCCAGCGTCGTCTGGGCCGGGCTGACCACCGTCAGCGACAGGCGCTCGAACAGCCGCTCGTGCTCGGCCATGTGGCGGGCGCGCCAGGGGCCGTAGACGCAGACGCCGCAAGCCTGGCTCTCCGGCGGCGGGGCGGAGCAGTCCTCCACGTCGTTGCGCAAAAGATGGAAGCCGGCGCAGAGGCTGGCGAAGTCGTGCAGCCAGAAGAAGCCCGCCTGAAGCCCTGCCGCCGCCAGGATATCGGCCGTCTCGGCGGCGTTGTGGCCCAGCAGGCTGTGGATGGCGAAGCTGCGCCGGCCCGCCGCCGCGCCGGCCGTGCTGGCCAGGACGGCCGCGATCGTCTTCGGCTCGAAGACCCCGAGCGGCTTGCCGTTCAGCAGCACCCCCAGATGGCCCGCCTCGCCGCGCAGGCGCACCACCGGCCAGGGCTTGGCGGGAAACAGGTGCAGGTGGTCGCGGCCGAGCGCGGCGATTCGCGAATCCTCGCGCTGCAGGCAAAGCTGCACCCCGCCGGTGTTGGCCGTGTAGTCGTCGTGGCTGAAGGTCACGTGCAGGTCGGCAAGGCCAGTCTTCGCGGCGGCCAGGCCCTTGGCGAGCGCCGCGGCGGTCCCGAGCTTCAGCTTCGCCGAGGCCCGCGCCACCGCGGCCACCCTGTCCTCCAGCGGCGCGAGCTGCTTGATGATCTCGTAGCGGAAACCGAGTTCGGTGCGCCCCGACCGGCCCTCCGCTCGCCCGGCGCTCAGGTAGTGGACGAAGGGGTTGATGTCCGCCGCCGCGATGTCCGGATAGCTCTCCAGATAGTCCTTCACCGAGAAGCCGGCGTTGGGGTCGCGGCCCTCGCGCCAGCCCGAGGCCAGGAAGTGGTCCAGGGGATCCACCCCGGTCTTGGCCACGTCGACGTTGGAGGTCAGGTAGAAGGCGGCGTCGAACTCCTGGGCCGCCAGCGTCCGCTCGCGGTGGCGGACCTGGGCCTCCTCGGCCACCGCGTCGGCGGCCCGCCCCTCGCCGATCAGCGCCTCGAAGCTCCAGGCCGGCGCCTCGCCGCGGCGCGCGCGGCGCAGCAGGTAGTCGTCGGCCAGCACCGAGCGGACCACTTCGCGGCCTTCGCGCCGGCCCACCGCCAGATAGTGGTGCAGCGGGTTCCAGCCGGCCTTGGCGACCTCCGGATAGGCCTGGACATAGGCCGTGGTGGAGAACCAGGGCGCGGGGTCGCGGCCCTCGCGCCAGCCGCTGGCGGCGTAGTGGGCGAGAGGATCGAGGCCGCTGTCGGCCAGGTCGGGGTTCACCGCCCGGTAGAAGGCGCCGTCCATCGCCGTGGAGATGACCCTGAGGACCTCGTCGGCGCGGGCCTTGGGAGGGGCCGTCACGGCCATGCGGCGTAAATTCCTGTGCGGCGGCCCAAGCTGGATACTCAAGGGGCTCTGTGCAACAGAAGGTCCGAGCGATCAACCGGGCCAGGGCCTTGCGACGCAACCCCGCGGCCCGTAGAGCCGAGGCCCTGATCAGGTTGCGACCGGACCGTCCATGACCCCCGACAAGGCCGCCCCCCAGAAGGTTGGCACGCCAAGCGACAGCGCGACCGCGCGCAGCGCCTATCTCGTACTGGGCATGCACCGCTCGGGCACCTCGGCGGTGACCCAGGTCCTGGCCCTGGCCGGGGCCTCCCTGCCGGAAAACGTCATGGCCGGCGACGAGCACAACGCCAAGGGCTACTTCGAGCCCTGGAAGATCGCCCTGTTCAACGACGGACGCCTGCGGGCCGGCGGCGCGGCCTGGGACGACATCTTCGCCTTCCCCTACCGCCCGCTGGCCACCAAGGCCGAACGCACCTGGCTGAACCGCGCCGAGGCCCTGTTCGAGGAGGAATATGGCGAGGTCCGCTATCCCCTGCTGAAGGACCCGCGGGTCACGGTGCTCATGCCCTTCTGGCGCACGGTGCTGACCGAGCTGGAGGTGGGCGCACGGTGCGTGATCCCGGTGCGCCACCCGTTGGCCGTCGCGGGGTCGCTGGCCCGCCGCAACGGCTTCGCGCCGGAGAAGTCGGTGCTGGTCTGGGCCGCCTACATGCTGGCCGCCGAGGCCTACACCCGCGACCTGCCCCGCGCCTTCGTCAGCTACGACGGCCTGTTGAGCGACTGGCGCGCCGAGGCCGCCAGGATCGAGGCGGCGCACGGCGCGCCCCTGCCGAAACTGACCGAGGCCGCGGGCAAGGCCATCGACCGCTTCCTGAGCCCGGAGCTGCGGCACAACGCCGCCGCGGGGGGCTTGAAGGACCTGGGCTGGGCCGGCGCGCTGGCGGGTCAGGTGCTGGACTGGTTCGAGGCCGCGGCGAGCGGCGGCGCGCCAGGACACGGCCCCCTCGACAAGGCCGCCAGGGAGCTGGGCCGCCGCGCCCAGGACATCGGGGTGCTGGTCTCGCCGGCCACCCGCGACCTCGACGTGGCGAGGGCCGAACTGGTCGAACTGCGCCAGCGACTCGAGTTCGAGCTGAGCCAGAAGCAGCGCCTGCAGGCCGAAGTCGAGGCGCTGCGCCACGACGCCGCGGAGGCCGCCCAGCGCCTCGACGCCATCCTGGCCGACGGCTGAGCCGCGCGCAGGTGGCGGCCAAGCCCATCGATCCCGCAAGCCTCGTCGCCGCCCGCCGCGCGGCCCAGGCCGCACGCACCGCCGCGGGCGAAGACCGCTGGAGACGCTTCCAGGCCGCCAACCGCGCCCGCTACGCCGGGCGCGCCGCCGCGCGTCCGCCGGCTGGCCTCGCGCGCCTGCTCGCCCGCGCCAAGACGCCCGGCCGCGTGATGCTCCTGCAGTCGAGCGGCCTTTGGGAGCCGGACCTGGAGGTGAGCGTGGGCTCGACGCCCGGCCCGACGGTCTCGCTGAAGGCCTATGTCCAGGCCGGCCCGGACCCCGCCGCCCAGCCCCACGGCCTGTTCGACCAGAGCTGGTACCTGGGAACCGCACCCGCCCTGGCCGGCAGCCGCTGGCCGCCCTTGGCCCACTACCTGGTGGTCGGCGACGGCCACAACCTCAGCCCGCACCCGCTGCTGGACGCCCCGGCCTACCGCGCCCGCCACGGGGCGCGGATGAGCGCCGGCCGGCTGACGGCCCTGGAGCACTTCCTGTTCGAGGGCGCGGCGGCCGGCGCCGACCCGCACCCGCTGTTCGACCTGCGCTACTACGTCGGCCAGTCCCACGAGCTGGCGCAGACGGGCGAGAACCCGCTGATCCACTACCTGCGGGCCGGCTGGCGCGAGGGGCTGGAGCCGCATCCGCTGTTCGCCGGGGCCTGGTATCTGGAGCAGAACCCAGAGGCCCAGGCCGCCGGGGTAGCGCCGCTGCTCGACTATGTGACCAAGGGCGCGGCCGAGGGGCTCGATCCGCATCCGCTGTTCGAGGCGCCCTACTACCGCCGTCAGCGCCACGGCGGCCTGCGCGGCGAGCCGCTGATCGATTATCTGCGGACTGGCGCGCGCGCCGGCAAGAGCCCGAGCCCGCACTTCAAGCCGGCCTACTATCTGGAGCAGACGGGCGACCGGCCGACGGCGCACGCCAACCCCCTGCGGCACTACCTGACCGAGGGAACCTTCGAGGGCCTGTGGCCGGCGCCCGACTTCGACGAACCGGCCTATTTCGCCGCCCATCCGGACGCCGCCGAGGAACCTGCGAGCGGCCTGGAGCACTGGCTGCGGCTGCGCACGGAGCGGCCCGCCACCGGCGCGCCGGCAGGCCATGCGGTCTCCGCCCAGGCGCTGTTCGCCGACCTGCGCCGCGCCAGCGACCCCGATCCGGAAGCCTATGGGGTCGCCGTCTACGAGGCCCTGCGCCGCCCGCGACCGGTGACACCGCCGAGCGCGCCGGTCCGCGTGATCGCCATCCGCCGCGCGGCCGCGCCGGACTGGGTGGCCGTCGCCCGCGCGCTCCCCAACTACCGCGGCCATCTCCAGCCGCGCCTGCCGGTCCACGGCTTCAGCGATCCGGCGGACCCCGCGATCCTCGCCCGCGACGAGGCGTTGGCCGCCCGCTACGGCCTGGCGGGCTTCTGCCATGAGGTCGCCGATGCGGCGGGCCTGGCGGCGATCTCGACCGCGGCCTTCCCCTTCTGCCTGGCCTGGACCGGCAAGGCGGCCGCACCGGCCCAGGCGCTCGCCCCGCTGCTCGCCACGAGCCACGCCCTGCGGGTCGACGGCAAGCCGATCGTGCTGCTGGACCCCGGGGCGGACCTCGCCGCCTGGCGCAAGCCCGGCGACCTCTTCCTGGTCCAGCGTGGCGGCAAGCCCGTGGCGGGCTTCGACGCCCGCCTGCCGGACCCGCTGACGCCCCGCGCCGCCGAGGGCCCGCCGGGGCCGGTGATCAACCCCGGCTTCCGGGGCCTGACGCACGACGCCCTGGCCCTGGTCGGCGAGCGGCTGGCCCAGCCGCCCGCGGAGGGGGAGATCCCCCTGGTGGTCGCCGCCCACGACACCACGCCCCGCTCACAGGACGCGCCGGTGGTCTGGCAGGGCGCCTGTCCCGGGGCGCTTCAGGCCTGGCTGGAAGCCGCCGGCGACGCCGTGCGCGGCCGCGCGGCCGACCACCGGCTGGTCTTCGTCCACGCCTGGAACGACTGGGAGACCGGGGCCGCGCTGGAGCCCGACCTGCGCTTCGGCCACGGCTGGCTGGAGGCCGTCGCCAACGCCGCCGACGCCGACCTGCTGGCGCCCCCGGCCCCGGCCGGGAGCCCGGGATGAACGGCGTCACCATCGTCGGCTATCCGTTCCAGCCGACCGGCATGGCCGAGCACGCCCGCTCGACCTTCCGCGCCCTGCAGGCGGTGGGCGTGACCCCGCGCCTGCTCGACGTGGCCGACGCCAACCGCGCCTACGATCCCGACCTGGAGCGCGACTTCGCCCCACACCTCGTCACGGCGCTCGGCGAGGGGGTGAACATCTTCGGCGTCAACGGCGACGAGGCCGCCCGCGTCATCGACCGGGTCGGCGAGCCCGCCTTCGCCAAGGGCTACAACATCGCCTACCCGGCCTGGGAGCTGGCCCGCTATCCCGCCGCCTGGGCCCAGGTGCTGGACCGCTTCGACGAGATCTGGGCGCCCTCGGCCTTCGTGCAGCAGGCGCTGCAGGACGCCGTGTCGCGGCCGGTCCGCCGCATGCCCCTGGCCGTGGACCTGAAGCTCTCCTCGTTCCTCGGCCGCCGCTACTTCGGGATCCCCGAGGACGCGTTCGTGGCGGTGTTCTTCTTCGACTTCGCCTCCTTCGCCGAGCGCAAGAACCCCTGGGCCGTGCTGGAGGCCTTCGAGCGGCTGGCGGCGCGCAGGCCCGAGGCGGCTATCCATTGCGTGATCAAGTCCCGCGGCGGGCGCGACATGGACGAGCAGCAGGCTGCGCTGGAGGCGCGGCTGGCCGCGCTCGGCCCCCGCGCCCAGGCGCTCTACGGCGACATGAGCGACAACGAGATCAAGAACCTGATCCGCGTCGCCGACGTCTTCGTCTCCCTGCACCGATCGGAGGGCTTCGGGCGCGGCATGGCCGAGGCCATGGCGCTGGGCCGCCCGGCCATCGCCACCGGCTATTCCGGCAACCTGGACTTCATGCCGCCGGGCGCGGGCCTCCTGGTCGATTACGCACTGATCCCCGTAGCGCCCGGCGCCTATCCGGAAGGGGACGGCCAAGTGTGGGCCGACGCCTCGCCCGAGCACGCCTCGCGCCTGCTGGAGCAGTTGATGAACGACCCGGCCGGAGCCCGCGCCATGGGCGCCCGCGCCAAGGCCTTCATCGCCGAGCACTATTCCCTGGCGGCGTTGGGCCGGCGCTACCTCGAGCGCCTGGAGGCGATCGGCCGCGCCTAGGCCTGGCGGCGGCGCCAGCGCGGGGGATCGAGCGCCGTGTAGAGCGCGCCCGCCATGGCGGCCAGGTCCAGCAGGTAGAGGTAGCGGTAGTCGCAGGCCACCGAGATCAGCGCGAAACTGGCGGCGAACGCCAGGCTGCCGGCCATCAGCGCGATGAACACCCAGTCGGCCGGATCGCGCCTCTGCCAGAGAAGGCCGATGACGCCCAGGGCCACACCACCCCGGGCCAGG
>Ga0210400_10003350_pt1 | contig 14237 bp, 17 predicted proteins | sample IncBWH26MmetaG_FD_155456 | JGI IMG/M metagenome (GOLD analysis project Ga0210400, IMG submission 155456) | Forest soil microbial communities from Barre Woods Harvard Forest LTER site, Petersham, Massachusetts, United States - Inc-BW-H-26-M | ecosystem: Environmental > Terrestrial > Soil >...
CACCAAGGTTGTCGTACAGAGTCGGTTTCTTCTGCGCCAGGACAGCCGTCACCGAAGACAGTGCCAGGCCGCTTACAACCAGAAGTGAAGTGATATGTTTACGCATGGTTTCTCCCCAAAAATGGATTCAAGAACCGGTTTTCCCGGTCTCTCGCTTGGTATTACGAATCCGCCCCTGCGATCGGATGTCCCACGCGGTAGAATTTACTCCCAGGAGCCCAAACATGCGCCGACTCGTCGTTGCTCAGATCACGACCCTGGTCCTGCTCGCGGCTTCGGCCTTCGCGCAAGCACCGCCCACCGCGTCCAAGCAGGCCCCGGCTGGTCCCCCCAAGCCCGCACCCCGCCGCGCCGACGGCCGGGTCGATTTCTCCGGACTCTGGCGGCCCGCCGATATCTTCCTGATCGAAGATATTTCACTGGGACTGAAACCCGGCGAGACCGTTCCCCTGAACGCCTGGGCGCAGGACGCCATGAAGAAGCATCTTTCGAAAAACGATCCCGAGGCGAATTGCCTGCCCATGGGCGTTCCACGTCAGGCTCCCTACCCCTGGAAGTTCGTCGAAGTGCCGGGGTACATCTATATGCTGTTCGAGGGGAACATTCACAGCTTCCGCCAGATTTTCATGGACGGTCGCGCGCATCCCGCCGATCCGAATCCGACCTGGTACGGCCACTCCACCGGCCGGTGGGACAAAGACACGCTGATCATCGATACCGTCGGCTTCAATGACAAGTTCTGGTTCGATTTCGTCGGGCATCCGCACACCGAGCAGCTCCATACCGTCGAGCGATACGAGCGTCCCGAGCTGGCCTTCATCACCGAGGAAGTGACCATCACCGATCCGGGAGCCTATACCAAGCCCTTCACCGTCAACGCCAAGCACCGCCTGCTGCCGGGCGATGAGCTGCTCGAGTATATCTGCCAGGAGAACCAGCGGGATACGCAACACCTGGTCGGCCCGGCAGGCCGTCCTTAGTGAGAAACTGATAGACAGACCATGCGAACTCACGTACTCGCCGCTGCTCTGTTGACCGCGTTCGCGCTATCGTCGCCCGTTTCGGCGCAGTGGTTCGATTACCCCACTAAGGGAATCCCGCGTACGCCCGACGGCAAAGCGAATATGACCGCGCCCGCCCCTAAGACGCCCGACGGCAAGCCCGACCTTACCGGAGTCTGGCTGGGCGATCAGTGGTCGCCGGCCGGAAGACGTCCCAATCCTTCCGGCGGTGGGCGGGGCGGGGGAGGCCGTGGCGGTGGCGCGCCGGAGATGCTGCCTTGGGCTCAGAAAGTTTTCGACGAACGCCGTACCAGCTCGCTAAAGGATGACCCGGAGGCCCGCTGCATGCCACAGGGAGTTCCCAAGGCCAGCACGCTGCCGTACCCGTTCGAAATCGTGAACGCCACGAACAAGACCCTGATCCTCTTCGAAATGTATTCTCTCCGCCGGCAAATCTTCACCGACGGCCGCGAGCTCCCCAAAGACGCCAAAGATTATGCCCAACCCAGTTGGATGGGCTACTCGGTCGGCAAGTGGGACGGCGACGAGTTTGTGGTCACCACCGCCGGCGTGAACGATCAGGTTTGGAACATCGATCTCGCCGGGCATCCGCATTCCGATGCCTTGCGTATTACCGAGCGTTACCGCCGCGTCGACTTCGGGCACATGGACGTCCAGGTGACCATCGACGATTCTAAGACGTACGCCAGCCAATGGAACATGCCGGTGATGCGATACACGCTGCTTCCGGATACGGATTTGTTCGAGTTCGTCTGCGAGAAAAATATCGATCCGCAACACATGGTGGGGAAACAATAGAATATGCGAAAGTACCTTCTGCTGACTGTTCTCGCCGCTGTCGCGATGTGTGTGGCGCCTTTGCTCGCGCATCACTCCTTCGGCGCTGAGTTTGATTCGAACAAGCCGGTGGAGCTCAAGGGTACGCTGCTCGAGCTGGAATGGGTGAATCCCCACGCCTGGATTCACATGGAAGTGACGGACGCGAGCGGCAAGGTCACCAAGTGGGATTGCGAACTGGGCAGCCCCAACCTTCTGATGAGGAATGGCTGGAGGAAAGACGTGCTGAAGAAGGGCGATAAAATCGTTGTCATTGGCGCCGCTGCCAAGGACTCGTCGAATCTGGCTAGCGCGCGGACGGTCACGATGGAGGACGGCAAGCGGGTCTTCAACGCGGGATCATCGGGAGAGCCCGGTTCGCCCGGCGCCCCGACGCAGTAGGTAAACCCTTCACACCTGCCGCACACTTTGCGCGATCCGCGCACGCAAATCTACCAAAAAGAGCTTGACCCGTAGTCAACTACGGGTTCTAGACTGGTAGGAAGGCGCGTGACATGACGACACTGAGGATCGGCGAGCTGGCAAGCCAGGGAAGCGTCAATTTGGAGACCATTCGCTACTACGAACGCGAAGGACTGATGCGGCCGCCGAAACGGACACCATCCGGTCACCGGGCCTATTTGCCGGCAGACTTGCTCCGGCTGCGGTTTATCAAACGGTCGCAGGCTCTCGGCTTCACCTTGACCGAGGTCAAGGAATTGCTCGCGCTTAAAGTGACGCCCAACCAACCGTGCATCGACGTGGTCCACCAAATTGAGGCGAAAGCGCGTGAGGTGAGAGCGAAGATCGCCCACCTCCAAGCCATCCAGCGCACGCTCCACAAGATGAACGCTTCCTGCGAGGGGCGATGCTCAGTTAGCGAATGCCCGATCCTCGAGAGCTTGGATTCGGAACATCCTTCATGAGGGCTGGCGTCACGCTGCTGGTTCTGATCACAGCTTTACTCTCAACGTATGCACAAGAACCGCCACGCGCCACGATTCGCGTCACGGTGAAGACAGAAGGCGGGCCAGTAGCGGGAGCGGTTGTGGTGATGAACGAAATCACAACTCCCACGGACCAAAATGGCATCGCTACCGCCACACTGCCTTTGGGGAAAGTGGAGGTCAGCGTCTCAAAGGAAGGGTTTTTTCCCGCGAAGGTATCGCTCTCAGTGGACGAGGCGCGCGAGTGGCAGATCACCGTCGATCTTAAGCCGCAAGAGAAAACAGAAGAAGAGGTAACGGTGTTCGCCACCCGAACCGATACCAAAGTTCAGGATTCACCCACACGCGTCGAAGTGATCAGCCAGGAAGAGATTGAGGAAGAGTCGATGATGACGCCGGGCAACATCGTCATGATGCTCAATGAAATGGGTGGCCTGCGGGTTCAGACGACTTCGCCCTCGCTGGGCGCGGCGAGTGTACGCATTCAAGGAATGCGCGGGCGGTACACCGCCTTTCTCGGCGATGGTCTTCCGTTGTTCGGGCAGGCAGGGGGCGGCCTTGGACTTTTACAAATCCCTCCCGTCGATCTCGGCCAAGTCGAGGTGATCAAAGGCGTTGCTTCGGCCCTGTATGGCGCGGGAGCGATGGCCGGAGTTGTGAATTTGATCTCACGGAGACCGACAAAGGAACCCGTACACGAAATTCTTTTCAATCGCTCCACTCGGGGCGCTACCGATACTTCGATCTTTCTCGCATCGCAGTTAACGGGCCATTGGGGCCTATCGTTTCTCGGGAGCGGGGACTGGCAGCAGCGCAACGATATCGACCATGACGGTTGGGCGGATCTCGCCGGATACTCTCGCGGCGTCGTTCGCCCACGGTTGTTCTGGGACGGCGACAACGGATGGACTGGGTTTCTCACGGGCGGTTTCACTTACGAGAATCGGAACGGCGGGACACTTCCCGGAGCGGTCCTACTGGCAACCGGCCTTCCCTACACGGAGGCTTTAAACACTCATCGGTATGACTTAGGCGGAAATATTCAAAAGGTCGTCAAGGAGCGTTACGTCATCAGCGCTCGATTCGCCGCGTCCCTGCAGGATCACGATCACCGCTTCGGAGACGTACGGGAACGAGACGGCCACGGGCTCCTGTTTGGTGAATTGACCGCACGCGGAGCGTTTTATCGCAACACCTGGGTTGTGGGCGCTGCCGTCGAGCGAGAGGTCTTTCTTCCCCGCGATGTTTCGCAATTCACGTACCGGTATACAACTCCCGGCGTGTTCGTTCAGGACGATTTCGAGATCGCGCGTTGGCTTTCCGTCTCGGCGAGCGGGCGCGTCGACTTCCAAAATCAATACGGCACGTTTTTTAGTCCGCGAATTTCCGCTCTCATCCGCTGGCGCGGCTGGACCAGCCGTCTTTCGGCTGGGCAGGGATTCTTCGCGCCGACACCGCTGACCGAAGAAACCGAAGCGGCGGGTCTCACGCGGCTGGTAATCCCTAAGCCCCTCGTGGCCGAGCGCGGCCGCAGCTATTCCGTCGATCTTTCCCGGAAGATCGGGCCAGCCTACTACAGCGTCACGCTATTTGATTCCACCGTGAATCATCCCATCAATGTGGAACGAGGGAACGTCTACCAGCTCGTAAATTTGTCCGAGCCGACGCACAACGTCGGGGCAGAGTTTCTCGGCACCTTAAGAAAAGCTGCTTTCTCCGTCACGCTCAACTACACCTATGTGCACTCGCGCCAGTTCGAGTTCGGCCGACGCCTCGATACTCCGCTGACACCGCGGCAAAGTTTCGGAATCGTCGGAATGTGGGAAAAGGAAAAGGCTGGTCGAATCGGAGTGGAGACCTACTACACAGGTGTCCAGCGTCTCGAAGACAACCCCTACCGCACCGAATCAAAACCTTACCTGCTTTTCGGCTTTCTCGCCGAACACCCGATTGGCCCGTTCAAGCTCTTCGTAAACGTCGAGAACCTTACCAACGTTCGTCAAACTCGCTGGGATCCGTTGCTCCGCGCGGACCGCGCCGCAGATGGCCGATGGACCGTTGACGCGTGGGCTCCGTTGGACGGTCGCGTCCTCAACGGAGGTGTTCGCCTGAAATTCTAAGCCAACGCCAGGGTTATGCATCTCCCCATACTTGCCGCGCTGTTTTTACCACCAGATCGAGCTTGCTCCACTGCTCTTCTTCAGTCAGCAGGTTCCCGTCCATGGTCGATGCGAACCCGCACTGCGGGCTAAGCGCCAGATTCTCCAGAGGCACGTACTTCGTGGCCTCCTCGATCCGCCGCACTACTTGATCCTGCGGCTCGAGCTGCGGGAGCTTGCTGCTCACCAGGCCCAGCACGACGGTCTTACCTCGTGGTACGAAGCGCAAGGGTTCGAACGTCCCGGCGCGCTCCGATTCGTATTCGAGCAGGAACGCATCCACGTCGAGCTGGCTGAAGACTTTCTCGGCGATCGGATCGTAGCCGCCCTGGGCATACCACTGGCTGCGATTGTTGCCGCGACAAAGGTGAATCGCCAGTACCACCCCCCCGCTGGTCAATCCTTGGTCGCGCGCGCCTTCCAGACACGCGTTATCGGCACGGATCGCCTCACTCAGCGCCTCGTCCGGATCGACGCCCATCTCGTCATGGACGTACTGCCGCCACTTGGGGTCGATGAAGTAGCTGTAGCGCGGCGCATCGATCTGGATATATTTCGCGCCGTCTTTTAGCAGGGCCTGGATCTCGGATTTGATGATCGGCACAATATCCCACAGCAACGCCGAGTGCGTAGGATAGACTTTGTCGGTGATCCCTTTGCGATAGGAGATGGCCGGGAACTGGTTGGCGCTCGGCAGCGTGATCTTGATGTCGCCGGGACTGTGGCGCTTCAGGAACTCGACTTCGGGTAACGTGAGCCGCTTGGTCTGCCGAATCTTTTCAATCACGATCCCGGCCACCGGCCGCGAGGTCGGTGTAGCGACCGCAGCACCGCCGCCCGTGCTTTGCCAGTTGCGATCGATGGCGCCTTCCATGTCGAGACCTGATACCGACTCGTGAAAGTCGCTCATGAATCCACGGCGGCGGAACTCGCCGTCGGAGAAGATCTTGAAGCCGAGGTCTTTTTGACGCCCTAATACCCGCAGAATCTGCTGGTCCTCCAGCGTCTTGAGTTTCTCCGCGGAAACGCCGCTGCGATTCGCCTCCAGCAGTTCTTTCGGCCGGAGAAGGCTGCCGACCTGGTCGGCTCGATATTTGAAGGCCATAGTCTTCTATCTTAAATGGCCTGCGGATCGAAGGAGGATTACTTTGCCTTCTCGACCACGGGCGCGAAGCCAATTCGGTGCTTGGGCTTCGCAGGTGGCTCGATCAGTCGCCTGACGACGGAATAGACGGCTGCGAGCTGCTCGCCGTGCTGTTTGTGTTTGTGGTCAAGATCTTCGATCTTGCGAGCTAAATCCTTGTGAGTGGCCAGCAGTTCCCTCAACTTCACGAAGGCCCGTACAATGACGACGTTCATCTGCACCGCTCGTTCGCTGTTTAATACCGAAGAAAGCATCACGACACCGTGTTCCGTGAAAGCATACGGAAGAGTGCGCCGGCCGCCGCGCCGGTTTGACATCGCAAATTGCGATGTCAAAGAATCGGATTCTCGCTTCGAGAGCTTGAACATGAAGTCTTTCGGAAACCGGCCCTTGTTCCGTTTCACGACCTCATTGAGGCGGAACGTCGGAACGCGATAAACCACGGTGTAAGCCCTACAGCACGAGGTTATATAGTGGCCAAACACTTTACCAACTCTCAAGGGAATCTGTTTCCCTCGGTTCGTTTTGTCGCAGGCGTATCTCGTGACGCCCACGCCAGGCCGCCGGGGCTGTAGAATTGATGAAGTTGATCCAGCACCGCGGAGGTGATTCGGATGGCAAGCAAGCTCTCGCTCGCGATGGCAGGCGCGGTCCTCGCCGCGGCTCCCGCCTGGGCCCACCACTCGTTTGCGGCCCAGTTTGACCAGAACAAAGTCGTCATCCTGCAGGGGACCGTAACCCAAATGGAGTGGGTGAACCCGCACGCCTTCATCCACATCGCGGTGAAGAATCCCGACGGCACGGTGACCAACTGGGCCATCGAAGGCAACACGCCCAACAGCCTGCTGCGCGTGGGCATCACCAAGAAAGCACTGGCGGAGGGCACCGAAATCGCCGTCCGCGGCTATATGTCTAAGAGCGGCGAGCACGTGGCCAGCGGCAGCTCCATAATCTTCAAGAGCGGCAACAAGCTTTCGCTGGGATCGGAACGTACCGAAACCCATCGGGACGCGGTGCTCGAATGGATCTCGTCGGATGAGGACCTCTGGAAACGGCAGATCGAGGCCTTGAAACTCGACCACAGCGACTAACGAGGCATCCTATGAAACCATTCGTGATTCTGAGTCTCCTTGCGACTGGCATCGGCGCCGCGCAAGCGCCACCCGCTCCTGCGAAACCCAAGCCCGCTGCCGCCAAAGTCTATGTGCCGCCCAAAACGCCCTGGGGCGATCCCGATCTGCAGGGACTGTGGCCCGGAAGCGTGAACATCCCTCTCCAGCGGCCCGAAAACATGGGTGCCCGAGACACCCTTACCGAACAGGAAGTGAAGGCCCGAGACACGGCGTCCAAGCAGCGCGTCGCCACGGGAACCTGGATCGAGTATTACCCCGCCAGCTCGCAAGCTTCCTTGGTCGTCGATCCGAAGAACGGCCGGCTTCCGCCCATGACAGCCGAAGCGGAGGCGCGCAACAAAGCCGTGCGAGGCGGCCTGGGCCCGCCGACGCTCTCGAGCCCCGAGCAACGCGCCGATTCGGTGGAGGACTTCGATCTGTGGGGCCGCTGCATCACCAAGGGCCTGATCGGCTCGATGCTGCCCGGTAATCTTTACAACAAGGGCAATCGCATCACGCAGGCTCCGGGCCTGTTCGTGGTTCAGAATGAAATGGTGCATGAGACGCGCATCATCCCGACCAATGGGCGCCCGCACGTTGGCAAGAACATTCGCACCTATATGGGCGACGGGCGCGGCCGTTGGGAGGGCAACACCATGGTGGTCGAGACTACTAATTTCACCAAGGATATTGCCATGAACGGCATAAACTTCGCGCTGCTCACGGATCAGTTGCGCATCGTGGAGCGGTTCGCGCGCATCGCCCCGGATAAACTGAGCTACGATGCCACCATTGAAGATCCCGGCACATGGGCCCGGCCCTGGACCATGCACGTGACCTATCCGCTGGATCCGACCTATGACTTGTTTGAGTACGCCTGCCACGAAGCGAATTACGGCATGGCGGATATCCTCAAGGGCGCGCGCAAAGAAGAAGAAAAACAAGCCGAGCAGAGGAGATCAAAACAATGAAGGCGGTCGCAATCGTAGCTGGGGTTCTGGCAACAGTGCCCGCGTGGGCGCATCATTCCTTCGCGGCGGAGTTCGACCGGGGCAAGGTCGTCAACCTGGAAGGCACCATCGTCAAGATGGAGTGGGTGAATCCGCACGCCTGGATTCACGTCGCCGTGAAGAATCCGGATGGCACCTCCACTGTCTGGATGATCGAAGCCAATACGCCCAACGGGCTGCTGCGGCGCGGATTCACGAAACAGTCGCTGGTGGAGGGAACTGAGGTCCTGGTGCGCGGCTATCAGGCCAAGAGCGGCGACAACAAGGCCAATGGCAGCTCGATGACGTTCAAGGACGGGAAGAAGCTGTTTCTGGGCTCCTCCAGCGGAGACGAAGAAGATCCGACGGGAAAAGCTCCCGCCAAGTCGGACAAGTAGGCGAGGCAAGCCTCGCCCGTCACTTGAAGCCGACTAGGATCAGGCCAAGCAACCCCAGCGCGCCTGCGATTCGGCTGAACAAGCCCAGCATCGTTGTCGCCGGAGGCGCTTCGGGTCGCGGCAGCGAGCCGGTTTCGGACGCGAGCCTGATCAGTTCCGGATCGCCGTAGGCCCGCCCTTCCCGATCGTAAACCGCCGTACGTCCCGCGCGGAGAGCTTCCAGGATTCCCTGTTCCGAGTTCTCGCGCGCAAACACGTAAGTCCGGCAGACGCCTGGATACCCCAGACCGTGGTAGTCGGAGGATCCGATGGCGGTGAGCTTCTTTCGCCGATAGAATTCCTGTAGCTGCGGATACCGTTCGGGTTGGGAGTAAATCAGCGGATGCACGATTTCAGCGGCGTCCAAAGTTCTCATGGCGGCATCGTCCCATCCAGGCCAGTACTCGATCGTCGGATGCGCGGCGATGGCGACGCCGCCCTGCTGATGGATCTCATCAATCGCCTGAGCCGCGGTTCGCCTCCAGTCGATGGTCGATTCGATCCCGGCGGCGATCATGTGGTACCGCGGCGTGTGCACCTCCTGGCTCACCAGAACTGTGGGACCTCCAATGCGCCGCGAAAACCAGCGTGCGACTTTGCCGGTCCAAACGTTGTTCTGGCCGGCCATGGCGACCACGTCCAATCTTTGGCGCCGCGTTTCCAGCACCGTGTCCCAGGGTGTCAGCGCGGCCCAGCTCAGCGGATGCATGTGGACATGGAAATCGCCTGCCAGTACCTGGTAGCCGCCTATGACCAGCGGCGGGTTTGCTCGTGGCGCCTCCGCGAACGTGCCAGCCGCGATGGCCGCCAGCACCAGACTTCCCGAGATCAAACGAGCCTTCATCCTATCCTGAGTTGTTCCAGGAGCCCCGGCCACAGGGCGCCGCCGCCGACGATTACGAAAAACAGAGCCCACGAAACAGCGCGCTGCACGAAAAGCAAAAGGCCCGGCTTTCGGGCACCCGTTACGTGACGAAAGAAGTAGAAATCGATATAGCCTGACCAAATCGCGATCAGCACCATCGAGAACTCCCAGATCCAGATCACTACCCGCGGCTGCACCGAAGAGACGGAAGCCCAATACATACTGAAAGCGACCATCCACAGCAGCCACGGAGCATGGCCGGCGAAGAACAGATCCACAGCTTGCGAGAAAGACACCGTCCGGTTTCGCGTGTGCAGAACGACAGCCAGGCCCGCGATCTCGGCCAGCGGCACGAAGCTCCAGGCGATCACTCCGCTCGCGATCAGACCAGGCGCCAGATGTCCCCTGGTCAGCATGGACATCGAGCAGCTTAGCGCCAGGGCGACGAAAACCGGTCCCCGCAGCAGCGTCCAGGCGCCACCACGAGCAGGCTCTTTTGCTAGCGAAGCATACGCCGAAGCCGGCTCAAGAATTATGTGCGCCGGCCTCACGTTCCGGGTTTCATCCCCATCGCGTCGAGGAAGGCCGCGCGAACCGCGTCGGGCTGACCCTTCTGAAAAACATAATCGCCGGCATAGTGATGTCCCAGGATCGGGTGCGCCAGGAGCTCCGCCCGGGTCCACCCATCCACCAGCAGCTTGCGCTCGGCCACCGGCAGCTTGATGCGCTGGTTCACAGCCGGATCGCGGATGATGGCCTTAGGATCTTCGCCTCTCGCGATGGCGTCCAGATCGTTCAGGAAGCGCTGGCGCTGCATGATGATTCCGCGATCGCTCGACCCGAGATGCTCCTTCGTCCGGTCGGCGACAACGCCTTGCCCTACCCACGCCACGAAGTCCTGGTTCATGATGTGGCTCGAGATCCAGCTGCCGTTTTGAGCATCGCGCACCGGGCCGTGCCATGCCGGGATCTTCGCTTGCACGTAGGGTTCGCGCTCCTTGGGCACGCGGGTGAAGGCCCAGGTCACGCTCAGCGTGTTCTCGTCGTCAATGGGCACGCGCCATTCAAAGTGGTCGCCCGTGAACAGCGTGTTCGGCCACAAGCACACGCGGCCGGTGGTCCACATGGGATCCGATTCGCTCATCCCCTCGCGCAGCCGCCGATAGATGAAACCGTAATCGAATTCCTCGAACTCGAGCCTCAGGTGCCGCGGCGAATACGGACCCAGTTTCTCGCCCAGCCGGACGCTCCAGTTCATGTGCATCCACTCGAAGTGCAGCGGATCGATAGAGTTCTCCTGGCACTGAAACCAATTGCACGGAACTTCCGCAAAGACGATCTCGACAAACCCGTTCTTCCATGTGAACGGCTCCCAATCCGGGACCAGCGGAGCCGGTTCGGGACCGAGGTATGCCCACAGCAGGCCGCCTCTGGTCTGCACGGGATAGGCGGTGATGTGGATCTTGTCCTTGAACCGGGCTTGGGGAGCCGCTACGTCCTCATACGGCTGCTCGGTGCAGCGGCCGTCCTGGTCAAAGAGCCAGCCGTGGTAATTGCAGCGGAGTCCGCACTGCTCGACGAATCCGTATGCCAGGTCGGCGCGGCGATGCGGGCAATGCCGGTCGACCAGCCCGAGAGTGCCACTCAGGTCCTTGTAGAGTGTGAGGTCTTCGCCCAGCAGGCGAACAGGTTTGATGGACTTGTCGTCGAACTCGCTGACGGCGGCGATGGGCATCCAATAGCGGCGGAGCAGGCCGCCCATGGGCGTTCCCGCACCCACCTGAGTAAGAAGACGGTTCTTAGCTTCGTCGAGCATCCAAAAGCTAAGTATAGAACCAGTCTGGGGGCGGGGCCGGATTCCTAGGCCGAAGCGCCGTTTAACACATGCCGCTCGGCAACTTCGACGCTGTCGAAGGAGGGGAGCAACCCGTTCACGCCGGCAACATCGAACAAGGTCTTGATTCGGTCCGTCGCACCGGCGATTCCGAAACCGCGACCCTTGCGCTGGCAGGAAGCCAATATCCCCAGCACCGCGCCGAGTCCGGCGGAATCCATATAGGACACTTCGGACAACTCGATCACAATGGCCGAGCCGGCGTCCGCGCGCGCCAGGTCCTGGAATTCAAACAGTGTGTTCAGGGTCAGCGGGCCGGCCAGCCGGAAGATCCGAATTCCGGAAGCCGCGTTGTCGACTTCGATCGTTAGTTCTTTCATATATTTCCGCGAGTGCCTGTCGGCACATCTGTTGACAGTAACACGGGACTGTTACAGAACCATGACACTCTCGGAACTGTGCAATCCCGGCAGCCCGTCGAAGAATGTGTAGAAGTATGATTGAGAGACCGGTAGGTCATGAAAGAAACCTTCACTGTACTGCTCATTTCAACGATCACGGCGACGGTGGCCCTCGCACAAAACGCCCTCGCTCCACTTCCAGCTCCTCTAGCAGTGCCGAAGCCGGGAGCGGCGACTGATGCTCCGTATGCTCCGACGTCTATTCTGCCCGGCGGTGTCGTGTTGACACTGTATCCGCCCGGCTCGCCGTACCTCAACAAGGACCGTGTGCGCGAAGCGGAGCAATACAACATGAGCCAGGCCGCGCCGGGGCGAGTCAGCAGCATCGTCAACATTCACAACCCTTCCATTGAGGTCCACACGGTCGATCGGGGAATCAATACCGGCACCGCCGTGATTTTGGCTGCGGGCGGCGGGCACAACACTTTGAACGTCGGCAGCGAGGCCGCCGATTTCGTTCCCTTCTTCTACAACTACGGGGTCAACACCATCATCTTGCGGAATCGCCTGCGGCACGACGGCTACAACCCGCAGACCGACGAAGTATACGACGCACTCCAGGCCATCCGTTTGGTGCGCGCGTATGCTCAGCAATGGGATATCGATCCGCACAAGATCGGGATCGTGGGCTTTTCGGCAGGTGCGGAATTAGCGGCTCCAGCGACGGTCTTGTTTGACGATTTCGACAAGAAGAACAGCGGCCCCGGCGATCCTCTGGCGGGCATTACCTCGCGTCCGGACTTCGTGGGCCTGGTGTATCCGGGTCCCACGCCCTTCGCCCGCAATCGCACTGCTCCGCCGATTCCGCGCAATGCTCCTCCGGCGTTCATCGTGTGCGCCGGTTCCGGCGATCAGCAACATGCGGTCTGGGCGGACGAATACTTTGCCGCGATGCTGGCGATCCGGGTGCCGAACATCGAGATGCATATTTACGCCAACGGCCTTCACCCGGGTGACGCATTGCCCGACGGCAGCCGCATGCCGGGCGGTTTGACGGACCGCAACGATACGCCATACGGCACATGGCAGTATCGCTACATCGACTGGTTCCGCGATCTCGGCTTCCTGCAAAAGCCGGGTGTGGAGACGAAAGCTGCCAAGGACGTCACGGCTTATCTGAGCGCCGCCCCAGCCAGGCCCGCGGCGAACCGTTAGGCTCCGCCGCGATCGCGACGAAAAAAATCACGTGTGCCCGGCGGGGGGCATTTCGGCGGCGCCCGCCTTCATGACCAGGCTGACCTCCCCGATGAAAACGGCCCAGGCGCCTCTGACGTCCGGCGAAAACTCCGGGTACAACATATGGCCGAGCGCCCAAAGCAATGCCACGGCCAGCGTATCATAATGCGCGGGAAGGACACCGTAGGACACGTGCCTCAGGCCCATCGCGCGCAAGGCGGGACGCTGCTGGTCGAAATCTTCCAGTCCCTTGACCAGAACCGTCAGCATGTCGCTGAATTTGCGCGCCTGAATGCCAATATCGCTTCGAAACATGGGGCGCACAAAGGGAGCGATCTGAAACAACCGACCGTAGAACAGAAGTGCCAACGGTTCGGCGCGTTCGCCGATCGCTGGGAACGATTCGCGCACCAGCCGTATTTGTCTAGAGGTCATCGTCCTTGTGGGCGAGTGGTGAGCCGGGCGGGACTCGAACCCGCGACCACCGCATTAAAAGTGCGATGCTCTACCAACTGAGCTACCGGCCCGCTTCAGGCGAGAATGAAACCCATTGTAACGCGCGCTCGACGGAGAGGACAGTTACGCGAGACCCGCCGACGTCCGAGCCGCGTGCAGCGTCCGCCTTCACTGTTCCGAACGTATGTGATCCTTGGTTAGCTGGCGCTGGGTTTGGCAATGTCGACGCCGCCTTTGAAATAAGCGCCGTCTTCAATCACGATACCGGCGGTTCTCACATCGCCCACCAGGTTTGCGCCCTTGCGAAGAACGATGCGCTCGGAAGCGTCGATATTACCCTGCACGGAACCGGCGATGTCCACCTCTTTCGCCTTGATGTTGGCCGAAGCTTTTCCTTTGGGGCCGATGGTGAGGCGGTTATCCAGCTCCACCTGGCCTTCCAGTTCGCCGTTCAGCTGCAGGGTCTCGCGGCTGGTGACCTCGCCCTTGATCTTCATCGTTTCGCCGATCAGTGTGCCGTCCATGAATTCTCCATTCTTATCGATGTCCGGTCACCGCACCACCCCCACGGTAACTTCATTGATCTTAGCTCAAAATCGCTCGCATGCGGATCGTTCTATTTCTCCATCTTGTGGAGCTGGTAGAATCCGCTCATCTTCAGCGTGATCACAATCGGTTTGCCGCTCAGGTTCAGCCAGAACCAGCCGTGGATTCCCTCGAACGGCGCGACGAACGCTCCGTTGCCCTTGGTGTTCTCCTGCTCCTCGCGATAGCGCGTCGCATGCTTCGGATCGTTGGAGGGCTCACCGTGAAAATCGT
>Ga0210400_10003351_pt1 | contig 14236 bp, 10 predicted proteins | sample IncBWH26MmetaG_FD_155456 | JGI IMG/M metagenome (GOLD analysis project Ga0210400, IMG submission 155456) | Forest soil microbial communities from Barre Woods Harvard Forest LTER site, Petersham, Massachusetts, United States - Inc-BW-H-26-M | ecosystem: Environmental > Terrestrial > Soil >...
CGTAACGCGGCCGCCATCGCCGGAGAAACTCAATTGCGTAAATTGCAGGACGGAATTATCGGCCAGATACGCGGTCGCGCCGTTTTCAAACTCAATTTCAGCCATCCCGGCCTGGGTGGCGAGAGCATCGCCTTCCTGCAGCGGCAGATTTACAGGAGCTTCCTCCCAAGTGTCAGTGCTGGGATGCGAGACGAACACCTGACCGTCCGTCCTGCTCAGGCGCACCACGCGGGAATTACCGGCATCCTGCGCCATTCCAACACAAGCGCAAAATGCAAAAGCCGCGGCGAGCGACGACAGGCGGGCGATCCATGAAGACTTCATACAGGCCCCCCTTCGGGGGAATCAGTAACTAGTGATTAGATGCGGGAATCATACTGTTAGTTCCAGGCCTTACGGCGTCTGTTTTCCAACGGGAAACCTACGAAGCGCGTACAGACCGACCGGTTTGAGGACACTCAAATCAGCGTCATTCCGTTCATGGTGAACCGCGGCGCGCCGCGCGCCGAGGAATCCCTCTTGCGTCTCAATTTCAAAGCCGGAGGGATTCCTCACTTCGTTCGGAATGACGGTTGCCGCGTTAGTATGGCCGTTAGTGCTCGCGGGAAGTTCGAATGCGTTCGGCGAGAGCGCGGGCGCGGGTTCGTGCGATCTCCACGAAATGGGAATCAGCGCCGATCTGATCGAGCACGGGCAGCATGCGCTCGGGTTCGGGAAGGAGCCGGTGGTCCATGTCCGCCTCGAATTGACGCAGCGCGTCGTTAACGCCGAGGCGGTCGTATTTGACGGTGCGCTGGAGGAGAGTGAGATCGCTCTGCTGGCGCGCAAGTCCTTCAAAAATTTGCATGAGCATCGTCGCGGAGGAGTTCAAAGTGTAATTGAAAGTGGTTTCATGCACTTCCGAGCCGCGCTCGTAGCGAAATGTTTTTTGGCCCAGGTTGGCAATGCGTTTCTGAATGTCGAGATCGGCGATGGCGAAATTTTTCAGCTCACCGGAGAGCTCGAAAATTTTCTGCCGCACCGGCGCGCCAACTTCAAACGGCTCGGCTGCGGGATCTTCTTCCAGTTGACGGATGTCGAAAGTGGCTTTGCCCTGTTCAGCGATTTTGATTTCAATGAATTCAGGCGAACTGCCTTTGAAGACGCGCCGGTAGGTGATCGTCGCCTCGTCCGGCGCGGCCCGGCAAAGCGGCACGAATGCCAGCGCGGCGAAAAGTAAAAGCAGAAGCTTTTGTTGGAAAGGGTTCCGTGTCATCGCAAGACTCAGATGCGCGAGGCCGCAATTCGGCTGTGCGAGCCGCGGGGCCGAATTTCCGAAGCAGGCTTAACGGCGGTAGCCCGAGCCGCCCCGGCGTCCAGGCGTGCACGGTACTGAGCTGCCTGCACATGACACAACGCCACGGCCAGAGCGTCGGCGGCGTCCGCGGGCTCGGGTGTTTCGCTCATGCTCAGCATGGCGCGCACCATTTGCTGCATTTGTTCCTTTCCCGCGTGTCCATAGCCGGCCACGCAGGCCTTCACTTCCCGCGGCGAATAACTGTGCACCGAAATATTGCGCTGGGCCGCCGCCAGTAGAACGACGCCACGAACTTCCGCGAGCTTCAACGCTGTCCTCATGTTCAGCGCGGTGAAGACGGATTCAACCGCGACACCCTGGGGCTCGAATTCCTCGATCAGGTCGCTCAGCATGGCATGTATTTCGCGCAGCCGCTCGGGAAAATGTTCGGGTCCCTTGCGCGTGGCGCGCAGCGCGCCGAAGCGCAGCATCCTGCAGCGCCGCCCGTCACTTTCGATCACTCCGTAACCGGTGGCTCCCGCCGCGGCGGGATCAACGCCGAGCACCCGGAAGAACGCACCGCTCGCTCCAGACAATTGTGGCATGGCAGAGAGTGTACGGCGGGGAACAGCGCGCGACCACACTTTTTTCGGTGTATGAGTGACGTGAAGCACATATCTGCCGGCGGGAATTTTTCGCGATGACCAACGTTGTGGCGCAGGCATCTTGCAAGCGAGACGCCTGCGCTACGAAAGGCGTGCCCAGTACCGAGAATTATATCGATGCGCGACGCTGCCCTATTCCGCGGCCATTACCGCCTGCATTTCCTTTTCGTCGATGTCGAAGTTGGCGGAGACGCGTTGTACGTCATCATGTTCTTCGAGAGCTTCGACCAACCGCAGCATCTGCGCCGCTTGCGTCCCGGTAAGTTTTATGTAATTTTGCGGTACCCAGCCGACTTCCGCGGAATCGGGAGTAATACCTTCCTTGGCCAGCGCGCCGCGAACAGCTTCAAACGTTTCGGGTGGAGTCAAAACTTCCCAGGCCGCGCCGTCGTCCCGCAAGTCCTCGGCCCCGGCGTCGAGGACAATGGAGAGCATCTTGTCTTCATTGGCCTTGTCCTTGGATACCACGAGTTCGCCCTTGCGTTGGAACATCCAGCCGACGGCGCCGTTTTCTGCCATATTGCCGCCGTGTTTGTTCATCATGTGGCGAAGCTCGCTGACGATCCGGTTGCGATTGGTGGTGACGACCTGGACGATCATGCCCACGCCGCCCGGCCCGTAGCCTTCGAAGTTCACTTCCTCGTATTGCTCGCCTTCCAATTGCCCAGTGCCGCGCGCCAAGGCGCGCTCGATGTTGTCATTGGGCATGTTTTCGTTTTTGGCCGCGAGAATGGCGGTGCGCAGACGAGGATTGGAATCCGGGTCGCCGCCGCCCACGCGGGCGGCAATGGTGATTTCGCGGATAAGTTTGGTGAAAATGCGGCCGCGCTTGGCGTCGGTGGCCGCCTTTTTGTGTTTAATCGTAGCCCACTTGGAATGGCCAGACATGGAAATCGCCTCTTAAGAAACAGTTTTGGGGACTGGTCCCTGCTTATTGCCACGATAGTCTAGCATACCGGGCTGCGGAATCGGAATACATGGATGCCAGGGCAGCCGTCGAACTGATTGAAAAGCAAAGGACTAGTCTAGGCGCAGGCCTGCGGTACGCATCCTGGGATGCCCGGTTGGACAGGATACTGATTCAGCGCACTGTTTTCCAGGGCTATGGATTTTGGGCGCAAAGGATGCCTACAATTGATAACTTGGGAACGTCGAAGTATGCCAACACTAACTGCTTGCGGTGAACACGGTTGCAAGGGACAGGTGCCGAATTCGCTGGAACCTGCACATCTCTGCCTGCTTCATTTCACGTTGCAAATCGAAAAAGAATGCGCGGAAATGCGCCGCGAAACCGTCTATGGCAGGACGCCGCACGCACGCCAGGTGGAGATTATCCGCTATATCGCCGACACCGGTGAAATGCTGGCCCGCGCCTCGACCAGCGGCCTGCATCTGGCCGACGAAATGAAAGCGCGCGTCCTCAATACCTTTCTCACCCTGATGAACCTGCGCGAAAACCTGGACCGCGCGGCGCTACGACACCCCATCGGCCGTACAGGCGCGTAGCCAATCGCCTCACGCTCGCCGGAACTGCCATTCCTCCATGTGTTAAACTTGGCGCAGGAATCATCGCCCTGGGAATGGAAAACGCCTCCAATACGAGTTTGCGCGTCCTGACGATCGGGCACTCGAATCATCAAGTCGAGCATTTTCTCGATCTGTTGAAGTCGCACTCTGTTCAGGTGGTGGCGGACACCCGCTCGTATCCGTACTCTGAATACGCGACGCAGTTTGACCAAAAGCCCTTGAAGATGGCGCTCGAAGCAGATGGCATCGGCTACGTGTTTCTCGGTCGCGAGTTGGGTGGGTGTCCCGACGGTGATGAATTCTACGATGAGCAGGGACATGTCCTGTATGGCCGAGTCGCGGAAACGGAGCTATTTAGAGAGGGAGTGTCACGCCTGGAAAAAGGAATCCGCGAGTACAAGGTGGCGATGCTCTGTGCGGAAGAAAATCCGGCAGCGTGTCACAGGCGACTGCTCGTAGGGCGCGTCTTGTCAAATCGCGGAATACAAGTGGACCATATCCGGGGAGATGGACGTGTCCAGACCGAAGCCGAGCTCGCGGTCGAAACAGATCCAGCCAAAGATCAATTGGCGCTTTTCGAGAAAGTCGAGGCTGAACCGTGGAAGTCTATTCCATCGGTTCGGTTATAAACAACGAGCCGGCCGCAAAATAGATTTGTGGGTCGCCTCATGAGCGCCCGCAGGCCTGTGTCGCACCTGCGGCGCTTGGCCTTGCCGTGTCGCGTACCCAGTGCTTCCGCACTGGGCTACGGTGTTGCGCGCCTCCGGCGCTGTATTGCACCGCGCGCGTCAGAAATCCTCGAATGGGCACTGCCTGGCGAAGTGCATTGCCGTGACGCGCGCAGCTATTTGGCAATTTATGATCTGCGAATTACTGTGGAAGAATTCGAATCGATCACCCGTGCGACACAGAACGCAATTCCACCGTAGCGCCGGAGGCGCGACACAGCGTAGCCCAGCCCGTAAGGGCTGGGGGCACAGTAACGAAAGAATTCTGAGCACCGTAGGTGCGGCATATGTCGGTTACGAATTGTAGTTGCCACACAGATTAGCAAGCCGGACTTTAGGGCCTGAAACGCTCTGCTTGTCGGCTGACTTTGTCGGAGCTGAAGCTCCGACTCACAAATCAGTTGCTGCGATTTCCTTCGCGAATTTCAAGCTGCGAAATTAGGCGGCCCTGGAGTAGCTTCGTGAAACGCCACCCGAGTCTGCATCCGTTGAGCCAGCATCATCACTTTGCCTTGATTCAGGCTTTGCAGATGCGGCGCGCAGCTGAAGCTTCGCCCGAGAAACGTGATGCCGCTGTTCAGCGGCAGGCTGAAAAATTCATCGCGTTCTGGCACAAGACGGGCGCGGTTCATTTTCGTGAGGAGGAAGAAGTGCTGCTGCCTGCGTATGCGCGACACGCGCGGCTCGATCAGGATGCAGGAATCATGCGCCTGCTTGCCGACCACGCAGAGATCCGCGCCGCGGTGGGGGATTTCGAGCGTCTGCGAGCCGAGAATCTGCCCATCGAGGTGGAAGCGATGGCGCGCCTGGCGAAACTTCTCCACGATCATGTGCGCTTTGAAGAGAATGAAGTTTTTCCGCGCATCGAACGCGCTCTCGGTGAAGAAAAACTCGACGCTATGGGCCGCGGTCTTACTCGGCTGCATTCCAAGACGGATGTTTGCGAGTTTTGAGTCCGCGTCGATTCTGTTCTTCCGGTTGCGTTCCTGGTGCAGAATTTCGTTTCGCGGCCGAAGCTTGCGGTTTTAGTAGCGCAGGCTTCAGCCTGTGTGCTTTTTTGCCCGTAATAGCAAATCTTCGGAACGAGATTTAAAACTGAATCGCGCACGGACTTAACCTCAAACCAGACAGGCTGAAGCCTGTCCTACTAAAACCTTACGTTCCGATGTAGCGGGCGTAGAGAGAGCGGGCGACGCTGGTGTCGCGGGTACCTTTAATGATGGCGCGGCCGTCGGCGAAGACGGTCATCTCGTAGGGCGGGACCCGAAAACGCAGCAGAAAACCGTTTTCGCGGACTTCGGCGACGGTCGGCGCGAGGCGGCGGCCGAGCGCCGGGAGATCGAGTTGCCTGCGGCGCTCGTGAATCTGCACCGAATCGCGGCCGCACATCGTCAAGTGAGGCTGCGCGTCGCCTTCCAGGTAGCGGAAATCGCGCTGCACGCACGCGCGGCACTCCGGATTGCGCGCCACGCGCACCGATTGGTATCGCCCCGACCAGACATCGAATGAAACCAGGCGTCCTCCGAGCGAATCCATCTTACCGACGAGCAGCTTGATGGCTTCAGCGGCTTCGATCGAGGCAATCACTCCGGCAGCCGCGCCGAGCACGCCGACTGTGTCGCAGGTGTCTTCCGCGCCTGCGGCGGCTGCCTGAGAACCGTCTTCATTTCCTGTTGACGCGCCCGAAGGAGCGCCCGATTCGAGCGCGCATGCCAGGCACGCGCTTTGGCCGGGCCGCACGGTGAGCGTAACGCCGTAGCTCGCAACGACGGCCGCGTAAATCCACGGGACGCCCAGATGGATCGCGGCATCGTTCAGCAGAAATCGCGTTTCAAAATTGTCAGTGCCATCAAGGATGAGAGGAAAGCCGCGCAGCAAATCTTCGGCATTTTTCGGACCAACGTCGGCAATGATGCCTTCCACGGTGATGCCCGAATTGATGTCGCGAAGGCGGCGCTCCGCGGCGACAGCTTTGGGCAGCGCCTCGCGGGCGTCGGATTCCTCGAATAAAGTTTGCCGCTGGAGGTTGGAGGGCTCGACGAAGTCGCGGTCCACGATGCGCAGTTTGCCCAGGCCCGCGCGCACCAGCAGGTTTGCCAACGCGGTGCCCAGCGCGCCGCATCCAACGAGAACGGCGGAGGAATCGAGCAAGCGTTGTTGGCCCGCTTCGCCAATTTCGCTGAAGAGGATTTGCCGTGAATAGCGCTCGAAAAGTTTCGAATCCATTTTGCTGTGAGTCTTTTGCCCGCGCCCTGTCGCGAAACACTTATGATAGCGCCTCCGGTGCGCTCAGGGGCAACTCCGTGACACTTTCTACCCGTTCAGGAGATTTTACGCCGGGCGGACAACTCGCCTATGCTACGCTAGTTGTGTTGTGAAACGAGATGCTGAGCGATCAACGTCCCCTCATTCAGATCGCCATGTGGCTGTCCGCGATCTGTTTTTCTTGTGCAGTTTTTGTTTCCGCGCAGGACGGCCCCTCGAATGAGCCGCCGCGTGTCGTTGCCGTGCGCGTGGTCACCGAATCCGGAGCGGTTCTCGAAGAGAATCCTCCCGAGCTAACCATCCAGCCCGGCCCGCCATTTTCCATGGACGCCGAGAGCGCCAGCCTGCGAGAGCTTTTCCGTTCGGGCCGCTTTGCGGACGTGCGCGCCGAGCTCGCGAACGTCCCGGGCGGCGTGCGCCTGGATTTCGTTGTCCGTCAGAACCTCTATATCAATCACGTACAAATTGTGGGCTTGCGCGAGCCTCCCGGCGAATCACTGGCAATTTCCGCATTGCGACTGAATCTTGGCGAAGTATTCCGCGAGAGCGACATGAAGGATGCGCTGGACCGGTTGAAACAGACGCTCGAAGATGACGGGCAGTACCAGGCCAAGCTCGGTTACGTAACGATCCCGCATCCCGACACGCTGCAGCTGGACATCGTGGTGCATGTTACGCCCACCCCGCGCGCGCGCATCGGCAAGATCACGATTCAAAACGAGACTGCATATTCGGAAACGGAACTCCGCGGCAGGTTGAAACTCAACGAAGGCCGCGAGATCACTGCAGACCGCTTGAACCGCGCCGCTGAGAGCGCTCGTAAGTGGCTGGCGCAAAAGGACTATCTGGGAGCGCGCGTGACGTTGCACCGCGGCGCCTACGATGCAAAATCCAATACCGTGCCGCTGGAAGTGATGTTTTACGCAGGGCTCGAAGTGCGCGTGACCGTCGAAGGGGCCAAAGTCCCCGACGGTACGTTGCGCAAACTGGTGCCCATTTACCAGGAAGGCGCGGTCGACGAGGATTTGCTGCAGGAAGGCCGGCGAGCCTTGCGCGAGTGGTTTGAGCGCGCCGGTTATTTTGACGCGCAGGTGAATTACACGACGTCAGAAATTTCCGCGGACAAATCGGCGAACGCATCGCACACCGCGGCAAGGGTCGTCTCCTATCATGTGGACCGCGGCGAGCGGCATCGCCTGGTTGGCGTGGGATTTTCCGGCAACAAGTACTTCAGCACGTCCGTGCTTACCGCGCGATTGAGGATTCAGCCCGCCGCGTATGCTTCCGCCGGACGGTATTCGTCGGCGCTCCTGGAGGATGACGTAACTTCGCTTCACACGCTGTACGATGCCAACGGATTTCACGAGTCCGAAGTCCACCCTGTGATCGAGGACAATTATGAGGGCCACAAGGGGGAATTATTTGTACGATTTGAGGTCAAGGAGGGCCAGCAAACGCGGGTTGCGGATCTGGCCATCGAAGGAAACAAGCAACTCAGCAGCGAAGAACTGCTCGGCGTCATTGGTTCGACCGAAGGACAGCCGTATTCCGACTTCAACATTTCCTCTGACCGGGACAACATTCTGGCGGTGTATTACGACCAGGGATTTTCGGAGGCGCGATTTTCCGCGGACGTGGAAAAGGTGGCGGCATCGGATCCCAAGCAGTTCCCGACGGTCCGGCTGAAATATCACCTCACCGAAGGGCCGCAGGTGCTGGTCGCCAGGGTGCTTCTCGGCGGGTACGAACATACCCGGCGCGGCATCATTGCACGCCAGGTGGGAATTCGCTCGGAGCACCCGCTCAGCGAGGGCGCGGTCGTCGAGACGCAGAGAAAGCTATACAACCTGGGAATATTCAGCCGCGTTACGATCGCGCCGCAAAATCCAGAGGGAACCGAAACGCAAAAAACAGTTGTCGTGATGGTTGATGAAGCCAGGCGCTACACACTGGCATACGGCCTGGGCTTCGAGGCGCAGCGTCTGGGAAGCGGAGCGACCGGCACAGGACTCAGCTTCGCGCCACGGGCCATTGTGGAAATTACAAAAGCGAATTTAACCGGACGCGCGGATGCGCTCTCCTTTAAGGTGCGCGCAAGCACGATTCAGGGGCGCGCCTTGCTTGCCTACACGGCGCCCAACTATTTTGCATCGCCCAATTTCAATCTGCAGCTGACCGGCTTCTTTGAGAAGGTGCGGAATATCCAGACCTTTACTTCCAGGCAATACCAGGCGTCCGTGCAGCTTGCCCAGAAATTGTCGAACACAAGTTCCATGCTGTACCGTTACGCGTACCGCAAAGTAAATACGGTCCTGAATGTAAGCACGCTCACTTCGGAGCAGCTTCCGCTCTTCAATCAGAATACGGACATCGCGGAATTCGGCGTCAGTTGGCTTCGTGACCGCCGCAACAGTCCCGCCGACCCGACGCGCGGCGATTTCGAGAATATTGACGTGGCCGTGGCGATGAAACCCGTTGGCTCGTCGGTCGATTTTATCCGGATATTTCTGCAGAATTCCACTTACAAGCCGCTCACCCGGCGGCTCGTGTTTGCGCGTTCCACGCGCTTCGGAGTGCAGACTCCTTACGGCAACACTCTTTCCAAGGATATTCCTCTTCCCGAACGATTCTTTGCCGGCGGCGGCACGTCCTTGCGCGGCTTCGCGCTCAATCAAGCGGGACCTCGCGATCCGATCTCCGGCTTTCCCATCGGCGGACAAGCGCTGCTCGTTTTTAATCAGGACTTGCGTTTTCCGATGCACCTGCCGGTGATCGGCGATCGATTGGGCGGAGCGGTGTTCTACGATGCAGGAAACGTATTTCCGAGTATCAGGAAAATTTCGTTTCGGCTCTCGCCGCCTGTTCCCACTCTCGGGTCGACGGTCGATGCCTTCAATCGTCCAATGAACGTATGCCTGACGAATTGCACGAATGAGCTCAATTATTTTTCTCACACCGTGGGATTTGAATTTCGCTATGGCACTCCGATCGGGCCGGTGGCCGTAGATCTGGGCTATCTGCTCAATCCCGCACGCTTTATCGTGCAGAGCGGAACGTGCCCGGCCACTGCCACGGCTACGTGCCAGACAACGATCTCCCGGCTGCCCTCGTTCCAATTCTTCGTTAACTTGGGAGCGACGTTCTGATGCGCCGGGCGCTTTCCATTTTCGCGTCGATTTTGTTGCTGGGCCTCGCATCGTCCGCGACTGCGAAGCAGGCAGCGCCGCCAAGCGGGCGCGTAGTGGATCGCATCGTGGCGCGAATCGAAGGCGACATCATTCTGATGAGCCAGGTCCGCGAACTCGGCGCCTTCCAGCAATTGATCGAAGGGCAGGCGGAAAGCGACGACCGCTTGCTCGCGGAGCTCATCGAGCAATGGATCGTGCAAACCGAAGCCGACCAGTCGCATTTTCCCCAGCCGGCGCAGTCAGAAGTCGACCGCGAACTGGCGCGCCTGGTGGCGCAATTTGCGAGCCCTGAGGCCTACGCCGCTAAACTGCGCGAACTGGGCCTCTCCGCTAACCAGGTGCGCCAGTTACTTGAGCGGCAGATCTACATCGAACGGTATATTGATTATAAGTTTCGTCCATCGGTGCAGATCAAATCCGAAGACGTGCAAAATTACTATCAGACAGAATTGTTGCCGGAGCTGGCAAAAAAGAACGAACCCACGCCGCGCCGTGCCGATGTCGAGGGACAGATCCTCGAACTGCTGACGCAGCGGGCCATCACGGAACTGGCCGAAAAATGGCTGAACGACACAAAATCGCGCCTGAAAATTGAAACGGCGATGCCTGGCGGGAAATCGTAATGCGCGGTAGTGCGGTTGCGAACTGATGAGCGGAAAGAAAAGAAAATTTCGCCTGAAGCACGGAGTGGGCCTGGTAGCCACGCTGGCGATCCTTGTTGGGCTTGCCCTCATCTACATCATCGCCAGCGGAATCGCGGATCGCTGGGCGAGCACCAAAATCATTGAACAACTCCAAAAGTCAACCGGGGCGCGCGTCGAACTTGGAAACTTTCATATCAAATGGCGGACCTTGCACGTGCATTTCGATGGGCTCACCTTGCACGGGCGCGAGCCGGCCGGAAGCCCGCCGCTATTTCATGCGGATCGCCTGGATATTGATGTTCACATCGAATCCTTCTGGAGCCGCAAGATTTCGTTGGGCGCCGTCGACATGACGCACTTCTCGGCGCACGTCCGCGTCGAACCCGACGGCACAACGAACGTGCCGGGCCCAAAAACCCCAACCAGCCCGGGCAAGCCCGCGGTGCAAAGCCTGTTCGATCTGAAAATCGCCGAATTGCGCCTGCAGGACGGCGAAATATTGTGGAATGACACGCGTCAGCCGCTTTCCGCCGAGGGCCGGCACTTTGAGTTTGCCATGGATTACACCAGTGACGCTGCGGGCGCGGCATATCTCGGCAAGATGAGTTGGGAGAAATTTAAAGTAGCGGCTTGGCGCAACCTCCCCTTTACGTCCGATCTCACGGCGAGATTCACTCTCCGGCCGGATTCGTTTTCGCTGACGCAGTTGCAATTGAAAATTCCGCACAGCGAAATTAACGCGCAGGTCACGGTCAGCAATTTCCTGAAGCCGGCGTGGACTTTCCGTTACCGCGGCCAGCTGAATTTAGAAGACATTCGTTCCATCCTGCGCAAGCCGACGACTCCGCCGGGACGCGTCGATTTTACGGGTGAAGGAAATTACACCGAGAAAAAACTGACTGTCAGCGGAATCTACACGGCCGGCGATATTTTTCTGAAATATCAATGGTTCCATCCGGGCATGGTGTCCACGCGCGGCAGCTACCACGCCGACCAGCACTCTCTCGATGTGCCTGACCTGCAGGCCTCTCTACTCGGTGGGAACGTCACCGGACGCCTCCATCTTGATTTTTCGTCTCAAAAATTTCGCGCGGACACCAAGGCGCGCGGCATGGACCTCGCCCGGGTAATGGCTGCCGAAGACAATCCCAGTCTGCCGATTATTCCGCTGCATTGGGGCAGCAAAGTTGACGTCGACTCATCAACGACCTGGATCGCCGATTTCAAGCATGTGGACTCTCGCGGCGTCATGCTCTGGACGCCCGCTGGCGCGCTTCCTCCCGCGCAAATTCCGGTGTCAGCGCACTTTGAATATCACTTTGACATGGACGCCAGGCGGGTGGAGATCGCTTCCAGCGACATCATGACGCCAACAAGCCACATCGTGGCCAGCGGCACGCTGGGAGCGGATGATTCTTCGCTCGATGCCACAGTGGACTCCGAAGATCTCGCGGCCTACGACGATTTCATCAATCGCATACGTGGAGTGAAGGCGCAGCCCGAAATCATTGCCGGACGCGTTCATTGGCAAGGACGTCTCATCGGGCCACTCGGTGCTCCCACTTTTGAAGGCCGCTTCAAAGGCACCGAGGCACGTTACGGCAGCCTCTCTTGGGATGAAGTGGAGGGCGAGCTTACCTATTCGCCGGACGAATTGAATCTCACGCGAGGCAGAGTCCGCCGCGGCCGCTCGTCGACGGAACTCGAACTCAATCTGTCGCTCGACAACTGGAATTTTAGCCGTGACAACCAATGGAGTTTCGACGCCAACCTGGTTGGCGCTGATACCGATGATTTGCAACCGCTGTTCGGGACTTCTTATCCGGCGCATGGAATGCTTAGTGGCCAGTTTCACGGCAAGGGTACGCGTGCCAATCCGGAATTGTCAGCGTTGTTTGATATCAGCAGCGCGACGGCGTGGAAATGGCGTTTCGATCGTGCGCGAGGACAGCTGACGATTCGCAATGGCGAGGTGCAGATCTCGAACGCGGAGGTGCGCTTGCCAGCGCATGCGCCAGGCGCGCCGGCCGGCTTGGCCACTGGGAATTTTCTGTATCACCTGGACACCAAACAGATGTCCTTTGACCTGACCGGCGCCGCCATTCCGCTCGAAGCCATCGAGCGTATTCAAACCCAGCAGCTTCCCATCGGAGGCCGCCTGAATGTGCAGTTGCGCGGGCAAGGTTCGTTGCAAGCGCCCGAGTTGCACGCGTCGTTGCGCCTGGTGGATTTAAAACTTGGTAATGACGTCGTTGGCAGCTTTGACGGCACCGTAGATTCCGACGGTCACGTATTGTCGACAAAAATAGAATCGGCGATGGCCTCAGGAAAGCTTTCCGGGAAACTCGATATGACGCTCGGCGGCGACTACGCCCTAGCCGGCGACGTCACGGTCGAGCAAATCCATTTTGATTCTTTCGTCACTTCGGCGCTGCATCTCAGCGGGCTGACCGGCCATACCCTGGTCGACGGACATTTTGCGATTGCCGGATTCGGAGCGCACCCTGAAACACTTGCGGTGGAAGCGAATCTTTCGCGCGTCACCCTCGATTATGAAAACGTGAAACTCGAAAATGTCGGACCTGTGCGGCTGACCTATCGCCAGAACGAGGTCCGCGTTGAGCAAGCGACCCTGCGCGGAAACGACACGGATTTCCATATCGTAGGCTCGGCGCGTTTTGCGGGGGATCGCGCGTTAAATCTGCGGCTTGATGGCGCTGTCAGCTTGCAGTTGCTCGCGGGATTTGTGCCGCGCCTGGAATCCACCGGCCGCGCGCAAGTGAACGCGGAAATTGGAGGGAGCATTCCCGCGCCGCGGTTCAATGGCAAGGTTCACATCGAAGGAGCAAATGTCCGCTACGGAGATTTTCCCGCCGGATTAAGCAATGTGGCCGGCGATTTCAATTTCGACGCCACGCGCATGAACTTTGACAATGTCACCGCGGAAAGCGGTGGCGGCCATCTGAGCCTCAGCGGCACGGCGAATTACGGCGAAGGTTCGCTGAACTATGCGATCAACGCGCGCTCCGACCAGATTCGCATCCGCTATCCGGCTGGAATGAGTTGGCTGCTGGGAGGCACGCTGCGTCTCTCCGGCAACACTCAAGCTGCCACGCTTTCCGGCCGCATTGTTATTGACCGCCTCTTGATGGCCGAGGGTTTTGACATCGCCGGGATTATGGTTTCCGCCAAGGAGCCGGTCAGCGGTCCAAGCACGTCATCGTCGTACTTGCGGAATTTGCAGTTCGATATTGAAGCCGATTCCAGTCCCGATTCGCGCATGGAGTGGAGCGGCGCGCGATTTCAAACCGACGCAAGCCTGCGCCTGCGCGGCACGTGGGAGCATCCGATTTTTCTCGGACACATTCACCTGCTCACGGGTGAAATGAATTTCCGCGGGAATAAATACACCATCGCGCGCGGCGACATTAATTTCGCGAATCCTTTCCGCCTCGATCCCGTGCTCAACATCGAAGCCACCACGACCATCCGTCAATATGAAGTCACGCTCGATTTCACTGGCCCCGCCAGCCGCCTCACCCTGGCGTACCGTTCCGACCCGCCGTTGCCTTCGAGCGACATCATCGCGCTCCTGGCCCTGGGACAGACCAGCGAAGAAAGCGCGCAACGCTCCGCGACCGGGCAGAACACCGGCCTCGGCGCATCCGCGCTGCTTTCCGAAGCCATCTCCAGCCAGCTTGGCGGGCGCATCGAACGCCTGTTCGGCATCAGCCATTTTCGCGTTGGCCCATCGATCGCGGGGCTCACCACGCAACAACAAACTTCCATCGCCAGCGTCACCATCGAGCAGCAAGTCGCGCGCGGCCTGGTCATTACCTACATCACGGATATCACCACCACGCAGTATCAGGTGATCCAGATCGAGTACACCATCAATCGCGAATTTTCCGTCGTCGGCCTGCGCGATGAAAACGGCACCTTC
>Ga0210400_10003355_pt1 | contig 14226 bp, 12 predicted proteins | sample IncBWH26MmetaG_FD_155456 | JGI IMG/M metagenome (GOLD analysis project Ga0210400, IMG submission 155456) | Forest soil microbial communities from Barre Woods Harvard Forest LTER site, Petersham, Massachusetts, United States - Inc-BW-H-26-M | ecosystem: Environmental > Terrestrial > Soil >...
AGCATGGTAGAGGCCGCGTTGGATTGCTTCATGCGAGCTATGGCCAGAGGACCGAGGCGCGGGAGCTGCGTGCATTTTCCGAGATCGCGGAATTCTATGGCGTCGAGGAAAAGCTGATTGTTCGGCTTGACTATTTCCGGGCCATCGGCGGATCGGCGCTCACCGACGCAAGTATAACCATGCCTGAAAATGAACTGGGCGCGCCGGGGCCGGGCGGGAGCGCGATTCCGGTGACGTATGTCCCTTTTCGCAACGCGCACTTCCTGAGCGTCGCTGTCAGCTGGGCGGAAGCAACCGGGGCCGGCGCAATCTACATTGGAGCGGTGGCCGAAGACAGTTCCGGCTATCCCGATTGCCGACCGGAGTATTACGAAGCATTTCAGGAGCTGATTCGCCGTGGAACGCGGCCGGAGACAATGATTGAAATTGTGACGCCCGTGATTCGCCTGAAAAAGAACGAAATTATCCGGCGCGGCGTGGAGTTGGGCGCGCCTTTGCAACTGACTTGGTCCTGCTACCAAGGCGAGGAACTGGCTTGCGGAACATGCGACAGTTGCCTGTTGCGTTTGCGGGCTTTTGCCGAAGCCGGTGTTCGCGACCCCATCGCCTACCGGCCGGGAGCCCGCGCCGAGGTCACGAAATAAGTTCGCAGCACTTGGATTCCCGGCGATATGAGAGATAATGGTCGAAACCGGCCAGTGGACCGAGGCCGGCGCTCCTCTACAAAAAAGGAGAATGGGGCATGTTGAATTGGAAGAAGACGTACGCGCTCGCTGCAATCCTGGCTTTGGGAATGCTTGGATGCTTTGCCACGCGCGCGGCCGCGCAAGAAGGAAAGATGGCCGGCACGATCATCGACTTCGATGGTAATCCGTGGGCCAATCTGCCGGTGAAGATCAAGAGCGACGTGGGCGTGACAAGCGAATCGAAAACAGATGCAGCCGGCAAGTTTTCCTTCACTGGCCTGAAGAACGGAAAGTATACGTTCACCGTGCAGCCACCGCAGATGCAGTCCCCGTTCGAAGTTCCGGTCGAGGTGCGTGGCGCGGATACACCGGCTGTAACTCTGAACTTCAAGGAAATTTTGGAGAAGCAGAACCCGGAAGCGGCGGCGAAGTACAAGCAGCAACAGGCGGAGCAGAAAAAATTTGCAGGCATGAAGGAGCAGTTCGCCAAGGGTGTGGCCCTGCTGGACCAGGAGCGCGCGGCGAAAGCCGAAGTGGCGAAAGCTACTCCCGACCAGAAAGACGCTGCCAAGGCCAAGGTCGTTGACCTCTCCAACCAGGCCGTTGCCACATTTCAGGATGGTCTGAAGGCCGCCCCGGAAAAGGATGCGAACATTCACCTCTTCTGGGCGCGCATGGGCGAAGCCTACGACCTGGCGGGACGCAACGATGAAGCGATCAACGCCTACCAGCAGGCGATTGCCGCCAAGCCGGACAATCCGAGCTATTACAACAACCTGGGAAATATTCTGGGACGCACCGGCAAGATCGACGAAGCGCGCGCGGCGTATTCCAAGTGCGCGGAACTTGATCCGCCCAACGCGGCCATGGCGTGGCGCAACTTTGGCATCAGCCTCTACCAGGCGCAGCGCATGGTTGAGGCTATCGAGCCGCTGAAGAAGGCCACGGAGCTGGATCCCAAAAACGCGCAAGCTTGGTATTTGCTGGGCGCGTGCATGGTGGCGGACCCCTCGATTTATAAGACGGTTGGCAGCAAGATCGAGGTGACGCCAAGGCCGGGAACGGTCGAAGCGTACCAGAAGGCCATCGATCTGGATCCGAACGGCCCCTGGGGCACGCAAGCCAAGCAGGGCCTGGAGCAACTCCAACAACTGACGGGCGGTATCGAGACGAAAGTCGGAAATAAGAAAAAGAAGCCGTAAACCGACGGCCGCAAACAAGTATTGCTGAGTTAACAGACGGCTCCATTTCGGTGGAGCCGTTTTTCTTTTTAGCGATGGGTCAGCGTCCCGGTTACTTTCGTGCGCCGAAGCGACCAGGAAAAAATCACAACGGACGAGGGCAGAAGGACGGCGGCGAAGGCGAGCAGGATCAGCAGCGGTTTTGCGAGTGCCAGGATACCGTCGCCGTTGAGAAGCGCGCCGCGCATCGCGTCCATCGCATAGGTTACGGGATTCAAGTGGGCGACAATTTGCAGCCACGGCGGCAGAACGCTCACCGGGAAGAGCATTCCGCCCGCCACACTGGAGACTCCCAGGATGAACCATTTCGCCGGATTCCCCCGCTTGAACAGCAAGAGATAGGCTGCGGAGAGTACGCCGAGCCCGGAAAAAGCCAGCAGGGTGGTGAGCAGCACGGCAAATACGGCGAGCCAGTTTGCGGCGCGTAGTGGAAAATCGAACAACGCCGCTGCCCATCCGAGATAAACGGCTATGCGCAACGTGGTGGCCGCAAAAGGATAAAATGCCGAGCCAATCAGGATGACCGGCAAAGAAACTTGCGTTACCAGCAGCGGTTCAAGAGTGCCGGCGTCACGCGCTTCCTGCAGGCTGCGGTCAAACGTATCCAGCGCGGCATTCAGGTAGTCGAAGAAAACGAATCCAGCCAGCGAATAGGCGAAATACGTTTTCCCCTGGGGAAGGGCTTCGCGTAGCGCGGGCGAATCCACAAACTGCGCCACGTAGTAAAACAATGCCGCACCGAAAAGCGCCTCCACCGCCTCCAGAATGAAGGGGCTGCGATAGGTGCTGGCGATCCGCAGATCACGCTGGAAGAAAAGGAAAATATCGCGCAGGACTTGCCTCATTCCGGTGTCGCCTGTCCCGCGGAGTAAAGCTTGCGACCGGTGAGCCGCGCACACGCCTCTTCCAGGGAGGTAGATAAGGTTCTGGCACGCAGGGTGGCCGGCGTATCGAAGGCGAGGAGTTTGCCTTCGTCGAGGATGGCCACGCGGTCGGCGAGCAGTTCGATTTCCTGCATGGTGTGCGAGGCAAAGAGCAGAGACGTATCTTTTCGCGCCAAGACTTCCGTTTTGAGGAAATGGCGGAAATCGGCGGCTGCAATGGCGTCGAGGCTGCGCGTCGGCTCATCCAGCAGCAATACTTTCGGTTGATGAAGCAGCGCGCGAAGAAGGCTGAGGCGCTGGACCGTGCCGGAAGAAAGCGCGCGCGCCTGGCGGTCCAGCACGCGGCTCAATCCGAACCGTTCGCTGAGAGTTTCGATCCGGCTGGCGCTGAATTTATCGGAGAGATGGTTCAGCCGGCCAAAAAAACGGAGATTCTGGCGGCCGGTCAGCCGCGCGTAGAAACCGAGATCGCTGCCCGCGTGGTAACCGATTTGCCGCCGCACGGCTGTTGGTTCGCGCGCGGTATCGTGTCCTGCCAGGGAGGCGGTGCCTCGCGTCGGCAGCAGCAGCGTGGCCAGTATGCGAAGCAAGGTCGTTTTCCCAGCTCCATTGGCCCCGAGCAAAGCCACCGCCTCTCCTTGATTTATTTCCAGGGAAATACCGCGAAGCGCGGGCGACGTGGGCGGGGCGAACGGCTGAAGATAAGCGCGCCAGCCAGCGAGCGCCGGTGGAAACCATTTCTCCACCGAATCAAGGATAATCGCGGGGTCGGACACTTCCGAACTTATAGCCTGTCTATTCGCGGAAAACAATCCGTGCTGAATACCGCGCTCTGCCGGACGAATATAGCGGTCCAAAGCAAACCCCGGTAAGATACCCGTATATCCCCGGAATCCCTGTCCCCAGGTTGGAGCAAAAATGTTGGAGTTGACTATGCGTGCGGTGGTGCCGGCGCACGTCCTGATTCGGCGTTTAGACGGGGAATCGGTGCTGCTCAACCTGGAAAGCGAACGGTATTTTGGCCTGGATGCCACCGGCACCCGAATGTGGGAACTTGTGACTTCGCAACCAAGTATCGGTATCGCATTAGAAAAGCTTCAGGAAGAGTATGAGGTGGAGCCCGGAATTTTGCGTACTCACCTGACGGAACTTTTGAGCGGGCTTGTGGAGAACGGCCTGCTGCAAGTGCTGCCCCCAGATGTTGGAACCACTTCAACGATATAGGGCGCTGGATCCCGGATCGCGGCGCATGTTCAGGCGCGCCGCGATTCTATTGCCATTGGTGCGATGGTCCCTGCGATTGCGGGGCTACGGCAAGACGTTCACTTCGCTCCAGGAACGCATTCGATTCGAAGCCAAGAAAACGGAAAGTAAACCCGCGTTGCGAGAAGAGGTGCAGTCCACTTGCCGGATGGTGCGCGCTGCGTTGCGCTACTCTCTCTCTCAATATACCTGCCTTGAAGAATCCCTGACTCTTTGGTATTTGCTTCGCAAAGAGGGAATCCCCGCGTGCCTTCGCATCGGCGTCCGCAAAGAAGGCGAAAAATTCGAAGCCCATGCCTGGGTGGAACAGGATGGCGAAGCATTGAACCAGGACGAAGCGATGCACCAGCATTATGTGGCCTTTGAACAGGATTTGCTTGAACCGCCGGCGGAGAAACCGTGAGCGGCTTCTTCGGAATAGCTCGCACCGACGGCGTTGCCGTGGAGCCACGATTCCTGGATCAAGTGGCGGAGCGGTTGCGTTTTCGCGGCCCTGACGGCAGCCGGGTTTGGGCGAAAGACGGCTATGGCACGAGCTTCGCCTATTTGGACACCGGGTCCAAGCACCAGTCTCGCAGCCAGCCCGTGCGGCTTGGGGAACGCTATACGTTCCTCGGCGAAGTGCGGCTGGATTCGCGGAAACAACTCGTCGCCGAGTTGCTGGAGAAAGAAATTCCCGCGGCCGAGGAAGCTTGCGACGAAGAGTTGGTGCTTCTCGCGTGGAGCTTGTATGCTGAAGGGACGCTCGCCAGATTGGCCGGCGATTTTTCCTTCGCTATCTGGGACGCGTTGCGGCAATCGCTTTTCTGCGTCCGCGATTTTGCCGGTGCCCGCCCATTTTTCTATTCCTGGCGAGAAGGCGTTTTCTGCTTTGGCAATACGCTGAACGCACTTCGGCTTCATCCAGGAATCTCCGATGCACTGGATGTTTTGTATGTGCGCGAATTTCTGCTCGCCGGGTTTTGCAGCGATCCCACGCGAACTGTGTGGCAGGATGTCCGGCGGCTGCCGGCGGGCCACCGGTTAACTCTCACTGGCGGCGCAGTCCAGGTGCAACGATTCCGGAGCTTGCCAATCGAAGAACCGCTGCGGTTCAAAGACCCCGGCGAATATCCGGAAAACTATCGCGAACTATTGAGGCACGCGGTCGGCGACCGATTGCCCGAAGGAAAGGTTTCCCTGTATCTGAGCGGCGGCCTGGATTCCGGGTCCGTCTGCGCAACCGCGACTCGAATTGCCGGAGAGAATCGCAATTCACCGGCACTGAAGGCGTTTACGATCAGTTGGCGGCCGTTGTTTGACGATCCCGAGCCAGAGTTTGCGCAGTTCACCGCACGACATCTCGGGCTGGCGCATGAAATTCTGGAAGATAACCGGATTTATCCCGACGGTCACGACACGACTGCCAATCTGCCTGAGCCCAGCTCCGAGTTCTTTGTTGAGCGGGACCTTCGCTTGTACCAAACCATTTCGACGCACGCGCGCGTGGTTCTTTCGGGGGATGGCGGCGACGATGTTTTATGCGGACAGTCATGGCCTTACCTCAAGTATTTATACCAACGCGGCGCGTGGGGAGAGATTGTCAGGGATTTCGGCGGATATTTTGGTACTCACGCGCGCTTTCCTCCCCTTCGCGGAGGGTTTCGAAACAGGATTCGACGGTGGGTGAACCCGCAAGCAGCCCCTCCACCATCGCCTGCGTGGTTGAACCAGGAATTTGCCGACCGCAGCCGCGCGGAATCCGAGGAGCGCTTCCAGGAGCGGCCACCCCTCGATGACCACCCGCTGCACCCGCAGGCCTACCGCACCCTTCACTCCGGTTATTGGGCGAGTGTCCATGAATATGAGGACGCGGGCTGTACCGGAGTCCCTCTTGAGACGCGAGCGCCTCTGCTCGACCTGCGCATCCTCCGTTTTCTCCTGCGCCTTCCTCCCGTGCCCTGGTGCATGAACAAGGAATTGACTCGACGAGCTATGTGGGGTCGTCTGCCAGACAAAGTTGTAGGACGGCCGAAATCGCCGCTTCTGGAAAATCCGCTGGAGATATGCTGGCAGAGAGAGGGATGGCGGCCAAGTGTGGCAGAAAATCCGCCGAAACAGATTCATGAATTCATAAATTGGGAGAGCTGGCTCGCAACTTTAGGTCGTTCTAAGGGTTACTTTCATTACGAGTACCTCTACCCCTTATCTTTTTCACTTTGGCTTAAATCCATTGAAAAGGAATAGGGGATTCAGTAGAGTGCTAGCAAGGGGCGTGAATGAAGCAGCAGATCAAGCGATCCGCTAAAAAACCTTATCAACCACCCAAGCTGCTTGTTTATGGCAATCTCGCTGAAATGACCCGGGCCGCCGGCACAAAATCAAAGCTCGACGGTGGAACTAGGCCACGGATGCGACGTACCGGACACTGAACCCCGCCCACAGTTCCGCAGCAGCAAGAAATTAGATCTCTGTGAGTTATTCCTACCGAGCTTACGGCCTTGGAATCAACTCCTCCAGCCACATTGCAGGACTCCAACCGGCTAACCTGCATGAGGGAGAGATTGATCTATGCTTTGAAGATGGCCCGGAGCCGGATTGGGCCGTGAATTTGCTTTCACTTCCGGCGCGAATCCTATCCCACCGGTCCGAACCACCAAGCTCTGCGGATCCCTCGTTCATTCTTACCCAACACGGAGAAGGGGAAGGCTTCCAACTTTCCTATTCGGACGGGACCCGCTTCGTCGTAGACCGGTCGACCGCACACATATGGGGAACCTGCCTGCCGCCGCTGACCGCGGAGGACCTGGCTACCTATTTTCTGGGGCCGGTGCTGGGCTTTGTGCTGCGCCGGCGGAATGTCACTTGTTTGCATGCGAGCGCGGTCGAGATCCGAGGCCACGCCGTGTGTTTCTGCGGAAGCGCGGGGTACGGGAAATCCACCACCGCCGCGGCGCTGGGCCTGCGTGGACTTCCCCTGCTGGCGGAGGACATCGTGGCCCTGGAAGAGAGCGGCGGCGAATTTAGCGTTGTGCCTGGCTATCCCCGTGTCTGCCTGTGGCCGGAAAGTGTGAGTCTGTTGTTCGGCAGGGCTGACGCCCTGTCGCGGCTGACACCGACGTGGGAGAAACACTACTTGGAGCTTGACGGACAACGCGGCAAATTTGCCCCCGCAAAGTCGCCGCTGGGTCCTTTGTACATTCTCGCGGGGCGCAGCGAGGAACAGGACGTGCCGCGAGTTGAAAAGCTCAGCCCCCGGGAAGCGCTTCTTGAATTGGTGAAGAACACTTACATGAACTGGGTTCTCGACCGGGAGCAGCGCGCAAAGGAGTTCGAGACTCTCTGCCGGGTGGTCCAGCAGGTACCCGTGCGCCGGCTTGTGCGGCATTCGAACGCAGAGAAAATCACAGGGCTTTGCGAATTGATTTTGCAAGATGCCGGAGCCGCCCTTTCTTCTTCGACAATTGGTTAGCGGCCCAGCGCTTGCCAATGATTCCGAATCCAAGCGCAATACCCAGTCTTGCGCAGCGGTTTTTCGGTGGGCAGTTCCTGTCTGCCACGGAAGCGCCGGTGTACACTGGCAACCATCTTTTCAGGAGCACCTTCTGCCGGCACGCTTTCCATTCGGGATTAAGCCTTCCGACCGCGAATGGAGATTTCTTTGCGCATGCGCTTCCCCTTCCTCATTGTCCCCGGGCCGGATTTCCCAACTGACCTCCGGCTTGAACTGGGAGTTGGTGCTGGAGCTTGCCGAGGAACATAGCGTCCTGGGTGTGGTCACCGCGCGCCTGAGGGAGAGCAGCCATTGGGGAATGCCTGAAGATGCCTGGGAGAAACTCCAGGGCAGCTTGAGGACGCAGCAGCTTTTCACCCTGAGCATGACGGCGGAGCTTTTTCGCATTCTCGATGCATTTGAAAAAAAGGGCATCGAGACCATTCTGGTGAAAGGCCCGGTCGTGTCGTTTCTGGCCTATGGCGATCCCGCGGTGCGGAGCTACGTGGATCTGGATCTGATCGTGCGCGACGCGGCGATTCTGCCTGCTTCCAGAATTCTGACCACGCTCGGATTCGAGGCCGAAGTTCCTGAAGCGGCCATTCTGGCGGGTAAAATTCCCGGCGAATATCTCTTCACGCGGCCCGGCGCGCAGCAGATTGTGGAACTCCACACCGAGAAGACCTTTCGCTATTACCCGCGCTCGATGCGGATCGAAGATTTATTCTCGCGGCAGCGGCGCTTGCCGCTGGAAGGCCGCGAAGTACCCGCGCTCTGCCTGGAAGACGAACTGGTGCTCAATTGCATCCACGGGGCGAAGCATTTCTGGGAGCGCCTGATGTGGCCCGCGGATATCGCCGCGATTGTGGCGCGCCACCCGGAGATTGCCTGGGAGCGAGTGCTGCGAGCCTCCAGGGAAGTCGGAGCAGAGCGAATGATGAACGTAGGCCTTCTGCTCGCCGAATCGCTTCTGGGTGTTCCTATGCCCGCGGCGATGGCCAAAAACACGCATGCAGACAGCGTGGCGCGGGATCTGGTTCGGCTGGTGGAGAGTTGGCTGCCCACGGCGGGCTACTCGCCGCCTCCGTTGCGCAAGCGGGCGATGTTCCGGTTGAAGATGGGCGGGGGGGGAATCCGGGGCGCGGCTTACCTGATGCGATTGTCGCTTTCGCCAACCGAGGAAGACTGGGTCGAGGGAAACGAGGAGCGGGGCTCGCGCGTGTGGGAAGCGATCAAACGGCCGTTCCGGCTGATGCGCAAGTATGGCCAGGACGGATAAGGCGAATCGCGCAACCCCTGTTCAGAGAAGCCTGGTTCTGAAAAAGGGAGGCCCGGCTCTGATGAATCGCGAGCCGGGCCGCTGTGTCTGCAGTGGAATCAGATATTGGTGCGTTCGGAGAGGGAAGGTTCTTCTTCCTCTTTCTGCTGTGGCAGTTCAACGGACAAGGTGAGTTCGCTCTTGTTCCGCAGCACGCCGAGCTTGATGCTCTTTCCTTCACGATTGGTCAGCAACTTTTCGCGCAATTCGCTGGCGCTGCGGACTCGTTCGCTGTTCAGGTTGGTGATCACGTCGCCAGCCTTCAGCCCTGCCTTGGCGGCGGGTGAGCTCGCAAACACGCCGCGCACCAGAACCCCTTCGCCGTTTGGGGCGCCAAAATAGTTGCCGAAATCACCCTTCAAAGTTTCCGCATCAATGCCGAGGAGAGGTCGCCCGGGAGAGATCATTGAGAACGAGCGCAGATGTTCCAGGCCGGACAGGTCCGGCATCGCGGGCATCGGCGGCATTTTAAAGCCGAACGACTTCGGGCCATCCGCGAAAACTTTCATGTTGCCGGCGTCGTGCTTTCCTACAGTGACCTTGATGTTTTGGGAGCGGCCGTCGCGCCAGACCGTCAGATTCGCCGTGCGGCCGGCCGGGATTTCGTGGATCATGCGGCGAAACTGTTCCGTGCCTTCGATCCGCTGGCCGTTTATTTCCAGCACCACATCATTTTCTTTCAGGCCGGCCTTGGCCGCTGGGCTGTCTGGAACAATCTTTCCGAGCAGCCCTCCGCGCTCCTCAGGCAACCTTAAGGTCTTCATCTTCTCCGCGGAGACTTCAGAAACGCCCACACCCAGCCATCCGCCGCCGGAACCCATGAAGATCTGAAGATCATCGTCCGGATTCTTCGGGTCGTCGGACTCCTGGACCAGGGTGTCAGGGTCTCCCGGATCGTTGACCACGACGTAGAGTTGGTTGTCCCGTGGATCCGTCTGGATCACCACATGGGGATTCAGCTGGACTTGGGACTGCGAAACTTCCTGCGCGGCAGCTTGAGCCAAGCGCGCAGCGTTGGATGATGCTTGTGTCTGATTGGAAGAACCCGGTAGCGCGATCAGGAAAATGCTCAACGCGCCAAAGCCGAGGCTTGTCCACATTTGCCGTTGAATCATGAATGTTTCTCCTTCGTCTGCTTAGACGCAGGAGAAGCTAAATCGTCGACCGTAGAGCGACGACACGGATGGCGCCATTTACGGTTCCAAGCCGGATGGGGGCGCCGCCCTTGCCAAGACGCCCTTTCAGGATGCGCGGTTGGATGGCCCCCTCCATGACAAAAGGGAGTTCGGTGGAGAAGCTGCCGTTCATGCACCGGGCTTCCAGATCGGCCTGCGAATCCGCCGGAATGGCCAACAGCACGGATCCGTTCGTGGTTTCCGCTTGTGTGCCATGCAAATCCGCGGGATGCTTCAGCTCGACATAGACGTTGCCGTTTGTCGTACGCGCATGCAGGTTGCCGCTGCTTTCATAAACTTCGATATTTCCATTGACGGTGTGCAGGTCGCCAAGCGAATCGAGATCCTTGACTCGCAGCGTTCCATTCACCGTGTTGATGTGCTTCAGGAGCGTGTGCCGAGGCACGTGTACGGTGTATTCCACCGCGACTTCAACGCCTTCTTCCGAGGGATACCGCGTGGAAATGGAAAGGCTGTCCGGGCTGGAGTTCACGTCTATCGAGACCAGGTCCAGCTTGGATTCTTTGTCCGTGGTGGTCTTGACGGCGCGCACCTCCACCTCATCCTTGTCCCAGCCTTCGATTCGCACGGTCCCATTGATGTTGTTCAGTTCCAGGGTACCGTCGGACTTCAGATGATAGGTTTGCGCAAATTCGCGCGTGACACCGAAACACGCGGGAACGGCCAGCATGGACACGGCCGAAAGAGTCAGACCAATCGAACGGATTGCGGAGCGAAACTTCATACAGCCTCCTTCGCGGACAACTCCCAACACTCTCCCCAGGACGACCGACAAATCCGAACCGCTGACCCCCGCCCCTACACGTTAGCGGAGCTGGAAGTTAAAAGCCAACGTTGAAATTACGTCCACCTTCTTGCCGCAGATGTCTCCCGGATTCACACGCCATTGCCGCACCGCGGTTCGAGCAGCCTCAACCAGCGCCGGCTCTCCTTCTATAACCTTTTCCACTTCGAGCGTTCCATCCGTTTTCGCTCGCACCTGCAAACGCACCACACCCTGAATGCCCGCGCGCCGCGCCATCTGCGGGTAGTCCGGCGGAGGCGAATTGATCAAGTGCTTCTTGAACTCTTCGGGCTCTTCATGAACACCGCCTAGAAACGTAACCTGCAAGCGGTTCTTCCAGGTATCCCACCAATCCGCTCCGCTGCCCGCGCAGGCGACAGCGCCGGCCGCTGTTTGCGGAGCCGCGACGGCGGCGATGCTGGGCGCCGTTTCTTCGAATCCCATCTGGCTCAACTTCTGCTCCAGGCGATGCCGCTGCTCATCCTGCAATGACTGCCGCAGGGCGGTCTGTTCGTCCACGTACTGAAGGCGAATCTTGCCGGCGCTGCTGCGAAGTCTCAGCAACGCTCCGCCGCCATTCAACGCGCCGGAGGCTCGCGAGGGGCCCTCATCGCGGGTAACCATGCTCAATCCAAGAGCCGAATCCGCTTCAATGCGGTCCGGGCCGCCATTTTCCACGCTGGCATCGATGGTGGCCGCCAGGTTTCGCGGTAGGAATACGATGATATCGCCCGTGCCCGAAGAGAGTTGCGACGGACCAGGCAACTGCACAGGGCGCGAGCCGTCGCCGGATTCGGGCGTGATCCACGCGGTGATGGTGCCGTTACCTGTTGCGGCGCGTACAACGTTCGAAACCCGTGTCAGGCAGATTCCGCCGCCGCTGGTTTCCACTTCCATGGGGCCGGAAACATACATCACGCGAACCCCGCCGCCGCCCGTTTCCGCATGAACCGAGCCGTGCACTTCGCCGAAATCGATCTGGCCGCCGCCCGTGCGCACGCCTACCAGCGCGCCCGCTTCGCCAACGGTGATATTTCCGCCGTCGGTTTCGAGTTGAGCGGTGCCTCGAATGTGAGCGGCGCGAATGTGGCCGCCACCGGTGCGAATCTTTGCGTTGCCAGCCACGTCGCGCGCCTGAATAAATCCACCGGCGGTGTAGGCATCCAGGTCTCCAGCGATGTCGAGGACTGTGATGTGCCCGCCCTGGGTCTCAATTTTTGCAACGGGAGCGGAAATCGCGCTGACGAGATGGTCCATTCCGCCGATGCGCCCTGTGGTGATGTTTCCGCCTTCGGTCACCAACAACGCGTGGCCGCCGATATCTCCGGTTTCGATATCACCCGCGCCGGTGTGCACTTCGACTGAAAAATTTGAGGGGACGTACACCGTGAACTGCACCCAGAACTGGGCGTTCCTTCCCGCGATCCTGTGGAGCCGGGGAAGGAGCCCATTCAAACTGATTGTGCCGCGGATATTGCGGAAATTGAGGATGTAGCGGCTAAAGAGAGTTTGCGAAAGCGGCTCGTGGGCGTCCGTTTCGAGGTGCACGCTATAGCGCACGGCCGGGGGGGCACCCGCGGGCTGCGGAAGAACATGCACCGAACCCATATCCGCATTCAGTGAAAACGCCCGGGCTTCGCCCGCGGGCAATTCGCCCGTACGATCAACGAAAGCGTGCGGGGGAACATTTTCGGCCCTGCAAACCGGACAATACGCGCAAGAGGTGGCGAGGCAGAGCGCCACGGCAATACCCGCGGCCAACAGCCATGGCAAAGACCTTCTGGAATCGTTCACGAAGGGAATCGCTTTCATCGGATCGACATCTTAAAACAAATCCGTTGCGCCGGGTTACTGGTCGCCGTGCGCGTTAAGCTGGCGCAGGGCAGCGGCGCTGCGCAACCGAACGTAACTGCTCGGGTCGGTGCGCCGCAGATCTTCCAACGTCAGGATCACACCCGTCATGGAAACCTCATGCGCAGTCCCGTGCGCCATTGTCGAAACCATGTTTCCGTCCGGCATGGGCGGCATACCCGGCATCATCGCCGGCATATCAGTTCCGTTGCCTGATTTTTCCAGGGAGCCTACCAGCAAATTGACGGCTTCCACGCGAACTCCCGGATTCGAATCGTGCTTCAGGGTGTCAAGCAGCACGGCCCGCACGGCATCTTCGGCAGCGGAATCGCGCAACGCCTCCAACGCTTTCAGGCGGACCGCGGGATTCTGATCCTTGCGTGCGGCGGCCAACAGGGCATCGCGTACGTCGGAATCACCCGAGCGCGCTTTCAATGCTTCCAGACAATCCAGGCGCATGCCGGGATCAAAGCGATCGCCACCCTTCACCACGTAGGTAACCACCCGGCGAACGTCGGAATCATCCAGGCTGCCAGCGATTTCGACGGGTTGTTCCGCATTCAGCTGCACGCGGACGTTTTGCGCCCCGGTGCCTGCGGACGGGGAGAAGTTAATTCCAGCAACCACCATCTTGGAAAGCTGTTCGTCCGTAAAATGCGGCCCGGGGCGCACATTTACGGCCTCATCGAGAGGGTTCGCCGCGTTCCGCGCAAAATACCATTGGGAGGCTTGAACGCCGAGAATAAGGCCAAGCGCCACCAGCACGGCGCCGCTCCACGCGGGGCGCAACGCCATCCAGCGGCGAAAAGCGCTGAATACCGGAGTTTTTTCCAGGACCGGCGGCCGCACCAGATCGTCGAGTGTTTCGGCGAGTTCGCTGCGGCATTGCGAGAGCAGCACGCCCGCGGTATCCAGTTGGTCGGCATCCTGGGGAAGGGAAGTGAGAAGCGTCTGCAAATTCTTTTCTTCGGAGAGTTGCGCGCTGCAAGCGGCGCAAACGGCGAGGTGCTGCTGGACCATTGCCAACTCGCTGTCATCGAGTTCGCCGCAGGCATAAAAAACCAGCAGGGGCGCCACTTGATCGCAAGCGTGCTTGAGTTCGGCGGGATTCATCGGAGTTCTCCCAACTGGCTGCGGAGTTTCCGAGTGGCCCGGAAGAGCGAGTTCTTGACGGTTTCCTCACTGGTGCCCAGGGCGTCGCCAATGGCGCGCAGCTTCAGGCCCTGGTAATGCTTCATTTCGAACACGACGCGTTCGCGGGGCGACAGCCGCTCCATGGCGCAGGCCAGCCGTTTCTTGATTTCCAGCCCGATCAGGTGACGCTCCGGGTCGGAAGAAGGCCGTTGTTCCTTCTGGCGTTCGAAGAAATCTGTGATGCCCTCTTCGTAATGCGCGGGATGCAATTCGGGGGCTTGATCTTCGGGGCGGGCCTGGCGGCGGCGGAGGTGGTCCAGGCAAACGTTGGTGACGATGCGATAGAGCCAGGTGTAAAAGCTGCATTCGAACCGGAATCGGTGAAGGTTGCGGTAGA
>Ga0210400_10003356_pt1 | contig 14226 bp, 11 predicted proteins | sample IncBWH26MmetaG_FD_155456 | JGI IMG/M metagenome (GOLD analysis project Ga0210400, IMG submission 155456) | Forest soil microbial communities from Barre Woods Harvard Forest LTER site, Petersham, Massachusetts, United States - Inc-BW-H-26-M | ecosystem: Environmental > Terrestrial > Soil >...
GGTAATGCTCGGTGATGGGGATTATCTTCGCCATCGGGTGTAAGTCTCCTTTCCAGGAAAGGCTTTCGCTTGCTAGGCAAAGCCAACTTACACCCTCTCGTTTTTACACAATCGAATTTACGTCACCTGTTATTGCTGCCTCGTGGACTCGGAGTGAAGGGCGGCGTAAACTTTGACGAGCAACGATCTCCTGGTGAAAGGCTTCTCCAGGAAAGAAGCCTCTTCTATCAACACCCCTTGTCGTCCAACAAGATCTCCTGTGTATCCCGACATGAACATCGAACGAAGATTGGGATGGCGTTCCTTGGCTTGTCTCGCGAGCTCAGCCCCGCTCTTGTCGGGCATGATGACATCCGTCAAGAGCAAATCGATTTCGGGTTGAGAGGCCGCGAGGATCGTTAGCGCATCTTCCGCATCTTTTGCTTCGACCACTCGGTACCCGCCATCTTGCAGGAGCTTGACCGTAATTTCGCGCAGGGTCGAATCATCCTCAACCACCAATATCGTTTCTGATCCTTGCGGAGGCTCGGCTCCTTCATGGGGCAATACAAGTACTTCAGCTTTTTCTATCACTCTCGGAAAATAGATCTTGATTGTTGTACCCTTACCAGTTTCGCTGTACACGAAGATATACCCTTCGTTCTGCTTCACAATTCCGTACACGGTCGAGAGTCCGAGACCCGTTCCTTGCCCAAGCGCCTTGGTTGTAAAGAAAGGCTCGAAGATTTGCGATTTGATGTTTTCATCCATGCCGCAACCCGTGTCGCTCACCACCAGGACAATGTGTTGTCCGGAACGGGAACCCGGGTGCCGGGAAACGTAGTCGTCGTCCAGCTCAGCTTCCCCGGTCTCGATGATGATCTTTCCTCCGGTGGGCATCGCGTCGCGCGCGTTGACCACCAGATTCATTAGCACTTGTTCAATCTGGCCCGGGTCGGTCCGGACGCTGCCGAGCGGAGTCGTCGGTCGGAACTCAATTTCAATGTCCTCGCCGACCAGTCTCAGGAACATTGTGGTTGCGTTATGCACAATGTCGTTTAGATCCAGGATTTTGAGGAAGACAACCTGCTTGCGGCTGAAGGCCAGGAGTTGCTGCGTGAGCATCGCCGCCCGTTCTGCGGCTTTCTTGGTTTGCAGCAGGTACCGATTCACCACATTCTCCGGTGGAATCAGACCTAGCGAGAGGTCGCTGTAGCCCAGAATAATGCTCAGTATGTTATTAAAATCATGCGAAATGCCCGCAGCCAAACGCCCAACGGCTTCCATCTTCTGGGCTTGCCGGAACTGGGCTTCCAGTTGCCGGATCTCGGTCACGTCGCTCGTGATCGCCAGCACACAGGGCTGCCCGTCCAGTTCAATCGATTCCGCCCACACTTCTGCTTCTCGAACTTCTCCTTTCGCCGTCCTGTATCGCGTTTGGTGCTTCGCCACCTGTTCTTCTTCCTTTAGCTGCCGCAGCATCTCCACGCGTTCCGAAGGCTCCCCCCAGAAGCGCAGCTCTGCGGCAGTGCGACCAATCACCTCCCGGCGCTTGTACCCGAGCAGATTGAGGAAGGCATCGTTTACATCCAGATAGCGCCCGTCCGCCTCCGTTGAGATCGTGATTGCCAGCGGATTGTTGCCAAAGGCCTTGCTAAACCTCTCTTCCGATTTCCGTAACGACTCCTCCGACACTCTCTGCTCCGTGATGTCGCGCAAAACGCAGGCGATTCGATCGACACCGGTAGGCCCCTCAATGGGGAAGTACGACACCGACAAGTCTCTTTGACCCAAGCTGGGAAAGTGGTACATCATTTCGTACCGCACCAATTTGCCCAGGAAGCATTCGTCCATCTTTGGTTTCACTTGAGTGATGAAAACGTCTTTACCCACGACCTCCTCTACGGAGCACCCTACTACTTGTTCGGCAGACAAGCCGCGAAAGTTCAGAAACGCCCGATTCGCGATCACGTAACGGTATTGCCGATCCACCACCAGGATCATCTCCTCCAGACCTTCCACCACTCTCTCGTATTCGAGCAGAGTCGCCTCCGCCCGCTTGCCCATGGTAATGTCGCGGAAAGCGATTACTCCGCCCGAGAGAATGCCGTGCTTATCCTTCAAAGGGCTGGCAAAGGCTTCCAAGACAACGCCATGGGGCAAAGAGCGATTGCGTACGAACATCACAGCTGTGCTGGTCTGGCCACAAATGGCGCGTCTCAATGGAAATTGGTCAGAAGGGAAAGGTGTCACCGTGTCAGGCAAATAAAACCCATAGTGGATGCTCCATTCGTGAAGGTCTAGGTTCGCCGCACCCAGGCCAAGCAGCTTGTCAGCGGCCGGATTCCAGATAACGACTCTTCCTTGCTCATCTGTGACAACCAAACCCTCGGACATACTATCCAGCACGGATTGGAGCATCAGTGTCTTGTCTTCCAGGGACTGTCGCGAGCGGCCGAGTTCCTCGGCCTGTTTGGCCAATGCCCTGGATTGGGCGGCGAAGCTTTCTTCGGCAAGCTTACGCGCAGTAATGTCACGAATGTTGCACTGAATTACGCGCTTGCCATTTACACCGTAGACGTTGCCGATGAACTCGACGTTAACGCTCCGCCCACTCCTGGTCTCAAGTGGCAGATTCTCAAGTCGGATATACTCCTTGTCCTGTAATTCTCGAAACACTGCCTGCGATTCTCGAATCAGCTTGAATGGATCTATGTCCCAAAGAGTTTTGCCAATGAACTCTTCTCGGGGATAGCCCGACAAACTAATTAAGAAGGGATTGACGTCGGTTATCAATCCCGAGTGCGCATCGAGAATCAGTATCCCATCCGGGGATGTTTCAAACAGTCGACGGTATCTGGCCTCAGAATCACGAAGCTCGTCATCGGCGAGTTTTCGTTTCAACGCCGGATCATCTTCCGCAGAGTCCGCCACTAAAACAACTCCTCCTCAGTGTCGTGGTGCCACAAAGCGTAGGGGTATACCCGAAGCGGGATAGACCGGAATTTCAGATTTAAGGATCGGCGTCACCTCTCGCTCCGGAACTCACGAGCATATTGCTAGTCAGAAGAGAATGCTATTCAGCATTAGTGGACTAGGGCTATTCGTTGGTGAAGGGACGCTAGACGAAAAGTTATGAGTTCTTGCGGGCGGCGATGCCCATTTTTTCAGTCATTCTTACGAGATCAGCCATCGATGAAGCGCCCATCTTTCGCATGAGCTGGCTGCGATGGGCCTTGACCGTGGCTTCGCTGGCTTCGATCGCATCGGCTATTTGTTTGTTCAGGAGACCAGAAACAACCCAGGGAAGCAGTTCCCGTTCACGAGCTGTCAGAGTCTCAAAGCGTTCCCGGAGCTTGGCAACTTCCGCTTCTTGTACACGTCTCGCATGGTCTCGCTCCAGACCTTGCTGAATTGCATCCAGCAGTTCTTGGTCACGGAACGGCTTGGTGAGGAATTCAACGGCTCCCGCCTTCATGGCCCGTACGGTCATCGGAATGTCGCCGTGAGCAGTGATGAAGATGATGGGAATGTGAATGTTGGCTTCTATCAATTCACGTTGAAAATCAAGTCCGCTTATGCCCGGTAGCCTTACATCCAGTACCAGGCAACTAGGTGCGTCCGGACGCTGGCTTCGCAGGAACTCCTGTGCGGAACCCAATCCTTCGACTCGCAACCCTACGGATTCGACTAGCCGCTTGATGGCGCGACGAACCGACGGATCGTCATCCACTACAAAAACGACAGACGCTACCTCAGTCATCAAGACACCATTGCTATTGCAGCGGTAAGGTAAATTGAAAGAGCGCTCCTTGGGGGCGGGACTCTACTGACAAACGGCCTCCATGGGACTCGACAATAGATCTGGCAATCGATAATCCCATTCCTATGCCCTCCGATTTGGTGGTAAAGAATGGTGCGAAGATATTCTTCGCTTGCTCTGGATCGAGCCCGATTCCCGAGTCCTGCACCTGGATGGACATCTCGTGATCGTTCTTGGCTGATTTGATGAGCAATTCGCGGGGCGTACGGTGAAGCGAGCGCATCGCATCGATGCTGTTCATGACCAAGTTGATTAACACCTGCTGCAATAGCACCCGGTCACCGAGCACGCGCGGAAGATTAGCGCCGAGATCAGTGCGCAACGACACGCCATTCCGGTCTAGCTCACCATGCAAGAGAGTGGTGACCTCTTGAATAATCTGATTCATATCCACGGCAATTCGCTCCGGAGGACTCTTCTGCAAAAGTGCGCGGATTCTTGAAATGACGGTGCTCGCCCGTGTGCCGTCACTCACAATTTCCGAGATTGCCTCGCGCAATTGTTCGGCGTTCGGACTCGCACTCGCGAGATGGCGTAGGCAGAAACTGGCATTGGTAATGATCGCAGCCAGTGGCTGGTTGACCTCGTGGGCAATTGCAGCAGCCAGCTCTCCCATCGCAACCACGCGCGCCACGCGCGCGAAATTCTCCTGTGCCTGACGCAGTTGTTCTTCGGCTCGCCTCCGCTCGGTCACATCAATACACGAGCCAATGTAACCCGCAAAAGACCCATCCGGATTGAATCGTGGCACCCCGATGTCGAGCACCCATCGAAATTCTCCGTCGTGCCGTCGGAGGCGATAAACCATTCTGAACGCCTCTCGGCGATCAAAGGACTGAACATACGTATCCAGGCATCTCTGCAGGTCCTCGGGATTGACCCCTTCCGCCCAGCCGTTGCCCAGTTCGCGCTCAATTGATCGGCCGGTGAAGTCCAGCCAGGGCTTATTGAAGTAGATGCAGAGTTTGTCAGTCCCCGCCATCCAGATCATCACGGGAGCGCTGTCGGCTACCAATCGAAAGCGTGCCTCACTTTCGCGTAGTTCTGCCTCCGCGCGCTTTCGCTCGGTGACGTCGCGGCAGGTACCCGTCAGGCGAATTGGCCGTCCTTGCTCATCGTGAAAAACCCTCCATTGCTCCTCCAAGACTTTGACGCGGTCGTCGGCCATGACAATCCGATATTCGACGTTGGAGGGGTCACGCTTGTCGAGCGAAGCCTGAAAGGCTGCATCTACCTTCTCGCGATCCTCCGGATGGATAAATTTCACAAAGTCCGGACGAGTGGGGTGAAAGTGGGACGGATCAGTCTCAAAGATTCGATGGGTCTGCTCGGACCAACTGATCTTAAGGCTTGGCCACTCGGTTTCCCAACTGCCCACTTTTGCCACGGCTTGGGCCTCGACCAGGCGGGCACGCTCTGCCGCCAATTGCTTTGCGATCTTGTGCTGGCGCCGCTCACTGGTTCGGAGGGCCTCTTCGGCACGCTTGCGCTCAGTGATGTCTCGTCCGATGAAAAGGCTGGAACCGTCGGAAAGATGTACGAAGGTAGCGGCCGCGTCTACGACCTGCCCGTCCCTTACGCGCACCTTGAGGTCAGTCCACGCACCACTTGACGCCTCCATATCATCCATAACCAGTTGCCGATACTGCGGATCAGGAAAAGCCTCGGCAAATATGTCCAGGCCTCGCTCCCGTAGTTCTTCCAGTGTCCAACCTATCCTGCGCTTCCACTCGGGATTGACCAGTTCGTGGCGGCCACCATGGTCCATAAGCACTATCATCACGGGGATATTCTCGAATATCTTCTGGAAAACCTCCTTCTGCCTTCGCAATTCGTCTTCGGCCAACTTTTTTTCGCTGATATCGCGGATAAAGCCGGTAAAAGCTCTGTGCCCGTCACTGGTCATCTCAGCGAACGACACTTCCACCGGAAACTCCTGGCCATTTTTGCGCAGGGCGGTAAGTTCCGTACCGTGCCAGTTCAAATGCCGTTGGCCAGTGGCCAAATATCGCCTGAATCCGGCGTCGTGCAGCTTCCGCATGAATCCCGGCATGAGTACGGTCAGAGGTTTCCCCATCAACTCGACGGGGTCATAGCCAAAGATTCTCTCGGTGGCGGGATTAGCCATCAGGATTCGACCATCCTCATCCATGCTGATCACGGCATCGCTGGCGACCTCGACAATGATGCGATGCTTCTGCTCGCTGCGCTTCAACTCCTCTTCGGCTCGCTTCCGGTCCTCGATATCGGTAGCGGAGCCGTACCATTTGACTATGCTGCCCGCTTTGTCGTGTAACGGTACCTTTCGAAGAAGCATCAGTCGGTATTCTTCATCCGCCCGCCGAAGTCGGGCTTCAGCTTCGAAGGGTCGGCCGGTCGCCAACGATGAGCGCCACCTTTCCACAAGGTCCTCGACGTCCGCGGGGTGAACTACATTGGTCCATCGCCATCCCTCGATTTCTTCCAGAGAAGCACCCACATACTCGAGCCAGCGCTTGTTGAAGAAATCGACATAGCCGTCGGGGCGAGCGCTGTGTAGCATCGCGGGAGCCGTATCGATCACGAGCCGGATGTTATTTTCGGCCTCTTTGCGATCCTGGATATCAGTATTCGAACCATACCATCTGACGATGCGTCCTTCGGAGTCCTTCAGCGGCACCCCACGCGCGAGAAACCAACGATACTGCCCGTCCGCGCCACGACGACGAACTTCCTGCTCGTAGGGCTTGCCCTGCGCTCTCGACTCCTCGACGGCTTTCATTAACCGCTCCTGATCATCGGGATGAATTATGCGTTGCCAACCTCTGCCTTGCAGTTCTTCTTGCGTGAGGCCCGTGTAGGCGCGCCATTGCGCATTTGCAAAATCCAATGTGCCATCGTTTGGACCGCTCATTATCTGTTGCGGGATCGTGTCGATCACGAGCCGGAGCTGCTCTCTGGCATACTGTCGACCCACAGACGATGTCGTGGCGGCCGCGACAAGCACGATCACGGCAACAAGGACAACTCCAGAGTTGCCAAAGGGGGGGACGCTCACCGCGTGGGAAAGGTCCGGAGACGAAGCTGGGATGAAAGTTGCGGCCGCCACTCCGATATAATGCATCGCCGAGACAGCGACTCCCATCACAGTGGCGCTGGCCAGCTTTCGGGGAACACTCCATCTGGTCTCCTCGCGTAGACCAAACGCCATCAATAACGCCACCAGAGAAAACAGGATTGCGAGCAAGATGGAACCCGTCACCAGAAGGGGGGAGTAACGGATCGTGGCTGGTAATCTCATTGCGGCCATGCCGATGTAGTGCATACCGGCGATACCGGCGCCCATAAGTATGCTACCGACGGAGGCCTCAATAGGATCCATTTTGTGGCGGCTCGACACATATAGCGCGACTGCGGACGCGAGGACGGCCACCAGGAGTGAAGCCAGAACTGTCGGCCAGTGATACGCGACGGGTACTGGCAGGTGGAAGGCCAGAATTCCCTTGAAGTGCATCGCCCAGATGCCGATGCCCATCGCCATGGCGCCACCGCCCAACCACGCCAAACGGGCCCGGTTGCGTGCGGCGGCTACGAGTCCAGCAAGGTCGAGAGCGGCATAGGACGCGGCAATCGCGATAAAGACCGAGCGCGCAACTTCGTTGTAGTCGTAGGAGTTGGCGAGCGCCGCGCTTGCAGAGATCATCACGGGGGCACCCTCACTGCTTTCGCGAAATCGAACGAACTGCCCGCATCCGCAACTCGCAGAGCAACACTACTCGCTCATGGCGAACGGAGATTGCATCACCCAGTTCCAGTAGCCCGGCGTGCCGGAATTGTCCAACAAAGCCCCTGCGAGACCCCATCCTTGACTCTTTGCGCGACAAGTTTTGGCAGCCTACAGCGCCAGATGGGAAGGCTGCTAGCATACACCGAAGGTAGAGGGAATTCCCACCGACTAATTGGGCGATCCCACGTCGCATCGGGCAAAATCAACCGTCTAGAACCGAGCCATCCCTGACGCCACACACCTACGCTAGAGCGTCGAACTGCCTCGGATATCATTCGGAGCGACAGATGAAGAAGTGGCTGACTCAGTGAGCACAGCCAGGGTTAGCCGAGGTAACCCTTCGTATAGTCCATCTGTACCAAAGCACAATGGATTCGATTCAGGCGAGGTGTTAGTTTCTGGATTGAGGAGCGAGAGGCGAGTTGCCCAAGACCTGCCGCAAGAAAGCAAGAAGCTGTCCCATAGGAATGTCGAAAGCAGACACTGTATCTGGAGAACGAAACCGGTTCCAACCCGAATTTCGAAGAAATCGTTGGTGAGAGCGCCGCTCTCGAACACGTACGAAGCTTTTGTCACGAGTGGAGCCGGAACAGCCGCCCCAAAAAATGCGGCACCAGAGTGGGACTCGACCTAGAAGCAGATCGCGAAGGTCGGAGGCGAAGCGTGAAAGTTGCTCAGAGGCGGATCAGGAACCGACGGCGGAAACTGATCGAGCGCAGGCGAGCGGTTGCTCGCCGCCTGAGGCGGATCGAGGCCGTGCTGCGGAATCTGGATAGCCAGGAAAGCAGCACAGGCACAGCCCGTTGAACCAGCGGAGCCAATTGGCAGTGATGCCTCGTTCATACCTTGTCTCGAGTCGGTCAACGCCAGCACTTCGTCAAGGATTTCCTGCAATCGTTGAAGTGTCGGGCGTGATCGCCCGCTGCGCCGAATCGCTGTTGCCGCCATGCAAGTACAGTCGGGGGTACATCACTGATCACTGCGATTTCAGTCTCGCTGCTTCCGATACGGACAGTCGTGGAGTCATTCATTAAAATGTCTTTGCGTAGGATCGCGACAGTTTCCTGACGATAACTCAAGAAGCGTGCGACAGTTAGAACCACCGCTCCCACTCATAGGGCATCAGGTAGACGAACGACGCGTAATCTAACGCGCATATTTGCCGAGTTCCGTTCGTGGCCTGCGGGATTGGGACGTGCAAGCGAGTCGTTTGATGTCGGGTAGACGGTTAGGCTTCCGACTGCGTGTGCCTGGGAATCATCTTTTCCTGTGAGCGTGCAATTGTGAACGTCTTTGGGCCGGCTGTGGCATGTACGATTCAGCCGAAAACAGGGTTGCTTCGATTGATGGAGCCTCTCGTCGTCGCTCAAAGGAGCTGCGCCACATTTGTGTGCTTGGACCGTGGGTGCTGGGAGTTTTTTATGCGTCGGATTGGATTGCAGAGCTTTCCGTATTGCGGCAAAGCTGAAATATATGCGTCCCGACCAAGAACGTGGCACGTGTGTTGCTTCTTCTTCCTCCAAGTTGTGCGATGTCATACCTGCATGCGACGTCACTACCGTCCCCTTTTCTTGCCGCCGGTCCCGATCCTAACTGCGAAGAAGCCCATCCGGGCCGCAGCCAGAGACGACCACAACGAGCGTTCGGCATGACGAAGCTGTTTCTTTGAATTCGGTGTTTACGCACAGTTCTCGGACCACCAGGTTGCAAGGTGTGCAGCACAGGTCTCCCACCGCGCATGGAGCTGAGATCAACACATCTAAGGATGATCGAGCCATCATCATAAACGTTATGTCAAAATCGCCAAGTGACGCTTGCCCCTGGAGTCACTTGAACCTGCAATCGAGCACTCAGAACTGACGTGCACCCAGGTGAGAAGGTTGTGTCCCGCGATTGCGTCCGAGTTCCGATTATTCGTCCAGAATCGCGCCGACGGCATTCGCCTGTTGGCACTGACGTAACGTTCTGCGTCCGCTAAATCATGCTTGATTCTTCCCCCTAATTTCACATTGGGGGACCGCTCGCGGCAGAACGCCGGTAAGGCAACATGTTTTCCGGAACTCCCCAGGTTTCGAAAGCTCTCTGACGCTGACAAGCTGGCGGTAAATGCGGCGATTGGGAGTGCTTGGCGATGGTATGTGAGGAGCCTGTCGAGAATTTTTCCTGGATTTGACTGAAATTTCATTCGGAGCTACGTTTCCGATGCTTCCAGATCGGAAGGATGTTCCCGGGCGCAGGAGCCACTGATGTTTTCATCTCTTGAAGAGGTCGGCGTCCGGCTGAGGTCGACGGGCTACATCGCCGATTCGATTGCGACGACGACCGTTTACCTAGCGGCGAAGCTGCACAGACCACTGCTGCTGGAAGGTCCCGCAGGCAGCGGCAAGACGCAACTGGCATATGCAGTTGCGGAGGCGGCCGACACCACGGTCGAGCGCCTGCAGTGCTATGAGGGAATCAACGAAGAAAAGGCTATTGGCAAATTCGATGAGTCCCTGCAAAGGCTTTGCGTCGAACTGAGAGCCCAATCCGCCAGCGGCGATTGGGAATCCCTGCAGGCTGAGTTGCACAGCCAGGAGTTCTTCAGTGCGGGCCCGCTTCTACGGGCACTGCAGTATGAGAAATCGCGTGTCCTTCTGATCGACGAATTAGACAAGGTGGATCACGCATTTGAGGCGCTACTGTTGGAACTGCTGAGCGTGTGGCAACTCAGCATTCCAAAACTTGGCACCATCCAAGCCGAGAGCGTGCCGTTTGTTGTGCTCACTTCGAACGAAGAAAGGCGGATCGGCGACCCCCTCCGGCGGCGTAGCTTTTACCTCCGGGTTGAGCATCCGACAGCCGAGCGAGAGGCGGAAATTGTTGCGCTGAGGACGCCTGACTCAGGCCACGAATTTCACGCGGGCATGGCGGGTTTGGCCAAGGCCTTGCGCGGATGGAGCCTGGAGAAACCACCGTCGGTGTCCGAGATTCTGGATCTGGCGCAGGCGCTAAAGGTTCTAGGAGCCGAGCGAGTGACTCCAGAAATGCGAGATATTCTGCTGCCCTTGCTGGCCAAGACGGAAGCCGACCGCAGGAAGCTGCTCCTACGGGACGGATTCGCCAGCCTGATCTATGACGCCCAGCAATACACCCAGGAAGCACTCAGGAGCGCCGTATGAGCTGGTGCCTGTGCTTCGTTCTGTTTGCCTCCGGAGTTCTGTGCGGTCAGGCCCAGTTACCAACAGCACCCACTCGGCTCGAAGCCGAATACTACGTCGCGGCATATGCACGGCACTACGGCGTGCCCATAGAGTTCGTGCGGGCGCTTGTTGAGCAAGAATCTGGTTGGCATCCGTGTGCCAGCTCGCACAAAGGTGCAGTCGGCCTGATGCAACTAATGCCCTCAACGGCTGAGCGACTGGGAGTCCGAAACCGTTGCAACCTTAACGACAACGTCTCCGGTGGAGTGCGCTACCTCGCCTGGCTTATGCGCAGATTCCGGGGAGATCTGCGATTGGTTGCAGCTGGCTACGTTGCCGGTGAAAACGCGGTTATCCGACATGGTCTCGCGTACCGCAACCCTGAGGTGGTGGCCTATGTATCTCGAATCAGGTTGTCGACCACAACTTGCGGACGGTAGCGCAGAAAATCCCGCGCTGCGGAGGAGCAGAGTAATCCAATGAGAAGTTGTTGGATCGTTGTGCATTTAATAACGCTGTCTTATTGCTTGGCCCAGACGGGCTCACCCCCAAGGGTTCTGCCTGATGCGCGAATCGTGCGCCTGACACTGGACACACAAAGCGTCACGGTCCTGCACCTGCGGCCGGGGTACGTCAGTTCCGTGCGATTGCCCGAGGACGTCAGTTCGGTTGTGTTGGGGAATCCCGGCACCTTCAAGGCCGAGCATTCCGAGGCCGAGCCGCGGCTGGTGTTCCTGAAACCAATCACCGCAAGTCGCGCCGAGACTAACGCGTTGATCACGACTAGAACCGGGCGCGAGATTTCGTTGCATTTGGTCAGTGTGGGGAGCTCGGATCGTACCGGCGCGGTTGATTTCGTTCTGCAGTACGACCTTCCGCACACCTTTCTACTGGGGAATTCGCAATCCAGTTTCGTGATTGGCCCGACGAAGAGTCTCGTACCGGAGCCCTTGCCCAGCACTGTTGGGAGCAACGCACCTGCGACCCGCATCCAAGAGCCCATCAGACCGCAACGCGATCCGAATCCGCATTGGCAAGGTAAATTACTGCAGGTTGCCGTGGGACGGATCACCGAGAAAGATCAGCAAATGACAGTTGAGTTCTCCGTACTGAATGCTTCGTCGAAAACGATTGAACTTCTACCTCCGCAAATCCAGCTGGCGGGTGGGTCTAACGACAAGCACAAAAAGACGGTTAAGGCGGATCCATTGCCCATCAAGGACTACACGATGACGATCCGACGCCTGCCGCCGGGCGCCATAGCCGATGCCGTCGTCGTGTTCGACCGTCCCTCTTTCAAGGAGTCCAGAGAACAAATGCTGCTCCAAGTCGCCCAGGCCGAAGGCGTGGATCAGCCGGTTCTTGTTCCGGTCGCCTTCGTCGCACCAGACGGAGAAACACGATGACTGCTCAAAACGGACGGAATGGGAACGGGACAGCTGTGGCGGACGTAGTTCCGGAAGCAGTGTCGAATGTTCATGAAGCAACAACTGCGTCCGGGCAGCCGATTGACTTAGCGACCCGGACGCGGCAACGCGCGCGGCAACAATTTCAAGAGAACAAGTTTGTGATCATCGGAGCCGGCGCGCTAGTGCTCGCGCTACTGCTGTTTGTTGCCCTCTCGGTCCCCAATAAGCACACGGTTCAAAAGCTGCGAGCAACAGTTGTGGACCAACAGGATCCCACTCAACCCAGCGAGCCTTCTTCCGTTGAACCAAGCCTTTTGCCGATCACTGATTCCGGCAGGCCCCCAACCAAAGCGTCCCATGAGGGTTTCGTGGATGAGAAGGATCTACAGCGAACGGCAACTAGGCAGTTAACGCCGTCATCACGCAGCACCCAAGGTGGAACACTGGGTTCGGTACCACCCTTTCCTGAGCAATGGCAGGCGCCTCCGTATCAACCCGGCTCTGCTGGCAGCCCACAACCGGGGGATCTGAGCAAAGCCGAAAAGGAGACGCTGGAGAAATCCTCGGTCGCTTACGTGCGCAACGTTTCGGCCTCACAAAGCGGTTCTCAAAAATTGACCAACAGTGAGCCGGTGATCGACCTCGGACTACCCACTGGCTCGCGCCTGCGAGCGCGTGTGGAATCGGCGGCAAGCACAGCGATGAGGACACCGGTGTTGGCGGTGATTGAGTACAACTACGAGCATGACGGGGAGATCATCGTTCCAGCCGGAGCAATAGCCGTAGGGCACATTCAGCAGGCGGACCGCTCCGGGTATATGACGATCCAGTTCGATTCGTTGATGATGCCAGACGGAGCGGCCTTTCCTATCGAGGGAGTCGCGACAAACTTGAGTCTCGGCCCACTCAAGGGCAAGGTGGAAGGAAAGAACACGGGAAAGAACGTACTCGTTCGGTCGTTATCCGGAATCGGAGAGGTAGGGACTATGCTCCTGGGAAGGGGAAACCTGGACCAGCCATTAAGCGAAGAGGACATGCTCCGGGAGCGCGTCAGCAACAATGTCGGCGAGGCTTCGGACGAACAGGTCTCGAGACTTGCATTGACGGAACATGTCGTGGTCACGATCCCGGCGGACACCGCGATCTATGTTGTGCTCGAAAAAACCGCACGCTCAAGCGCAGCCTCGGGAAAAACCGTGTTGAGCAGTTCACTGCCCACAAGTTCAGCCAACACAGATCAGCTTCGGCAATTGCTACAGTTGCAGCGGGAACTGCAACAAACGGCGGCGATCAACGAAGAGAAATAACTCCAACTTGGTCGGAGTCCGTTGATCGCCAATTTCCCACAAGCAGGTTCGAAGCCGCCGGCTGCGATGATTTTCCCTTTGGATATCTTTCGGAGCCGGTGCTTCGTTCGTCCTAATTCCAACGGTCCATAACTGCCTATTATATTAGGCGTTACATTGACCTATCAACAGTTTGCCTAGTATATTAGGCTGACAATGTTAAAACTGCACGCCATCGGCTCTCAGATCGCGTCTCGGAGGAAGGCTCTCGGGCTTAGCCAATCCGTGTTGGCTCACAAGGCCGGTGTAAGTCGGGCGACACTCGACGCGCTGGAGAATGGCCGATCCGGCGAACTTGGTTTTTCTAAAGTCGCCAACATTCTGTCGGCACTCGGCCTAGAGTTGAAACTACAAGAGGCAAACCTCCAACGGCCGACTCTGGACGAACTCTTAGAGGAGGATCGTGATGATAAAGGTCTGGACAGACGCCGCTGAGGCAGGACTGTTGGACAGGCAGCGGGATCGCGGAAGTGCTTTTGCATACTTGACAGAGACAGTCCCACAGCGTGCCGTCTCCGTTACCATGCCTGTGCGCCTTCCTTCCTGGGACGTGCCCTTGGGCCTTCCTCCGATCTTCGAGATGAACCTCCCGGAAGGCGCGTTGCGGGAACGGCTGCGCCTGGCCTTTGCGAAGGCGACTGGAACATTCGATGATTTTGATCTGCTCGCCATTGTTGGCCGCTCACAAGTAGGCCGCATCCGGTATACCGGCGACAAGGAA
>Ga0210400_10003357_pt1 | contig 14215 bp, 12 predicted proteins | sample IncBWH26MmetaG_FD_155456 | JGI IMG/M metagenome (GOLD analysis project Ga0210400, IMG submission 155456) | Forest soil microbial communities from Barre Woods Harvard Forest LTER site, Petersham, Massachusetts, United States - Inc-BW-H-26-M | ecosystem: Environmental > Terrestrial > Soil >...
TGGCCGGCCTTGATCTGGCCATCGACCATGGTGCGCACGAAGCGCTCGGCGTCCCTGAAGTCGTTCTTCTGGTAGTAGGACTGGGCGACCACGGTCTCGATCTGCGCACTGCCGCCTTCCTTGAGGACGCGGTTGCCATACTCAATCGTCTTGTCGTAGTTCTGCAGGTTGTATTCCAGGACAGTGACCTGGACCAGGCGCTGCTTCAGTTCGGATTGCGGCATGAACTTGGAAGCCATGCTCGCCTCCAGCGGCGGCACGGCCTGCTGGTACTTCTTTTCGCCCACGTAGGCTGCGACGTAGAACGAATTCATCAGATATTCGTCGTAGTCGTTCTTCTTGGGATTGGCCTTGATCTTGTCCAGCGTGGCCAGCGCATCATCGTAGTGCTTGGCCGACAGTGATTTCTGGGCCGCCTGCAGATCCTTGCCCGCCGCAATCGTAACCTGTGGCTTGTTGGAGGCGGGCGCCGCGTCATCCGCGAACGCGGCCATCGTATCGCCCAGCAAGGCCGCTACCGCAGCCGCCACCGCAAACTTCAAAACGTTTTTCATGTGTCCCTAACCCGATGAATGACTGACTCAACTCACATATGGAAAAGGCCAGGAGAGTCCTCCCGGCCCATGATTCTATGACCCGCCGCCATGGGCTGTATCCGGTTCTAGCTGCTCTTGGTACGCAGTATCCACAGGGCCGCCAGGCGCTGATAGACCTGATCGCCCTGCACCGACTTGAAGGTGGTCACGGCCGCATCCTTGTCGCCGGACTTTAACTGGGCAATACCCAGCAACAGCCGGGCATCGGACGAGTCCTTGGCCGTGCCCTTGGCAAGACCGGCGGAGATGTCCTTGATTGCCTGGGGGTACTGGCCGTAGCCGAAGTAGCCGATACCCGCGCCGATCAGGCGATCGCCGGTGGCCGCACTGGCCGCTTCCGCCTCGGACTTGGCGAGGGTCGGCTGGTCGGCCGCCGCCTGTTTCTTGGCGGTCTCCAGCAGGTGCTGGCTGCGATTCTTTTCGGCCGGATCCGTGAAAGCATTGGCCGCAAAGGCATTGTTCAACGTCGTCACGGCCTCGCCCGGCGAGCCCGCATCCAGCTCCAGCTGGGCCATTTCGGCAAAGTTCGCGCCCGTTTTCAGCGTCCCCACGTCGGCCGACAACCGGTACAGCTGCAGCGCCTGCCGGTCGGTCAGCTTGTAGTGGTACATCGAATCGAGCAGATTTTCCCAGTACTCCGCGGATGGATGGTAGGACACGAACAGCTCGAGCCAGTGGATCTCGCCGGGTTCATCCTTCATTTTCTCCGTTGCGCTCAGGCCTAGCTCCAGCATTTCCACCGTGGGGGTCTCCCCGGCCTTGACCTGAGCGTCCACCACGCCGCGCACGAAGCTATCGGTGTTCTTGTAATCACCCTTGAGGTAGTAGGCCTGGGAGACGACCGTCTGCATCTGCGGCGTGTTCGCGCCGTTCTGAATGGCCTGGTTGCCGAAATCCAGCGCCTTGTCGTAGTTCTTCAGCTGGTACTCGACGGTAGCGGCCTGGACCTGGCGCTGCTTCAGCTCGTCGGGCGGCATGAACTTGGAGGCCATGGAGGCCTCGAGCGGCCCGGCGGCGTTCTCGTAGTTCTTCAGGCCGGCATAGGCGCTGAAGTAGAACTCCTGCATCAGATACTCGTCGTAATCGTTCTTCTTCGGGTTGGCCTTGACCTTGTCCAGGGAGACGATGGCGTCATCGTAGCGCTTCTCGGTCAGCGCCTTCTGGGCCGCCTGCAGGTCCTTGCCGACGGCGGCACTGACCATCGGCTTGGCCGCCGTGGCGGCCGAAGACGCCGCGGCAGGCGCAGGGGTACGCGAACCGGTCGTCTGAACCTCAGGATCGGTGCCGAGCGCCAGGACGGAGCCTGCGACCAGCAAGGCCGCGACAGCCGCCGCGGCCAAACTCACGTTCTTGTTCATGGCTATTCTCGCTCCATGAATTACTGGCCGAACTCCGCCACATTGGTGAAGCCGATGCGCTTCATGTGGTTGCGCTGCGCCGCAGCCAGCACCTTGGCCACCACGTCGTACCGGGAGCGACGATCGGGCCGCAGGTGGATCTCCGGCTGGGGGTCCTTGCCTGACTCATTCTGGAAGTACCCTTCCAAAGTACGTATATCCGGCACTGTGTTGCCATTCCAGACGATGGTGCCGTCCGAATAGATCTCCAACTCGATGGTCTCGGGCTGCACCGGGGGCGGCGGCGGCTGATTATTGGGATTGGGCATGTCCAGCTTCACCGCGTGGTTCATGACCGGCAGCGTGAGGATGAGCATGATCAGCAGCACCAGCATCACATCGATCAACGGCGTGGTGTTGATGTCACAAATCGATTCGCCGTCGCTTTCGCCAACTGACATTGACATGGTCTTGGATCTCCTGCGGCGTTAGCGCACTTGGGCGGAATTGCGGATGCTCTCCGCCAGCGAGGCCGCGTCCGGTTGGGTGATGAACCCGACCTTCACTATTCCACCGCGCTGGATCGCATACAGCACGCGACCCACGGACTGATACAGCGCATCTTTGTCCGCACGGATATGGATTTCAGGCTGGGGCTTCACCACCGCCTTTTCCTTGATCTTGTCGATCAGTTCCTGAGCACTGGGCACCAGCGCATTGTTCCAGTAGATATTCCCAGCCGCGTCCACCGCGATGACGATGTTCTCGGGCTTGGTCTGGGTGGCCACATTGGCGGCATCCGGCAGATGCACCGGGATGACCTTGTTGATCACGGGCACGGTGATCAGGAAGATGATCAGCAACACCAACATGATGTCGACCAGCGGGGTCGTGTTGATGGTCGAGGTGAAGCCCGATTCTTCGCCTTCGAGCTGTAGATTCATTGACATGACGGGTTACCTGCCGCGAAAAGGCCGGGGCTCGCGCCCCGGCGGGTATGCACTTGCAATTCGCGAGTCGCGATTACTTGCGGACCACGGCAGCCGCGGCGGCCGTAGGCGCGGCCGGGCGCGGCGCATCCGCACCACCACCGACGCGGGCACCGCCCACCAGGTAGGCATGCACGTCGGCGGCAAAATTACGCAGGTTCTCCTGCAGCCCCTTGTTGCGGCTGACCAGCCAGTTGTAGAACAGCACGGCCGGCACGGCCACAAACAGACCGAAGGCCGTCATGATCAGCGCCTCGCCGACGGGGCCGGCGACACGGTCAATGCTGGGCTGGCCGGACACACCGATCGCAATCAGCGCCTTGATGATGCCGACGACGGTACCGAACAGACCGACGAACGGCGCGACGGAGCCGACCGTGGCGAGGAAGCCTAAACCCGACTGCAAGGTGCCATTGACGTTGGACACCGAGCGCTGCAGGGACATGGTGATCCACTCGTGCAGGTCGATCCGGTCGGTGAGGCGACCGTCATGGTGGGCCGCGGCGCGCAGACCCTCTTCAACGATCGCCCGGTACGGGTCGTTCTTCTTCAGGCGCTCGACGCCGTCCTTGAGCGAAGGCGAAGTCCAGAAGGTCTTCTCGACCGCTTTGTACGAGCTGGACAGCTTTCGCTGATCCCACAGCTTCGTCGCCACGATGTACCAGGAGAAGAAGGACATCAGGGCCAGCACGATCAGCACGCCATGGGAGAGCGGATCGTGGTTGTTGATGAGGGCCATGACGCCATAGGCATTTTCGACAGGTGCGTGAGTATCCATATTTTCCTCAGTCTAAGATCGGCAGGAATGCCTCCGGAGCAGGCATCCCGGTAAAGTCAATCGGTCGTTATATCACTGTAAGGTGAACTTGACGGACAGGTTCGCACAGGCCGCCACGGGCTGCCCATCGACCGTCCCCGGCTTCATGCGTTCCTGGTTGCCCAAACGTATTGCGGCCTCATCGAGTCGCGAAGAGCCCGAGCTCTTTTCCACCGAAGGAACGCCGCTCAATTTGCCGTCGACACCCCAGCAATACTTGATCAACGTCGTGCCGGTTTCATTCATGCGAATGGAAGTCGGCGGATAGAAATTCTGCGGGTCCAGCTTCACCAGTGCCACGGCTGCGGTCCGCACCACGGCCCGCGGCGGCGGCGGCGGCGCCTCGACATGCTTGCTGGTCGTATTGGTGATCGCCGTGGAGGCGGCCTCCACCGGTACGTTGATCACCACATCAGGCGGCGGCACTTCCACCGGCGGCTTCTCCATCTTGGGAGGCGGCGGCGGCGGCGGCAGGTCGTGCTGCTTCACTTCCTGGACGATGTTGGTCTCCAGCGGCCCATCGGCCACATGGATGATCCGCGTCGCCAGACCCGATTCAAACGCCCAGATCAGGAAGATATGAATAAGGACGATCGCGATGAAAAACAGCGCGCGCTGGGAGAAGAACGATGTGTCGTGTCTTGCGTAGGCAGCCATACTCGTAATTGTAATGTCTTTACCGATCCAACTGACGGGCTAAAGTGTCAAGCCTCGAAACGTAAACACGTTTTCCGCCGCACGCAAGCCCGTCCCGGACCAAATTTTCGAGCTGGCGGTGCCGACACCGCCGCTCGGTTCTGTTCTGTTCTGGTGCCCGGTCGGCCTGGTTCATCAGGCGGCGGGCACAGGTCCGAAACGCATTCCCCCGGGTTTTTATAAAGCCTGCGAACGTCGAACTCGAAACTTATCAACGACCGGTCGCTGATAACTCAACTGTAACTGTCGCGACGCACACTGACAACTACATCTACACAATGGGCCGGGGTCTCAGCGCCGGCCCGGCTCGGTCCAGGTCACGGCACCGTCTGAGGCACTGCCCACCAACAGTGCATATTTCGCGAGCACGCCGGTCACGGCGTAGGGCTTCGGCGCATGCCAGGCCGCGCGCCTACGGCGCAGTTCCGCCGCCGACCATTGCACGTCGATCGCCTGTTTCACCGCGTCAATCGTCACCAGGTCGCCGTTGCGCAGCAGGCCGATGGGGCCGCCGACCGCCGCTTCCGGCGCGATATGTCCAACCACAAAACCATGGCTGCCGCCGGAAAAACGCCCGTCGGTAATCAAGGCCACGCTGCCGCCGAGTCCCCGTCCCATCAGTGCGCCGGTGGGGCTGAGCATCTCGCGCATGCCCGGACCGCCCTTGGGTCCCTCATAGCGGATCACGACCACATCTCCGGCCCGCACCGTGCCATCGAGAATCGCGGCCGTCGCCCGCTCCTCGCCGTCAAATACGCGGGCGCGGCCCTGGAAACTCAGGCCTTCCTTGCCGGTGATTTTGGCCACGGCGCCGGCTGGAGCGACATTTCCCTTCAAAACAATCAGATGACTGTCCTTCTTGATGGGATCCGAAAGGGGCCGCACGATATCCTGGCCTGCCGGATAAGCACCCGTGACGGCCAGATTCTGTGCCAGGGTCTGTCCGGTCACGGTCAGGCACTCACCATGCAGCAGACCGGCATCAAGCAGCGTCTTCATCAGCGGCTGGATGCCGCCGATCGCAATCAGCTCCGACATCAGGTAGCGCCCGCTGGGGCGCACATCCGCCAGCACCGGCACGCGCCGGCCGATGCGGCTGAAGTCCTCGAGGCGCAGCTTGACCCGGGCCTCGTGGGCGATGGCCAGCAGATGCAGCACCGCATTGGTCGAGCCACCCAGGGCGATGCTCACGGTGATCGCGTTTTCGAAGGCCTTGCGCGTCAGGATGTCGCGCGGGCGGATGCCGGACTTGATCAGCTCCATCACGGCGGCCCCGGCGCGCTCGCTGTCCAGGCGCTTGGCCTCACTCACCGCCTCCTGGGCCGAGCTGCCCGGCAGCGACAGGCCCAGCGCTTCAATCGCCGAGGCCATGGTGTTGGCCGTGTACATGCCCCCGCAGCTGCCCGGCCCGGGGATCGCGGTGCGCTCGACCTCCAGCAATTGCGCATCGCTCATTTTGCCGGCCGCATGCGCGCCCACGGCCTCGAACACCGACACGATATCGCGCCGCTGCACACCCGGCCGGATGGTGCCGCCATAGACAAATGCCGCGGGCCGGTTCATGCGCGCCATGGCCATGGCGCAGCCAGGCATATTCTTGTCGCAGCCGCCGACGGCCACGAAGCCATCGAAGCCTTCGGCCCCGACCACCGTTTCAATGGAATCAGCGATGACCTCGCGGGACACCAGCGAGTAGCGCATGCCCGGCGAGCCCATGGAAATGCCATCGGACACCGTGATGGTGTTGAACAGCACGCTCTTGCCGCCGGCCGCATCGACCCCGGCCGCCGCCGCACGGGCGAGCTCGGCAATGTGCATGTTGCAGGGCGTGAGGTTGGCCCAGGTGGAGGCGATACCCACCTGCGGACGCCTGAAATCCGCATCGGTAAAACCCACCGCGCGCAGCATGGCGCGCGAGGGGGCCTGTTTGGCTCCATCCACGACCAGACGCGAATAGCGGCGAGGGTCATGCGGGGTCGGCTTGCGGGGCGTGGATTTCGTGGCCATGGTCTCCTTAACCAAATCGCTGGCGAATCAGGCGGTACAGGGCGCGCACGCACTGTGCCTCGGCGCCCACCGGACGGCCAGGCCGTTCCTTGGGATTCCAGGCATACAGGTCAACGTGCAGCCACGCGCGCGTCGTTGTGACAAAACGTTTCAGGAACAATGCCGCAATGATCGAACCGGCGAAAGGGCTCGCCGAGACATTGCCGATGTCGGCGATGCGGCTGCTGAACTCATCATCGTAGCCGGCCCACAGCGGCATCGGCCACAGCGGATCGCAGCTGGCCTCGCCGGCGGCGTGCGCGCTCATCAGCAGCGTCTCATCCGGACTGTAGGCGGCCGGCAGCTCCGGGCCCAGGGCGGTGCGGGCCGCGCCCGTCAGCGTGGCCAGGTCGATCAACAACGCCGGTGCCTCGGCATCCGCTTCCGCCAGGGCATCGGCCAGGATCAGCCGCCCTTCCGCATCGGTATTGCCGATCTCGATGCTCAGCCCCTTGCGCGATCGCAGGATGTCTCCGGGGCGGTACGCCAGGGCGTCGATGCTGTTCTCGACACAGGGCAGCAGCACCCGCAACTGCACCGGTGCGTCCTGGCTCATGAGCAGCTGCGCCAGCGCCAGCGCACAGGCCGCTCCGCCCATGTCCTTTTTCATCAGCAGCATGGCCGCCCCGGGTTTCAAGTCCAGGCCGCCGGAGTCGAAACAGACGCCCTTGCCGACCAGCGTCACCCGCGGCGCATCGGCGGCACCCCAGCGCAGGTCCACCAGGCAGGGTTCGCGGGCGCTGCCGGCACCCACCGCGCGGATCAACGGAAAGCCCTGGGCATCCAGCTCCGCGCCCACCAATACCCGACAACGGGCGCCAAAGCGCGCCGCGAGATCAAAGCCGGCCTGGGCCAGTTCCGCAGGACCCAGGTCATTGGCGGGCGTGTTGATGAGGTCGCGCGCCAGCGTCGTGGCCTCCGCGGCCGCCCGGACGTATTCCAGATCGGTGCCGGCCGGTACCAGCAGCGCCGCGCGCGGTGCCTGACCGGCGCTCCGGTAGCGGCTGAACCGATAGCTGCCGATCAACCATCCCAAGGCGAACTGGGTCGCCGCGGCCGGCCGCAGTGCGGTAGCCAGCGAATAGTCGCCGCCGGGCAGCCGGTCGCTCAGTCCGGCGGCATGCCAGAGGGTGAGCTCATCGACCTGCGGCAGCGGCCCCAACCCCAGCACGGCGCCGCCCACCTCCCCGGCCTCGGCCGGCAGCACCAGCACCCGCTGCCGCTCGGCCTGGAAGTTGTTGGCATGCAGCCAATTGACCACGGCCGCCGGCTGCTGTGCCAGCCACGGCGCCAGCATGGCTTCGGTGAGCAGCCACAAGGGTCGCGCGGCGGTTCCCGCCCCGGTCAACAGCAGTTCTTGGCTCATGACAACTTCCGGATGCCGATTCGATTGACAATTTTGCACGAATTTGCTGACATTCGAGGTCAACGTTGCAGTGCCCGGTTGCAGTGCCCGTATCACGAACACCAGGACCCCGCACCGGCCCCTAACCAGGGCGGGTGCGGGGTTTTTTATGCCTGTAGGGAGCGATTAGATGAAGTTGTATTCGCAGAAGGACGTGAACAAGAAGGCGTTGCGCGGCGCGCGCATCGCCGTGCTCGGCTATGGCAGCCAGGGCCGTGCCCACGCCCTGAACCTCAAGGACAGCGGCTTCGATGTCGTGGCGGGGGTGCGCAAGGGCGGCGCCAGCTGGAAGAAGGCGAAGAAGGACGGCCTGGAAGTCGCTGCCCCGGCCGATGCCGTGGCCGATGCCGACCTCATTGCCATGCTGGTGCCCGATCTGGCGCAGGAGTCGCTGTACGGCGAGGTGATCGGCGCGGTCAAGAAAGGCGCTACGCTGCTGTTCGCCCACGGCTTCAATGTGCACTTCAAGCTCATCAAACCGCGCCGTGATCTGGATGTGGTGCTGATCGCGCCCAAGGGTCCCGGTGATCTGGTGCGCCGCCAGTACCAGCAGGGACGCGGTGTGCCCTGCCTGATCGCGGTGGCGCAGGACGCCACCGGCAATGCCCATGCACGCGCCCTCGCCTATGCCCATGGCATCGGCGGCACCCGCGGCGGCGTGCTGGACACGACTTTCGCGGAGGAGACCGAGACGGATCTGTTCGGCGAGCAGGCCGTGTTGTGCGGCGGCGCCACCGAGCTGGTGGTCAAGGGCTTTGAGACGCTGGTGGAAGCCGGCTATCAGCCCGAGGTCGCCTACTACGAGTGCCTGCATGAGCTGAAGCTCATTGTCGATCTGCTGCACGAGGGTGGTATCACCAAGATGCATCAGTTCATCTCCGACACGGCCAAGTATGGTGATCTGACGCGCGGACCGCGCGTGATCAACGAGCGGACGAAGAACGAGATGCGCAAGATTCTCAAGGAAATCCAGTCCGGCAAGTTCGCCCGCCAGTGGATCGATGAGAACAAGTCCGGCCAGAAGGAGTATCGCAAGATGCTCAAGCAGGACATGGACCGCCAGATCGAGAAGGTGGGCGCCAATCTGCGCGCCAGAATGCCCTGGCTGAACGACCGCCGCGCCTAGGGCACATGTCCACTGATCCCGAACGGGTCATCATCTTCGACACCACGCTGCGTGACGGCGAGCAGGCCCCCGGCTGCAGCATGACGCGGCCCGAGAAACTGCGCGTGGCCCGGGCGCTCGCGGAACTCGGGGTGGATGTGATCGAGGCAGGTTTCCCGGCCGGCTCGCGCGCCGAATGGGAATGCGTCGAAGCGGTGGCCCGCGAGGTCCAGGGACCGGTGATCTGCGGGCTCGCCCGCTGCGACCCCGAGCAGATCGCGCTGGCCGCCGGGGCGCTCCGGGCCGCGGCCCGCCACCGCCTGCATGTCTATCTGGGGACCAGCCCCATCTATCGGGAAACCCGGCTGCACCTGACGCCGGGGCAGATCCTCAGCACCGCCGTGATGGGGGTGAGCACGGCGCGGGAATTCTGCAGCGACGTGGAATTCTCACCCGAGGATGCCTCCCGCACCGAACTGGAGTTCCTGGCCGAAGTGATCGAACGGGTCATCGAGGCCGGTGCCACCACCATCAATATTCCGGACACCCTGGGATACACGGTGCCGGATGAGTTCTCGGAACTGTTCCGGTACCTGCGCACCAATGTGCGCGGCATCGCCAAGGTCACGCTATCGGTGCACTGCCATGATGATCTGGGCATGGCCGTGGCCAACAGCCTCACCGCCGTGGTCGCGGGCGCCCGGCAGATCGAATGCACCGTGAACGGCATCGGTGAACGGGCCGGCAACTGCTCGCTCGAGGAGGTGGTCATGGCGCTGCGCACGCGCGCCGCCTTCTTCAACCTCGCCACCAATATCCAGCCGGCGCGGCTGTATCCGGTGTCACGCCTGGTCTCGAATCTCACCGGCGTACTCATTGCGCGCAACAAGGCGGTGGTCGGCGAGAACGTCGTCGGCAAGGACAGCAGCCGCCAGGCCCTGCGCGAACGGCTCCAGGTGCTGGGGTTCGAGCTTGACGAATCCGAGTTCAACCGCGTCTTCAGCGAATTCAAGGCGCTTGCCGAACGCAAGGAGGAACTGTTCGACGGCGACATCGAAGCGCTGGTGCTGCGGGTCGAAGCCAGCGCCGGCGGCCCCTGGGATCTGAAGCAGCTGCGGATCAATTCCAGCAGCGGCCCGGAGGGCGCACAGGCCACGATTTGCCTCAAGCATCGCGACGGCCGCCTGGTCGAGCACACGGCCCGCGGGGATGGTCCGGTGGATGCGGCCTTCAGGGCCCTGGAAGCGGCCTGCGGCGTGGCGGTCACCTTGCGCAAGTTCGAGGTCCGCGCCGTCACCGAAGGTCAGGATGCCCAGGGCGAGGCGGTGGTCCAGGTGGAATACCAGAACCGCAGTTACCGTGGTGCCAGCGCCAGCACCGATATTGTCGAAGCCGGCACGCGCGCCTTGCTCGAAGTCATCAACCGCATCGAGCTTACCCGCGCCACGACCCAGCAGCGGTCCGCGGCACTGGTCAACTGACCCTCACGACCGCTTTTCAGGATCCAATATGCCCAAGACCATGTTCCAGAAGGTTTGGGAGCAGCATGAAGTTGCTCCCGAGACTGCCGATACGCCGGCGGTGCTGTTCATCGATCTGCATCTGATTCATGAAGTCACCACGCCGCAGGCGTTCGACGTGCTGCGCCGGCGCGGTCTGTCAGTGCGCCGCACGGACCTGACCCTGGCCACCATGGATCATTCCACCCCGACGCGCACCGAACAGGTGTTCGGCGGCGTGCCCGTGGTCGCCACGGCGGCCGCGCGCCAAGTCCAGCAGCTGGAGCGCAATTGCAGCGAAGCGGGCATTGAGCTGCTGAACATGCGCAGCGAACTGCGCGGCATCGTGCACATCATCGGACCGGAGCTGGGACTGACCCGTCCGGGACGCACGATTGTCTGCGGCGACAGCCACACCAGCACCCACGGCGCCTTTGGCGCCCTGGCCTTCGGCATCGGCACCACCGAGGTGGGCCATGTATTCGCGACGCAATGCATCCTGCAGCGCAAGCCGGCGACCTTTGCCATCAATGTGAACCAGAAGCTGCAGCGGGGAGTCACCGCCAAGGACCTGGTGCTGGCCATCATCGGTCAGATCGGGGTCGAGGGCGGCACCGGGCATGTGCTGGAATACCGCGGTGAGGGCATTCGTGCGCTGAACATGGAAGAGCGCATGACGGTGTGCAACATGTCCATCGAGGCGGGTGCCCGTGCCGGCATGATCGCCCCGGATGAGACGACCTTCGGTTACCTCGCGGACCGGCCGCGCTCACCCAGCGGGGCCGCGTGGGAGCGGGCCGTTGAGCGCTGGCGCGCGCTGCCGACGGATCCGGGTGCGCGCTTTGATCGCGAGCACACCCTGGACGCATCGCTTCTGGAACCCATGATCAGCTATGGCACGCATCCGGGCATGGTGATCCCCATCACCGGCTCGGTGCCGAACCGCAAGGATGATCCGGTGTTTGACAAGGCCCTCGCCTACATGGGCTTCCACGCCGGTCAGGCGCTGCGCGACCAACCGGTCAATGTGGTCTTCATCGGCAGCTGCACCAACGGGCGCCTGGGCGACCTGCGCGGCGCGGCGCAGCTGCTGCGGGGTCACAAGATTGCCGGCAACGTCCGGATGCTGGTCGTGCCCGGTTCCCAGCAGGTCAAGGCCGCCGCCGAGGCTGAGGGACTGGACCGCATCTTCATCGACGCCGGCGCCGACTGGCGCGAGTCCGGCTGTTCCATGTGCATCGGGATGAACGGTGACACCGTGGCACGCGGGGAATACTCGGTGAGCACCAGCAACCGCAACTTCGAGGGTCGCCAGGGCGCCGGCGCACGCACGCTGCTCGCCAGCCCCCTGACTGCGGCCGCCAGCGCCATCCGCGGCCGGGTCACCGATCCGCGGGAGTTTTTGTAATGGACCGCATCACCACCATCCATTCCCGCCCAGCGGTGCTGCCGGCCAGCAACATCGACACCGATCAGATCATTCCGGCGCGCTTTCTCACCACGACCACCCGGCTGGGGCTGGGCAAGCAGCTGTTCTCCGACTGGCGCTACGGCCCGGATGGCAGCCCGAAGGCCGAGTTCGTGCTGAACCGGCCGGAGGCCGCCGGCTGCCAGGTGCTGGTTGCGGGCCGCAACTTCGGTTGCGGTTCCTCGCGCGAACATGCGCCCTGGGCGCTGCTGGATTATGGCTTCCGTGCCGTCATCAGCACCGAGATTGCGGACATTTTCCGCAACAACTCGCTGATGAACGGCCTGCTGCCCATCGTGGTCGATGAGGCCACCAGCGACTGGCTGCTTGAGAATCCGGGCAGCGAGGTCACCATTGATCTCGCCGCTACGACCCTGCAGCTGGCCAATGGCGTCAGCGTCAACTTTCCCATCGATCCCTTCGCCCGCTTCTGCCTGCTGAACGGCGTCGATGAGCTGGGCTTTCTGCTGCAGCAGCAGGCGCGCATCGCCGACTACGAAGCCCGGCACCAGGACCAGTAGCCGATGAAGGCATCCATCACGGTACTGGGTGGCGATGGCATCGGGCCGGAAGTTGCGGCCGAGGGCGTGCGCTGCTTGAACGCGGTGGCGCAACGCTTCGGGCACCAGTTCACCTTGAGTCACGAACCCTTCGGCGGCGCCGCGATTGATCTGACCGGGCAACCCCTGCCGCAGTCCACCCTGGCATCCTGCCTGGCCAGCGACGCCATTCTGCTGGGCGCGATCGGCGGTCCCAAATGGTCCGCGCCCGATGCCAAGGTTCGTCCGGAGACCGGCCTGCTGGGCCTGCGCAAGGCCCTCGGGACCTTCGCCAACCTGCGCCCCGTGACCATTCACCCGGCCCTGCGCAGTGTGTCCACGCTGCGCCCGGAAGTGCTGGAAGGCGTCGATCTGCTGTTCGTTCGGGAGCTGACCGGCGGCATCTACTTTGGCGAGAAGACCCGTACCGCCGAGCAGGCCACCGACCTGTGTACCTACACCGTCGGTGAAGTCGAGCGCGTGACGCGCGTGGCCTGCCAGCTGGCAGGCGGCCGGCGCGGCAAGGTCACCTCCATCGACAAGGCCAATGTGCTGGAGACTTCCCGACTGTGGCGCGAGGTGTGTCAGCGCGTGGTCCGCCGCGAGTTCCCCGGCATCCAGCTCGAGCACATGCTGGTCGATGCCGCCGCGATGCATCTGATCCGCAGACCGCGCGATTTTGATGTGCTGCTCACCGAAAACATGTTCGGCGACATCCTGACCGATGAGGCCTCGATGTTGGCCGGCTCTCTGGGTCTGTTGCCTTCTGCATCGCTGGGGCTCGGCAGCCGCGGGCTGTACGAGCCCATTCACGGCTCGGCCCCCGACATCGCAGGCCAGGGGATCGCCAATCCCTACGGCACCATCCTCAGCGTCGCACTGCTGCTGCGCCACTCCCTGCATCTGCAGGCGGAAGCCGCCGTGATCGAAACCGCCGTGGCCCAGGCGATCGCTGCGGGCGCCTGCACCCCGGACATCACCCTGCCGGGCGCGCGGGCCTTCGCCACGCGCGAAGTCGGCGACCGGGTGGTCGCCCTGCTCGCCGCTTGAGGCCTGCCGGCCGGGGCTAGCGGGTTGCGCGGCGCGCGCGCTCCAGGCCCGCCGCGAAGTCATCGCGCAGGTCGTCGAAGGCTTCGATACCCACCGATAATCGCAACAGGCCATCCGTGAGCCCGGCCCGCTGCCGCGCCTGCGGGTCCAGGGCCGCATGGGTCATCGTGGCCGGATGCGCGACCAGGCTCTCGACGCCCCCTAAGCTCTCGGCCAGGGAGAAGTACTGCATTTTCGACAACAAGGCGCGCACGGCCTCGTGACCGCCGGCGAGCTCCAGCGTCACGATGGCGCCGAAACCTTGCTGCTGGCGCGCCGCGATCTCATGCCCGGGATGGTCCGGCAGGCCCGGGTAAAACACCCGGTTGACGCCGGGCTGGGCCTGCAGCCACTCGGCCAGGCGGCCGGCATTGCGCCCGTGGTGCTCCAGGCGCGCGCTCAGGGTGCGCAGGCCCCGCAGCGTGAGGTAGCTGTCGAAGGCCGCGCCCGTGACCCCCAGGCAGTTTGCCCACCAGGCAAGCTGCTCATGCAGTTCCTGCGTCGCCGCGATCACCGCGCCGCCGACCACATCGCTGTGACCGTTCAGATACTTGGTGGTGGAGTGCACGACGATGTCCGCGCCCAGCGCCAGCGGCTGCTGCCACAACGGGGAGAGGAAAGTATTGTCG
>Ga0210400_10003358_pt1 | contig 14214 bp, 13 predicted proteins | sample IncBWH26MmetaG_FD_155456 | JGI IMG/M metagenome (GOLD analysis project Ga0210400, IMG submission 155456) | Forest soil microbial communities from Barre Woods Harvard Forest LTER site, Petersham, Massachusetts, United States - Inc-BW-H-26-M | ecosystem: Environmental > Terrestrial > Soil >...
CGCCGTTGTTGGTAACCGAGAGCGTGAAAGCGCCGGGGGCACCGCCGCGTCTAACGATGTCGATCGTGTCGCCCTTCAACTCGCCACCGCCTGTCTTGATCGTCACGGTGCGACCTGCGCCGAGCATGGTCGACTCGACGTAGTAGTTGCCGCCGAGCGTTCCGTTGAACCCGCCCGCGTTGGTTGTGCCGGCGGCCTGGCCGTTTAGCGAGATGCTGACGTTCTGGTCACCGATGGAAGTCGGCTGCGCCGCGGTCGGCGGGCAGAAGACAGTCCCGGCCTGAGAGCCACCAACGACGAGGACAAGCCCCGACGTGATCGTTCCGCCAGCTTCTTGAAAATTCTGCCACGTCGACCCGTCCATCGTAATCGTACCGGCAGCTCCCGCTACCAACGCGGGCGCAGCACCCGTGAACGTGCAGCCGAAGAGTTTGATCGTCGACCCTCCCGCGACGGTGATCGTGCTGTTGGCGAAGTTCGTCAGCCTTGCGTTGAGCTGCTGCGCCGTCACGTTGCCGTTGATGAAGGCGTTGTTGAGCTGGCAGACGACGGAGGTGGCCGTGGGGGCTACGATCGAGCCAACGCTCGCGGCCGTGACGAAGATCTGCTGCGAGGCATGGATAGCGCCGGTCGTTGTCAACGCGCCGACGATGCCTGCGAGCGGGCTCTCGCTGATCTGGTTACAGCCAAGCTCCGAGCTGCTGACAGTAATCTGAAGCGTGACTCCTGCCATCGTGGCATCGTCGGTCACAGTGAGGCCACCCGTCAGAGTGATGTCTCGAAGGGACAATGAAGCGGAGGTTCCAATGACGGCGCCGCCGCCCGCAACGTTCGGCCACGTCATGTTACCGGTGATCGTGTTGCCGATCTGACCTACCGAACCGTCTCCGAAGAGCTTGTAGTTTCGGTACGCCTTGAAGGCGGGGTTCTCGGTGTAGGCCGCGATGGTTGAAGGGCAAAGCTTCAAGAGCATCGTCTGGTCGGCATCGGAGACAGAGACCGGAACGCCTACAGCGGTGATGGCCGCGCTGACCGAAACGAACGGGCTTTCGATGTCGCCCGTGGGCGTGTTCGTCGTCAGCGTGCCGCCGTCGATGTAACGAACCCTCGCAGGAGGGTTACCCGTCAGGAGCTTGATCGTTCCCGAAGCGACGGTTCCGCCGGCCTTGATGAAGCTCGCCCACGAGATGGAGTCGAACGTCGCCACGCTTCCTGCGCCGAGCGTCATCACGGGACTCACCCCGTTGAACGTCGAGTTGAAAAATAGGCTCTGCGTTCCGGCCTTGGTGGCGAATGCGGTTCCGTTGAGGCTGACTCCTGTCGCTTGAATCAAAACGCCCGTGATGTTGCCCACCACTGAGCCGCCGACGAGGACGATGTTCGCGCCCGTCGCGTTGGCGGTCGACGTGATGTTGCCGGTGACAGCCGCGTTGACCTGCTCGTAAACGGTGACAAGGGTTGCGCCCGTCATCACGACGTTGCCGCCGATGTTGGTCGCGAGAACCTCGTCAGCGGTAACGGCAACCGTTGAAGCGACCGTGTCGTCGGTGACCGTCAGGCTGCCTGTTACGGCGAGGTTGTGAAGCGCAAGACTAGAACTTGCGGGCGCGTTGGCGGGGTTGCCGCCGTTCGCGGTGACCTGCGCCGCGGTGTTGGTCCAGGTGACGTTGCCGGTGATGATCGGGTAGACCGATGCGAGGCCGATGCCTCGGAGCTCGACGTTGCGGTAGGGTTGGATCGCAATCGCTCCGGTGTAGGAAGCGACGGTCGCCGGGCTGACCATGCCGATGATGCCCTGCGTGGCGTCGGAAACCGACTGGATGACACCGATACCCGGAGCTGCGCCGAGGAACGCGGTCGGGCTTGCGTAGGGCAGCGCTTCCGATCCATCGGCCTGCGCGGCCGGTGTCGTTGTGTCGCCGTCGATCCACTTCGTTCGGACCAGAGCCTTGTCCGCGGTGACGATCTGCGCCTGCGCGATCCGGATGAGGCTCTCCAAGTCCCCAAGGCGGCGGTTGACTTGGGAATCGTTTGAACTCCACTCCATGACGGTCTCCTCGCGGGGTCGGCCTCGGGGCCGTAAGGGCTGGGCGTGGGGCCTCGAGCCCCGGGTCGCGGTTGACCTAGGGTACCGCTAGGGATGTGGTGTTGCCAAGGACGGCGGGGTTTGGCTACTTACACTACTGCGTAACGTTAGCCTAAGTGCTCGATCTTGCTTGGTCTTACTTGAACACCTTCGGCTCGTCCCATTTCGTCGACTTGCACTTCGCACATCGATTGGGCCTGTACTCGACCATAGGCTTCCATCCTCGGGGGCGACGAACTGGACCCAGCTCTAACCGAGCGATCCATTCGTACCCGCACCGGTACCCCGGCTTTGCGATTGAAATGTCGGGCATTTTTCGACCTTCCACAATAGCGTAACGTTAGTATTTTTGGCCTACTCAGTAGCGTAGTCGACCGTACCTCGGCCCGCTACCAGTAGATGGAGCTACAGCGAGGGCACAACCTCGGGCTTTGGTCGCCGCCCGACTCCCGATACTTCAACCATGCTCCACGTGGCACCCACTCGTAGTCACACTGCCGACATCGATGTCCCATCAAGGTCTTCTCCGCAGCGGGCGCCAGAGGACCGACCAGTTTCGCCGCCGTCGACTTAGCGGCCCTCGGAGCCTTCGACCCCTTCCGCCCCACTTCCCCCAGCGCCACTCCCCCGATCGCCACCGCCAACATCTTGAGTAGCCCGCCAGCCGGAGCAGGCGGCGCGCCGACGGGGCGCTCCAGCCTGACCACTGGCGGCGGCAAGGGAGCGTCGGGCGCCAGGTGAGCCTGGGGCTCGGGCGCCGCAGGAACGGCCTCGGGGACGGCAGCGTCGGTCAGCGTCGGGGCCGGAGGAGCCTCAACGACCGGAGCGGCTGGCGCCGCCGGACCCTTCACCTCGAGCGTCTCCCCGTCGAGCTTCCTCCTGACCTCCTCGACGAGCTCCTCGAGCTTCTCCTCGGGGGTGCACTCGTTACCCGGCTCGCGGTCGTCGCAGGGTGGAGGAACGTAGCGCAGGGCCGGCGCGCCCCAACCCGCGCTATTGACGGCGCCGATGAAGACCGGGGGGCTTGGCGGGACTGGCGGCGGAACGGGCGGGACCGCCAGGATCGGGATCAGGTCCCGGTCAAATACCCCGCCGGCATTCAGGTCGACATCAAATGCCGTCGGTCCGAACGCGCCGATGTCGAAGGAGCCGAGGCGGGCCACAACCTCAGGGTAGCTTTTTCAGCTTCGCTATGAAATCTGCGGTCGTGTTCCACCGCTCCTTGAATCGCTCGGCCTGAACCTCCGAGGAGCGAAGCGCTTCCTCTTGCGGGAAGCTCATGCCGACCTCGCAGGCGAAATTGCAACTGACGCGGTAGTGATCCAGGCCGTTCATCTTCCGCCAGTCGCGTGCGAAATACAGAAAGGTCTCCTGCATAAAAAATCGACGATGCGTGGGGTCCTGGAAGGCGCGGTTCGATCGGCCAGATGGAACGATGACGTGCATCCACGAATCCGGTCGCAGGATCCGGTAGCACTCGTCCATGAAGGCGAAGAGCATGTCCTGACCGAGGAACTGTCCTCGGGCCGCCGCGACTGGTTCGGGAATCGTGAGATCTCGCCCTTCAACTTCTCTTGCAGGAATGTGCTCCATAGGCGCGCTTTGCTCTAGCGGAGCCCATTCCCCTGACCGCCAGCCAGAAGAGCGTTACGACCCCGACAGCGGCGGCGCCGGAGGCAAGGACGAGACCCCAATCGGTCTGAGGCGGGTCGAAGTTGGCGATGGCCTGGTCAGGGACATCGAGCGCGTTCTGGGCGGGGTCGAAGCTCGTCAGCGCAACCGATGGAATTGCCTTGAAAAGCGTCACGCCCTTGATAGCCAGGCCGGTAACCAGACGTCCGTTGATGTAGGTCCATTCGTGGCAGCACACGAGGGCGATGATGTCCTGCCCCTCGTACGTCGTCCCGAACATCGTCCCGAAGTCGTACTTGGCGATCTCGTCGCGGATGGAGATAGCCCAGTCGGTCAAGACTTGGGGCACGGGGCCCTTCCAAAGGGCGAATCCCGGCGGGAACGGAGTGGGCGGGCACTTGTTCATCCGCGCCTCAGCTTCCCCCGGCGCCGCTCAAAAAACAACCCCCTCAAGCGGGGTAGGCGCTGAGGGGGCTGCTAGCGCGTACCCGGACGTGAAGGAGGTTTGCTCCTGAGAGGGAAGGTTAGGGGAGAAGAGTGCGGGGAGCAAGGGGAATCTGCGTCAAGACGGCTCGCCAAGTCTCCAAACGCACGTCGTCTCACGGTTGGTTTCCAGCAAGTCTTTCTTAGCTGCTCTAGCATCCCGCTCAACGGCAATGGTCGGCTTGCCGCCGCGACGATACTCGCGCCAAGCGTGCCACGCCGCCCACATCGCCTCTTTGCAAGCACGAAATGCTCGCAGTTGTCTAGCGAGGTGTTTGAAAGATGCCGGCTCTACGAGCTTGTCGCGCCCCTCGTCACGCGCGAGGTCCCCGATAGGGTCGTCCCTGGTCCTCTGGGTGCGCAGCCATCCGAGAAACGTGTTCGACAACGCCGGGAGAGCGACAACCCGATCCCTCTTGCCGTAATTGCAGTCGACGCAACTCGCGACGAGGTTGTCGTCTTCGTCCCCGCCACCACACGCGACAGGTAGGGCGTGGTCAACCTGCAGCACGGCGCCGTCTTTAGGGCCTCGACCGCAATAGACGCACTTGTAACCACACCTCTCCAGCACAGCGAACCTGCGGCGACGAGATAGGGGAGGTCTCCGACGGCTCATGTTGTTGTTCTTCCTAAGTAGTTGAAATTACTAAATGTCTCTCGTGTTTTTTCTCGTGCAGAACCCGGGAGATCTCTAAACACTTGAAATCTATAAAAATATCCCAGCATCCCGGGTCTCCCGGCAGGTCTTCAGACTACGGCGCGCGGGGGCGCTCGGCGGGGGCCAGAAATGCACAGTTTCGGTACTATAACCTAGGAGACCTGGGAGAACCTGGGAGATCTTGATAGATTTCACTAGTTGCAAACCTCCTGGAATCTCCTCCCAGGCTCCCAGGTTTTTATTCTGAAAACATGTAGCGCCACTCTTGTCCGTATTTTCCGCCGCCTAATTTCACCCTTTTCATCCTAAGACGTCGCAGGGCGCGCCCGATTCGCTGGGTATCAGCGTTCGTCCACTGCCCCTTGAGCTTGCCGATGGCGTGCTCGAGGACGTCGGCAGTTGTCACACCTTGGGAGCCGTCGAAAGCGCGGACACCTTTGAACAGGCTGGTCGGGTCGGGGGTGATGGGGGTGCGGGAGAACTTGGTGGGATCTTTGAACCAGCGCCTGATGATCTCTTCCCAGTCGTCTACTTCGTACCTCGCTTCTTGTTCGGCCTCGCAGAGAGCGCGTAGCTCCGGTGTGTCGATGTGCCATATTTCTTTGTTGCGCCAGCGTACGAACGCTTCGGCCCAGATCTGGTCGCGGTCTTCCTTGATGCGCGCGACGTCAATCTGGCGCAACACGCGAACCGGCCAGAATCGGCGGGCCCCCGTGGGGTCGTTGAGATACTGCGAGCTGTTCGTGGTGCCGCAGAAGCCGCATGATCTAGGATAGTCGTCGGCGTAGTGCCCGTACGACGGGCGGTACTTGTCGCTCAACTCGGTGAGCAAGGTCTTGACCTTTGTGAGCGACGACTTGGTCAGTGAATCGAGTTCGTCGAACCCCATGAGCCACACCCCCCGCAGATTTTCCAGGAAGTCCTTGGAGTCCACGCCGCAGGAACTTGCGGCACACCAACGAGGATCGGGCATTAGAGCTTGAAACGCGCTGGTCTTGCCTATCCCCTGCTCACCTTCGAGGATGAGCGTGCAGTCACTCTTGCAACCCGGTTCCATGGCGCGGGCGACCAGCGCAATGAACCACCGGGGACCGATGGCGAGTTCGTACGGCCCGTCCGCGGACTGGAAGTACGTGGGGAGGATGCGGTCCAGGCGCTTGACGCCGTCCCATTGCAGGGACCGGAGCATTTCCTGTATTGGATGAAACGTGCGCTGTCGCGCGACCGCCTCGATCGCGGCGCGGACATCTTGCGCGCTGCACTTCTTGCCGTGGTACTCGAGCCAAATCCGGACGAGTTGCACGTCGTTGTCCGACAGACCGGACGGCGTCTCGGCCCTCATTTGCATCGGCGGATCGACGGCGATGATGCGACTGCGGAAGCTGTCAAACATCAAGACACCCGCCCAGTCGACGTGGTCAAAGAGGTCGGCGGAGATCTCGCCGATGGAAGTCTTTCGGGTATCGCCGTTCGATCGGTCGCCGATCTTGAACGTGTACTCGTGCAGCGGGTCGGGCGTTCGGGCGTCCGTGTCCGTCGTCCGACCCCGTAATGTGTCGAAGAAATTTGCTGAGGGTAGACCTCGGGGGTGCTCGAATGTACGATCGGCGTCTTCGAGCTTGTGCGCGATTTCTTGGGTCGACCACGGAGGTTGACAGCGAGGGTTGTAGACCTCCTCGACGAGCTCTCGCAGGGTGTCGAGGGGCAGCGCGGAGTACATGAGCCGGCAGCAAGCCGCGAACAGGCGGTCGCTGCCGCCACTACCCTCGATGGCGGGCTCGGCGCTTGCGAGGAAGGTCTTGGCCCACGCGACGGCCCTGACGCCTTCGGGTGACGCGGGATCGATGGTTCGGTGCGCAGTCGAGAGCGGCTTGGGCGGTTCAGGTTGCTTGACGACTAGTTCCAAGAGCCAGTCGGGTGGATCGGCGAGTGGGCCGGGCTCCTCCTGGTAAATACCGCCGGTCCGGTGCGGCGAGCCGGGGCCCACGACGTAGCCTCCTTCACTCTGGATGTCGATGCCCGGCCCTAGAACGCTGTGGCTGGTGGGGATGAAAACGTCGAGCGGCAGGCGAAAATATAGATGCACCCCTCCGGTAGGTGTCAGCACCGAGGAGGTGTCGGGCACTGGTCGCCCTGCTGCGAGATCCAGGAACGCAGCGACGCCGTTCTTGTTCGGTTTGACGTCGAGATCTACGACAAAAATGCCGTTGAACCGTCCGGTCTGGATGCCGTAACCCCCGCCCGGTCCCTTCCTGTTGTCGTCATACTGACGCCAAGGCACCAACGGGTGCTTGCCGATGCTCTTGCACGCAGCACCTGAAGAGCATGTGCAGGCAGGTCCGGGTAGGATGCTGTGCAACGGGAAGATCCGTAGGGATGTGCCGGGCTCTGACATTGCCGCGACCATCAGGATCCATGCGACATCGTGTGCCCCTCTTCGCCGGTCAACTTTTTCGCTTGCACCGGGGTCCAATCTCCTATAGGAGATGAACACCGAGCGCAAGCGCAAAGGGAGCACTTTCGAAAAAAGGCATGAGTTACCTGAACTACTCCATCCATTTGCCCGATCCCAAGCTCCTGAAGCGCATCAAGGCGGCGGCCAAGGAGCAGGACGTGTCGCCTGGCGCGTTCATCCGCGAGGCCGCGGAGAAAGCTGTCGAAAAGCACGAAAAGAAAAAGGGCGTGGCGGCGTAGAATGCGCCTGTCCGCCTCTCAGATCCAGACCTTCAGCGACTGCCAGCGCAAATGGTCGTGGCGTTACACCGCAGGTGTCGAGGAACCGCCGAGCCCCGCCGCCGAGCTGGGCAAGTCCGTGCACGCGGAACTCGAGAAGTACTTGCGTGGTGGGGATATCGACTACACCACCGAGATCGGCTACATCGCTGCGTCTGGGCTTGAGCACTTGCCGGCGCCCGGTACCGAAGACCTGCTTATCGAACAAGAATTTCATTTCGTCGGCCCGTCTGGGCATTCGTACCTCGGCTACAAGGATCTCGAAACGCCGGGCATCGTGTGGGATCACAAAACCACGAGCGATCTCCGGTGGCAGAAGACCCCCGAAGATCTGCAACGGGACATCCAGGCGACCCTGTATGCTGTTGATTATTTCCGAAAGAACCCGGACGAGAACGAAGTAGAGTTACGTTGGATTTATTATCAGACAAAAAACACCAGGAAGAGCGCGATAACCGTAATACGGGTCAACCAGGCCGAGGCCTGGGACCGGTTTCTAGCCATCGAGCAAATAGCGGAGACGATGTCGTCGGTTGCTGACAAGCAGCCACTCGAGTTACCGCCAAACATCAACCATTGCAGCGCCTACGGTGGGTGCCCTCACCAAGGGCGCTGCAATCTGTCACCTTTTGAAAGAATGAGGTCTATTGTGGAACAGAACAAACTCGTTTCGTTGCTCGGCAAGAAGAACGGTGCTGCCCCGATTGCCGCGCCTGCTGCGGCTGCGCCCGCGGCAGCCGCGCCCCAGAACAAGCTTCTTGCGCGGCTGCAGGCCGGCGGCGCCCCCGCGGCGACGGCGGCGCCTGCGATGCCTGCATCGACAGCCGCGCCCGCGCCCGCGGCGATCAACCCGCCCGAGTACCAGCCGCCCCCAGCGGCAGCGCCCGCGCCGGTCCCCGCGACCGTAGCCGCAGCCCAGACGGAGCTCGCGACCTCCCTATCTGCGCCCTTGCCGATCGTGCCTGCGGCTGCAGAAACCAGGGGGCGCGGCCGGCCCAAGAAGGCTGCCGCTCCGGCGACGGGGCTCGCGGTGAAGATCGAGACCCTGTACCTCGACTGCGGCCCCGTCGGTGTAGCGGTCGCGGACGCCACGTCCTTCATCGCCCTCGGCAAGAAGAAGCTCGCAGCGGAAGGCCTCGCGGACTACCGGTTCGCCGAGTACGGACAGGGGCCCGGACTGCTGGCCGTCGCAGTCGCGGCCGAGGTCGATGCGCTCGAGGGTGTGTTGCCCGCCCTGCGGCTCGATACGACGACACCGGAGGGCGCGATCGTCGCCGTTGAGCTGGCGGCGCGGGCTGGGTTGGTGGTGCGGTGAGCGAGCCGGAGACGTGCAAGGTGTGTGGGAGCACCGATGTCGTGGCCGGCGAGTGCAAGGCTTGCGCGGAGCTCCTGGAGGAAGAGGACGCGCTAGAGGCGCCGGACGAGTCCGAAGTGCCGGACGACGAACCGGATGACGAACCGGACGACGGGTCGTGACCTCGTCGTCCCCGTTCGCCAGCCAAGTCGTTCCGCATACCCCCGAAATAACCCGAATCGCGGCCCTCCCGCGCCGAACGTGGTCCGACGAGGCTGCAGCGCAATTGGCTGACATGCTGACCCGGGAATTGAAGACTCCCGGCGGCACGATGAAGCTACGTCCGGTTCAAGCGGTCGCTTTGTACGAGGCGATGGAGGTTGGTGGGCTCTTTGGTCCGATGCGCGTCGGGTCTGGCAAGTGTCTAGGGCGAGGTACGCCCGTTTTGATGTTTGACGGCACGATCAAGCTCGTCGAAGATGTCATTGCCGGTGACGTGCTGATGGGGCCCGACAGTGGGCCGAGGCTGGTGAAGAGCACCTGTACGGGACGCGAAATGCTGTACCGCATCGTGCCTGTCAAGGGGGAGCCGTACGTGGTCAACGAGAGCCACGTGCTTAGCGTGAAGCAGACCAAGACCGGCAGTCGTCCTATACCTTGCATGCGCGGGGGCCGTATTCGAAATCTTACTGTGAAAGAGTTTTTAGGGGAGAGCAGTTGGTTTCGCTCTAATTGGAAGGGCTACCGAGCAGGTGTTGAGTTTCAGTCGAAGTGGGTACCTGAGCCCTACATTCTAGGACTTTGGCTGGGCGACGGCAGCTCGAATGTGTTTGCTATCACTACCGCTGATGCGGAGATTGTGACCGAGATTCGAGAATTTGCGGCTAGATACAATTTGCAGATTCGCGTTTCTGTGCAAAAGAATAATGCCGCGTATACATATCACTTGTCCGGAGAAGCTACTGGAAGCGCAGCCGCGACAGTCGCATGTTCTGTGTGCGGCGAGACTCTTACGCGTGCGACAGCCTATCGATGTGCGATTTACCCGGGCAGGCTGCCTTTCTGTCGGAGGCACGTGCCCAGAGGAAAAGCGGCGCGTTTGGTGAAGTGTTCTGCGGCCCAGATCGAAAAGAAATTATTGGGCGGCAAACCAATGCGCAACATTGCTTTGGAGTGGTTGCGTACTGAAGGTGTGCTGGGAAACAAGCACGTGCCTCAGAGCTATAAGACAAATAGTCGAGAGGTAAGGCTGGAGGTGCTGGCGGGATTGCTTGACAGTGACGGTAGCTTGTCCCACGCTGGGTACGACTACATCTCTGTTTCAGAGCATTTGGCAGATGATGTCTGTTTTTTGGCGCGTTCGTTGGGTCTGGCTGCTTACAAGCGAGAGACTCGAAAGGAGTGCGTCAACAACGGCGTGTGGGGCACGTATTATCGCGTGAGCATTTCCGGGGATACGTCTTGTATTCCTTGCCGCATTGCGCGCAAGAAGGCTCCCGTGCGACGACAGAAGAAGTCCGTGCTGATGACGGGTATACGGGCGGAACCGATCGGTGAAGGAGACTATTTCGGTTTTGAGTTGGAAGGTGTTGATCGCCTCTTCTTGCTCGGCGACTTCACCGTGACTCACAACACCCTTTGCACCGCGTTGTTGCCAGCGGTGCTTGAGGCGAAGAGGCCTATCCTGCTCCTGCCTGCTGCGCTGATCGAGAAGACCGTTCTCGATTTCAAGGTACTTCGAGAACACTGGAGGATCGCGACCAACCTTCAACTGATCTCCTACGAGATGCTCGGGCTCGTGCAGAGCGCGGACAAGCTGAACTACATAAGACCGGACCTGATCGTCGCGGACGAGTGCCACATGCTCAAGAACCTCGGCGCAGGACGCACCCGCCGCGTCATCCGGTACATGCGCGAGCACCCGGAGACGAAATTTGTTGGAATGTCCGGCACCGTAATGAAAGCCTCGGTGAAGGACTTCGCTCGGCTCTTGCGCTGGGCTTTGAAGGATCATGCTCCTATTCCTTCAACCGATGACGAAGTCGCGGTGTGGGCCGACGCCTTGGATGAACGAGTCAACCCGCTCGGGCGGCGGCAACCGAACGCCCTCTTTGATCTGGGACCTCGCGCCGAGCCCCCGGCGTTGACGACCACGGGGTCCGTCGATTTCTCGGTCATGTCATCTGTCGACGGCCTCACGCGGGCCCGTAGAGTTTTTCAGGCACGGTTGTTGGAAACGAGGGGCGTGGTCGCCTCTTCCAAGACGGACGGCGTTACTTGTAGTTTGCGGGTAGCCGCTCTGGAGTACCAGCCTTCGTCGATTACGGAGCAACACATCGGCAACATGCGAAACGGCGTGAAGGACTCCCACGGGGCGTTCATTGTGCCGCCGTGGACGACGCCCGATGGCTGGACCTTCTCGGAGGCCATCGAATTTCGAATGTACCTGCGCCAGCTCGCTTTAGGTTTTCACGGGGTCTGGGATCCGCGCCCCCCGCCTGAATGGCTCACGGCGCGGCGTGACTGGGCCGTGTTCGTTCGAGAGACGTTGTCCGATTCGCGTGTTCTGGACACGGAGCTCCAGGTAGCAAATGCGGTCGATGCGGGACGGTTGTCAACGCGGACGCTCGATGCATGGCGCGCAATCCGAGACACGTTTACGATCCAGCCGAAGGACATCTGGCACGACGACGCCGCACTAAATGTGTGCGCGACGTGGATGGAACAGTCGAAGGGCATCGTCTGGTGCGAGCACCGCTTCTTCGCCAAGAAGCTTTCAGAGATGACAGGTGCGGCCTATTACGGCGCGAACGGTTTGAACGACCGCGGCGAGAGCATCACCCTCGTCAAGCCCGGCAAAGCGATCATTGCGAGCGTGCAGGCAAACGCGACCGGTAGGAACTTGCAGATGTTTTCGGCGAACCTCATCACGTCCTGTCCCCCGAGCGCGCAGACTGTAGAACAGTTGATCGGGCGTACGCACCGCGACGGTCAAGAGGCCGACGAAGTCACCGTAGACATTCTGCTCGGCTGCCGTGAGCACCACGACGCCTTTGACAGAGCACTCGACGGCGCTCGGGCTGCCGCCGATACTCTAGGGCACGATCAGAAATTACTGCTAAGCGACGTTTGCATGCCAGATATCAGCAACAGAAGAGGCCCCTTGTGGGCATAACCGAACCGAGGAAAACAACATGTCCAATACCAGTAACCTGTTTGCCGGCCTGAAGTCGGCGAAGACCTTCGAACGCGGTACGTTTCTCAAGCCGGGGAGCTACGAGGTCCGCATCAAGCGGGCTATCTTCAAAAAGACGAGGACCAAAGGGGACGCGTATATCATGGAATTCCAGGTCGAGAAGTCCTCGTACGAGGCCGACAAGAGGAAGGCCATTGCGGCGTTCGGCAACAACCCCTTCAATCTGCAAGACCTCGAGAAGCTCTTGCCCAACCCTGAAGGCTCGACGGCGTCGTGGTACCAGTCGCTGCAGGACATCGACATCGGCTTCGGGGCTCTGAAGAGCTTCGCCGCGAACATCCTCGGAGAGAAGCCTGAGGACCCGGAGTTCATCGAGGCCGTCGAAGGCTTCATGAACTCGGTCGTAAACGAGGGCGTCATCAACGGGATGCTCATCCCCGTGGAGGTCATCCAGGTCAAGACGAAGAAGGACACCGACTTCAGCCTGCACAAGTGGGGGCAGGTGATCGACGAGAAGGCTCCGGTGGCGCAGGCGCAGTAGTTCCGGAAAAGGCCCCGTGGCGTTTGGCGCTTCGGGGCCTTTTGCTTTTGAGGGAGCGATGACGGCTTGTACTATCCTTCTGCCGATTCGGGTGGTCTCTGAGGCGAACGTGCGGGGACACTGGGCCGCTAAGGCAAAGCGCGTTCGCGAGCACCGAGGGGTTGCACGGATGCTCGTGCTCGCTCGGCGAGTCAGAGGTGACATTGGTTCACCGCCCTATCTGGTGAAGCTGACGAAGGTTGGAGGCCGCGCCTTTGATACGGACAATCTTTCAAGTGCTTTCAAGGCGACGCGCGATGGAATCGCTGAAGCTCTCGGCATCGATGACGGAGATGTTGAGCGATTGCGGTTTGTTTATGATCAGATCGGAGAGCCGAAGGTTCATCGTGTGATTGTGCGAATTGAAGGATCATGAGGGTACGGGTCCTAGATGTTGAGACCGAGCGCTTCAGGCCCGGAGTTATGGCTCCGGAGCTGGTTTGTTGCACGTGGCAGACTCCTGGCGAGCAGCCCGGCATTATTCACGCGGACGACCCTCAGGCACTGCCGCTCGTTACGTCCTGGCTCACCGGTTCAGAAGTGCTTGCTGGACATCATGTTGCTTACGACATGGCGGTGCTGTGCGCGAAGTGGCCCGAGCTCGTGCCGCTGGTGTTCAAGGCGTACGATTCTGACAGGGTTACCTGCACAAAGGTACGACAGCAGCTCCTAGATATTGCCGCGGGAGAGTTCCGCGGGTATCTCAGGAAATTTGAAAGGCCGGTCTGCACCGTACACGAGGACTGCGATCCTGAGACGTGCGGGCAAGCGGTCGTCAAGCGCGGCGCCCGCTGGGTACTGCATAACTACGACCTCGACGCCGTCGCGTACCGAGCGACCGGGAAGCACCTGGACAAAGACACGTGGCGCTTGCGGTACGGGGAGTTCTTGCACACCCCCCTGAACGAGTGGCCCGTCGGGGCGCGGGAGTACCCGCTCGAGGACGCCCGAGCGACCCTTGATGTCTTCCTCAAGCAAGAAGAACACGCGCAGTACATCCCTGACCAGTACCGCCAGGCGCGGGCAGCGTGGGCCCTGCACCTTACAAGTGTGTGGGGCCTGCGAACGCACGGACCGGGCGTGGACAAGCTCGAGTCCGAAACGGTAGCAGCGCTGGCGGCCATCGAGGGCGACTTGAAGGCGGCGGGCCTCGTCAGGGAAAACGGTTCTCGGAACGTAAAAGCCGCCCGAGCGCTCATGGTGCAGGTCTGCGAGCAGATTGGCAAACCTGTCCGGTTGACGGCCAAGGGTCAGGTGTCGCTCGACTCGGACGCGTGTGAAGCATCCGAGTACGACCTCCTGGAGGATTACGCCGAGCTCACGTCATTGAAGGCCGTACTGGCGAAAGACATCCCGATGCTCCGGGCGGGTACCGTATTTCCGGTGCACACGTCTTTCGGCATGGCAGCCTCGACTCGAAGCACGTCGAGCAAGCCGAACGTCCAGAACCCCCGTCGTCTGCCGGGCATCCGCGAGACGTTCATCCCGCGCCCCGGCAAGGTGTTTGCGCAGGCTGACTTCTCGGGCCTCGAGCTGCACACGCTCGCGCAGT
>Ga0210400_10003359_pt1 | contig 14214 bp, 11 predicted proteins | sample IncBWH26MmetaG_FD_155456 | JGI IMG/M metagenome (GOLD analysis project Ga0210400, IMG submission 155456) | Forest soil microbial communities from Barre Woods Harvard Forest LTER site, Petersham, Massachusetts, United States - Inc-BW-H-26-M | ecosystem: Environmental > Terrestrial > Soil >...
GATGCCCATCTACTGGTCCCTCTTTTCCACAGCATCGCGATTGCGCTTGTATTGCATAGATTTAGCACTGTTATTTCGACTCAAGTCTGTCGGGCTGCTGGTGCCCGGACGAGGCGTCCGGGGCTACGTGAACAGTGCCACGGCAGAGACGGCCGTCCTGCATTCAACATGGTGACGTGCATCTCTACTGATTACGCCGTCGCCGCGGAAGGCGGAGAGATGCGACGTTTGGTAGCTGGCAGCGCCACGGCGGGCATTCGTGGCGAAGGCCAGCTTTCATCCGCGGGACCCATGGCCACGTAGACATCTTCAAAAATCAGCCGGGGCGCGATACGGCGAGTGCCGTCGGAGGATTCCACCAGATAGTCGCCGGGCTGGCCGCAATGTTCCCGACCGAGCGCGTCGACGAAGAGGAGTGGTTGGGTGAGTTGCCTGGCTTTAATCAAGAAGCGCGTGCGATAGATTTTCCACGTAGAGCAGGTTTTTCTCACAGTCATATACCCTTCGGGGGAGGGAGAATGAAAAGACACATTTGCGCCTTGCGACTGCCGCTCTTCAATTCTTGCTCTCTCCAAACTCGGCCTCATAGCCGTAGGCGCGGTTATTGTTGGCTTAAAGATTAAAGATTGTTGAGGTGAGGACGAATCTATTCGCGCGAGCGGGGCCGGTCAATTACCGAAGTTTGGTGCAGTAGAGGAAAAGTCGGCTGATGTTTTGTATGGAGGCACGGCGATCAGGAAAAGTTATGAAGACAATAGATTCCGCTATGTGATGTGCGGTCTTGTCTGGCAGATCTGAATTGGGGAAAGAAATCGGATGTTTCGATCAGGTTAATTTCCACAGAGGATTCACAGGAATTGCAGAAAGTGGCTGCAGTTATCAGGGGTCGATTGGATTCGTGTCCACACAGGCGCTGCGGAGCTTTGCTCCGCTGGACAGCCGAGGGCGGCTGTCCCCACGTGATTTTAGGGCCGGGTCGTGGACCCGGCCCCACACAAGTCTGCTGGTTTATCTTCCTGCTAATGCTGGTTCGTGATGGGTTTGAAATGTTTTGAGGCGCTGGTTCACTTCGTCCCAGTTGACTACGTTCCACCACGCCGCCAGGTATTCAGGACGGCGATTGTTGTACTTCAAGTAGTAGGCGTGTTCCCAAACGTCGTTGCCGAAAATGGGGAACAGCCCTTGGGAGATTGGGTTGTCCTGGTTGGGTGTGCTAATGATCTGGACCTCGCCGCTGGGCTTGCCGGCTAGCCAGACCCAGCCGCTGCCGAATTGTTTGGCGCCGGCATCGTTGAACTTGGTCTGGAAATCTTTGAAGTTGCCAAAAGTTTTCTTGATTACGTCCGCGATCGCGCCATTGGCGTCGCCGCCGCCCTTGGGCTTCATAATCTTCCAGTACATCGAGTGGTTTACGTGTCCGCCCCCATTGTTGCGGACGGTGGCGCGGATATCTTCGGGGATGGCATTCAGGTCGCGAAGCAGATCCTCGGCGCTCTTCGATTGCAGGTTCGGATATTTTTCCAGAGCAGCGTTCAGATTTTTGACATATGTCCCATGGTGCATGTCGTGGTGCAGCTTCATGGTCTGAGTATCGATCGTCGGTTCGAGGGCTGAATAGTCATAGGGGAGAGCAGGTAACTCATGTGCCATTTGATTCCTCCTTCGTAATAACGATGATAACGCAAAACATAAGGATTCTACGAAGTGGATCGTGCTACAGGAATTGCTGTAGCCTTAGGCGGTGAACAATTCGGTAACGGGCGACGAGTCGCTAACTACTTATTGCCTGCGGTGGTACATGCTCGTTCTATTATTGAGCCGGTGGCGGACTTCGAAGAGAATCAGAGACATTCGAGGATTGGAGGGCGTGTGTACTGGCAACGCGTTTTTGCGGCCATCCTGGTCGTGCTGAGTTGGACAGCCGTGGCACAGTGCAAGGACCTGGCGCTGATTTCCAACAAATCGAATTCCGTGCCGTCGATGACATTGCCGGAACTGGCGAAGGTCTGTAAGGGGCAGGTGAGCCGCTGGCCGGACGGCAAGGCTGTGAGCTTCGTAACCCGCGATCCGACTGCGCCCGAAATGAAGCTGTTGCTGGAGAAGGTCTATGCCATGTCGAAAGATGAAGTCAAAACTGTTATCGCGAACGCCAACCACGGCCGGACGAACCATCCCGCGATTGTCGTGGTCGAATCGGACGACGATGTAGTGAAGAAAGTGGAATCGATTCCCGGGGCAGTCGGATTGGTGGATGTCTATTCCATCGGCGGCGGGGTGAAGGTGTTGAAAGTGGGCGGGAAGTTGCCGCTTGAACCCGGATATCCGTTGCACGGAAATTAAAGCGACAACCTCGCAGGCATCCTGCGTGGTAGAACCAAGCGGAGGCTTCTATTTCGAATTCGACAGACCCGAAACGCCGGTTCCCGCGCTATCCCGTCGACATACGGATCTCGGTGCAGATCTTTCGCTCAGGGGAAACCACATCTTTGTGGGGACGTTCGAATGAGTTGGGCGAGGATGGCGTTGGCGGAACTCTAACGGGAGAATTGGAAGCCGGCGAAGTGGTTTCCATGGAACTTTCTTTGCCTCTGGCTGCTTATCCGCTGAAGCTTCGGGCGCTGGTGCGTTACCGCAACGGTTTGCGTCATGGCTTTGAATTTCTCGCTATTAACGAGCAACAGCGGGACGTACTTCAGAGGGTGTGTGAAATGCTGGCAACCGGCATGAAATAGCGGTTTCTGCTGATTCGCCGGTTCGTCGGCAGCTTGAGACGTAGCAAGCTACGTCTTTACAGAGGAGAGTCTGCGCTTTGGACCTTTTCAGAAGCCTGTGACGTATCGGATTGTGTGAGATTCTTCTTCCTTTCTCGAATTACCTCCGTAACTTTCGAGTAACTGGCCGGCCATCTAACATTCGAGTTAGCTCTGGTTTTGAATTGAGGGGGATTCGGATGGGTGACCACATCACCCGGCCAGCGACGTCGGCTGAGCTTTCACGCGCGAAGTTTCTCAGAGAGGCACTTCAGCGTCGCACGCAGGCGCTTTCCAGCGCGCCGGGTAAAGGCACAGCCGCACCCGAAGCAATCATCCCTAGCTTTACTACCGAGAACCCTGAGTTACAAAGAGCCTACCTTGAGCAATTAGTGGAGTGCGCGCCGGAAGCCATTACTATTCTGGATCCGGAGTACCGGATTACCCGGCTCAATAGTGAGTTCACCCGCATTTTTGGATTCGGTCCAGCGGAGGCGATGGGAGAACGCATTGATTCGCTGATCGTCCCACCAGATCGCAGTGCGGAGACCCGCTGGATTACGGATCTATTGGCGAAGGGACAAAAGGTTGTCCTCGAAACCAAGCGTCAGCGCAAAGACGGAACACTGTTGGATGTTTTCATCTCGGCCGCTTCCATCGTGATCGAGGGGAAGCAGGTGGCAATGTGCATTCTGTATCGCGACATCTCGGAACAGAAACGGGCGGAGGCTCTGCACTCGGCGTTGTACCGAATCACGCAAAAAACCAGCACGGCCGACGACCTGCAGCAGTTTTATGCGGCGGTTCACGGCATTGTGGGTGAGCTTATGTATGCCCGCAATTTCTACGTCGCGCTGTACGATCCGCTGACTCAACTGCTCTGCTTTCCTTATTTTGAGGACGAAGAGGATTCCAGGCCCGCGCCTAAGAAAATGGGCAAAGGTCTGACCGAATACGTACTGCGAACCGGGGAGCCGCTGTTGTGTACACCTGAAGTTTTTGACGGCTTGGTGGAATTAGGAGAGGCAGAACTGATCGGCGCGTCGTCGCTGGACTGGCTCGGCGTCCCTTTGAAAGCCGGGAATAATACCTTCGGCGTGCTGGTGGTGCAGAGTTACACCGGGAACGTGCGTTTTGGTGAGAAAGAGAAGGAAATTCTGCAGTTCGTCTCGCAGCAACTGGCCAGCGCCATTGAATATAAACGCAACGAAGAGGCGCTGCGGCGTTCGGAGGCGCGCTATCGATCCTTGGTCCAGAGCGCGGTTTACGGTATTTATCGGTCGAGCCTGGAGGGCAGATTCTTCGACGTGAACCCTGCCCTGATTGCGATGCTAGGCTACGATTCGGCGGAAGAGGTGCTGGCGCTGGATCCGAAGTCGGATGTGTTTTTGGATCCCGGCGAGCAGGCGCGGATGCTCAGCGAATTTCAACGGGGCGCGCGGTTGGACAACGTTGAAGTGCGGTGGAAGCGCAAGGATGGAAGCGCGATTACGGTGCGGTTAAGCGGCCGCGTGGTTAACAGCCCGGAGGAAACGGCCGAGGTTGTCGAAATTATCGCGGAGGATATTACGGAACGGCGGGTGCTTGAGAACCAGTTCCGTCAGGCTCAGAAAATGGAAGCCGTCGGTCGCTTGGCGGGAGGCGTTGCGCATGACTTTAACAATTTGCTGATGGTGATCAGCGGATACACGGAAGTTTTGCTGGAGCACACGAGAAAGAGCAATCCGATGTATCCGAAGATTGAGGCGATTCATCAGGCGACCGATCGGGCGACAACTCTGACTCGGCAACTACTGGCGTTCAGCCGCAAGCAGTTGCTGGAACTGAAGGTGGTTGACCTGAACATTGTCGTAGAGGACATGGAGCGCCTGCTGCGTCCCTTGATTGGAGAGAACATCGAGTTGCAAACGCAACTGGCGCCGGATCTTGGCCGGACGCGCGCCGATGCGGGCCAGATCGAGCAAGTTATCATGAATCTGGTGGTCAATTCGAAAGACGCAATGCCCAATGGCGGGAAGATCACAATCCAGAGCGCTAACGCGCGATTGAACCATGATGATCTTCGCCGGGAGTACAGCTACATTCAGCCCGGTGTTTACGTGGTGCTTTCAGTAAGCGACACCGGGCAGGGGATGGATAAAGAGACCCAGTTGCGTATCTTCGAGCCTTTTTTCACTACCAAAGAAAAAGGAAAAGGCACCGGTCTGGGGCTGTCAACTGTATATGGCATCATCAAGCAGAGTGGCGGTTATGTTCTGGTTGAAAGCGAACCGGGCCAGGGTACGACATTCCGGATATATCTGCCGCGGGTAGAAGATCCGTTGGAGCCATCGGGTGCGATCGGCGCTTCGTCATTGCAGAGCGGCGGCTCCGAGACCGTCTTGTTGGTAGAGGACGAAGAATCGGTGCGCCAGTTGGTCCGGGAGACGCTCGAGTCGAAAGGATACAAAGTCCTGGAGGCTGATCACGGAGAAGCAGCGCTGCAAATCGTTGCTAGTCATTCCGGCAAGATCGATATGCTTATCACTGATGTAGTCATGCCTGGCATGAGTGGCCGCGAATTATCCGCGCAGCTGTGTGCGTCGTATCCCCAGACCAAGGTGTTGTACCTTTCCGGCTATACCGAAGACGCCATCGTGCACGAGGGGGTGCTTGATTCTGGCACCGCCTTCCTGCAGAAGCCATTTACCCTGCAGATGCTGTCTCGCAAGGTGCGGGAAGTACTGGATGAGCGCGGCTGAAGTCGCATTCGCGATCCCACGGCTTTGTCGGCAGCTTGCAACGTCTCGGTTTGGACTTTTTTCAGCCCTGCGGCGATTGCGACTCGCGACATTTGCAACTTTTCTGATCCTCCTGCGTCCTATGCTAGGGGTGCGGCGCGGACAGCCAATCCACTCGGCGCTCGTTCCCGTACACTCAAGTGAGGACGGTTTTCATGCTGATCAAGAACTCGGCTGATGTCCCTTCGTCTGAGATCACGCCGAAGAATTTGTACCTGAACCGCCGGATGTTTTTAGCGGGCAGTGCTGTGGCCGGCGCAGCGACAGTAGTGGGCTTGCGACTTCGGGGATTTGTATCTCCGTCCGAGGCGCAGGCAAATGCCAAAATTGACGGCATCAAGAAAAGCTCCTTTTCCACCAGCGAAACCATCACGCCTTATAAAGACGTTACCAATTACAACAATTATTACGAATTCTCGACAGACAAATATGAGCCTGCGGGCCTAGCCAAAGACTTCAAAACCCGCCCTTGGACGGTAACCATCGATGGAGCGGTGGAAAAGAAGCAGGTGCTCGACGTGGACACGATTATCAAGATGGCCGCCCCCGAGGAGCGAATTTACCGACATCGCTGTGTCGAGGGCTGGTCGATTGTCGTACCGTGGGTTGGCTTCTCGCTTAGCGAATTGATCAACAAAGCCAAGCCAACCGGCAAGGCTAAATTCGTGGAGTTCACCACCATCGAAGATCCCAAGCAAATGCCGGGGCAGCGGGGCCGAGTGCTCGATTGGCCCTATGTAGAAGGCCTGCGCATGGACGAAGCGATGCACCCTTTGGCGCTGCTTTGCTTCGGAATGTACGGCGAGGCGCTGCCCAATCAGGACGGTGCTCCGCTTCGCATCGTTGTTCCGTGGAAGTACGGGTTCAAGAGCGCCAAGGCGATTGTGCGCATCCGTTTCACCGAGAGCCAGCCGAGAAACACGTGGCACGAAATGGCTCCCACCGAATACGGATTTTATTCGAACGTGAATCCGAACGTAGACCATCCCCGCTGGAGTCAGGCTAAGGAGCGGCGCTTAGGCGAATTTCTTAAGCGGCCAACGCTGATGTTCAATGGTTATGATCAGGTGGCCAGCCTATACACCGGCATGGATCTGAAGAAGAATTTCTAGCGGCGGATGTAAGCAGCGTCGGCGCGGGCGTCGTCGCCCGTGCTTGATGCACTCAATCAACCCACCACGGGCGATGACGCCTGCGCCTACATTGATCTGTGAATGATTCGCTGGTTCAAACCCGTGGTCTTTCTCTCCTGCCTGATACCACTGGCGCTCCTGGGATGGAAAGCCTACAACAACGCACTGGGCGCGAATCCCATCGAAGTAATCACCCACGCGACCGGCGACTGGACTCTCCGGTTCTTGTTAATCACGTTAGCCGTCACGCCTATTCGCAAGCTGATCGGCCTGCTTTGGCTGATCCGCTACCGCCGCATGTTCGGGCTGTTTGCCTTCTTCCACGCCACGCTGCATTTCCTCACGTACATCTGGTTGGACAAATTCTTCGACGTGCACGAGATGCTGCATGACGTGGCCAAACGCCGCTTTATCACAGTCGGATTCACCGGGTTTGTTTTGTTGATCCCGCTCGCACTCACGTCAACCAAGGGATGGATCCGCCGCCTCGGCGGCAAACGCTGGCAGGCGCTCCATCGTTTGATTTATTTCAGCGCAATTGCCGGAGTAATTCACTACTGGTGGCTGGTAAAGGCCGACATTCGCGATCCGCTGAAATATGGCGGAATTCTCGCGGTGCTGCTGGGCTACCGGATCGCAGTGTGGGCGCGTCCCAAGCTGGCCGCAAACAAAGCAAAATCTCTTCGGGAACCCGGCGTGGAAGTTCCTGAAGGCTAGCTATCCGCCTACCGCCATGCGATCATCGGGACGGCTAACAATGCCGCGACCATGCCCATGGCTTTCCAACGGGTGAAGTGCTCTTTGAGGATGAGGCGGGCGAGGAGTACGGTAACTGCTGGATAAAGTGAACTAAGAACTACAGCCGCGTCCAGGCGGCCCGTTTGGCTGGCGCGAATGAACAGTACGCTCCCAATGATGTCGAGGCAACCCGCTACTACACCAAAACCGATCCCACGGCGATCAATTTCGCGAGCGCTGCTTCCGATCAGAACGACCATTCCGGTAAGCGTGAACGATGCCACCTTCGACGTTGCCGCCAGCCAAAACGCCGAACTGTCGCCGGCTTGATGCATGCAGAGATAGAAGCCGGCGAAGCCGATGCCAGCGAGTGCGGCCATCCCGATCCCTTCGGGATGGCTGTCGTCTTCAGTTCGCGAAATAAGCCAGATTCCTGCCGCAGCCATTGCGAAGCCGGCGACCTGGGCGGCTTGAGGCAGGCCTTCGCGGAACATTCCGAACACGGTTGGGATTGCAGCGCCGAGCACTGCCGCAACAGGGGCGGTCAGGCCCATTCTTCCCGTGGCCAGCGCGCGATAGAAGATAGCGAGCGCGCCGCCTCCGGAGATGCCTCCCAGCAAAGCCCATACCACTGCGGTTCGTGACGGGAAGGGCGAATGAGTTGCCAGCGCCACGCCTGTCATAAGGAAGAGGCCGCTGACGTGTGCGATGGCAGTCAGCAGGAACGCGTTGGTGCGCCTTGCACCGTACCCACCGACAAAATCACTGATTCCCCAGGAGAAGACGGCAGCCAGGCTGAAACTCGTGGGTGCGGATAGTAATGGCAGCGTCATTTATTGTTTTGAATTTCGGAGTAAACGAGACTAACACGCGCCAAGATACTCGGCTGCAGACACGCGTCGCGGGGTTAAGTGACTCTTTCTGAGGTAGACGCCGGCTCGGGAATTTCCGCGGCTAATTTCTCGAGCAGGGTTTCGAGGTGGTCAAGTACATCCTCGGCAGCCGTCGCCTTCAGAATAAACTTCAGCATTCCGTCCGGAGTGAATTGCGCGCCCCGCTGCGATGAGACGAACCCTGCCAGCTTTCCCGGATCAACCACAGCATTTGGGCGGAACTTGATGGTCACGAGATCCCGCTTGCGTTCGATCGCGTTCACGCCCACCCGCACCGCCAAAAGTTTCAGTGAAGCATAGTCGAGCAGGTTGCGAACTGGTGCGGGAGGTTCGCCGTAACGGTCTTCGAGTTCGGCGCCGACGTCATTCAGTTGCGACTCGGTTTCGACGCCCGCTATTCGTTTGTACATTCGCAGCCGCTGGTTCTCTTCCGGAATGTAATTTACGGGTATGCGAATATTTAGGCCAAGGTTGAGCTGTGTTTCAGCTTCATCCGGCGCGGCTTCGCCCTTCATCTCACGGACAGCACGATCGAGCATCTGCGTGTAAAGCTCGAAGCCGATGGCTTCAATGTGCCCGCTTTGTTCTCCGCCAAGCAGATTGCCGGCGCCGCGGAGTTCGAGGTCTAAAGCTGCAATTTTGAAGCCGGCACCGAGATCGGAGAATTCTTTCAAGGCTGCCAGTCGTCTGCGTGCAATCGGAGTAAGCTCGACATCCGCCGGAATCAGCAAGTAGGCATAGGCTCTGCGATTCGACCGCCCCACGCGTCCCCGAAGCTGATAAAGCTCGGAGAGGCCAAAGCGGTCGGCACGATTGATGACGATCGTATTGCAGAGTGGGATGTCGAGACCGTTCTCGATGATGGTCGTAGCCACCAGAATGTCGGCCTCGTGATGCATGAACTTCATCATCACCTTTTCCAGTTCTCCTTCCGACATCTGGCCGTGCCCCACGATGATGCGCGCTTTGGGGACCAACTCCTGTAGTTTCGCCGCGATCTCCCAAATGCTTTCCACGCGATTGTGAACGAAATATACCTGTCCGCCGCGCTCGAGTTCCTGCTCAAGTGAAGACTGGATCAGCTTCTCGTCCCAACTTGCTACTACCGTTTGGATTGCCATTCGGTCTTTGGGTGGGGTCTCGATCACGCTCATATCGCGCATTCCGACTAAAGACATGTGCAGCGTTCGGGGAATCGGAGTCGCGGACATGGTGAGAACGTCGACTTCTTTCCGCATCTGCTTCAGCCGTTCTTTGTGACGCACTCCAAATCGTTGCTCCTCATCTACAACCAGCAGGCCGAGGTCGGTGAACTTGATGTCTTTCGAGAGCAGGCGGTGCGTGCCGATGAGAATGTCCACTTTCCCGGCCTCGACCTTTTGCAGAATTTCTTTCTGCTGCTTCGCGCTGCGGAAGCGGCTGATCATTTCGATTTTGACGGGAAATGCGGCAAATCGTTGTTTGAAAGTTTCGAAATGCTGGAAGGCAAGCACGGTCGTGGGCGCAAGCACCGCGACTTGCTTGTTGTCGTTGACCGCTTTGAACGCGGCACGCATGCCGATTTCTGTTTTGCCATAGCCGACGTCGCCGCACAGCAGCCGGTCCATGGGTTGGGATGACTCCATGTCGCGCTTTACATCGGTGATGGCGAGGTCTTGATCTTCAGTCTCGGTGAACTCGAATGCATCTTCGAACTCGCGCATCCACTGATTGTCCGCAGAGAACGCAAAACCCTTGGCGGCTCTTCTCTCTGCATAAAGTTTGAGTAGCTCGTCGGCCATGTCTTTCATGGCTTTGCGCACGCGGGCTTTCGTCTTGGCCCAGGCGGCGGTACCCAGATGGCTCAGCGGCGGCTTTGCGCCTTCCGACGAACGGTATTTTTGAATCAGGTCGAGGCGCGTCAGCGGAACGTAGAGCCGTGCTCCTTCCGCATACTCCAGCAGCATGAACTCGGCGTTGCCATCACCCTGGTTGATTTCTTTTAGTCCCTGATATTGCCCGATACCGTGCTCGACGTGGACCACGTAGTCGCCGACTTGCAGGTCGCGGAAGTCGGAAAGGAATGCAGAGACTTTCGACTTCGTGCGTTGAGGGCGCGAGACCATCGACTCGGATTCATCGAACAAATCGCGCGAGCCGAGAATCGCCAAGTGTGCGTCGGGGAACACGACGCCGTCCGGCACGTAGGCCTTGGCCAGCGTGCTGGTGAGGATCTCGCCCGCGAAATAGGCGGTTTCGTCGGCGTAACTTTCTCCGCCACGAGTGCGGCTGCCTAAGCGGAAAGACAGACTGTACTCGGTGAAGATGTCGGCGAGACGCTCGACCTCGCCAATATTTGGCACGGCGATCAGCACCCGATTCTGTTCGCCAATCTGCTTTTTGACCTCCTCCAGCATCGCCGGAATTGCGCCATGAAAGCGCTGTGCCGGCTGCGAGTGGAAGCTGACCGCCGCTCCCTCGCCGGGACGCGCGATGTCGAGGTGCTCAATGGAAGCTCCGGGAAGGCTCGGCAATCTCTGCCACCATTCGTCGGGTGGAATGTAGAGATCCGTAGGGCGCACTAGATTGCCGACCTCGCTGCGTTCGTGTGCCTCTTCGATGCGCGACCAAGTGTGATCAAACTCTTGCTTCAGGCTTTCCGGCTCGTCCACCAAAACGGCAGCGTTGGGAAGAAGATCGAAGACGGTGCGATCCGCGCCCGCGACCGGCGCGTAAAACTCCCAGCCGGGGAAGACGCTTACGCCGCCTGAACGCACGGCTTGCTCGACCACCTCTTCAGCGCCGGTGATGCGCTTGCCTGACAGGCGGACATGGATCGCGCCCAGAAGATCGTCACTGACCGGAGTTTCAGTCAGTGGAAGCAGCAGCGCCTCGTCGACCGGAGTGGATGACCGCTGGGTTGCGGGATCGAACTTGCGGATGGACTCGACCTCGTCGCCGAAGAACTCGATGCGCAGCGGGCGGTCGGCCTCGGGCGAATACACATCGAGAATGCCGCCTCGTATGGCGTACTCGCCGGGCATTTCCACCACGTCGGTCGAGGTGTAACCGACAGTATTGAGATGCTGCAACAACGGCTCGGTGTCGAGCGTATCGCCCCGACGAATCATTCGCGCCAGATCGGCATAGTACTCTGCCGACCTAAGACGAAGCGCTGTCGCACTGATTGGCGAAACCAGAATCGAGACCGCGCCTGTGGCAATCTTCCACAGTGCGACTGCGCGTTCTTCCTGAATCTCGGGATGGGGGGAGAGATTCTGGAATGGCAGGACATCGCGGGTCGGCAGCGAGACTACGGAATCCGGATCATTGCCGCCGATCAGTTCGTGGAAAGCCTGCAGCACCGGGACAAGCTCTTCGGCGGCGCGATTGTCTGCAACTATCACGATGAGTGGGCGTCCGGCGCTCTTTTGTAATAAGACCAGAAGCAATGCTTTCGCGGTGGGAGTGAGTCCGGAGACACGTATCCGCCCCGCGCCCTCTCGGAGGTGGGAGGCTACACGTAAGAAGGCGGGCAACTTTTCCACGTCCGTGAACAGATCACGGACGAAAGGCAAGACCATTGCCTTTTAATTCTAACAGGAGATTCGTGGAGAGCAGTTTGGCTGGAGCCGGACGGGCGAGACGCCCGTCCTCCACCATCTTGCGGCAACAGCGATCTTGCTTATGCCCGGAGCAATGGCCGAGTCAGGCAGGTTGGGCCGCCTCCGCCGTTGATGCACAGCGCGGAACCGGGGAAGGTTCGAACATCGAATCCCGCCGCGCGCAACTTCTCATTTGTCTTTGCATTTTCTTCCAAGGCGAGTAGACGCTTCTCCCCCAACGACAGTACGTTGCAGGCCAGCGTCTCCCGCTCGGAATAGTCGATCTCGATGAACTGGTAGCCGCGTGCTTTCAATAATTCGAGCGTTTCAACGGCCAGCCAAGGCAAGTCTACGAGTACGGTTTTTTCATCGAGCAAGCTCATCAGCGACATTAAGTGCAAGCAGGCGGATGGTCCCGACCCGTGCGGCAGAGCTGCGGAGAGAACTTCCACTCCTTTGGATTTCAGCAGTGAGCGCATTTGCTGAATACCCTGGCCGTTGGTGCGATACCCGTGGCCGATGAGCAATGTTTTCGCATCAAGCCACACTATGTCTCCGGCCTCCGTTGTTGCAGGAGCCGTAATCTTGGCCAGCATCGGAATGCCCAAGATCTGGCAGAACGATCCGTGATGTCTGCCTTCAGGAACGCGGTTGGCTTTGCCGGGACGCATCTGGATCAACCCGAAGTCCGTCATCAATGATGCATCGTGGGCATAGACCGCATCGAGAGAAAGCTCCATGGCGGGGGGAATATCCTCAACCTCCGCGTCGCACGCTTCCAATTCCCGACACAGGGCCTCGTGCTGGGCCTGAGCCATTGCGAAATCCGGCGGATTCACGAAGCCCAGTTCTCGCCAGCGGGCCGCCCGCTCCGGTTGATGCCAGCAGGCTGTGCGCGGTGAGCAGACGAGCACCCGTTTCAGGGTCCCCACCATGGAATGGCCGTTGAAACGGGGTTCGGTGGCCGTTGGGGCCATAGCGTCCACGATCAATTTTTCGAAGCCACCAGCCATAAAAGAAATCTAAACTGGTGTCATGGCAAAAGCAATATGGGAAGGTACGCTTCTCGCTGAATCCGACCGATGCGTGGAAGTAGAAGGCAACCAATATTTCCCGCCCGACGCGATTAAAACGGAATATTTCAAACCCAGTTCGGCTCATACGGTTTGTCCCTGGAAGGGTACAGCAAGCTATTACGACCTCGAGGTGAACGGCAAACGGAATCCAGGCGCCGCGTGGTATTACACTGAACCGAAACCGGCTGCAAGTCAGATCAAGGGACACGTCGCGTTTTGGAAGGGCGTGAAGGTGGAGAAGTAGCTGCCTGGCTCGCTCTAAAACTCCACATGGGCGCGAAACGAGGGCACAATGACTGGTCCGCGGTCGCGGTTATATCCAGGGTTCACGATGTGCTGCACCCCCGGCGCGAGGTAAATACCGCGCCACACGTGGACCGTGTAATAGGACTCCACGATGTTCTCGCGGCCGTAGTTCAGCTTGCCATCGCCGAGGAGAAAGCCGAGGCCGCCATCGGCGAGATACGTTTGGTGATCTTTGGAAATTGCGTTGGTGACAAAGGCAATGCCTGCCCGATCCTGCTTGCGGTGCCACCAGGCACCGTACGCTCCCAGTCCTCCGGCGAGAGTTTGATCGACTTCCGTGTACGCGAAAGATTCGGTCTTACCGTTACTCCATCCGAAGCGGCCGAATGCGGTGAGGTGGCGGGTGAGATTTTGTTCCAGATTCACACCGAATCCGTATTTCCGAGTGATGTGCCAAGGATGGTTGGTGATGTCCGGAACCGATGTCAGGCCCTGCTCAAACTGCGCGATGGCCTGACGATAGATCCCCATGTTGGCTGCATTGGTGTACGCCAGTAGACGAACTACGCCAGCTTTTTTCGGGATCAAGCCGTGACGCAACTCATATTCAAAGTTTTCCGAGTGAGCCTGCCATGGCCGCCACACCAGATCAATTCCATTCGCGACCTTGGGCATGAGCGCCTCGGCGAAACGGAAGCCCCAGTGGCGATCTTCATAATCGGCGGTAGCGCCCACGGTGTAGCCGCGCGTGTCGGCTGCATAGTCGTACGCACCGTTATTGTCAACAGTCCAGTTGGTGAATTGAAAGCGGGTATCGGAACCGACGGAATTGACATCAAAAAAATCCACCATGCTGAACTTCCCGAAGCGGATTTCCAACCGGCGGCGCGGCAGTTCGTCAAAGAGCGAGACGGCATCGCGCTGGTTTTCGATTTTATCTTTGCTCAAGGCAAATACTTTGTGAATCATGCCCCGCGCCAGATAAGGCGCTTTGCTCAATAGAGGATTCCGAAC
>Ga0210400_10003360_pt1 | contig 14207 bp, 7 predicted proteins | sample IncBWH26MmetaG_FD_155456 | JGI IMG/M metagenome (GOLD analysis project Ga0210400, IMG submission 155456) | Forest soil microbial communities from Barre Woods Harvard Forest LTER site, Petersham, Massachusetts, United States - Inc-BW-H-26-M | ecosystem: Environmental > Terrestrial > Soil >...
ACTGGCTGTTCTGCAGGTTGGCGCCGCCCGGGTTTGCGGAACCGCCCCCGGTGGACGCGTCGTCATTGGCCAGGGTGAACAGATTCGTTGCCGGACTATAGGTGACATAGCAGGCGAAGTTGAGTGAGGCCGTGGTGTTCAGCAGCAGACCGACCGTGGTGAGGCTGCCCGCGCCCGCCGGATGCGAGTATTGAGCTGTGAACGTCACGGTGTTGCCGCTGCCGGAGGACGGCGCGACCGAGTTCGCGGCGGGGACCTGCGGCGGTCCGGCCATCACGCCGAGTCGCGCGACCCATCCGGTGCTGCCGCCGGCGTTGGACGACTGGATCGCACCCTGCAAGGGCAGATCGAGCGAGCTGGTCTGGCCGCCGATGAACATGTTGCCCAGGGTATCGACAGCGATGGCATTGGCCTGATCGGCGCCCGTGCCTCCGTACATCGTGGAAAACGTGAGCCCGTTGCCCAGGGGATTGAGCTTGGAGACGAATGCGTCGTAGAACCCTTTGAATCCGGCTTGGACGCCGCTCACCACGGGGAATCCAGCCGAGGAGGTATAGCCGGCCACATACGCGTTGCCGCCGGAATCGATGGCCAGGCCGCTGGCCCAATCGAAGCTGGAGCTTCCGAGGTAAGTGCCATAGAGTTGGGCGCTTCCCGCGGCATTCAGCTTGGTCACGAACGCGTCCTGAACTCCGTTGAAGGTGGTTTGGAACGCTCCCACGGTCACCGGAAAATTGGCCGAGTTCGTGACTCCGGCGACGTAAGCCGCGCCAGCTGAATCGACGGCGATCGCGTTGGCCTGCTCAGGAGAGCCTATTTGTCCGCCAGTGCCTCCTAAATAGGTGCTGTAAACCAGATGCGCCGGGCTGGTCGAAATCTTCGCGACGAAAGCATCCTGGCTGCCGCCGCTGGTGGCCTGGAGCGCCGCGGCGAGCGGGAAATTCGCCGAGAACGTGCCGCCGGCCACATAGATGTTCCCGGACGCATCCACGGCGACGCCTCCGGTGTGCTCGTCGTTGGCGCCACCCAAGTAGGTACTGAAGGAAAGCGCCCCGGTGGAATTGAGCCTGGTCACGAACGCATCGGTTTGGCCTCCGAACACCGGCTGCACGGGGGTTACCAGCGGGAAATCCGCGGATTGCGTGTCACCGGCAATATAAGCGTTGCCCGCCGTATCGATGGCGATGGCGGTGGCCGCATCAAAGCCAGAGCCTCCGAGATAGGTGCTGTAGAGCATCAGATTTCCGATAGCGTTCAGTTTCACCACGAACGCGTCGCGGGCGCCGCCTAGCGTCGGGCGAATGCTCGACACCAGGGGAAAGTCGGAAGAGGCGGTGGATCCGGCAATATAGATCTGTCCCGAACCCGAGTCGACGGTAATCGCAGCGGCGCGATCATCGCCTCGGCCGCCAATGTAGGTGGCGTAGAGGAGCGTGCTGCCGGCGGGGTTCAGTTTGAACACAAACGCATCCACGCCGCCTCGGTTCACGGCCTGAATGGCGTTCGAAACCGGAAAGTCGATGGCCTCGGTCCAGCCGGCCGCGTACAGATCGCCAGCCGTGTCCACGGCCAGGGCAGTGATGGCGCTTTGCGCGGTTCCGCCTATGTAGGTGGAGTAGGAAATCACTGGATCGATGACCAGCGGTCTGTTTATGTCATAGCCGGGCACGTCGAAGGCGACCGTGTCGCCAAGGACGCGGTATGTAGCTTCAACGGGATGCCGGACGCCATCCCATTCCTGATACGCCGTGGGTGCCTGTTCGCGCAGCTCGGCGAGGCCGGAGCGAACCACCAGATCGCCATGGACATCAACAAACACCCGATCGGCGCCCGCGTATTGCAGGCGTATCTGGCTGGGAGTCGCTCCGGGCGCGATCCGGTATTCCGATTTGAGCTGGGAATCGCTTCCCGTGTAACTCATATCGATCCTGGGGTACAAGTTGCGGTAGACAATTCCGCGATAAGTGGGGATACCGGTGTGCCACGCAGCCGGATCATCGCCAATCAGATAATTGGCGTGCGCGGCCATCGCGTCCAGGCCCTCCATGGAAACTCCCGGGTTTGCGCCGGCGAAGCGCACGCGGATCTGGGTTCCTTGAATTCGGAAGACCGCGGAATCAAGAGCGAATCCAGCGGACATCTCCGGCGTCTGCGCGACATAGCGAATCGAGCGGCCGGTCTGGCCGGCGTTGGGGATGAAGAATATGGGAAGCGAGCGTTGGCTCGCTGCCAGGGTCGTAAAACCTGACGCGGCGGCCAGGAGAAGCGGAGTGACGGTGTACCGCATTGTTTCTCACAGGAAGGTTCGGCGAAAGATGGCGGGTGTTATATAGGCGCGCGTTTTTGAGGGAATACTCCATGTATTCGGCGGTCATACGATGGTGGCCGTTAGGCTCTGGCCGGGTGTCGTGGTACCAGTACCGTTTCCAGTGGCACGTTACTTAGGGCCTAATCGCAATCGAGGCGATTGTTTATATACTCTCTGGGACCGGGGTTCCAACATGGAAATCCCGGCGTATTCCAAATTCGGAGGAGGATATTTACGAATGAAGTTGGCTACGTTTTACCTAACGCTTGCTTTAGCGCTGGTGCTGGCCGGCAATGCCGCAGCCGCTCCGGTCACGATCTTTTCGAATAACGACCAGGCGAGCGCATCAAATCCGGCGCCTGCAGGATCCACATGGCCCGCGGGCACGCCCGGCGGCTTGGTCGGCGGCATTGGCGGCCCGGTCAGCTTCACGATGCCCTTCTCGGGGATGTTTACGCTGACGGTCACCGATTGTTGCCTTGTGGGCGACGTCTATCAGGCATTCATCGACGGCGTGAGCCAGGGCTTCACATCGATCGTGCCGCTCAACGGTCCGACGAATAGCTCGGGAACCTTTTCCGAGTTTCTGAGCGCGGGCCTGCACACCTACGACATCAATGATACGGTGCTCACTTACCTCAACAATACCGATCCCTTTGGCGGCGGCACCGTCCCGGGCAGCTTTTCACCGGCAGGCTTGTCCGACGTGGGCACGGCAAGTGCTGTTCCCGAGCCAGGCACTTTTGGTCTGCTCGGAATCGGCTTGCTCGGCACGGCAGCTTTCATGCGCCGTCGGAAAGCGTAGGCGTTTATCCGCCGTTGTAATTTCTACAACGGCGGGACCTGTTAAATGGGATGTAAACGCGGCAGTCACCACCGGCCGCATTACATCCCTACATAGCGGGCATAAAGGCTGCGTGCGACCGCCGGGTCGGTGGTGCCCTTGATGATGGCGCGGCCATCGGGGAATACGGTGAGCTCGTAGGGATCAATGCTCGCGTGGACCGCGAAATCATTGGCGCGGACGGCGGCAAGCGGCGCCAGGCGGCGGGCCAGAGCGGTCAAATCCACGGGACGAAAGCGCTCATGTATCTGGACGGCGTTGCGGCCGCACAAGCTGATGGGCGCGCGCCGCTGGCCCGTGAGATGGACGAAATCGCGGCGGGCGCAACAGGGGCAATCAGGATCGCGAGCCGGCGGCGCGGTCTGGCGGATTTCGCCCGACCAAACATCCACCGTCGTCAATCGCGTCGCGACGGCCTCCGGTCCACGCGCGAGCAGCTTTAGGGCATCCCCCGCGGCCAGAGCGGCGATAGCTGCCGTCACGGGCCCCAGCACGCCGTCGGTTTCACAAGTAGGCTGCGAACCCTCGGGAGGCTCGGGGTAGATGCAGCGAAGGCAAGCGGTACGCCCGGGCACGATCGCCAGCTTCAACCCATAGCTGCCCACGGCAGCGGCATAGATCCAGGGGATTGCCGAGTTCACCGCGTAATCGTTGACAAGGAATCGCGCTTCGAAATTATCAGTTCCGTCCAGGATCACTCCAACACCTTCAAAAAGCTCGTCGATATTGGCGGGCGTGAGATCGGCGACCAGCGGCTCGAGGGCGACCTCCGAGTTCAGGCGCGCCAGGCGGCGGGCCGCGGCGACCGCCTTGGGCAGCCCCTCGGCGGCATCCGATTCCTCAAAGAGGAACTGGCGTTGGAGGTTGCTCCATTCGACAAAATCGCGATCGATGATGCGAAGACGGCCCACGCCCGCCCGCACCAGGATCTCCGCTTCCACACTACCGAGGGCGCCGCAGCCCAGGATAGCCACGGAAGCCGCTCGGATCCGCGTTTGACCCTCAGGACCCAGCGGGGCGAAGCGGCTCTGGCGCGAGTAACGGGACTCCGTGGGATGCGTCATAGATGTAGCGGTCCGCCGGTGCAGTTCCCCCCAGCGTCCATTACGAAATTCATGATACCTTCGCTTCGCTCATCATGATAACAGCGGCGCCTGCGTTATCATTAAAAAACGTGCGATTGCGGATGCTTGTCGCGCTGCTCGCCGGCCTGGCTCCAGCGTTCGTTCCCGCGTTCGGCCAAGACTCCTCTGCGGCTCCCTGGGAAGGGCGTCCCATCTCGCGCATCGAGTTCGACCCGCCGCAGCAGCCGCTGACGCTAGAGGAGTTGAACCGTCTTCTCCCGCTCAAAACGGGCGGAGCGCTCCATATGGAAGACGTGCGCGACGCGATTCAGAAACTCTACGCCACCGGCCGGTTTTCCGACGTGGCGATCGATGCCAGCCAAAGCGACGCCAATCAGAATGGAACGGGTGTAGCGCTGAGGATCTCCACGGAACTGCAATACTTCATCAGCGGCGTGAATGTGGCGGGCGAAAGCGACCCTCCCAATCGCAACCAGCTCATTACGGCCTCAAAACTGGAGCTGGGGGCGCTGTTTGTGGAATCGGACCTGAATCAGGCGGTCGCGAACATCCAGGATAGGCTGCGCGTAAACGGCCTGTACAACGCGATGATTCAGCGCCGAGTGGACCTCCGTGCGGACACCGAAGAGGCGAACGTGTACTTCGATCTCGAAGCCGGTTACCGGGCCCATTTCGATGGCATCGAGCTGGCCGGGGTGCTCAACCGGACCAAGGAATCGGCGATGAAGGCCACGGGCTGGCATCGCGCCCTGTGGTTCGTCCGGTTGCCGGGATGGCGGGACGTCACCGAAAACCGGGTCCAGACCGGCCTGGAACGCCTGCGGAAGGATTTCCAAAAGGGAGACCGGCTGGAAGCGAAAGTCACCCTAGATAAGCTGGATTATCATCCCGCCACCAACACCGTCACTCCGTATCTGACCATTGATAGCGGGCCCATCATCGAGGTGCGTACCACGGGAACCAAGGTTTCCAGTGGCCGCCTGCGCGAGCTGGTGCCAATTTATCAGGAGCGCACGGTTGACCGGAGCCTGCTGGTGGAGGGACAGCGGAGCCTGGTGGAATACTTCCGCTCGCAAGGCTATTTCGACGCACAGGTCGATTTCATGCAGTCCGAACCGGAGCCGAACCACTCGCTGATCGAATACGACATCATGTCCGGCAACCGGCACAAGCTGAAACACATCGAGATCATCGGGAATCATTATTTTGATGCCGCAACCTTGCGCGAGCGGATGTTCCTGCAGACGGCCAGTTTTCTGCGGCGGCGGTATGGCCGCTATTCGGAACGGCTGCTGCAGCAGGATGAGGCCAGCATCGCCGATCTGTACCGGGCCAACGGATTTCCCGACGTGATGGTGACGCATCCTCCGGTCCAGGACAACTATGGCGGCGTACAGAGCGACCTGGCGGTGGAGATTCAGGTGAAGGAAGGCCCGCAATGGCTGGTGAACCAGTTAGTAATCGAGGGAATCCCGGCCGAAGACAATGAGTATCTGCGATCGATTCTGCGGTCGAACGAAGGGCAACCCTATAGCGAGGCCAACGTCGCTGCCGACCGGGACTCAGTTCTGGGCTACTACTTTAACAACGGCTATCCCGACGCCCAATTTGAGAGCAGCCAGGGTCCAGGGCCGGCCCCCAACCGGGTCAACCTTCGCTACCGGGTGGTTCCGGGAGAGCGCCAGTATGTGCGAGGCACTCTAGTGCGCGGCCTGGAACATACCAAGCCGTCGCTGGTGGCCAGCCGGATCTCACTGGCGCCCGGCGACCCGATTTCGCAAAGCCGCATCGCCCAGAGCCAGCAGAGGTTGTACGACCTGGGGATCTTCGCCAAGGTGCAAACGGCTCTCCAGAATCCGGAGGGCAAGGAAGAACGGAAATATGTCCTGTTCCATCTGGACGAAGCCCGCAAATATTCGTTCAACTTCGGCGTCGGAGCGGAGATTGCGCGTATTGGCGGCGGCACCAACTCGCTCGATTACCCGGCCGGAACCACCGGCTTCAGTCCACGCGTATCGGTAGGCGTCAGCCGGATCAACTTCCTGGGGCTGGGCCACACGGTGAGCTTGCAAACGCAAGTGTCCACGCTGCGCCGGCGAGCATTGTTCAACTACGTCGCGCCGCAATTTGAGGGGCACGAAAACCTGACGCTGACTTTTTCACCGCTGTTCGACGATTCGAAGGATGTGCGAACGTTCGCGGCACGGCGCTGGGAAGGAACGGTGCAGCTTGCCCAGAAGCTCTCGCGCGCCAATACGCTCCAGTATCGCTATACCTTCCGCCGGGTGACGGTGGATCCGAATTCGCTCGCTATTACGCCCCAATTGATCCCTTTGCTGTCGCAACCCGTTCGAGTCGGATTGATTGGCGCTTCGTTCATCCAGGATCGCAGGGACGATCCGGTCAACTCGCATCGGGGGATTCTGAATACGGTCGATTTGGGCTATGCCTGGAAAGGGTTCGGTTCTGAAACGGATTTCACCCGGCTGCTGTTTCGAAACGCGACCTACTACCCGATCGGACGCGAAATCGTGCTGGCCCGGTCGCTGCAGTTCGGTTATATCCAGCGGTGGGGCGGGTTGCCTGAAATCCCGCTTTCGGAGCGATTCTTCTCGGGCGGCGCCTCCACCAACCGCGCGTTTCCCGATAATCAAGCAGGTCCGCGCGATCTGATAACCGGGTTTCCGATCGGCGGCAGCGCTCTGTTTTTCCATTCCACCGAGTTGCGGTTCCCGCTGATTGGAGACAATATCGGCGGCGTACTCTTTCACGATATGGGCAACGTCTACTCGGGCGTGGATTCCATCAGTTTTCGCTTCCACCAGCGAAACCTGCAAGACTTTGACTATATGGTGCATAGCATCGGCTTCGGAATCCGTGTCCGGACGCCGGTGGGTCCCATTCGGGCCGATTTCAGCATCAGCCCAAACTCGCCACGATTCTTCGGCTTCAACGGCACACTGAACGATCTGCTGGCCATACGTCCGACGCAGCCCGTGTGCACCTCGCAGGCGCCGTCGCCGATGTGCTCCAATCAGCGCATCAATTGGTTTCAGTTCCACTTTTCCCTGGGGCAGACGTTCTAAGTCATGTTTGCGCGTCGCTTGGTCGTGGCCGGGCTGGTAGGAGCGCTAACGGGCGTAACGACCCGCCCCGCCCAGGCCGAGACACTCGACCGCATCGCGGTCAGCGTGGGCCAAGAGGTGATCACGGAAAGCCAGGTGATTCTGGATCTGCGGGTGGCTGCGTTTCTGGAACGGAAACCGGTGGACCTGAGCGGCCCCGCCAAGCGCCAATCGGCCGAACGGCTGGTGGATCAGCTTCTGATCCTGCGGGAAGCCGCGGACAGCCACCTTACGCTTCCTTCGACCGAGGCGACCGCCGGCCTGGTGACGCCGTATGCGGCCGAGAGCGACTATCAAGCGAGCCTCGAGCGCTACGGGATTTCGGAGCGTGACCTCGGGGCGCACTTGCTGGCGGGGCTCCGCATGCTGACTTTCACCGATCTGCGGTTCCGGCCCGAAGTCCAGGTTTCCGCGGAAGACGTTCGGAGCTATTACGATAAACTCCCGCGGCAATCCGCTTCGGCGGGCCCGCAAAATCCGTCGTTTGAAGACAGCCGCGAACAAATCGAGAAACTGCTGGTGCAACAGCGAGTGCTGGAGGCTCTCGATAAGTGGCTCGAGACGGCCCGTAGCGCGGCCAACATTCGTTACCGGGAAAAGGCGTTCGAATGAGGCGCGTTTGAATGAAACGGTTTGAATGAGGAAAATGAAACGCATCGCGCTCTGGACGCTGGCAGGGCTGGCCGCTGTTCTGCTCCTGGCCGGCGTTGCCGGAGTGCTGATCGTTCGCAGCGACCGCTTTCACCAATACATCCAGCGGAGAATCGTGGAAGAGGTGGAACACGCCACGGGCGGCCGAGTGGAGCTGGGCGGCTATTCGCTCGACTGGCGCAATCTGACAGCGCAGGTGCAGGGGCTCGTGGTCCACGGCAAGGAATCTTCGGCAGAGCCGCCGCTGTTGCAGATCGGCTCGGCGACTCTGGGCCTGCGGATTGTCTCGGTGCTGGAGAAGAAGATCGATCTGGCCTCATTGCGCGTCGAGAGCCCGCAGGCGTACTTCGTCGTCTACTCCGACGGCTCCACCAACTTTCCGGGACCAAGCGCCAGGTCCGATAAGCTCTGGTCGGAGGAATTGCTGAACCTGAAGATTGGCGCGTATGAAATCGTCCATGGGCTGGTGGAATATGACGGCCGCCGGATCCCGCTGCACTTGAAGGGCGAGCACCTGCGAGCCCGGATGAGTTATGAAGCGCAAACGCCGTCTTATCGTGGCGACGTATCGACCGACAACTTGCAAGTCACGGCCGAAGGCTACGGACCCATCCCGACCAGCATGAGCGCGAACTTCGCCCTCGAAAAATCGCGAATCGAACTTCCGAAAGTGCACGTCGCAACCAAGGAGTCGTCCGCCGATTTGAGTGGTACGCTCGACGATCCACGGGCTCCACATGGAACTTTTTCGATCAAGGCTAACGTCGCCGTGCGGGAGGCGGTGAGAATTTTCAATCTGCCAATTGAGCCTGCGGGAAGCGCCTCCATCGACGGCCAGCTTGCCGTTGCCTTTTCCGATCCATTCACGTCCAGCCTGCGCGGCCGGATGATCGCGCGGGGCTTGGGCTACACGCAAGACCGTCTGAAGATTCAGGACGCGGAGATACGGGGAGACCTGCAGCTCGACCGCGACCGGCTGACGCTGGGACGAATGACCGCCAAAGCCCTGGGCGCTGACATCGCCGGCTTGGCCAATCTCGAGCAGGGGCGGCAATTTCACGTGGAAGGAACCATCGACGGCCTGGACCTGCGCCGGGCTGCCTCCATACTCACGGACCGGCCGGTTGCGTGGAGCGGCTCGATGGCGGGAAGCTTTTCGACCGATGTGACGGTGGGCCAGCGGGATACTGTGGCTCGCGCGAATCTGAGCATTGTCCAGGCCTCCGCCGGCGGCGTACCGGTCGAGGGTCACCTCGATGTCGCTTACGATCAGGCCGGCGGGACGGTGGCGTTGGGAACGTCTTCCTTCGTCACTCCAGCCACGCGCGTAGAGGTTTCCGGAACGTTGGGCAAAATGCTGCAGGTGCGGCTGCGGTCGACCGACTTGAACGATCTTTTGCCGGCGCTCGCCATGGCGGAAGAGAATCCGCCTACCGAGATTCCGTTGAAGCTGCGCAACGGCAGCGCGACCGCGGACGGATCCGTGACCGGGCCGTTGGACGATCCGCGGTTCGCCGGCCAGATTACGGTCAGCAATGGAACGATCCAGGGGCACGGATTCGGCCAGTTCAGCGGCGAGATCGACGCGACGCGCATGACAATTAGCGGGACCCGGCTCACAGCTTCGCGCGGCTTAATGACTTTGACAGGATCGGCGAGTCTGACGGCTCGCGCCGGAAGCTTCGACGACGCGGGCGTGGCGGGACAGCTCGAGTTGCGCAACGCCCCGGTGGGAGAACTAGCGCGGGAGGCGGGCAGCACCGCAGAGATCATGGGGACGGGCTCGGCAAGCGTTCGTCTGACAGGCTCGATTCGAAAGCCGGAGGCGAATCTGACAATGGATATCCAGCGGCCGGCGGCCTTCGGCGAGCAGATCGACCGCGTGCGCGCCGACGCACACTACCTGCCAGGAGAATTGGACATCGCCAACGGGATCGCCGATGACGGAACGTCCGAGCTGCGATTCAGCGGGAACTACCGGCATCCCGAGAACGATCTGAAGTCGGGTGAGGCGAGCTTCGACGTAACCGCGCAGAACGTGACGGCGTCGCGGATCGAACACGTCGCCCAAATCTCTCCCCCGGTGGACGCCTTGCTGGGCGGGCGGCTGCGCGGTAATGCGCGAATCACGAACGGCAAATTCGAGCTCACGGCCGCGACTGCGGATCTTAAGGCCCAGCGCATCACGGTGGCCGGGGAACCAATTGGCGATCTGACGATCACGGCCGAGACGAAAGGTGCCGAGATGTCCATGCGGGCGGGCGGCAACATCCGGGAATCGAAGGTGGACGCCAGTGGCAAGTGGCGTTTGGAAGGGGACGCCCCGGGCGAAGTCACGGCGAAGTTCTCGCGCATGAGCATCGACTCGGTGCACGACTTGGTGATGCTGGGCCGTACACCAAGCGGCGCGCAGGATCGTCCGGCCGCCGAGCTGCCGCTGGAAGGGTTTGTGGAAGGCGGGGCCACAATCACGCTGCCATTGCAAAAACTGGAGGCTTTTCGCGCTAAGGTGACGCTGGACACGGTCCAGGTCAATCCGCGGCCCAGCGAGGTACTGCGGCTCGGCGTGCAGCAGCAGGACGTGATTCTCAAGAACAGCCAGCCGCTGGTGGTGGAGGTCACAAATGATCAGGCCCGGCTCAGCCCGACCCAATTCACCGGGCGAAATACGAATCTCTCGATGGAGGGCGCGATTCCGTTTCGCGGCACCGGCGCCGATTTGTCCGTGCGCGGAGATATCGACCTAGTGATCTTGCAGTTGATCGATCGGGATCTGGTGGCCAAGGGAATCGCGAACCTGCAGGTATCGATCCGTGGAAACTTACAGGATCCCAACGTGAACGGCCGCCTGCAGTTGAGCAAAGCATCTTTGTATTACAGCGATTTGCCGTATGTGGTGGATAACGCCGACGGGTCGATCGCATTTGACCGGAACCGCGCGACCATAGAACGGCTGACCGCGGAAACGGGCGGCGGAACCATCAATTTCACGGGCAGCCTGGATTTCGGGGCGGCGCTCGAGTCCGGGACTGCGCTGGTGTATCGTCTGCAAGCCGACGCGCGGAGCGTGCGGGTCCGTCTGCCGCAGGAGCTGAGCACCACGTTCGACGCGAGCTTACGGTTGACCGGGGCTTCCGAAGCGAGCACGCTTTCCGGGACGGTGACGATCGACCGTGCTTCCTTTACGCCTCGTAGTGACTTATTTCAGCTGCTGGCCCAATCCTCTCAGCCAGCACCGGCGCCCACGGCGCCCAACCAGTATCTGCAAGGCATGCGATTCGATGTGCGGGTCGAAAGCGCCTCCAACTTCCAAGTGGAGACCTCGCTGACGCGCGACGTGGAGGCGGAGGTGGATCTGCGGCTGCGCGGCACCCCGATTCGTCCCGTGCTACTGGGCAATGTTTCGATCAACCAGGGCGAAGTGCAATTCGCGGGCGCTCGCTACACCATCAATCGCGGTGATATCAGATTCCTGAATCCGGTGAAGATCGAGCCGACTTTCGACTTGGATTTGGAGACCAAGGCCAGAGGCGTGACCGTAGATGTGAGCTTCACGGGCACCCCCAGCAATCCCAAGGTGAACTGGAGTTCGGATCCGCCTCTGCAACAGTCCGAGATCATCGCCTTGCTGGCGACCGGGCGGGACCCATCGCTGGCAGTGAACCAGACGGCTCCCGGCGTCACCGGCGGCGGCTCTACCAACTTCGCCGCAGCGGGCACGGGCCTGGTGGGGCAGGCGCTCAATGACCAGCTCTCCAGCCGGTTTCAAAGATTCTTCGGGGCCACCCGCGTAAAGATCGATCCGACGCTGATCGGCGTCGACAACCTCCCGCAGGCGCGCCTCACGTGGGAGCAGCAAGTGTCGAAGGACGTCACGCTGACCTACATTACCAACCTGAACCGCACCCAGGAGCAACTAATACAGGTGCAGTGGGACCTGGACAAGAGCTGGTCGGCAATTGCGGTACGGGATCCGAACGGCGTATTCGGGATCGATTTTCAATTCAGGAAGAGATTCAGGTAAGCCGCTACTTTCGGCCCGCATTATTTTCGACCGATGTGCAAAGCCACGGCGCCGCCGGTCATACGCTCGAATTCCACGCGCGAAAAACCGGCGTGGCGCATCTCTTGCGCGAGCTGTTCGGCGCCGGGAAATTTCCGGATGGATTCGGGCAGGTACGCATAGGCTTCGCGCGAGCCCGAGATGATTCCTCCAATCCGGGGCAACACGCTGGTGGAGAAGAAGCCGTACAAAACGCGGAAGGTGGCATTAGGCGGTTGGGAGAATTCGAGAATCGCGGCCGTTCCGCCGGGCTTCAATACACGCAACATCTCTTCCAGGCCGCGTTGGTAGTTCACCAGGTTGCGAAACCCGAAAGCCACCGTGATCAGATCGAGCGAAGCGTCCGCCAAGGGAAGCGCGAGCGCGTCGGATTCGAATACCGGCGTGCGGAAGCCGTGGGTGCCGATTTTTCGGTGCGCCTCCACCAGCATGGGATGGCAAAAATCACTGGCCAGCATCGGACGTTTTCCGCGAGACTCCAGCGCCAGGGCCACGTCGCCCGTTCCGCAGCATAAATCCAGCACCCGTGAATCCCGTCGATCCAGAATCTCTGAAACTCGCGCGACCGTGCGGGCGCGCCAGCGCTTGTCGAGATTGAACGACAGCAGGTGGTTCAGAAGGTCGTAACGCGGGGCGATGCGGCCGAACATCCCGCGGACCCACTGGGCGGCAGCTTGTTCATCGGCTGCGCCCCGGGGAGTGGTGCCGGAGGCGCTCTTCGACCTGGCGCCGGTCATCGCAGAGCCGTTTGAATCGATTCCAGCACCAGGCGATGGTCCACGCCGGATACGATGGCGACCTCGCCGATCTTCACCGGCAGCACGAAATGAACCTGGCCTTGAACCGCCTTCTTATCGCTGAGCAGGCGCGCGGCCAGCCGCTCCGCCTCGATTCCGTCACGGGAGGGAATTGGGCCGTACTTGGCGATAACGCCGTGGATGGAAGCGGCCTCGGAAGCACCCAGCCGTCCAGTTTTTTCGGCGAGGATAGTAGCGGCGCGCATGCCCCACGCGATCGCTTCGCCGTGGAGGAAACACTCATAGCGCGTTTCAGCCTCGAGCGCGTGGCCGAAGGTGTGGCCGAAGTTGAGGATGCGGCGGAGATCGCCCTCGCGCTCGTCGGCCGTGACCACTTGAGCCTTGATGCGCACGGCCGAGGCGATAATTCGTTCGAGCATGGCGGGCTCTTGGGCGAGTACGGCGGAAGCGCACTGATCCATCACGTCGAACAGCCCGGCGTCGCGGATCACGCCGCACTTGATGATCTCGTAAAGGCCGGCGCGGTACTCGCGCGCAGGCAAGGTCCGGAGAACTTCCGAATCGATCAGTACCGCCAGAGGCTGATGGAAGCTGCCCAGCAGATTTTTCCCCGAGACCAGATTCACGCCGGTCTTACCGCCCACCGCGGCGTCCACTTGCGCCAGCAGCGTGGTGGGAACCTGTATCACCGGAACGCCGCGCATGAAGACAGCCGCCAGGAATCCCGCGACGTCGCCAACGATGCCTCCGCCGAAAGCCACCACGACGCTCGACCGGTCGCCGCCGGCTTCGATCATCTGTTCGGCCAAGGCTTCCAGTTGAGAGAGGCGTTTATTGGGCTCGCCGCCCGGGAAAAAGAGAACTTTGTGCTTGTGATCGGCTATGGCTCGGTGGAGGGTTTTGCCATGCAGCTTGAATACGTCCGCCGTGGTGACGACAAATAGCAGACCCGTGCGCGGCGGCAGGAATTCAGCCACGCGTGCCAGTGAGCCGCGCTCGACGATTGCGTCATAGGCTCGCTGCGGCGTTTCCACGCGGAAGCTGGGCATATACGTTCGTTGTACCATGAGCCTGTTGGCCCCACGGCAAGCTCCTTCGTTCTTCCTGTTACTCCTGTTGGTTGTGCCTCTTGCGGAGGCTCGCCCCTCCACCCTGTTTTGGGCGGCGCCGGCGATTCTGGTCTCTGCGATCGTCATTGCCTGGGCGGCCGAGTCGGCCCAGTTCTTTATCGCACAAGGGTTTGCGCTGGCCATATTGGCGTGGCTGCAAACGCTGCCGGAGTTCGCGGTGGAAGCCGTACTGGCCTGGCACCAGCAGGTACAGTTTCTGCTGGCGAATCTCACCGGCGCCTTGCGGCTGCTGACAGGGTTCGG